>Ga0209273_10001575_pt1 | contig 19750 bp, 14 predicted proteins | sample tdAd471_FD_187126 | JGI IMG/M metagenome (GOLD analysis project Ga0209273, IMG submission 187126) | Marine sediment microbial communities from the Atlantic coast under amendment with organic carbon and nitrate - tdAd47.1 (SPAdes)... | ecosystem: Environmental > Aquatic > Marine > Coastal >...
TGACCAATGCCGCCCGTCAGGGCGACGCGCCGCGCCAAGCCGTAAATACCGGCAACGGCGCGCAACAACCGCCACAACAGCCGCAACAGCAACGCGGTCTTGGCGGTGGTCTTCTGGGTGGCCGGCCGGCCAGCCAACCGATGCAGCCAGGCGAATAGGGCAATCGCCTAAAGGCTAAGATCGAAGGCTTTCCATTCGGGGGGATGCCGTGGGTCCATTGGGGCTTGCGGCATCCCCTTAGCTTTTGCGCATAACGCTCTCAAACTATTCAATTTTCGCCTGAGTCTCTGGCGGCCCTTTCTCTCGAGGGACAACGCTTGGGCCTCTCGCTTGACCTTCCAGTGACTGGAAAGTGCATATTGGCGGGATGGACGACTCTCTAGCTCATCAAGACCCCCATTCCGACGCGGTCAGCGACAGCTGCTGCCATGGAGAGGCCCACAACGCGGCGCCCACGAGCGGTGCTGCTTACTTCTGCCCCATGTGCGAGGGCGTCGCCTCCGACAGGCCCGACGCGTGCCCAAAGTGCGGTATGGCGCTTGAGCGAAATCCAGCTGTACCTGCGCCCGTTCAATACACCTGCCCCATGCATCCCGAAATTATTCGCGATGAGCCCGGATCATGTCCCATCTGCGGCATGGCCCTTGAGCCCATGGCGCCAACCGATGAGGCCAATCACGAACTCATCGATACGACGCGCCGGTTTTGGATTGCCGGTATTTTGACCCTGCCGCTTTTGGCCATTGCGATGGGCAAGATGGTGCCGGGCGTTTCCGGCTTACTCCAAGGCAGTTGGACAGCGTGGGCGGAATTGGCGCTCGCCACTCCTGTTGTGCTGTGGGGCGGCGCGCCATTTTTTGTGCGCGGCTATCGCTCGCTCGTCACGCGGCATCTCAACATGTTCACGCTGATCGCTATCGGTACCGGCGCCGCGTTCACCTACAGCGCGCTTGCTGTTGTCACGCCCGATCTTTTCCCGGCGGGGTTCCGGGGGCACGGTGGTCAGATCGGCCTCTATTTTGAAGCCGCGGCGGTGATTGTAACGCTTGTCTTATTGGGGCAAGTGCTGGAACTGCGCGCACGCGAGCGCACTTCGGGGGCGCTCAAGGCTCTCTTAAGCCTCGCCCCGCCAGTGGCGCATCGCGTCCGTGATGCGTCCGAAGAAGATGTGGCGTTGGGCCTCATCGCGCCGGGCGACATCCTTCGCGTCCGCCCCGGTGAGAGCGTCCCCCTCGATGGTGTGATCATTGAAGGACGCAGTAACGTCGATGAAAGCATGATCACAGGCGAACCAATTCCCGTCGAGAAGGCTGAGGGCGACGAGATTATTGGCGGGACGTTGAACACCACAGGCGCCTTCACGATGCGCGCTGAGAAAGTGGGCAGCGACACCCTGCTCGCCCGGATCGCCAATATGGTGGGCGAAGCGCAACGCAGCCGCGCGCCCATCCAAAGCCTCGCGGACCTGGTGGCCGGATACTTTGTCCCCTCCGTCATCGGCGTGGCGATCATTGCGTTTGTGGTCTGGGCCCTGTTCGGTCCCTCGCCCTCTCTTGCCTACGGCCTGATAGCGGCTGTGTCAGTGCTGATCATCGCCTGCCCCTGTGCGCTTGGCCTCGCAACGCCCATGTCGGTGATGGTGGGCGTGGGGCGCGGCGCACGCGAAGGCATTCTGATCCGCGACGCAGAGGCTCTGCAAACGCTTGAAACCATCACGACGCTGGTGGTCGACAAGACAGGGACTTTGACCAAGGGCAGACCCAAACTCGTCAACGTCATAACAAGCGAAGATGAGACCCAAGTGCTTGCCCAGGCAGCCGGGCTTGAAGCTGTTAGCGAGCACCCCCTCGCGCGATCCTTTGTGAACGCCGCCAAGGAACGCGGCCTCGAACTTCCCGCCGTTTCAGATTTTCAATCGACCACGGGCGGCGGCGTTGTGGGCACAATCGGAGCTTCCCTCATCAAAATTGGCACTGCCGCATTTGTTGGGGTTGGCGCGAATAGCCCGATCGCTGAAGAAGCAACCCGGTTGCAGCAAGAAGGCGCAACGGTCGTCTTCATGGCCAGAGAGGGCGCATTGGTCGCGGCATTCGCGATCAAAGATGAGATTAAATCCACGACCCCGAACGCCCTCAAGCAATTACACAAAGAAGGCCTGAAGGTGATCATGCTCACGGGCGATAACGAGCGCACGGCGCAGGCGGTCGCCACAACGCTTGGCATTGACGAATTGCATGCGGGCGTTACCCCCGATCAAAAATTAGAAATAGTTCAAGAACTCCTGTCAAAGGGTGATCGCGTGGCCATGGCCGGCGACGGCATCAATGATGCGCCAGCCCTTGCCGCCGCAACCGTAGGGATCGCCATGGGCACGGGGACCGATGCGGCCATGGAAAGTGCCGGCGTGACGCTGGTCAAAGGCGACTTGATGGGAATTGCAAAAGCACGCGCGCTTAGCCGGTCCGCGATGGCGAACATCCGCCAGAACCTCTTTTTTGCATTCGCTTACAATGCCATGGGCGTGCCGATTGCGGCGGGAATTCTCTATCCCGTCTTTGGCCTATTGCTCAGCCCGATGCTGGCAGCAGCGGCGATGAGCCTTAGTTCGGTGAGTGTTATCGGCAACGCGCTACGCCTGAACGCCGCCAAGCTGGGGAATGACAGCTAATGCTTTCCCGCGAGCGCATCGAGAATTGCGCACTCCGCGCCTTCGTCTCCGGCACAGGCATCGGCGAGTTCCGAAAGCTGCTTTCGCAGGGCGCGCAATTCTTTCAATTGAAGATCGAGCGCCTTGAGGTGGTCTTGGGTCAACGCCTTAACTTGAGAGGATTTACGGCGCGGGTTGTTCAAAAGACGCAAAAGCGCGCGACATTCTTCAAGGGTAAAGCCAAAGGCCCGCGCACGGCGCAGAAAGACGAGACGATCCACATCGCGCACGCTGTAAACCCGGTATCTGTTGGCGCCTCTCTTCGGTTCAGGCAACAACCCAATTTCTTCGTAGTAACGTATGGTTTTCGCCGGAACCTCTGTTTCGCCCGCCAGTTCACCAATGTTCATCTGCCGACGTCCTTGTTCTTAACAGCTCGACTCACATCATTGCGCTAATCAAGGTCTTCGACTTCCGTCGTCGTGCCTTTCACGCGCGCGGCAAGCGCCGCAGCCATGAACTGGTCGAGGTCGCCGTCGAGCACCAAGTTAGGCTGAGAACTTTCAACGCCGGTGCGTAAGTCTTTGACCATCTGATAAGGCTGCAAGACGTAGGATCGGATTTGATGGCCCCAACCGATCTCGGTTTTGCTGGCGGCTTCGGCCTGCGCTTCTTCTTCGCGTTTTTGAAGCTCAAGCTCATAAAGCCGCGCACGCAGCATGTCCCACGCAGTGGCTCGGTTTTTGTGTTGGGAGCGTTGGTTCTGACACTGAACCACAATCCCCGTGGGCACATGGGTAAGGCGCACGGCGCTGTCGGTGGTGTTGACGTGCTGGCCCCCTGCCCCGGATGCGCGATAGGTATCCACGCGCACGTCCTTTTCTTCGACCTCAATTTCAATGTTGTCGTCGATAACGGGAAAGACGCCCACGGACGAAAAGCTTGTATGCCGCCGCGCATTTGAATCAAACGGCGAAATGCGCACCAGACGATGCACTCCGCTTTCGGTTTTCAGCCAGCCGTATGCATTGTGCCCCTTGATCAGCACCGTGGCGGATTTAATGCCCGCTTCCTCGCCCACGCTTTCTTCGATGATTTCCACTTTCATCTTGTGCGCTTCGGCCCAGCGCACATACATGCGTTCCAGCATCGACGCCCAGTCCTGGCTTTCTGTGCCGCCCGCGCCCGCATGAACTTCCACGTAGCAATCGTTGGGGTCCGCCTCGCCTGAGAGGAGCGTTTCAAGTTCCAGCTTCGCGGCTTCTTTCTGGAGCGCGCGCAGGGCGCCTTCCGCCTCAGCGACGACACTCTCGTCGCCTTCCGCTTCGCCCATTTCAATGAGTTCAAGATTGTCTTGGAGCGCCTGATCCATTTTGATGCAGGCCTGCATTTGAGTGTCGAGCGCCGTGCGCTCGCGCATCACCTTTTGCGCGGCGTCAGAGTCATTCCAAAGATCGGGGTCTTCGGCCTTGGCGTTTAATTCCGCAAGGCGCTTTTCGGCAACGTCCCAGTCAAAGATGCCTCCTCAGCAGAGCGAGGCTGCCGCGAACTTCGTTCGCCATCGCATCGATTTCAGCGCGCATATTTTGCGTCCTCTGCTTGGGTTGAGATCATCCGGAGCGCCGGAAAATAGAAAGGGAAGCCGCGCCTGTAAAGGGGCGCCTCTATTAGAGCTTCAGTAAAGCCCGCCTGAGCCGGACCTGAGATCGTCCTCGTCCTGGCTGGTCCATCCGTCCGCGCCGATGATGCGGGCTTCCCCTGAAGGTTCAGAGCCCGGCCGAAACGCTTCTTCGATCACGTTGAGATCGCCGGGTTGGGCGAGCTGGCCCGATTCCGCATTTACCCGCACGATGCGGATGCCCGGCGGACGGCGGAACGGGATCGGCGGACGCGTCGCGACTGTGTGCTCAAAGAATTCCTGCACCATGGGCGCGGCCACACGGCCGCCGGTTTCCGCCCGGCCCATGGGGCGCGGCGTGTCAAAGCCTACATAGGCACCCACAACAAGGTCAGGCGAGATCCCCATGAACCAAGCGTCGCGCTCATCATTTGTGGTGCCGGTCTTCCCGCCCAGCGGCACACCGAGCGAACGGAGCGAACGCCCCGTGCCGCGCTGAACGACCCCTTCAAGGATCGAAACCACTTGATATGCCGTGCGCGTATCCAGCACCTGATCGCGGGTTTCAGCCAGTTCGGGCGCGGGTTCGCCATCCCATTCATCCATGTTGCACATATCGCACGCGCGTTCGTCCACGCGATGGATGGTCTGACCAAGCCTATCTTGCACGCGCTCCACGATGAAAGGTGATAGCCGCCGCCCACCGTTCACGAATTGCGAATAGGCCGTCACCATGCGCTCAAGCGTCGTCTCGCCCGCACCAAGCGCATAGGCAAGATAAGGATCGAGGTGATCTACAACACCAAAGCGTTCGGCAATATCCACAACACGCTCCATGCCGATGTCTTGGGCGAGCCGAACCGTCATCGCATTCCGTGATCGCTCAACGCCGCTCCGAAGCGTCGAAGGGCCGTAGAACCGATCGGTGTAGTTGTCCGGCCGCCAGAGAGGCAGTCCTTCGCCCTGGGGCATCACAAAGGGTGCATCAAGAATAAGATCCGAGGGCGTATGTCCCGCATCAAGCGCGGCGGCATAGACGAATGGTTTGAAGCTTGAGCCAGGCTGCCGCCGAGCTTGCGTCGCGCGGTTAAACTCCGATGCGTCAAACGAATATCCGCCCACCATGGCGAGCACACGGCCCGTATGCGGATCCATGGCCAGGATGCCACCATTGACGCCGGGCACTTGGCGCAAGCCGTAAGTGGGATGAGCGTATTCGACGGGGATTTCGATCTCTTGTCCCAGATCGTCGGTAAATGTTTCGGGCTCGATTTCAACGGGCTCGACCCAAACCACATCGCCCACGGTCAGCACCTGGCTCGGCCGCTCAATCTCCGCGCCAATATCGATCCCGTTTTCCGCCTGCACGCGCGCCCAGACAAGCTCCGACAAGGGAATGATGCCCCGGCCCAAATTGACCCCGCCAATGGAAACTTCGGCCCAACCCGCGTCGTCGTCGACGCGCTGCACAACAGCGGGCGCCCACGGCGCCAAGTCGCGTGGCAAAGCAAGCGCCTCGACCTGGACCTCCCACTCTTCAAGCGTTTCGAGATGCATAATGGGCCCGCGCCAACCGTGTCGTTGGTCATAGGCCACAAGCCCATTGCGAAGTGCCGTACGCGCAATGCGCTGCAAGTTCATATCGATGGTGGTGCGCACCGAAAGCCCGCCATCAAGAAGCGCATCGAAGCCAAACTCGTTGGCAATCTCGCGCCGCACTTCTTCGGCAAAATATTCCGCCTCGACAATCTGCGCTCCTGCTGCGCGCTCATAAATGACCAGGGGTTCCGCCATAGCCAGATCCGCTTCCTCGCGCGTGACATAGCCATCGGCAACCATTCGGCGCAGCACATAGTTCCGCCGTTCTAAGCTCCGCGCGCGTGTGGCTTCGCGATCAGGCCGATAGTTGTTTGGCGCCTTGGGCATCACCGCGATATAGGCCGCTTCCGCAAGGGTCAGCTCATCCAACGGTTTGTTGAAATAATTGAGCGCGGCGGCGGCAACGCCATAAGAGCGCCAGCCGAGATAAATCTGGTTGAGATAAAGCTCAAGGATTTCATCCTTGGTGAAGGTTTCCTCAATTCGCAAGGCGAGCAACTGTTCGCGCACTTTGCGGTCGATGCTGACTTCCGAGCTCAAGAGAAAGTTTTTTGCGACCTGCTGGGTGATGGTGCTCGCGCCTTCAAGGCGGCGGCCATTCAGATAATTCGATATGTTCGCGACCGATGCGCGAATAATGCCTTGTATGTCGATGCCGGGGTGTTCGTAAAAGTGCTGATCCTCGGCCGCCACAAAAGCAAGAACCACATGATCGGGGATTTGCTCAATGGGCACAAAAAGCCGTCGCTCATTGGCATATTCAGCAATCAACGTGCCGTCGCCCGCGTGAATGCGGGTCATAATCGGCGGCTCGTACTCAAGAAGCACTGAATAATCCGGCAGGTCCTGATCTAACCGATTGACATAAAGCCCTACGTACCCGGCCGCGCCGAGCCCCGCTAAAACAATCAGTATGGAAACGGCTCGCACAGACCCGTAGAAGATCTTGGCGATGATGCCGCGGTTTTTCTTTCGCTCGCGCTTGGCCTCGCGCCGCTCGCGCCGGCGTTGGCTTGGCCGCTTGGCCTTAGGTCGTCGGCGCGGCCTATCCTGCTTGGGTTCTTGGGACCCTTTGCCAGCTTTGGCACCCTTGCCTGTTTGGGCAACCATGGGCGCTTTTGCGTCTTTCTTCTCTTTTTGATCCTTAGCCTTTTTTGGCTCTTTGGGCTTCTTGGGTTCTTTAGGTTTTTTCGGTTCGCGCTTTTTCTTACGCGCCGGCGCTTCGGTGGGGCGCTCAATCGCCGGCGATTTATCTTTTACCTCAGCTTTGTCTTTGTTTTCTTTGGGTGGCGCGACGCCCAACTGTTCGCGAATTTTACTTGGCGGCGCTGATTTCACTTCCGATTCTGGGGGTTCCGGCACGAAGTCCTCAGCGTCTTTTGCCGCAGCCTTTTTCGAGGACTCGTCCTTCTTGGACGCGGCCGCATCCTTTTTCTCGGGCGCCTCATCTTTCTTGGAAGGCGTCTCGTCCTTCTTGGAGGGCGTGTCTGCCCTCTTGTTGTCGTCGTCTTTCATTGAGCCGTCTTCGGGTGCGGTGGCATCGGCTGCAAGTTCCGAGCTCTTGCCCTTGTGGACAGGTGACTCGTCCTTCGACCCTACCCCATCGACAGGCGTAGGCACGGAGGATTTGTCCCTCGCCGCATCATCCGCGCGCGGGCCTAGGTCCTCGCCATGTTCTGGTTTTTTGTCGTCGCCTTCGGCCATGCCCCGGTTTGCTCGTCTATGCCCCAAAACACCCTATTTGGGGCGGAAATCTCTACCTACTGAATGTGACGCCCAAAAGGCGGTTTAGTTGCCTGCGGCCTCGTTCTGCGCAAGCCAAGCCTCACCCTCGGCGCCCAAATCGAAATACACAATAAGCGCCTGAGCCAAAGAGCGCCCAAGGGACACTTGATAATCCTCGGATATGAGCAAAGCCGCGTCCTGGCGGTTCGTGCCAAACCCCGTTTCAAGCAGGATCGAAGGCACATCGGGCGCGGTCAGAACCCGGAACCCGGCAAACCGGTGCGGGCGGCCCACAGTGTGGACACCTTGTGTGGAGAAGCCATCAACCAACATGACCGCAAGCTCAGCGGACAAGTTCATGGTTTCCCGTTGCGCAAGATCAATAAGAATGCGCGTGAGCTCTTCATCCACCTCAAATCCTGCAACAGCATCTGATTGGTTTTCGCGCGCCGCCACACGCGCGGCTTCCGCGTCCGAAGCACGTTCAGACAATGTGTAAATGGTCGCGCCCCGGGCGCTGTGGTCATCGTTTGAATCCACATGAATGGAAATGAAAAGATCGGCCTCAAGTTCTTGAGCAACCGCATAACGTTCATTGAGTTGAAGGAAGACGTCTTCGTCGCGCGTCAAGTAAACATCAAACAGGCCGGTCTCATTTAAAGTGTCGCGGATAACCCGGCCCATATCGAGAACGATTTCTTTTTCGCGTCGATCGTTGACGGCAACCATCCCCGGATCGCGCCCGCCGTGCCCTGGGTCAATGACGATAACGGGGCGCGTGCGGGTGCGCGGTGCGTCAGTTTCCGATGACTGGTTTGGATCTCCGCCCGTGAGGGAGGCGAGCACTTGCTCAATACTCTGAAACGTTCCGCCATCTGATGGATCGTTTTCGGACGGTAGTTCTGGAAACCCACTCGCTTCGTTGAAGGTTGCCTCGCTGGCAACCGATAGGCTCAACGCCAGCCGAGCCGGTGCATCTTGTGAGGCACGCACGATCTCTTGCGCTGTGATGCTCGCGGGCGCCACTAAATCGAGCACGATGCGGGATTGGCCAGGGCGGTTGCGGCCATATCTGACTTGGTGGATCAGCCCGCTCCCTGTGAGCGTGGTGCCGCCAGCGACCGCCCACCCCACTTCGGGCAGATCGATCACCACTCGATACGGCCGGCCAGAATCGGCTGCGAGTGTAAAAATATTGAGTGGTTCAACCGGCGTGCTGAGGTCGAAGACCACCGTCGTGGTGGTTCCGTTCGCGGCAATATGCGCCGCCTCCACCACGCTTTCCTGCGCGGCGGCCTGCAAAACAGCCAAAAAGCTGAAAATCATGGTGAAAAAGGCGAGCCGCATTCCCCGACGCACTCCAACTCAGAATCTAGTTTCGGCCCCTGAAACCCTAGTCATATCCCATCATGACAAGCGTTTACAGGTCGCTAACCCCATTCTCTCATGCTCGTGAGGTCGCCGGAAATTCTTGCTTTTTCAGACCTCTGGCGGGTAAAAGAAGGCGTGGGCGGCCATTCCGCCCCTGGGCGCGGCCATTAGGCGCGGCGCCCGAGAGAGCGGGCCTTGCAGCGAATTGATCGAGCAGGCCCTGGAAACACAAGGTTTGCGGCTCGACCGGCTTCGGCATGAGGGACGGATGAGCTGCCAGAAATTGGGGTTGCGCGAACCTGGGCACTGAAACGTGGCCGGGGCCCCGCGCGAGGCAAAATGAACACAAGGCCTGCCCTTCGTTCGCAACAACGGACCCGCCACACCCCTAAGGCGGGAACCGCGACGATTGCGCCCAATTTTCGGGCGTTACGCGACAGGCCATTTCTTTCAACCAGATTAGTCGGCACGACGACGCCTTGGCGATTGGCAAATCCCTCAGCCACATCGCCTCTCCGCGCACGTGCTGGAGCACACATCAATGACAAAGCGCATGCTTATCGATGCGGCCCACCGGGAAGAAACCCGCGTGGTGGTCGCAGACGGATCTCAGATCGATGATTTTGATTTTGAGTCCGAAGCCAAGAAGCAGATCAAAGGCAATATCTACCTCGCGCGTGTAACGCGGGTTGAGCCATCACTGCAGGCGGCGTTTGTGGAGTATGGCGGTAATCGCCATGGCTTCCTCGCCTTCTCGGAAATTCACCCGGATTACTACCAGATCCCGGTCGCGGATCGCGAACGACTGCTCGCCATGGAAGCCGAGGCCGAAGCCAAGCGCGCCGAAGCGGACGCCGAAGATGAGATTGAAGACGAAGATGCTGAGGCCGACGAAAGCGAAGACGATACGTCGGATGATGATCTCGACGACGATGATGAGGCCCAGGATGATGATGATGACGCCGCCGATGATTCTGACGAAGCCGATGATGAGGACGCCGCGGACGAAGTAGAGGCCGATGCGACTTCTTCCGAAGACGAAGAAACTGGCGATCAGGACGACGACGGCGAAGCAGAGGATGATAGTTCCGACCGCACCGCGACCCTTGCCAGCACACCTGCAAAGGTCCTTGAAGGCGAGGCCGTCGATGAAACTGCGGCCGAGGCGGACGCTGACGAACCTGCGGGCGCCGATGACAATGAAGATTATCCCGACGAAAGCGACAGCGAAGACGAAGCCGACGCCTATGACAAAGATGGCGAAGCTGATGGGGAAGAACAATCCGCCGAAGACGAAGAAGAAACCCCTTCTCGTCGCCGACGTGGACGCCGCGGCGGACGCCGCCGCTCAACACGCGGTCGCGGCAATGACCGCAATACTGAGCGCAACAATGAGCGCAACAGCAATCGCGGCAACAGCAATCGCGGCAATGGCCGACGCCGCGGTGGTGGTGGCCGCAGACGCAAGTCTAGTGGCGATGAAGACGAGGATTTGAGCCGCGATCCCCGTCCCTTCTCTAAGAATTACAAAATCCAGGAAGTCATTCGCCGTCGTCAGGTGTTGCTGGTGCAAGTGGCGAAAGAAGAGCGCGGCAACAAGGGCGCAGCGCTTACCACCTATCTTTCATTGCCGGGTCGGTATTGCGTGCTTATGCCCAATACTGCACGGGGCGGCGGGATCAGCCGAAAAATCACGAATATGTCGGACCGCCGGCGGCTCAAATCAATCGTCGCGGAGCTTGACGTGCCTAAGGGCATAGGACTGATCGTCCGCACAGCCGGCGCCAATCGAACAAAGGCCGAAATCAAACGCGATTACGACTATCTGATCCGCTTGTGGGAAGAGATACGAGAACTCACTCTCAAGTCCTCGGCACCTTCAATGATTTACGAAGAAGGCAACCTCATTAAGCGTTCGATCCGCGATCTTTACTCGAAAGACATCGGCGAAGTTCTGATCGAAGGCAAAGAGGCGTACACCGAAGCCAAGAGCTTCATGAAGATGCTCATGCCGAGCCATGCACGGAACGTAAAGCTCTACACCGAGCGCGTGCCACTTTATCAGCGTTATCACGTGGACGATCAACTTGATTCCATGCTTTCGCCGCGCGTCGATCTACCCTCAGGTGGGTATATCATTATCAATCAAACCGAGGCGCTTGTTTCGGTTGACGTAAACTCCGGCAAATCAACCCGTGAGCACAACATCGAGCAAACGGCTCTCAAGACAAACCTTGAGGCCGCCGCGGAAGTCGCAAGGCAATTGCGATTGCGCGACCTTGCCGGGCTCATCGTCATCGACTTCATCGATATGGAAGAGAACCGCAACAACCGCGCCGTTGAACGCGAGATGAAGAAGCATCTTGAGCACGACCGCGCACGATTGGCCGTGGGGAGGATATCGTCATTTGGCCTTATGGAGATGTCGCGGCAGCGGTTGCGTGCAGGGATCCTCGAAGGCTCCACACGTATGTGCCCTCATTGCGAGGGTTCGGGGCTTGTGCGATCGGTCGAGAGTGCGGCCTTACGCATTCTCCGCGCATGCGGCGAGGAAGGCGTGCGCGAGCGAAGCGCGACAATCACTGTGCGCACCAACCGCGAAACCGCCGAATATATTCTCAACTTCAAGCGCCGTCAGCTCATGGAGTTCGAGGACATGTACGGCATGAAGACAACGGTAACCGTTGACGGCGAGCTGATGGGCGACGAGTTCGAAATCGATCGCGGCGAACCATTGAGCGAACAACGCCGCCAAGAACTTCATGAAAGTGAAACTGTCAGCCTCGACACCGCCTACCTCAATGACGATGGCGATGAGGAAGAAGACAAAGAAGTAGAAGCGACGGTTACCGAAAAAGAGCCGCAAATCGCCGACAAGGGCGAGAACGGCAATAACGGCGATAACGGCAGCGAAGACAAACCAAAGCGGCGACGGCGTGGGCGGCGCGGCGGGCGACGCAATCGCCGTCGTAACGAAAGTGGACGTGAAGGGGGCGAAGCTTCAGCTCAGAGCGCGGACCGGGACGCCAAGTCAGATGGCGCAGAAGTCGCGGCCCCAAGCGCACCCGAGCCGGAATTCGAGGCGGTGGGCTCTGAAGGGCCGTCGGACAAGCCTGCCATGGGCGATCGTAAAGGTTGGTGGCAGCGCCGCTGGTTCTAAGAAAAAAGCCCGTTCAGCAGGAATTGAAAAGCCCGGCATTTCATGCCGGGCTTTTTTTGTTAGCGCAATGCCTCGGCACCAAGACCCGATCCGCGGGGGTCAACGCCAATGCGGCACACGCGACCGCTTTCGGCTCCTTCGCGAACACACGAAATTGCGTTCACAGTGTCAGTCATTCGCGAGCCATTTAGATCAAGCGCGTTTTCCAGGCCAAGGCTCGAGGTATTCATCGCCGTATAGAGCAACGACGCGGCGGCATTTGGGCCGCCGGATGAAACGGCTGCCATGCGCAACTGCGTGCCTTGAGTGTTCGTCGCAATCAACGGCGTTAAGAAGGCGCTCGATAGCCCGTACTCCATGTCAGATGGCGAGCGTGCGTAGATGATACCTGAAGACCGGCCCACTTGCCGCGTGCCAAATGCGCCGTTTTCCGTGACACCGCAGGCAACCGTAAGACCCGAGTTGTCGGTAACCGCAAAAGCCGATGAACCAAAGTCGGAAGGCAGTGCCGTGTTAATGCCGCTGTCGTTCAAGACGCTGATCGCATTCGTTTGAATGGTCGAAACACCTGGTGTCCCTGGCGCCGGGTTTTGTGGAAGCCCTGAAAGCGATTTCTGCGTCATCTCCGGAAAGAAATACCCCGACCCCGTCGCGCCAGCGGGAACAAATGCAATTTGCCCCGGAAGATCCACCGCTTGGGCGGTTGTAATGTTGGGCTGATAGGACTGCATGTCGATGGTTGTTATTTGGCCACCCACTTCCTCGGCTTCTTCTATAAATCGAAGCGCCAATTCGCCCGTATAAAGATCTTGAGGCCCCCTGCTCGCGATGATGCCAATCGATCCGGCAAGGTTTGATTGAACGAAGCGGTCGCCTTCGTCGAGGAACACGCCACTTGAATCTGTTAGCGTCCGGCGTAGCTGCGAGCTTCCTATAAATTGCGTGTCCGCACCATCCAACCGGCGCGCCAGTGTGCGCGACATGGGATGACCTGCCGCAATAACCGCAGCCGGATCCACGAGGTCACGCCACCGCAATGTTCCGTAGGCCGCATGTATGCGAGCAAAGCCGCGCACCGCGCCTGGAATTGCCACCGAGCCACCGCCAGAAGGCGCGCGCGGAAGAAAGTCCACGCTTTGTGCCACCGCCGTGCGTTCATCATGGATGAGGCAGATGCCGCCGCCGCCCAAAGACGCCGCTGCCGGATTGGTTGCCACCAATGTGAAATAGAGAGCGGTCACAGCATCAGCTGCGTTTCCGCCTTCAAGTAATACGTCACGCGCCGCAAGTGTGGCGCGCGGCTCGTCCGAAACCACCAGGCCGCGATACCCAGTGCTTGCGGCGCTCACATAGCCCCAATCGGTCCCCGGTGCCGCAAAGACGCCGGACGTATCGTCCCGGCGGCTTTCGCTCCGGCCAAATGAGGGAAGCGAGGGTGACGGCAAATTGATCGAAGGAACGTTCGGCACGTCAATCGGGCCGATGCTGCTGCCGCAGCCGTATAAAAATGTCGCGGCAATCCCTACTACGGCCGCTTTGCCTAGCGGAGTTCGGCTGGCCGTCGAGACGATCCTGCGCAGCATATTCTTGTCCTTCTTGTTGCTCTAAGGCCGCCCCATTGGGGACCAAGACCCAGTATCGCGCCTCGCCTGATGCGAATTGCCTCAATTGAAGCAACGGATTAACCCTTGTGAGCCGTTATTTCAATGGATTGCTTGTTCTCTGCCCCCAGATCGCCCAACTGTGAGTGCATCAACGGCGATTATCGCCTATTGTGGGAGCTGGTGGGGGCTTAGCTGGTGACGGAGTTTCCGAGTTCTATGGCTGTAAAATTATGGCGGTTCGCCGCGAAAAGCCTTGCCCTTTTCCTGATCCTGGGGTTTTCGGCCAGCCAAGCGCTGGCCCAAGGATCGATCCGCGACGAAGAAATCGAACAATTGATGCGGGACTATTCGTACCCCATCTTTCGGGTCGCCGGATTGCAGCCCACCTCCGTCGACATCTACTTGATCAATGATCCGTCCGTGAACGCCTTTGTGGCGGGCGGACAGAATATGTTCCTCCACACCGGTCTTATATTGGAGTCTGACAACCCAAATGAACTCATCGGCGTGATCGCGCACGAAACGGGGCACATCGCCGGGGGCCATCTTGCGCGCTCTCAAGACGCGATTTCAAATGCGGTGGTTCCTGCTTACCTTGGCGCGGCAATTGGATTGGGATTGATGGTCGCGGGCCTTCCCGAGGTTGGGATGGCGGTCATGTTCGGCGGTCAACATTTGGCGCAACGGAATTTTCTTTCCTATTCACGCGTGCAAGAAGCTTCGGCTGACCAAGCGGGAATGAACTATCTTGAAGATACCGCACAATCGGGCGACGGTCTTGTTGCGTTTTTCGATCGCTTCCGAGACCAAGAAGCGATGATTACCACCGATCAAGACCCATATGTTCGATCCCACCCCCTTAGCAGCAACCGCATCGCACTGTTGGAAGAGCGTGTGGCGAACTCGCGTCATCGGGATGCCGTCGATAGCGACGAAAGCATTCATCGCTTGCGTATGGCACAAGCAAAAATCCGCGGCTTTCTCGAACCTGTTGGATCGGTTTTTCGGCGCTTCCCACTATCAGACACAAGTGATGAAGCGCGTTATGCGCGCGCCGTCGCTTATTTCCGCCGCGGTGAAACTGAAAGTGCCCTTGGCGAAATTGATATTCTGATTGAGGCGGAGCCGGAAAATCCTTATTTCCGAGAGTTGCGAGGCCAAATCTTCTTCGAAGGTGGCCGCGTTCGCGACGCTGTTCCGGAATATAGGCGATCCATCGAATTGCATCCGCAATCAGCCTTGCTTCGCATTAATCTGGGTCAGGCCCTCCTTGCCACGGCGGAGCATGACGGAAATTCGGCGACAAATCAGGAGGCCCTTGAAGCGCTGCAGTTTGCCGTCGCTCGAGACAACACAAGTTCCTTCGCCTGGCACCAGCTCGCCATCGCATATGCCCGCGCGGGCAATGAGGGAATGGCGGATCTTTCCATCGCGGAACGCTATTATGTTGTGGGCTCCATGGCTGAATCTCGGCAATTCGCTGCAAGGGCGCGAGATAAACTGCCCGAAGGGACCGTCCATTGGAACAGGGCCATAGATATTATCTTTTACACTGACCCCGATCGGCTTAGTTCAAGCGGTCAGTAACTATTGGGGTAGATGATCATCGTATCTGAAACGATATGGACGCTTCGGGGGGAAGAATGCGTTTTCTCAACATTGCACTGATTTTGGTGGCGGGCCTTTTGGGCGCGCTTATTGGCGTCGTCGCGGCGAGCCGGCCCGTGCCGACAGTCGATATAAGCGACCAACAGTTCGCCGAGCGTGTGCGCGAGACACTTGTTTCGGAGCCTGAGATTTTGCGCGAGGCATTTTATGCCCTCGAGCAACAGCAGCGCGATACGGAAATGAGCGCGCTTAGAGACGCGGTCGCTCGCAATTATCATCTTGTGGAAGCCGCGCCTGCTGCTTTCATCGCGGGCAACCCCGACGGGGACGTAACGATTGTCGAGTTTTTCGATTATGAGTGCGGCTATTGTCGCCGCGCACAAGAACCCTTCCGTGAGCTGATCGAAAGCGATGGCAACATCCGCGTGATATATTATGAGCTGCCCATTCTGGGCGAAACATCGTACCGCGCTGCTGTCGCCGCCATCGCCGCGGAGCGGCAAGGCCTATATCACGAGTTTCACGATCTTGCCGTGGCAACGAGCGAGCGCCTTACCGACGAGGTGATTACCGCCATCGCCGTTGAAATCGGAGCGGATGCGGAACAGCTGTTTGCCGATATGAGCGATCCTGAAATCATCCAACGCATCAACGGAAATTTACAGCTTGGTGCTGCGTTGATGGTTGATTCGACGCCGACCTATCTGATCGCGGGCGAACCCGCACTTGGATTTAATGCCGAAGTCATACAGGAGCTCGTGGCCGCAGCGCGCGAGCGTTAAATCAAACCCCCAAGCGGCGAAGACGGATCGGCGTACATCTTCCGCGCCATGCGCCCGGCTAGATAGGCCTCGCGCCCCGCAATCACCGCATGTTTCATGGCCGAGGCCATCATGATGGGGTCTTTGGCTTCGGCAATTGCCGTGTTGGTAATTACGCCGTCGCAACCAAGTTCCATCGCTTCCGCTGACTCCGAAGCTGTGCCAACGCCTGCATCCACCAGCACCGGAACGCTCGCATTTTCAACGATAACGCGGATGTTTACAGGGTTTTGAATGCCAAGACCCGAGCCGATGGGCGCCCCAAGCGGCATGATTGCGCAGCACCCGATTTCCTCAAGCGTTTTCGCGGCGATGGGATCGTCATTGCAATAAACCATGACATCGAAACCGTCCTTAATCAGCAGCTCGGCTGCGCGAAAGGTCTCGGGCATGTTTGGATAAAGCGTCGCCTTATCGCCGAGGACTTCGAGTTTGACTAGGTTCCAGTCGCCCGCCTCACGCGCGAGCCTCAGTGTACGGACGGCATCTTCGCCCGTAAAACACCCCGCCGTGTTGGGAAGAAATGTAACTTCCTTGGGGTCGATATAGTCGACTAACATCGGCGCATCGGGGTCGGTGAGATTTACCCGCCGGACTGCGACGGTGATGATCTCCGCCCCCGATGCCTTAAGCGCCTGTGCATTCTGCTCATAGCTTTCGTATTTGCCGGTGCCGATGATTAGCCGCGATGTGTATTCCCGACCCGCCAGGGTGAGCGGCTTGTCTTCTGGAGTATGTGTCACTATCCGCCTCCTACAAATCTGACGATTTCCAACTTATCGCCATCTTCAACTGAAACTGCCTGATAGGCAGAGCGCGGTACAATCTCAAGATTGCGCTCGACGGCAATTTTTTTCGCCTCAAGCTGAAACGTGGAAAGCAGTTCCGCAACGCTCATGGCATGTGGAATGTCGCGCGCCTCGCCATTGATGGTAATTGAAATGGTCATCTCACTTCTGAGCCGGTTCCCCGGCCAGGTCCTCGAACGGCAAGTGCACTCTTGTCAGCTGCCACTTAAACCCCTGCATTCGAAATTCAAGCACCATCAAGTCCTCGTCGGTCAGCGATCCGGGCTCAATGCCAGGCGCGTTTACGGTCACATGAAATGTCGCCGGCGCCGCGAAAAAAGCAAATGCAATATGGTCATACCAAGTATCCTCAGATGGAAAGTCTACCTCGAGCACTTCGCCGGGGTCGTCGAGAATCATCTGGGTGTTCAGTAGGTATTCGAGCCCCTCGGGCGTTGCGTAGAACGCCACGATAGGGTCGATCAGGAAGTCCGAGAAGAGCCCCAGCAAGCCCGCCGCAAGCTCATCCATAGGGTCGTTGCTTTCGGGGTCAGGCGCGTCGAAAAGCCCCTCCAAATCGGCAGAAAGCCCATCTGCGAGGCTTTCCCAATCCACCAAAGCCGCCAATGCTTCCACATCTTGGTTCGTAACCGCTTGATTTAATTGCCAAACTGTGACGTATGGGTAGGCGGCGTAGGAAAGCAGCAGCAAGACCGCGAAACCAACACCGGTAAGAACCCTAATCATCGTGTTTTACCCTTTCCCCACGTCTTAGAGGCAGGATCGGGCCCTGAGACGAACGTATATGACCCTCTTGGCGCCGTTGCGCGCGCCGCTCGCCCGAGTATAACACCCGCCATGAGCCAGTTGCCTATTTTCATATTGAACGGACCCAACCTGAACCTATTAGGCGAACGGGAGCCGGAGATTTATGGCCGCGATACGCTTGCCGAGATCGAGGCCCAATGCGCCGCAAAGGCCAAAGAAAATGGGCTGGGTATCGACTTTCGCCAGACCAATGTCGAAGGCGAGCTGATCTCATGGATCCAGGAGGCGGACAAGGCCGCGCGCGGCATTTTGCTGAACGCGGCAGCCTATACACACACCTCCGTCGGCCTCTTTGATGCCCTATCGGCAGTGGGTGTGCCGGTGATCGAGGTTCACTTGTCGAACCCCTATAAACGTGAGACGTTCCGACACAAATCGTTCGTCTCGCCTGCCGCCAACGGTGTGATCTGCGGCTTTGGAGCGCATGGCTATCTCATGGCCATTGAAGCTATGGCGAAATTGCTGGACGCGAAAACAAACTGAAGATGGATCGAACCATCCTTGAACGGAGGAAAGAGTGAGCTCGGACGAGGACAAATCACAATCGGCAAGTGAGCAGGATTTGCTCAAGGAGCTGGCCTCCATTTTGAACGAAAGCGGGGGCGGCGAAGTCCGCAAGCCCGCCGCGCCCACAGGTCCCATGTCGACAGCGAATGTGGATCAGGACCTCATCCGCGAACTTTCGGACCTTCTTACCGAAACCGGTCTTACAGAAATCGAAGTTGATCAAAACGGTATGCGCGTGCGCGTGGCACGTACGGCTGGCGGCCCTTCCGTGGGTGTTGCGCCTATTCCGGCCGCCGCGCTTGCCCCGCAGCCGAGCGATGCGGGCGCAGCACCTGAGCAACATGCCGGCGCGGTCACCTCACCCATGGTCGGAACCGCTTATTTATCGCCCGAACCGGGCGCCGCGGCTTTTGTGCAGGATGGTGACACCGTCCGTGAAGGCCAGACGCTTATGATCGTTGAAGCCATGAAGACCATGAACCCGATCCCCGCCCCCAAGGCCGGCAAGGTCACGAAAATTCTCGTCAATGACGGCCAGCCGGTGGAATTCGGCGAGCCGCTCATGATTGTTGAGTAGGCGCGAGGCCGCCCAAGACATGTTCGACAAGATCCTCATCGCCAATCGCGGAGAAATTGCCCTGCGCGTTCACCGCGCATGCCAGGAAATGGGCATTCAGACCGTAGCGATCCATTCCACCGCCGATGCCGAAGCCATGCATGTGCGGCTCGCGGACGAAAGCGTCTGCATTGGCCCTGCGCCTGCCGCGCAAAGCTATCTCAATATCCCCGCGATCATGGCGGCCGCCGAGATTACCGGCGCGCAGGCGATCCATCCGGGCTACGGTTTTTTGTCGGAAAATGCGCGCTTTGCGGAAATTGTCGCTGAGCACGAAATCGCATTCATTGGCCCGACGGCAGAACACATCCGCCTCATGGGCGATAAGATCGCTGCAAAGCAAGCGGTGGCCGAAGCGGGCATCCCAGTGGTGCCCGGTTCCGATGGCGGTGTGACCAGCGAAACCGAAGCCAAAAAAGTCGCCAAGGAAATTGGCTACCCGGTGCTGGTCAAAGCAGCAGCCGGTGGCGGCGGGCGCGGCATGAAGGTGGCCGAAGCCGAAGGCGATCTTGTCCACGCACTGCAAACGGCGCGGTCAGAAGCCAAAGCAGCCTTTGGCGATGACGCGGTCTATATCGAAAAATATCTAGGCCAGCCCCGACACATTGAAGTGCAAGTGATCGCCGATAGCCACGGCAACGTGGTGCACCTCGGTGAACGCGATTGCTCGCTCCAACGCCGTCACCAAAAGGTGCTCGAAGAAGCACCCTCGCCTGCGCTTAATGAAAAGCAGCGCAAAGAAATCGGTGACGTTGTCGCGAAGGCCGTCAAAAAACTTGGCTATTTGGGTGTTGGCACCGTCGAGTTTCTGTTCGAAGAGGGCGAATTTTATTTCATCGAGATGAACACGCGCCTTCA
>Ga0209273_10001576_pt1 | contig 19744 bp, 14 predicted proteins | sample tdAd471_FD_187126 | JGI IMG/M metagenome (GOLD analysis project Ga0209273, IMG submission 187126) | Marine sediment microbial communities from the Atlantic coast under amendment with organic carbon and nitrate - tdAd47.1 (SPAdes)... | ecosystem: Environmental > Aquatic > Marine > Coastal >...
GCGCGCGTGCCCGCGTAGAAAAAGGCCCGGCCCAACCCCGACACAGCCTCGGCGCCGGCACCCGCTGCCGTGCCCGTGTTGCAGGCCGACAGCACCACCCAGTCAGCGTTCATCTCAAGCTCGAAAATCTCGCCCATGGTCAGCAGGCCGTCACCATTGGGGTCTCCCGCGATGTGCGGTGCAGTCATCGCCAGGGCGGGCTGCAGCAGGCCGTTGATGTCGCCCGGCACGAGCCCGTGGGTTGCGAACGCGACCACCCGGTAATCCTTCAGCGGGGTTTGCCGCACCGAAGGCTCACTCGCGGCCTTGCCGAGGAACACGTCACGCGCCGGGTTGGCGCGCATCGCCGTCGCCATGGTGCGAATTTCGTCTGCCGTGTCCGGCAACCGCGGCAGCATCCCGAACTCCGCCGAATCGATGTCGCGCATCTTCGGCACGCTGCGCAGGCGGACCGGGACATTGCGCATGCGCAGCCCGCCGCGACTGACGAACGCCTCGCCCCCGCTTCCGGCCGCCGACGCAATCTGGGTGCTGCTGAACACCGGATCACCAAAGCCAACAAACGGCTGTTTCGCGCTCTGGGTGTCGGACAGGGCCCGCAGCGCAATGAGGGACGCAACGGACGGCATCACCGTCACCGAGTGGGTGCGCGTGAGCCAGGGGACATTGCGGTAACGATCGAAGACAATCTCCTTGTCGTCACCCGGTTCCATATTCGCAGTCGGCAATAAGGAAAAAGGTATCTGGCCCAGCGGCCCATCCGCCACCACGACGAGGTGGGACGCGCCCTCCCAGGAACCGGCGACCGGCTGCAACAGGGCCGCATACAGACGATGCGCCAGTGCGATGTTAAAATCCGGAATATCCGCCAGTGTGACGGCATCGGGGTCGACCGCACGGCGCAATTGGGTCGCGGCGGCCGACAGGCGCGCCTCGCCGAGCGGCGCGGTCGCAAATCCGACCGGGCCCGATTTGCCGAACGACCAGACATAGGTCGTATCGGCGGTCACATAGCTGACGAATGCGGCCTCGTCGTCCGCCAGGGCGTCGCGCACCGCTGCAAGCTCGGCTGGACGCGGATCGATGAGCCGAACATAGTCAGGAAATTTCGCTTCGAGCTCTTCGCGAACCTCGGCCCGCTTGCCACGCAGGCCGTCGATCGCATCCCGCAAATCCTGGGCGACATCGTCATCGCGCTCACCCTCGGGTGCCGACAGGAGATTGGTCAGCAATCCGAACATCGCGCCAATCTCGCGCAGCAAGTCCTGCTCTTCACGGACCAAAATGGCCAATCCCGGGTCGCGCGCCGCAGCGCGCGCACTCGACTGGGCAACGGCCCGCTGCACCGTGCTGCCGCGGCCGGCATCGGAAATACGGAACGCCTCGACGGCCGGGTCGAAACCCGGCACCGAAAGCGCGGCGTTCTGGTAGACTTGTGCGAGTATGGCGATATAGCCGTCGATCACCTCGCGACGACGGCGTTCACGCGCCGAAAACAATGTCTCTTCCTGATCAACCTGGCGCGACCCGGACAACAGAACCGGTATCGACGCGCGGAAATCGTTCAGCGCGGCGGCCTGCTCCCCGTTGAGGAATTTTCCCAGCGCCTGGAAACCGAGTGCCTCGGCCGTCAGATAATGTTTATCGCCGAACCGATTCGATCGACTCTGGTGGAGCGCACCAACGAGACGAAGGCCGGCATCGATATCACCCACCCGATAATAGATCATGGCCGGGTCGACGGAACCGCCAAGCGTTCGACCAGCCACCGCCGGCGCATCGGCCACCGCCGCTTCGACGCCACGGACGATTTCGGCGGCTTCCGCCCACTTGTCTTGCCCCGCGAGTGCACGGGCAATGCCAAGCCGGACCTGTGCCGCAGATGCCGAGTTTGGCGGAATCCCGAGGGCTACCTGAATATCGCCTGCCGCCCGACCGAGGGCCTCCGCTTCGGCAAACCGGCCTTGGGAAAACACCGATGCCGCCAGGACAGTGATCGCACGAACCGTGCGCGGTGCATATTTTCCGTTGAGCTGAAGATTGCGAAGAAGAACCTCGCGCGCGATCAGTTCCGATTCGACCTGCCGCCCGATCCTGCGAAGCGATTGTGCGTGCTGTATTTGTGCGCTGGTGAGACGAGATTCCAAACCAGCCGGCGCGTGCTCCAGACCACCGCGCGATTCGATGAACGCGATTGTGGATGCAACCGATTCCGCGAAATGCTTTTCGGCCTCGTTCCGTTTGCCCGTCAGATTCAGAATTCGCCCTTCCGTCTCACTGGCCAGGCCAGAGAGGAAACGGCGGCGTTCTGCCGGGATTCGATCCGGCAGGCGGCCGGAAATACGCCGCATCACCACGAGCTTCTCTTCGGCGTCACTGATCTTGCCGTTGAGAAGCAGGGCGCGCGACAGCATGGCCAACGCCGGAAGCTTCGCGCTACCGCGCGATTCCGATGCGGCCTTCATGCGTGCGCGTGCCGCCTTTAACGCCGCGCCTAGATTGCCGACGGAAAGCTCCAGGACAGCCAGATCTTGCGCGATCCGGTCTGTCCGCCCACCATGTTTCTGGCTCAGCTTGAGCGCGCGGCGTAAATCCCCGCGCGCCTGCTGAATTCGCCCCAGCTCGCGCGCGGCAACGCCGCGCCGGTGCATAAAGTCACCGAGCGCCTGTTTCGACATGCGGCCCTCAACCACGGAGTTCGAAACTTCACGCAACTGGCTGATCCGCTCCGGATCGGGCTGTTCCTGGTCGAGGATTGCGGTGATGTCGCTGATCGTGCGTGGCGGCGGGGTCCGCAGCGGCCGGGATTCGGGTTCCTGTGCGAACACATGCGGGGCTGTTTGCAGCGATACGGCCCCAAACACCGCAATGGCGACCCCAAAAATCACGCCGGTCATGGCCTTGCGAGACCCGGCACCTGTGCGGAGATCAATAATCGTCAATGTGCGAACCCCCATGATGTGCGCGCGGACTCCATATCCGCGGCGGCGTGAATCACCTCTATCTATCAATCATTGAAGATAACGACGAACAAGACAATTCGAAGTGACCGCGGTCACACGGGCCTAGTCCCCGAAGACGGCCACCAGCGCGCCGGTCGTGGTGCGCGAATCCAGCGCTGCATGGGCATCAGCGATATCCGCAAGTTCATATGTGCCGGTGATGTTCGCCTTCACTGTCCCGTCGGAGATCGCGGCCACAACCTCCGCCATCATCGCCGCCTTTTCCTCCGGCGTGCGGGTGTAGTCCTTCATCGACGCCTTGGTAAAGATCAGGGATTTCTGGTTGAGCTCCAGCGCGTCGATCGGCGGCGGCCCGGACGCGTGGCCGTAGTTCACGAACCAGCCGCGCGGCGCCAGCGCGCGCAAATTGCCTTCGTAGGTGTCGGCGCCCACCGCGTCGTAGACCACGGGCACGCCCGCGCCGCCGGTGATATCCAGCACCTGGTCGGCAAAATCCTCCTTGGTGTAATCGATCACATGGGCGCAACCGTTTTCCTCGGCCGTGATGAACTTGTCGGGCGAGCTCACGGTGCCGATGACCTTCGCGCCCACGCTCGTTGCCCACTGGGTCAGCAGGCTGCCCATGCCGCCCGCCGCCGAATGCACCAGGATTGTTTCCCCGGCCTGCACCCGGTACAGGCGTCGCAGCAGATACTGGGCGGTCATGGTTCGCACGAAGGCGGCCACCACCGTCGCATCGTCGAGTTCTGCGGGCGGCACAAAAAGCTCACCAGCCGGCACGACCCGCGCATCGGCATAAGCGCCGACGTTGAACAGATAGGCTGCCCTATCCCCCACTTTGTAATCCTCGACCCCGTCGCCAACCGCCGCGATTGTCCCGACACCCTCGAGGCCCAGCACCGTCGGCAGGGGCGGTTTCAGGAAATAGCGCCCCTGGCGCATGTAGGAATCCGCAAAATGAATCGCCGCCGCGCTCTGCTTCAGCAGCACCTCGCCCGGCCCGGGGTCCGGCAATTCGTCGGTCTCGATCCGGATGACCTCGGGATCGCCATATTCATGGATGCGGGCAACACGGGTTTGCATGAAGAACTTCTCCCGATCACCGGATTGAACCTTATCAGGGTCCGGCGTTTAAGCTCGTGCCGCGTCAGGCCACGCGCAGATAATGCAGCGAGAACAGATTGTCGGCGTCCGTCCAGTGACGGAAGGCGCGCCAGCCGGCCTTGGCCGCGAGCGCGTGGAACTCGTCCACGTCGTATTTGTGGGAATCCTCGGTGTGAATCGATTCACCCGCCGCAAAGGCGAAGCGCTGGCCGTCGACCCGGACCTCCTGCGCCCAGTCGCTCACCAGATGCATCTCGATGCGCCCCTGATCCGGGACCCAGCGCGCATCATGGGTGAAGCCATCCAGGTCGAAATTGCCGCCGAGCTCGTCATTCACCCGTCGCAGGACATTGAGGTTGAATTCAGCCGTCACACCCGCCGCGTCGTTATAGGCCGCGTGCAGAACCCCCACATCCTTGCGCAGATCGACCCCGATCAGCAGGCCGTTGTCGGTCCCGAGATCCGTCGCCGCGGCGCGCAGGAAATCCACCGCCGCCGCGCGCGTGAAGTTGCCGATGGTCGAGCCTGGGAAAAAGCCGATCCGCGCTTCCCCGCCCGTGATCTCCGGCAGCTCAAACGGCTGGGTATAGTCGGCCGCGATGGGCACGACCGGCAGATCGGGATAGGCATCCGCCAGCGCCTTGGACGATTCCAGCAGATGATCGCGCGAGATATCGACGGGGATATAGGCCGCCGGGGTCTCGAGCGCATCGAGCAGGATGCGGATCTTGGTGCTCGATCCGCTGCCGAACTCGACCACGCTGGCGTTGGCGCCGATCAGTTCAGCAAACTCCGCGGCATGCGCCCGCAGCAATGCGGTTTCCGTGCGGGTCGGATAATATTCCGGCAACTCACAGATCGCATCGAAGAGCTGCGAGCCGCGCTCGTCATAGAAATACTTACTCGACAATTTCTTCTGCGACAGCGCCAACCCCGTCAGCACATCATCGAGGAAACTGTCCGCCGCATGGTCGTATTCCACATAATCGTGGAGCGGACCCAGGCTCACGGCCGCGGCATCACTCATTGGACGGCTCCTGCGTCTGTCACGGCATCATCCGCCAGGCGCACACCGGCGAACACCCAGCGCATCGCGGGATAGAAGAAATTTCGGTAGGTGGCCCGGGTGTGCCCGTCCGGCGTCACACAGGCGCCGCCGCGCAAGACAAACTGATTGGCCATGAATTTTCCATTGTACTCACCGACGGCGCCCGGCACGGGCTTGAACCCGGGATATGGGACATACGGGCTCTGGGTCCACTCCCAGACATCGCCAAACATCTGTTCCGGCCGGTCGGGTGTTTCCCCGGTCGCCGGGGCCGTGCGCAGCAACCCGGAACCCACGAAGTTGCCCGTCACGGGCTGATCGCGGGCGAACACCTCCCACTCGCCTTCGCGCGGCAGGCGCTTGCCCGCCCAGCGCGCATAGGCATCGGCCTCATACAGGCTGACATGGCAGACCGGCGCCTGGTCATTGACCTGTTGCAGGCCCGACAGGGACATCGCACACCATTCATTATCGACCATCTGCCAATAGAGCGGCGCGCGCCACCCCTCGGCATCCGCCGCGGCCCAGCCGTCCGAGAGCCAGAGTTCCGGGCGGCCATAACCGTTGTCGGCCATGAATTCTTTCCATTCGCCGTTGGTCACCAACCGGGATGCCAGCCGGAACGGGGCCAGGTGAACGCTATGGCGAGGCCCCTCATTGTCGAAGGCGAACGCGGTGTCGGCATGGCCGATCTCGACCAGCCCGCCATCGTGATCGAACCAGCGCAATTCGGGCGTCTTACGCGCCGGCGCGGCCCGGTAGGCCTGGTAGGCGGGCGCCACGCTGTTGAACGAAAACGCGTGCAGAATATCCATCAGGATCAGCTCCTGATGCTGCTGTTCATGATGCAGGCCCAGCGCAATCAGCGGCGCGACCCTGTTCCACGTCGCCTCGTCGGCACCCGTGATCAGGTCACGCATCGCGTCGTCGACATGCGCGCGGTACGCCTTCACCTGCGCGGCCGACGGGCGGGTCAGAAGGCCACGTTCCGGGCGCGGATGGCGCGCGCCGACGGCGTCGTAATAGGAATTGAAGAGGAAGCGATAATGCGGATCGATCGGCGTGTAGTCGGGCGCAAAGTCCCGCAGGATCATGGTCTCGAAGAACCAGGTGACATGAGCGCGGTGCCATTTGGTGGGGCTGGCGTCCGGCATCGACTGTACGACCTGGTCTTCGGCCGAGAGCGGTGACGCCAGGCGCTCGGTCTCGCCGCGCACCCAGTTAAAATGATCGAGAACCTGATCCCGGTCGCGCGGATGCGCGTCGAGGATCGCCGGCTCGGACCTCAAGGATGTCACGGCGCTTCTCCTGTTGGCGCCCGCGTCCCGCATGACCGCCTTTCCGGGACACTTCATTCCGCGGCATCATGAAAAGTCGCGGATCGAATTCCGTCCGGCTCGGGTGCCGGACGTGGTGGTCGTGCGCGAGTAAACCAAGCCCGCTTACGCGCCGTCAACCGAAAGCCCGGAGAATTTGAGGGTTTGAACATTCCACCTGATATTGACGCACCGGACGGGCCGACTATGTTGGCCCCATGACCGCGAAAACTCCGACACCCGCCCCGACACCACAGGGCTTCCACGCCCATGTCTATTACGACGCCGAGAGCAAGGCCGATGCAGAAGCATTGCGGGCCGAGATCGACGCGCGCTATGAGGTCGTGCTGGGCCGCTGGCACGACAAGCCGGTGGGCCCGCATCCGTTCTGGAGCTACCAGGTCGCCTTCAAACCCGAACAGTTCGGCGACATCGTGCCCTGGCTCGCCATGAACCGCCGGGCGCTGACGATCCTGGTCCACCCCGAGACCGGCGACGACCTGATCGACCATTCCGACTACGCCATGTGGCTCGGCGACAGCGCCACCCTCGACCTGAAACGGTTCCGCGAACGCGCCGCCAAGGGGTGAGCCCCCGGCGGCGCGAAACAAACGAAGGTTTTCAAGCCTCACCCGGACCGCTACAACACGCGCAAGCCACCAAATCACCCGGTCGCATTCACGCGCCGAAGCCAATCAACATCAGGGGGAACCCAATCATGAAACTCGTACGCTATGGCCCACGCGGCAAAGAAAAGCCCGGCCTTATTGATGCCGACGGCAAGATCCGTGATTTGTCCAAGGTCGTCGGCGATATCGACGCCGAGACCCTGTCGCCCAAGGGCCTCGCGGCCATCCGCAAGCGCGACCCCAAGCGCCTGCCGCTGGTCAAGGGCAACCCGCGCCTCGGTCCCTGCGTCGTTGAGCGCCGGGTCTTCGCCATCGCGCTGAACTACAAGGAACATGCCGAGGAGGCCAATGCGGCGATCCCGACGGAGCCGTTCGTCTTCACCAAGACCTGCCCGCCCACCGGCCATCGCGACAACATCGTGCTGCCGAAGGGATCCGTGAAGACCGACTGGGAAGTCGAGCTTTGCCTGATCATGGGGCGCAAGGCGCAGCATGTCAGCAAGAAGGACGCGCTCAAATATGTCGCCGGCTACTTCGCAGGCAACGAGGTCTCCGAGCGCGAGTATCTGATCGAGCGTGGCGGCCTGCAATGGATCAAGGGCAAGAGCCCCGACACCTTCGCGCCGATCGGCCCCTGGCTGTTGACCGCCGACGAGGTGCCGAACCCGAACAACCTGCATATGTGGCTCGAGGTAAATGGCGTCCGCAAGCAGGACAACAACACCAAGGACATGATCTACAACTGCGCGACGATCATCTCGAACCTGAGCAAGACGATCACGCTCTATCCCGGTGACATCATCTTCACCGGCACGCCCCAGGGCGTGGCCTATGGCGAGAAGAACCCGAAATATCTCCGGGCCGGCGACGTCGTCACCATGGGCATCGAGGGCCTCGGCGAGCATCGCAACAAGGTCGTGAAGTTCAAGTAACGTAATTCACATCTGCGACATGCAACGGGCCGCGCTCACCAGCGCGGCCCGTTTGCGTTCGGTGACCATGAAACCGGTCCGCCTACTCCAGCGCCGGCATCACCTCATCGCGGAAGAGCCGCAGGGATTCGCGTGATCCCGTAATGTCGATCAGCAGGACATACTCGATGCCCCCCGCGCGCATGCGCTGCAGCCGCTCGACGATCTCCTCGGGCGGGCCGATCAGCGCACCCTCCTCTGTGGCCAGTCGCGTGTCGTTATATTGCAGCATGGTCGACTGGGGGCCACCGCCCTCGCGGATACGCGACAGGCGCGAGATGCCGCTCAGCAGCCGTGAACGCTGCTGGTGCGCTGCCTCGCGCTCGGCCTCGTTGTGGGTGATGTGGAGCGCACGTGCCACGGCCACATTCATCGGGTTGAAGGTCCGACCCGACGCCTCGACCGCCGCGCGGTAGGTGTCGAAGCGTTCCTGGATCAGATCGAAGGACGCGATCTGGTCGAGCAGCAGGTTGAAATCATTGTCTGCCGCCCATCTAAGGCCGCCCGGGCTGCCCGCCGCGAGCCACATCGGCGGGTGCGGCCGCTGGATCGGCGGCGGCTCGACGACGATGTCCTGGAACGTCCAGTGCTTGCCGATATGGGTGAAGCGTTCTTCCGAGGTCCAGGCCCGCCGGATCACCTCGAGGGATTCCTCGAACAATTCCTGGGCGTCGGCGGGCTGCACGTTGAACCCGTTGAATTCGTTCGGGCGGTAGCCCTTGCCGACACCGAACTCCAGCCGCCCGCCCGACAGCAGATCGACGGTCGCCGCCTGTTCGGCGAGCAGCACCGGGTTGTGCCAGGGCAGGACGACCACGGCCGTGCCCAGGCGCATCCGCGTGGTGCGGGCCGCAAGGTAGGTCAGCAGATTGAGCGAGGCGGACACCTGGCCGAAACCGGTGAAGTGATGTTCGACCAGGAACACCGAATGGTAGCCGAGCTCCTCGGCCTCCTCGACATAGCCGATGAAATCCCGATAGCCCTGGGTGCTGTCGCGCGCGACCCCGCCGCGCCGCGACGAGGCACCTCCGAACAGTCCGAATTTCATCGCGTTACCTTTGCTGGCCGGGTCATGCCGGGCGCTAGTTGCGCACCCGCTCGCGCTTGCCGCTCTTGGCGGATTTCACCAGCGCTTCGAGCACCGCGACATTGCCGATCCGCTCGACGTCGGTGAACATGTACTCCTTCTTGCCCGCCACGGCATCGGCCCACGCCTCGAAATTCATCTTCACGGTGTCGCGCGGCTTGTAGACCTTACGCGTGCGCTTTTTGCCCACGATGGAAATATCCATATACGTGTCATCCCAGTCTTCCGGGTGCGCGACGTCGTGAATCTCGACCCAGCCCTTGCTGCCGAACACCGCGAAGCGGGCATAGTAGGGAGTCTTCGAGACGACGTTGATGGTGCCCAGCGTGCGATCCTTGAACTGGAACTGGGTGGTCACGACATCGCCGCTGGGCAGATCCAGCACCCGGCGGTCGGAGGCCGCGCTGATCCACTGGATCGGCCCGAACATCGAAATCATCATGTCGGTCAGATGCACGCCCATGCCGGTCCAGCCCGCGGCAGGCGCATCCTTGGGATTGCCGCGCCAATTGTCCTTCTTCAGGGGGGTGAACTTGTCGTGAGAGTTGTTGGCCTCGACCGCGATGATGGTGCCGAGCTCCTTGTTGCGGACCATCTCGGCCATCTTCATCCAGGCCGGCTCGTAGCGACGCTCATGACCGAGACCGAGAACCAGGCCGCGGTCACGGCAGGCCTTGACCATCTTCTTGGCGCTCGCCGACGTCAGCGACAGCGGCTTTTCACAGAAGATCTGCTTGTTCGCCCGGGCCGCCTGCATCAACAGCGCCTCATGGGTGGTGTGCGGGGTGGTCAGGATGACGCCATCCACATTCGGGTCCTTGAGCGCCTCGGCAAAGTCGCGCGTCAGCTCGAACCCGCACTTCTTTGCGAGCTTGCGGGTCGCCGCCGTGGGGTTGAGTTCGACGCCGCGCACGACACGCAACTTGCGGTTTCCCTGCAGGGCGTTGGCAACATGGCTGCCCCACCAACCCAGCCCGATAACGGCGACGTTCAACATGCGGATTTACTCCCGAAAATTTGGTCTGATTTTCGCCCCTAGCAGGGCTCTTTGATTTTATCCCTCGCGGGATCGCCAGAACCTAGCATGACGCCTATCGGCTCAAAAGCAGCTGCGCTAGTCTCAAACTTGTTCATCCCGCGCACAAATTCCCGAGAGTTCATGTCAAAAATCACCCCCGAAGCGTTCAACGCCCTGACCGCGCGCGAACTGCCGATTGCGGCCAATTACGGCTTCCGCGCCGAGACCATCGGCGAGGGCAGCGCGCGGGTGCGCGCGCCCTTCAACGCACACTTCACCCGCCCTGGCGGCACCATCAGCGGGCCGGTGATGATGGCGCTGACCGACTTCGGCATGTATGCCGCCCTTATGGGCGCAATCGGCCCGGTCGAACTCGCCGTAACCACGAACTTGAACATCAATTTCCTGCGCCTGCCCGCGCCCGTCGATGTCGTCGCGGACTGCAACATCATCAAGCTCGGGCGGCGGCTTGCGGTGATCGAGGTGACCCTGCGCTCGGAGGGTGACGACGCGCCGATCGCCCATGCGACGGGCACCTATTCGATCCCCCCGGAGGCCGCGCGCTGACGGCACAAAACCCGTGCGCGGGGCCAACTGGACAAGCCCCGGATCGACTGATACGAGTCCGGCCAGATACTGTGCAACAACGATAATATCAAAGGAGAGGCCTCGTGGCTGATAGCACGACCTTTGCCGTCGCCGATTCACCGTTCCCGTCGCTGGAACCCGCCGAAAAGGTGCTCGCAAGCTTCAATCCGGTCATGAAAATGGCCGCCGATCCGTCCGAAGACGCCATCATCGAGGCCGCCAAAGGCGCCAAGGCGCTGTTCGTCACCTACGCCCAGATCACCGCCAAGGTCATCGAATCTCTCGACGGTTGCGGCGCGATCGGCCGCTTCGGCATCGGCCTCGACAATATCGACCTCGACGCCGCCACGGCGGCGGGCATTCCGGTGGTGTACGCCCCGCAATATTGCCTCGACGAGGTCTCCGATCACACCATGGCGCTGCTGCTGACCGCGGCCCGTAAGACAGCGCTCGCCGACAAGCTGGTCAAACAGGGCCGCTGGGAAATGCCGGCCGTGGTGCCGATCATGCGCTTCCGGGGCAAGACCATGGGCCTCGTGGGCTTCGGCAACATCGCCCAGCTCGTGGCCGTGAAGGCCCAGGCCTTCGGCATCAACGTCATTGCGTCCGATCCCTTCGTGAAGCCCGAGGTCGCCGCGGCCAAGGGTGTCGAGCTGGTCGAATTCGATGATCTGCTCGCACGTTCCGACTATGTCTCGGTCCACGCGCCGCTGATGCCGTCGACCGCAAACATGTTCTCCACCGATGCCTTCGCGAAGATGAAGAGCACCGCCTATATCGTGAACACGGCCCGTGGCGGCCTGATCGATACCACGGCCCTCGTCGCGGCACTCGACGCCGGCGAGATCGCCGGGGCTGGTCTCGACGTGCTGCCCCAGGAGCCGCCCGCCGAAGACGACCCGATCCTGAGCCGCGACGATGTGGTGATCAACCCGCACACCTCCTTCTATTCCGAGGATGCGCTGGACGATCTGCAGACCACCGTCGCCGGCGATATCCTGACGGTCCTGAACGGCGGACAACCGAAGTGGCCCGCCAATCCGGACGTCTTCAAGTAGACCGGTCCCAACAGACCGGCCCTCGCCGCCGGCAGACACCCAGGGAGATACAGCCATGCGCGCAATGGTGCTCACAGAACCCAACGTGATCGAGCAACGGGATATTCCCGAGCCCACGACGGATCAGGGTGAGGCCCTGGTGCGCGTGTCCAGCTCCGGCATCTGCGGGACGGACCTCAAGATCCTCAGCGGCGGCATCCCGGCGCCCAAACCGATCGTCATGGGGCACGAGATGGTCGGCCTGCTGGAAAATGACGCCACGGACGCCAAGAAGGGCCAGCGCGTGCTGGTCGACCCGGTCTATCACTGCGGCACCTGCCATGCCTGCCTTCATAACCAGCAGCATATCTGCACCCGCGGCGGCTTGATCGGGCGCGACATCAATGGCGGCTTCGCCGACCTGGTCGCCGTCCCGCCGGCCAATTGCTATGTGGTGCCGGATGAGATCGCCGATCATGAAGTCCCGTTGATCCAGGTGCTGACCACCTGCATGCACGGCCATCGTATGGCCGACATCTTCCCCGGCGACGTGGTCGTCGTGCTGGGTCTCGGTGTGACCGGCCAGCTCCATGTGCAGCTGGCCAAGGCGCGCGGCGCCACGGTCATCGGCATCACGCGCTCCCAGTGGAAGCTCGATCTCGCGAAGTCCCTCGGCGCGGACTACACCTTCGCCCCCAGCGACGACATCAAGGACAAGATTCTCGAGGTCAGCAAGGGCGACGGTGCCGATCTGGTCATCGAGTCCGCCGGCAAGGTCCTGACCCTCGGCCAGGCCTTCGACATGGTGCGGACCGGCGGCGCGATCATGCCCTTCGGCATCTACACCGAGACCAAGGCCGAACTGCCGTTCTACCAGTTCTATTTCAAGGAGATTCAGATCCTCAACGCCCGCGCGTCAAAAGGTCAGGACTTCGTGGCCTCGATGGATCTGGTCAAGCGTGGCATGGTCAAGCTCGACGCGATGATCAGCGACCGCGAGCCCCTGGAGAATCTCTCCGGCGCGCTCGACATGCTGACCAGCGAAGCCAAGGGCCGGATGAAGATCATTCTGGAACACTGAGGAAGCTCACACAGAGCTCAGCCAGGCGACCGCATCTCACCCGGGTGCATCATCGGCATCGGCTGCTTCTCGTTCAGCTCCGGCTTCAGCCAGCGCACGATCCCGGCGACCCCATCGACCCCGACGGTCGAGCCGTCCGGGATCTGGCGCGTCGCGCCGGCCACACCCAGGACCATCGGAATGCCGCGCTCGCGGCCCAGAGACGCCAGATGCGAGGTGCTGCCGCCGAGTTCCGCGACGATCGCCGACACCCGCGGCAGAACGCCGACCAGCGCCGGCCCGGCGACATTGGTCACCAGCACGTCGCCATAGTTCAGCCGTGAAATCTCGCACTCGCAGTTGATCACGCAGGCCCGGCCCGAACCCCAGCCCATGCCGCCCGGATGGCCGCGCAGGCCCGGTCGGCCGCGCCAGACTTCGTCCAGCACAATCGGCTCCTCGACATGCAGCGGGCGCGCCTGCAACATCTTGATGCCGACATCGTCCTTGGCCCACTCGACCTCGACCGCGAGGCCCATCATCTTCTCGGCCACCTTCATGTAGCGGGCGAGTTCGTGAACCTCCTCGGTGGTGAGGCACTGGCGACGCGGCTTCTTGTCAGCGGACGGCGCGTCATCATCTGCGTGCTCATGGTCGTGGTCATGATCATGGCCGTGCTTGTGCGCATGGTCATGATCGTGTTCGTGACCCTGCGCTTGCGCTGCCGCCACGGAGGCCATCGGATTCAGCGGCGGCGCCTGATGCGCGTGGCAATAGGCGCTGTGCTCGAATTCCTGGCCGCCGATCGCCTCGATCAGCTTGCCGTCGGCTGTCAGGTCATAACGATCGGGCACGACCTCACCCTGGGCGAGCGCCTCGCCCAGCCCCCAGGTGGCGCTGACGGACATGCCGCCGTCGGCCGTCTGGCTCAGGCCGCCACCCGACGCTTGCGCCTCGATCAGCGGCTGGACCAGTACCGACATCGCGGTGTCGATCGCGCTGATCTTCTTATCCTGCATATAGCGCATGGCCTGCGGCGACCACAGCGCACCCCAGCACGCGCGCACGGCGGTCAGGAAGTCCTCCTCGCCCTCGATGCCGAGGAATGTCTGGAACTGACCGGCGAAGGACGAACCCTCGGTGTCTTCCATCAGCGAGGACGACCGCACGGCCAGCCGCATGCCCGTCTCTGCCGTCAGCGCCCGGTAGGCGTCGAGAATTTCGGCTTCGATGTCCGGCGCGATTGGCTCGGAGAACAGGCCGATGCGCACCTCGGCGATCGGCCCGCGTGATTCCATGAAGGGCAGGCTTACCGCCTGCTCCGCGGCCTCGACCAGACCGAGAGATTCCAGCTGGTGGAAATAGGCATCCGCGCCGAGCACGAAGCCGCCGGGGGTCGGGAGTCCGGCATGGCCGAGCGCCGCCTGATTGGCGGCTTTCGGGCCGAACCGATCTGCATCGGTTGCCGCCGTGTCGGACAGCGGCACCACGAACTTCGCCATGTTCCTGCACCTTCCAAGTTTGGACCCGAAAAAACCGGGCCCAGTTAACAGTTCGGCCGGACGATCAAGCCGCCCGGCCGAACCAATTCAAATTTTAAGCTCCGTCGTGAAGCTCAAACCCGCAGGGTTAGTGCGGCATCGGGTCGACGACCGTGATCTGGTTCACCGGGAAGTTGGTGATGACCTCGGTCTCGTCCGCATGGACGATCTGCATCTCCTCGATGCGGACGCCGAACTTGAACGGAATGCCGTGCTGCGTCTCGAGCGCGAAGACCATGCCTTCCTGGATCTCGATCGGATGATCGAGGGACCAGATGCGCGAGATGACGGGCGGATCGTACTGGGCAAGGCCCAGGCCGTGGCCCCACAGGTTCGCGGCGGCCTGATCTTCTTCCTCGTAACCCCAGGCTTCCTTGGCCGACGGCCATTTCAGCGCGATATCACGGGTCGTGGCACCGACCTTGACCGCTTCCATCGACGACTGCAGCCAATCGAGCGCCTCGGAGTAAACGTCCTTCATCTCCTGCGTCGGCTCGCGGCCCACACAATAGGTGCGGTAGTAGCAGGACTTGTAGCCATTCCACGTCAGCGCCGCCAAATCCATGAAGACGATGTCGCCCGGCTGGATGATACGGTCACCGAAGTTACGCCAGTTCGGCCAGGTGTTCGGACCCGAGGACACGATGACGTCCTCGACATCTTCCATACCCGGAATGTCGTACAGGAACTTCATGATGTGCGCGGTCACCTGGTTCTCGGTGATACCCGGCTTCAGGAACTTCATGCACTCCCAATGGGCGGCATCGCCGATCGCGCCGACGATACGGGCACATTCCTGCTCGTCTTTGCTCTTGACCGCGCGGGCGTCCATCATCGGCGACATGCCGTCGGCCCACTCGATGCCCTCTTCGGCGAAGTGGTTCATCATGTTGATGTCCACGAAATCAACGCCCAGCTTCTCGCCGGCGACGCCAAAACGGGCCATCTCTTCCTTGATCGCGTTGGTGAACTTGGTCACCTGCTGCTTCGACGCACCGCCGGCAGCACCCTTGATCCATGCGTAGGAATAACGAATGTTCTCGGGCGGGATCCACGGCGCATGGCGCTCGACCTGCATGCCGATATCGCCCTGCTCGAACAGCACCGGTGCGGCATCGCCACACAGCAGCGCATAGCGCAGGCCCGGCTTCAGGCGGTTCCAGCCTGGCGTCAGCGTGCCCGTGATGTAGCGGACGTTCTCGTCATACATGCAAAGCATGGCGCCAAGGCCAGCCTTCTTCATCATGTCGCGCGCGCGCTCGAGCCGATAGTTGCGCAGGCGGTCCCAGTTGACCTTCTCCTGCCAATCGACTCCGGCAATGCCGAAATTCGCCGTTCCGTATCGCATTCTCTTCTCCCAGCACTTTCTCAAGGCTACAGTTTTTGATCAAATTCCCCGCCTGAGGCCAGCCAACGCGCGCTGCGTCGATGCCCCCAAACAGGCTTACAATTCAGTTCAGACCATATCCGTTTATGCGGCGCAATCAAAGGGATGTATTGGTTCGCACCACGCAATCTGGTCTTTGGCCAAATTCGCATATTTTCCGGCCCCCGGTCAGCGGTACGAGGGTCACAGAACTTGTGCCTCGCCCGCGACCACCGGCCCGCGAATTTTGCCTGTTCAGGCGCCGCCCGCGACGTTTTTTACCGGATCGGTCGAGAATTCGATACCGCCGTCATCCGTGTGATGCAGACGCGTGACCTTGCGCCATTCGGCATCATTGGGTTCGGGATAGTCGAGCCGGTAATGGGCGCCGCGGCTTTCCTTGCGCTCCAGCGCCGCCGTCGCCAGAATCCGGCCCAGAAGCGCCAGGTTGCGGATCGACAGCGCGCTCTCGATTTCCTCGCCCCGGCCCTTGCCGGTCTCGCGGGCCTCTTCCGACAGCCGCAGGGTCTGCAAATCCTCATTCTCGATGCGCTCATACTCGGCCAGCGCCTCACGAAGGGTCTCTTCATCACGGATCGGACCCAGCTTGTCATGGGCCAGCATCCGGCAATGCATCCGCACATCGCCCTGGAACGGGCCCTCGGCCCGCTCCATCAGGCCGGCAAGCCACGCGCGCTCTTCTTCGGGGATCGCGTTGTCGCCCAACGCCGGAACCTCGACAGGCGCCGAGCCGACCAGCTCGGCCGCCTTGCGGCCGGCACGACGGCCGAACGCCAGCGACGCGGCCAGGGCCGACCCGCCGATGCGGTTGCCGCCATGGATGCCGCCGGCCGTCTCGCCCGCGGCGAACAGGCCCGGGATCGAACTCTGACCGTGGGTGTCGACGTCCAGCCCGCCGAGCCAGGTGTGGCTGCCGGGTGCGACTTCGAGCGGCGTCTTGGTGATATCGATGCCCCGGTGGAGGCAGGTCTTGTAGACATGCGGAATCTGCTTCTGAATGGTCTCGATCGGAATCGCCGTCGCATCCATGTAGATACCGCCCGTGGAGCCGGCGCGGCCCGCATGGATTTCCTTGGCCATCGCCAGGATCACCTCGGAGCGCGATGACTTCTCGGCCGTGTCCGGGAAATAGCGCTTGAGGAACTCCTCGCCGTCCTCGTTGCGGAACACCGCACCGGCATTGATGAAACCGGTGGGATGGGGCGCGAAGCCGAACAGTTCTTCGGGCGAGCAGCACATGGCCTGGAAATCGATCATCTCGATACCGAGCAGATCGGCGCCCGCACGGAAGCCCATGACATAGCCGTCGCCGGTCACCTGCGGCGGGTTGTCGTTTACATAGAACAGGCCGCTGCCGCCGCCGGTCGCGAGGATCACCTGCTGCGCGGCGTAGGTCACCAGCTTGGCGTTGCGGTAATCCACGCCCCAGGCGCCGACGACGCGGCCCTCATGCTTTACCAGATCGACGATCGCGGTCAGCGAATGCTTCTCGATGCGGTCGTCGCCGCGCAGGCGCTTCGACAGGACCTTGGTCACCATGTTGCCCGTGGTGTCGTAGTGATGACACGCGCGCGGATGGGAGTGGTTGGGGAACATCTTCAGGTCGAGCTCGCCATCCTCGCCGCGGATGAACTCCGCACCCCATTCCTCGAGATCCTTGACGATCTGGACGATGTCCTCGCACCAGGCCCGCGCCATCTCGGGATCGATCAGCTCGCCGCCATATTTCAGGATGTCTTCCAGATGCTGGGCGGGGCTGTCGTCCTTGCCCATCGCGGCGGCAAACCCGCCGCGCGCAACCGTGGTCGTGCCGCTGGTCGCGCGGCCCTTGGTGACCTGGATTGTCTTGACGCCGGCCGTGGCGCACTCAAATGCGGCCATGGTGGCCGCCGCGCCGCCGCCGACGATCAGGACATCGGTCTCATAATGTTCGACCTCAATGGAAAGACTCATCACGTTGCTCCGGATGTGCGGGTGCCGCCCGGTGCGGACCCGATGATTTCAAGAAAGGCCGCCACGCAGGCATCTGCAAAGGCGGCATCGTTGATATGGCACGGGAGTTCCTCGACCGTGCCGGTGGTCAAATTCTCGCGCAGGGCCTGGCTGAACGCATGGTCCGTATCGGGCTGCTTCCACGTGCCAAGTTCATTCTCGGCGAGGTCGTAGGTCTTGCGCTTCGTATGCTCGCTATACCCCTCGAGCGGTACCAGCACGCGGATCGGACCCGTCGCGGCGTTGAGGCGTTCGGCAAAGGCCCGGCCCAGTTCGCCCATCTCGTCGGCATTGGTCCGCATCAGAAGGTTCTGCGCGTTGTATTGGAAGAATTCCCGATCGCGGTAACGCTCGGGGACCTGCCCGGTCCAGAAATTCGAATGGTCGATCGCGCCCGGCACGACGACCTGCGGCAGCCCCATGGCGCCCGCACCCGTCAGCCGCTCGCCGCCGGCGTCATACACGCCGTTGGTGACGAAATCCGTCAGCTCATGGGTGGTGATGTCGAGCACCCCGGCCAGCTCGCCCTCGCGCGCCAGCCGTTCGAGCGCGCGGCCGCCGATGCCCGAGGCGTGGAACAGAATAACCTCGAACCCCTGCGCCTCGATCTGTGCCTGCACCCGGTCGACGCAGCCCGCCGTGCCGCCGAAGGACGAGATCGCGACCAGCGGCGGATGGTCTTCCGTCTGCGCGGCCTTCCCGGCCCGGTGGCACGCGGCGGCGGCCACACCGACTGCGGCATTTTCCATCGCCGCCTTGGTGATCCGGTTGAGCGCCACATCGCCGATCGAGGCGTGCATGGCGATGTCGGCTTCCGCCACATACCACTGCACGGCGGCGGTCGCCGCGACCGCGCTCACCATCGCCTTGGGCACCAGATAGGGCAGCGCGCGCATGATCGCGCAGGCCATGGTCGTGCCGTTGGCGCCGCCCAGGCCAATCGCACCGGCCAGCTGTCCGTCGTCGAAACGGCCCCGCACGACCTTGATGGCGCCCTCCAGCATCGCGTCGGAGGCGGCGCGGCGGTCCATCTTCGCCAGGGCGTCCCAGCTGTGCCCGCCCGCTTGCGCAACATCGCCGCCGGTCATATCGGCGCCGGCACTGTCATGAGGCATCAGGGAGAGGTCGACGATCCACGGCGTGGTGCCGGCGCTCGTCAGGCACGACGCGACAAACAGCGCCTCGGGGGCCTTGGTATCCATCGTCACCAGGATGGCGACAGTCGGTTTGGCGGCGGACATTGCGGGCCGTCTCTTCCCTGTTGTGTTCTGCGTGCGGGTTTATCACATGCCGCAGACCCGGTCGCGACGCTCAACCGCAAAAAACTTGTTCCGGTTTTTCCCGGTCAGGTGCTGCTTTGCGCCGATAATAGCGAATGCAAGGGCGCCTCGAAACATGCTCATCGCGCTCGCGCATCTGCTATTTTACGCACCAGAACAAATTTGGGATCACCAATGTCTGTCTCCATTCAGCCGCGCCGCAGCTTCATCTTTTCCCCCGGCACCGATCCGTCGATGTTCACCAAGGCCCTCGGGTCGGGTGCGGACATCGTCTGTGTCGAGCTCGAGGACGGTGTGGCGCCCCACGACAAGGATGCCGCGCGGGAAAACATGCTCGCGATCTTCGCCGATGCGCAGGCCGCCGGGGGCCAGATCGACGACGGGGTGGAGCGGATCGTCCGCGTGAATGAGATCGGTAGCAGCTACGGGCAGGCGGACCTTGAGGCGATTTACGACGCCGGGTCCCCGCCCCCGGCCCTGATGCTGCCCAAGGTCAATTCGGCCGAGGAAGTCAGGACCGTCTCCGACCGGCTCGACGAACTCGGCCTGCCGGTGCGCCTGCAGATCATCATTGAAACCAACCACGGGCTCGAAGCGGCCTACGACATCGCCCATGCGAGCACCCGCATTGATTCCCTGCTGTTCGGCGGCGTCGATCTCGCCGCCGATCTGCGCTGCGAATATGCCTGGGAACCGCTGCTCTATGCCCGTTCGCGGGTCGTC
>Ga0209273_10001585_pt1 | contig 19635 bp, 18 predicted proteins | sample tdAd471_FD_187126 | JGI IMG/M metagenome (GOLD analysis project Ga0209273, IMG submission 187126) | Marine sediment microbial communities from the Atlantic coast under amendment with organic carbon and nitrate - tdAd47.1 (SPAdes)... | ecosystem: Environmental > Aquatic > Marine > Coastal >...
GATGGCCGGCCTGGACGGCATCGAGAACAAGATCCATCCGGGCGATCCGATGGACAAGGATCTCTACGACCTGCCGCCCGAGGAGCTCGAGGGCGTGCCGACCGTGTGTTCGTCCCTGAGCGAGGCGCTGGATTCCCTTCACGCCGATCGCGACTTCCTCAAGAAGGGCGATGTGTTCACCGACGACCAGATCGATGGCTACATCGCGCTCAAGCAGGAAGAGGTCACCCGGTTCCTGCAGGCGCCGCATCCGGTCGAGTTCGAGATGTACTATTCGGCCTAGGCACCACGGGCCGAAATCCAAATGACGAAGGCCCCGCCATCCGGCGGGGCCTTTTTCCATGCGCGATCCGTAGTGAACGCCCCCGATCGATCACGACCACTTGGTCTTGGGCTTTTCCTGTTCGATGCCGTCGACGAAGACCGCGTCCACCTTCTCGTTGTAGAAGCACAGATAGTCCTTGATCCGCGCGCTCTCATGCACCGGGTCGCGATAGAACCAGACGATATCCTCGAACGTCTTCGCGCCGACCTGGACATGGTGATAATTCGCCGTGCCCTTGTAGGGGCAGCGGGTCTCGCTCTCGGACGGGCGAAGCTCAGCAATCACATCGTCGCGCGGGATGTAGTAGCGGGTCGGCAGGCCGGTTTCGAACAGGAACCGGGCCCGGCTCGTCTCGGCCACCGTGATGCCGCCCAGTTCGATGCGCACGGGCCGCGAACTGTTCAGGATATCGACCCGCACCTTCGGGCTGCGGGCATGGACGAAGACCTCTTCGTCCTCCTCGTGCCAGGCGTCCATCTTGTTCCAGTAGAAGGCCAGGTAATCCTTGATCCCGGCCGCCTCGTCGAACGGCAACTCATAGCTCCACACGGCATTCTCGGCCGTCTGCCCGCCCGCGTTCACGGTGAAATAGCTGGCGTCGCCCTTGAACGGGCAATGGGTGGAATGCTCGGTCGGTGACAGCAGGTCCATCGCCGCGTCCTTGCGCGGCAGGTAATAAACCGGCACATGGCCGCGCTCATAGAGGATCAGGCCGTCGGTCGTATCGACAATGGTCTCGCCGCCGAAGGAGGCCCGGATGCGCTTCGGGCTGGGTTCGAAATTCACGAAATGCTCGGGCTTGTCCTGATAGCCCGGCGCCGGGCCCGCTGTTGCGCTCACGATCGGCCTCCATCCGCGCGGCGCGACTTTCCCGTTTCCAGGTCGACGATCAGCTCAACGCCGCCGAGTCCATGAACCTTGTCGTTTGCCCGCAGGCGGACCTCCTTCGTCCCGGCCGGCAACTTGACCCCGGACAGGGAGCGGGTAAACGGCTGCTCATTCACATGGGGATGGGCCAGCTCGCGCGTCGCCAGAACCTTGCCGTCGAGGGTCGTCACCTCCCAGCGGTTGGCATAATGTTCCCAGCCTTCGTCGGCATGGCGCACGGTGACGGAGAAGCTGTAGGTGCTGCCGGTGCGCAGCGAGACGGCGGTCACATCCGCCTCTCCCGCCATGGCCGTGGCGCTTATGGCGGCAAACCCAAGGGTCGCGCCGACAAGCATCGCTGTGATTTTGGTATTCGGCATCATGCGCTCATGGTCTCCTGTTCGATCTCGCGTGGTTTCCCATCCGGTCCTATTGCCACATAGGTGAACACGCCTTCGGTCACTTTTTCGCGCACAAAACTGTCCCGGCGCAGCGTCCACACCTCGATCAGGAAGGTCATCGACGTGCGGCCGGCGCGCTCAAGCTCGGCATAGCAGGACACGACGTCACCCACCTGGACCGGTTTCTTGAAGGTCATGGATTCGACCGCGATGGTGACCGTGCGGCCGCCCGAATGACTGCGCGCCGCGATCCCGCCCGCGATATCCATCTGCGACAGCAGCCAGCCGCCGAAAATATCGCCGTTCGGGTTGGTGTCGGCGGGCATGGCGGCGGCCTGAATGAACAATTCGCCTCTCGGCTCGTCGCCGGAATCGTCACTGTCTGCGTTCTTCATTGTCACCTCACCTGCGAATCATCACATATTGCGCACGGTCGTCACCATCCCGGAATTAACCTTGGATTCCGGCGGCGAAGGATGCACGACCCCAAACTAGGCTTACTTTGAACCGAGGCCACCGTGGCACGCGCGAAACGCAAAACCGAAGACCCAGGATTGTTCGACGAGGCCCCGTCGGGTGGCGGCGACTATACGGCACAGGACATCGAGGTCCTGGAGGGGCTTGAGCCCGTGCGCCGGCGCCCCGGCATGTATATCGGCGGCACCGACGAACGCGCCCTGCACCATCTGGCCGCGGAGATTCTCGACAACGCCATGGACGAGGCCGTCGCGGGCCATGCCGACCGTATCGAGATGCATCTGAATACGGACGGCTCACTTGCCATCACGGACAATGGCCGCGGTATCCCGATCGACCCGCACCCGAAATTCAAAAACAAGTCAGCGCTGGAAGTGATTCTCACGACCCTGCATTCCGGCGGCAAATTCGACGGCAAGGTCTACCAGACCTCCGGCGGCCTGCACGGCGTCGGGTTGAGCGTGGTCAACGCGCTGGCCTCCAGGCTGCGCGTGGAAGTCGCCCGCGACAAGGAGCTCTGGGCCCAGGAATATTCGCAAGGCAAGCCGACCGGCAAGCTCAAGAAGATGAAGGCCGTGCAGAACCGCCGCGGCACCACCGTGACCTTTCTGCCCGACCCGGAAATCTTCGGCGAAAAGGCCGTGTTCGAGGCCCCGCGCCTCTATGACATGGCCAAGTCCAAGGCCTATCTGTTCCGCGGCGTCGAGATTCGCTGGTCCTGCGATGCGGAAATTGCGGCCGCCGACGACATCCCCGAGGCGGAAACCTTCCAGTTTGCCGATGGCATTCTCGATTTTCTGCGTAGCACTGTGGGCGAACGCCCGCTGGTGGGCGCCGATATCTTCGCCGGGCGGGCTGACCTGAACGGCTCGACCGGGCGCGTCGAATGGGCCGTGTGCTGGCCGGCCGATGCCGAGGGTTTCGTCAGCTCCTACTGCAACACGGTCCCGACCCCCGAGGGGGGCAGCCATGTCGCCGGCATCCGAGGCGCGCTCACCCGCGCGCTCAAGGGCTATGGCGAGCTCACCAACAATCGCAAGGCGAGCCAGCTCACCTCCGACGATATCGCCGACGGTGCCGCGATCGTCCTGTCCCTGTTCATCTCCGAGCCGCAATTCCAGGGCCAGACCAAGGAAAAGCTCTCGATGCCCGAGGCGGCACGGATCGTCGAGGCGCAGATCAAGGACCATTTCGACCATCATCTGTCCAACGACCGGCAGAACGCGGACGCGCTGCTGGAATGGGCGATCGAACGCGCCGAGGAACGCAAACGCCGGCGCGAGGACCGGGCGCTCAAGCGCAAGACGGCCGGCCGCAAATCACGCCTGCCCGGCAAGCTCGCCGACTGCACGCGCAGCAGCGCGGAAGGCACGGAAATTTTCCTGGTCGAGGGCGACAGCGCGGGCGGCTCCGCCAAGCAGGCGCGCCAACGCGCGACCCAGGCCATTCTGCCGTTGCGGGGCAAAATCCTGAACGTCGCCAGCGCATCGGCCGACAAGCTGCGCGGCAATCAGGAACTGAGCGATCTGACCCAGGCGCTCGGCTGCGGTTCGGGCAAGACCTTCGATCTGTCGAAGCTGCGGTATGAACGCGTCGTGATCATGACCGATGCCGACGTCGACGGCGCCCATATCGCGTCCCTCCTGATGACCTTTTTCTACCGCGAGATGCCGGAGCTGGTGACCCAGGGGCATCTGTTCCTCGCGGTGCCGCCACTCTACCGCCTCGCCAAGGGCGGCGACGTGGTCTACGCGCTGGACGATGCCGACCGCGAGCGGCTGATGGCCGAGCATTTCTCGGGCGGGGGCAAGGTCGAGATCAGCCGGTTCAAGGGCCTGGGCGAGATGCCGCCGGCCCAGCTGCGCGACACGACGATGGATCCCGAAAAACGTCAGATGATTCAGGTCGCCCTGCCGAGCGCCACGGATGCCGACAAATCCCGGGCCCGCGACGCCAAGGCGACCGCACAGCTGGTCGAGCAACTGATGGGACGCAAGGCGGAGCTGCGTTTTCAGTTCATCCAGAAAAACGCCAAGTTCGTGGCCGATCTGGACGTCTAGGCGCGCGCCCACCCCTCACGAAAAATTGCCGGGCCGCAATTTGGTCAAATTTCGATCCGACACTACATATAACAGCGGCCCATGCCGCGTTTGCCGCTTGCCCGGCAGCAACGAACCCATCTTGGCTCTATCAACAGGCCCGGAGTTTCGACGATGCCCAGCAAGCCCCGCCTCCCCGCGAAACTGCCCCTCGCCGTCGCCGCGCTCGTAGCGCTCACCGCCTGCACGGGTGTGACCGTGTCCCGGGTTGACCATGCCAACCAGTATGACCCCCTGCAGGCCTCGGCGGCCGGCGGCGGCGACCGACAGATGCAGGTCGTCATACTGGGCAATCCGTTCGACATGCCCCAGCCGGCGCTGGAGAAAGCGGTGATCGACGCCATGCAGTCGAACCCGTTCTCGGTGCCGATCAATTTCGCGATAAATCCCGAAAACCCGGACCTCAGCCGCCCCTACAGGGTGGTGCTTGCGTTCAATCCCGAGGGCATTCGCGATCCCGGCAAGTTGTGTGAATCCACCGGCAGCCTGAAATCCGCAGCCCCAGCGGATGGCAAGGTGACCCTGATGGGCGCATTCTGCTCATCGGATTCCTATCTGAGCCACGGGATCGCACGCGCGCGCGACGTCGCGGGCACCGGCAGCGAGAAATTCGACAACATGATCTTCCAGCTCACGATATCGTTGTTCCCGAGCCGGAATCCCCACGATCAGTCGGCCGGTGAGCCCCCCATTCCCGCGACGTGACGACCCCTAATCGTAGGTGAGCCACTGGCGCATCAGCGCCGTGGCGGCCTGGGGGCGTTCCATCGTCGAGAGATGGCCGCAATCCTCGACCACGGCGAGGCGTGAGCCGGGAATCGCGGCCGCCATTTCCGTGCTGTGTTCGAGCGGCGTCAGCGCATCCTGGCGTCCGCACATCACCAGGGTCGGAATGGCGTATTCGGCCAGTTGGGGCCGGCTGTCCGGGCGGCCCATGATGGCATGTTGCTGACGAATAAATGATTCAGAACCAATATGTTCTGCCATTTTTTTAATTTCATCAGTTAATTCTGTTTCGGCCAACCGCGCCGCGTGGACCAGGATCGGCAGCAGCCGGTCGGTCACGCCGCGGAACTTGCCGTATCTGCTCATGTCGATCAGCTGCCCGCGGCGCACCAGCTGCTCGGGCGTATCGGGCCGTGCCGACGTGTCGATCAGCGCCAGCCGGCGCACCCGCTCAGGCGCCCGGCGCATGATGGCGTGGGACACATACCCGCCCATCGACAGGCCCGCGAGCGCGAAACTGTCGGGTGCAGATGCGAGCACCGTATCCGCCAGTTCATCGACCGATTCCGCACCCGTGATATCGGCGACCATGCAGTCGGCGATGTCGGCGAGGTGCGCGGTTTGATGGGCCCACAGCCGCGCATCGCAGAGCAATCCCGGGATCAGCACCAGATTTACCGTCATTCCACGTCCTCCAATGGCGCGAGAGTCCCAGGCTTCAGCGCACCCGCCCCCTGGGCACGCCACAGCGCCCGATAGGCCTGCTCGAGTTTCCGCGCGAACGCGTCGCCGGTATCGACCGCGTCGAGCGCGGCAGACAATGCGGCCTTATAATTTATCAACTGATCAATAACGGTTGCGAGTTCAACGGCCCTGTCCACGTATTCAGACGGGCTTCCAGCCACCAGGTCCCCGATACCGTAGGCCGCACATAAACTCGCCCCGACCCGCGCCGGCATCGCCGGACCGATGCATGTCAGCACCGGGAGTCCCTGTGCGATGGCGTCCGCTGCCGTCGAGTGGGCGCCATACACGAAGGTATCGAGGAACAGATCCGCATGCCGGTGCCGGGCCAGGTGGTCGGACATGGCCGTCGCCGTCGGCGCGAACACGAGCCGATCCGGTTCGATGCCCGCATCGCGCGCCGCCACTCTGAGATTTCGCGTGGTCGCGGGCACATGTTCGCGCAGCCAGAGCACCGATCCATCGACCCGTGCGAGTATCTCCATCCAGGCCGCGAAGGTTTGCGCATCGATCTTGGGCGATGCGTTGAACGCGCAAAACACGAACCCTTCGTCCGGAAGGCCGTGGTCGGACCGGGTGCCGCCTGTTGCCGCCGGGAGATCGAAACGGTTCAGGGGCATAAAGGTGCCCGGCAGATGGGCAACGGCCTCCGCAAACGCCCCGACAGCGCCCTCCGGCACGACAACATTGTCGGCCAGCAACACATCGTTCAGGCCGCCGGATGACCCGCAATAGCCGAGCCAGCCGATCTGCAGCGGCGCCGGCCGGGCGGCCAGTATCTCGGGCCGGGCGCCGAGCGTGAAGCCGCCCAGATCCACCAGAATGTCGATCCCGGCATCGCGAATGCGCGCCGCAGCGCCCTCCACCGACATCTGCGAGATGTCCTCCACCCGCCCCACCCCGGCAAAGATCGCCTGCTGGACATCGCTCCCGTCGGGCGGCGCCAGGGCGAACGCGGTGACGTCGAACGCGGCGGCGTCATGGCGCGGCAACAGTTCGGCCAAAAGCCGCCCGACCGGATGGTGCCCGAAATCGGCGGACAGATAACCAACCCGCAGCGGCGTTGTCGCCGCGCGTTCCGGTACCGTTTGGGAGTGACCGGCACGATGCTGAGACGGCTTCCGCAGAACCGCCGCCCGCGCCGCGCCCACGCGATTCAACTGGTTTTGCGCGAACGGCAAATACAACGCGATCAACGGAGACAATTCCGACAGAGCGCCGGTGTCGGCATCGAGCAAGCGCTGAAAATTCGCAACCAGCTTGGGGTGATCATCCCAGTCACACGCGTAAAGCATGGCATAGAAAAGCTGTGCCGCGGCACGGACAAAACCCGGATCGAGTTTCAACGCATTTCGGAACCGTGCACCCGCCGCCTCGTAATCATGCAATGCGGCCAGCGTCACGCCGAGGCTGTGCTGCACCGCGGGATCCTCCGGCGAGACTGCGGCCGCCTTTTCCAGCGTCTCGCGCGATGCCTCCAGGCGGTTGGCCTGACGATACAGATTCCCAAGGTTGGCCAGAACATGCGGATGCTCGGGCGAAAGCATCAGCGCGTGCTCCAAATGCCCGATCGCCGCATCGCGGCGCCCGGCCAGCGCGAGCGCCCCCGCGAGGTTGAATGCGAGTTCGGTATCGTCGGGATGTAGCGCGAGGGCAGCTTCATAGTCCTCGATGGCGTCGTCGATATCGCCGAGATCGAGACGCAGCTTGGCCAGATTCCCCCGGATTTTTCCATTTCGAGGGGCCAGCGCGACCGCTCGCATGAGCAACACGAGCCCCTCTTCCGGCACACCGATCTGGGCAAGCAGGATACCCTTGAGCTGCAGCGTTTCCGCATGACCCGGGTCCCGCGCGAGGATGGAATCATAGATTTTGACGGCCGCCTCAAGCGCACCTTCGCGGTGCAGCTGCCTTGCATCGGCGGCCATCGCATCCAGTTCATTCGGGGAATCAACCATCGCGCCCTTCTTCCAGAAACCCCCGACGCATGCAACAGCCAATGGAATTGCTGGACTTTCCGGCGCTTGACGCCCATTTTCCGCACAACACGCGCTACGGCGCGATTTCAACGCAGACGAGCAATATGCAATTTGAAGAAATGGGTCTCAGCGACCCACTATTACAAGCCATTGGATCAGCGGGTTACGAGAGCCCCACCCCGATCCAGGCTGAAGCCATTCCCCATCTCCTGATGGGCCGTGACATCATCGGCATCGCCCAGACGGGCACCGGCAAAACGGCCAGTTTCACCCTGCCGATGATCGAGATTCTCTCGACCGGCCGGGCACGCGCGCGCATGCCGCGGAGCCTGATTTTGGAACCAACCCGCGAACTGGCGGCACAGGTCGCCGAGAATTTCGAGGTTTACGGCAAGAACCACAAACTCAGCATGGCGCTGCTGATTGGCGGCGTTTCGTTCTCCGATCAGGAAGACAAGCTCGACCGCGGGGTCGATGTGCTGATCGCAACACCGGGACGCCTGCTCGATCATTTCGAGCGCGGCAAGGTCTTGCTGGCCGACATCAAGGTCCTGGTGGTCGACGAAGCCGACCGGATGCTGGACATGGGCTTCATCCCGGACGTCGAACGCATCATCAAGCTGCTGCCACAGATTCGGCAGACCGCGATGTTCTCGGCGACGATGCCATCGGAAATCAAGCGGCTGACCGATGCCTACATGATGAGCCCGCGCACGGTTCAGGTCGACGCCCAGGCCTCTGCAGCCGAGACGGTAACCCAGGGGCTCCTGCGCGTGAGCGGCGGCTTCAAGGAAAAGCGCGCCGCGCTGCGCAAACTGATCCGCGACAGCGGCGTGAAGAACGCGATCGTCTTCTGCAACCGAAAACGCGACGTTGCAACACTCGAGAAGTCGCTCCGCACGCATGGCTTCAATGCCGCCGGCCTGCATGGCGACATGCACCAGTCGGCCCGGATGGAGACGCTGGCAAAATTCCGTGACGGCGAGATCGATCTGCTCGTGGCGAGCGACGTGGCCGCCCGGGGGCTCGATATCCCCAACATGAGCCATGTGTTCAACTTCGACGTCCCGATGCATGCCGAAGACTATATCCATCGCATCGGCCGCACCGGCCGCGCCGGCAAGGAAGGCCACGCCTACACGCTGGCGACCCGGGACGATGCCAAATTCCTCGGCGGTGTGGAACGGTTGCTTGGCAAGCCTATTCCACCCATCGGTGCGATAGACAATCCGCCTGCAAACGAAGCCAAGGGCGGCCAGGACCAGCCGGCGACGCAGGACGCGAAGGAAGCCGGGACCACGGAAGAGAAGGCCGAGGCGCCACGCCGGCGGCGGCGCAGCCGCCGCAAGGCGGAACCGGAGAACCAAACCGAAGACGTGGTTGAGAACGAGGCGCAGGAAGCCTCGGAGCCGCAGGAAACAGGTGAGACGCCCGAAGCACGAGAGCCCCGCAAAGCCCGTGAACCTCGTAAGCCGCGAGAGTCCCGGAAGCCGCGGGAGACGCGTACGCCAAGGGAGCCCCGTGAGCCGGTGCGCAGCGACACCTCACGCGACGCACCCGCCAGTCCGCCACGCAAGCGCGACGACGACCACAATGACGACGACACAGGTCCGGCCTTCGGGAATGACGAAACGCCGGCGTTCCTTTTGCGCTAGACTTCCAGAATGCTTCCGCAACGAACGACAGTGTGATGCAAACGATCTTTGTCCAAGTGAAATGCGAGCTCGGCCGGGCGTATGACGTGGCCGATGAGGCCGCGTTGAATATCGATCAGGTCTCGGAGGTCTATTCGACCTCGGGGCAGTTCGATCTTCTGATGAAATGCTATCTCGCCGACGACACGGATATCGGCCACTTCGTGACCAGCAATATTCAAACGCTGCCGGGCGTTGCCGACACGTTCACAACGATCACGTTCAAGGCATTCACCTGAGGGTTCGAACGGTGCGCGCCAATACACAAGCGCGCTCCTTGGGGCGTCGGCCCCGCGACGCGACCCGGTAGTAAGTGCCACCGGCCTCCGGTTCCCGGACGGATCGTCTCAGAAAATTTATTCGTCCGGTTCCGGGTTTGAGGGCTGGCCCCAGGTCAGGAACGCCCCGGGGGGAATCAGACTTTCGCCGGACGCGAGGTCACGCCCCGACGGCCACGTCCAGTTGCGCACTTTCGGACTCTTCTGCCGGTTCGGCTTCGCGAATGACATTGTCCATATTCGCATTCTCGAGATTGGCGCCGGTCAGAATCGCATCTGCGATCAGCGCGCCATCGAAATCCGCGTTGCTGAGATTGGCACCGGTGAGATCGGCGCCACGCAAATCGGCCTGGTTCAAACGGGCGTTTCCGAGATCCGCATCAATCAAATTTGCGCCGGCCAGGTTGGCACCGGTCAGATTGGCCGGCCATAGGCGGCCGGTTTTCTCGCCAGACGCGTCCTTGAGCTCCACCGCCAGAAGGTGCGCGCCCTGCATATTCGCGCCGCGCAAGTCGGCATTTTCGAGGTTGGCGCCTTCCAACAACGCGTCCGAGAGGTCCGCACCCGCGAGCCGGGAGTCCGACATTTCCGTCATCACAAACCGGCAAGACCGCAAATTGGCACCATTCATCAGGGTGCCCTTCAGGACGGCACCGCTCATATCTTCGTTCGGAAGGTCGATGCGCTCAATGTCGCTGTTGGTCAGGTCTGCACGCGCGCCGGTCTGACCGCTGCTCTCGATCCATTCGAAGTGACGCTTGAGGATAAGCTGGATATCGGCCGGGAATTCTGATGTCGGCCGGGAAATATTCGCACCCGTCACATTGGCACCACCGAGATCAACACCCTCAAGATTGGCATCATTGAGGTCAGCGTTCGTCAGGTCCGTTCCGTTGAGGACAACACCCGACAGATCGGCACCCACAAGGCTCGCGCCGTTGAGGTTTGTGTTGCTCAAATTCGCCCCCCTGAGGACGGCCCCGTCCAGGCTTGAGCCGCGCATGTTGCCGTTTGAGAGGTTGGTTCCCTCCATCTTGGCGCCGCGCATGCTGCTGTGATTCATCGAAGAGCCCGTCAGGTCCGCGCCGGAAATATTCGCATTGTCCAGATTTGCGTGATCGAGAACCGCGTTCGTCAGGGCCGCTTCGGCCGCATCACCGCCCAGCATCAGGGCGCCCCCGCGCAAATCCGTTCCGACCAGGCTCGCGCCTTCGAGAATAACCCCGCGAAGATTGGCGCCACGGAGGTCGGAATGGTCGAGCTTGGACTGTGACATGTCGGCGCCGTCGAGCATCACCGAGAACATATCGCAGTAGCTGAGATCCGCCTGCCGGATCGAGCAGTTCGACATATTCGCGCCGGCGAGCTTGGCTTTCTTCAGATTGACCCTGTCGAGCTTGTAGTTGCGGAGATCACGCAGCGACAAATCAGCCGGTTGCCCACCCTTCAGGCCTTTTGCCCAAAGGATGTGCCGTTTGATTATTTCTGGAATTTCCAGCTTCCGCATAAGGCGATTCCGCAACAAGGGTTTCTAGCCCAACGAGATTAATCGGAAAGGGTTAATGGACCGTTCAAGAACGGCATCTTGCAAATAGCCCCGCAACACCATTATTGAGGGAATTTCGAATAAGAAAAATGTCTATCGGCGCACAACAATACCATTAACAACTTGATAATATTAATTCTTTCGACTCGGTGGTGAATGTAATTCTTGTTAAGGTTGTGTTTCCGTATTTTCTTTCTTGAGACGTCCAGGCGCCGGGTATGAAGACGGTATCGCGAATCCTTCGATTGTTTGGGGAGCAGGTTCAATTGTCAGATGGGAAACTTTTCAACGACTCTTTCCGACGGGAAAGCGGCGGAAATGACGCGATCGAAATCGGGGACCCCGGCGTTGTCCGCGCTATCGCGCGGCAGAGCATCAAACGCGACCTCCTCATCTCAATTATCTTGTTTTCGGTCGCTACCTCGGCGTTCATCTGGTTTGACTTCTTTGAATGGTTCTTTGAATTCTCGCGCGCACATGAGGAATTCGAGCTCGACGAACTCGCCGCGTCCATACCCGCGCTGGCAATCACCATGGCCTGGTTTGCATCCCGCCGGTGGCGACACGCGGCGCGTGCCACCGTTCTTCTAGAAAACAGCCTTAAACGGCTGCTCGACGCCTCCGAAAATCTCGCGGAGGCCCGCGATCGCGAGGAGAAGGCCAGCCACGTTAAATCCGTCTTCTTGTCGATGATGGGTCATGAGATGCGCACGCCCATGAACGGGATCATCGCACCGGCCGAGGCGCTTCTGAAAAGTAATCTGGACGATCAGCAGCGGGCACAGGCAACCCAAGTGTTGCAATCCTCCCAATTTCTTCTGCATTCGATCGACGATATCCTCGAGCTGGCAGAACTGGAATCCGGCCCGATCACCGTCGAATCCGATCAGATTGAAATAGCCACCCTAATCGACGAACTCGCCGCCAGTGCGCCGGACCTGCATTCGGGAGCCGTAGAGATCTCTGTGTTCATCGACCCGGCACTTCCCGGGATACTGATGGGCGACCGGCGCAGGCTGCAGCAAATTCTGCTCCAACTTCTGGACAATGCGCGGAAGTTTACAGAGATCGGCGGCATTGCAATCAAGGTATCCGGCATTCCGGGGCCAGGCGGAGATTTTCTCGTCCGCTTCGAGGTTCACGACAGTGGCATTGGGATCGCGCCCGAGCATATGTCCAAGCTGTTCGACAACTTTACAAAGGTCGCATCGCCGCTGGCGCTCGCCAGCCCTGGTGCTGGCATTGGGTTAGCGATCAGTCAGAAGCTTGTGCGATATCTGGCTGGTGAGATCGGCGTGGAGAGCACGCCGGGAACAGGCAGCACATTCTGGTTCACAATCCCATGTGTTCGCGGCAGCGCAGCACCGGATGTCTATGCTCATGAGCTGCTATCCGGCCTCCGAGTGCTGGTCGTGGATGACGTGACGGTAAGCCGCGACACCATGTCTGAACAAATATCCGCGTGGGGCGCGACAGTGGAGGTGGCGAGCCTCGGTGTGGAGGCGATGGCGAGCCTTCGCCGGGCAGTGGAAGGTGGGAACGCCATCGACGTCGCCGTCGTCGACAATCATGCAGAGTCCATGAATGGCCTCGCGCTCGCCGCGACTATCCGCAACGATCTGAGGCTCGAGAACTTAAAAATTCTCCTCAACAGCCAGACAGACATACCAATGCAGACGCTGCGCAACACCCACCCCAATGTCACATGGGCTCTAACGAAACCCATCCGACCCGCAGACCTTAGAAATCATCTCCTGGAGGCCTCGGCGGCGAAATTCGTTTCCGAGTGAACCCACGCCTGAGGTACACAGCACCGGGATGTCGGAAAATCTCTGGCCAGCATCCTCAACTTCAAGAAACGTGCTGGCGACAGTTCAGACCTTCTTTTGCTTCCACGTTTTAGGAAATCGGAATGACAGGCGTTACGGTCGCATCTCCATCGCCAAACCTGGAAGATACAAGCATGAAAATTCACCTGCACGTGGTTTTGATCGCCGCGTTTCTGTTGCTGCCGGCCGGCGTCGCCAACGCCCAGATGGATTTCCTGAAGCGGGGGAAAGACCTCCTGCGGCAGGTACCGGGCGGGCAGAGCACTCAGGAGCTCAGTGATTCAGATATCGGTGCTGGCCTGCGCGAGGCCCTGAAGGTCGGCGCCAAACGGGTCGTCGGCCAAGTGGGGGCCACCGATGGCTTCAACGGCGACCCGAAAATTCATATTCCGCTGCCCGACAGCCTACAGCGCGTACAGAGCACGTTGGCACGGGTCGGGTTGTCATCCATGACGGACGATCTGGAGCTGCGATTGAACCGCGCCGCCGAAGCCGCATCTCCCGAGGCCCAGGCCGTGTTCTGGCAAGCCATCGACGAGATGACGTTGAATGACGTGCGTGAAATCTTCGACGGCCCCGACGACGCGGCAACCCGCTATCTCGAACGCACCATGTCGTCGCCCCTGATTAACCGCATGAAACCCATCGTTGACGCCAGTCTGGCAGAAGTCGGTGCGGTGCGGGCCTACGATCAGGTGATCGGACGCTACAAGGCCGTACCTTTTGTGCCCGACGTCAAAGCGGACCTGACCCAGCACGTACTGGAACGCGCGCTTCAGGGCCTGTTTCTGTACCTGGCGCAGGAAGAGGCAGCGATCCGGCAGAACCCGGCAAAGCGGACGACAGAACTACTGAAAAAGGTGTTCGGCAGTTAGGCGCCAAACGCAGCGCTTACTCGCCGTCCACTTCCTTCAGCACCTTTGCCGCAGCACGAAACGCCTCCATGCCGGCGGGCGCGCCACAATAGAGGGCGATCTGCATCAGGGCCTCGCGAAGTTCTTCGCGGGTGAGCCCGTTGTTGAGGGCGCCGCGGAAATGCCCCTCGAACTCGTTCATTCTGCCGAGCGCGGCGAGCATCCCGAGATTCAGCAGGCTGCGCTGCTTGCGGGACAGACCGTCCCGGCCCCACACGGCACCCCAGCCGATCTCGGTGATGAACTCCTCCATGAAATCACGATTGAAGTCGTTCAAATCAGCCATCGAGGAATCGACGCGTTCGTCACCCATGACTTCGCGGCGGATCTTCAGGCCTTTTTCAAACAGGTCTTTGTCGATCACGGCATGCTCTCTTTGAGTGGGTGCTGGGTCAGCTCGTGGCCGGGAAACGGTCCCGGTCGTGCGGCGCGCCGTAGAAGCCTTCCTGGTCCTCCGGCCCGACGGGAATGATCCCGTTCGGGTTCACGCGTTCGATGCCGTAATAGTTCATCTTCGCATAATCGAAGCTGAACGTCTCGGCGATCCCCGGGATCTGATACAGCTCGCGGGTGTAGTTGGTCAGGTTCGGATAGTCCGCGATGCGGCGGATGTTGCACTTGAAGGCGCCGACATAGCAGGCGTCAAAGCGGATCAACGTCACCCAAAGCCGCCAGTCCGCCTCGGTCAGGCGATTGCCGACGAGATAGCGCTGTTTTCCGAGACGTTCCTCAAGATCGTCGAGGGTCTCGAACATGGCCACGACCGCTTCTTCATAGGCTTCCTGGGATGACGCGAAGCCGGCGCGATAAACCCCGTTGTTCACCGTGTGATAAACGACGTCGTTGATCGCGTCGATCTCGGCGCGCAGATCGGCCGGATAGTAATCCTCTGTCGCGTTGGTAAAGGCGTCAAACGCGGTGTTGAACATCCGAATGATCTCGGATGATTCATTGTTCACCACCTGATTGGTTTGCTTGTCCCACAATGTCGGGACCGTGACCTTGCCTGTGTAGTCCCCTTGCGAAGCTGTGTAGGCCTGATGCAGATGTTCGAAGCCGTTCACATGGTCGGGCAGGCAATCGGGATAATCGGGATTCTCGGCATAGGTCCAGCCCTGTTCATGGCGTCCCGGCTGCGCGAGCGAGACGGTAATCGCGCTGTCGAGGCCCTTGATCGTGCGGAATATGAGCGCCCGGTGCGCCCAGGGACAGGTGTGCGCGAGATACAGATGGTAGCGGCCTGGCTCGGCCGCGAAGCCCGCCTCACCCGTCGGCCCGGCGCTGCCATCAGCCGTTACCCAGCTTCGGAACTGGCTCTCCGAGCGCTGGAACTTGCCGTCTTTCGCGACTTCCCGCGCGGTGGCGTCATTGTCGAGCCAGGTGCCGTCCAACAGCATTCCCATGATTTTCTCCTGATACGTGACCGTGTCGGCGGCCAGGTCGTTGGTGGTTCTATGTCTGCAGCGGCTTGCGGAGTTCGCTCTCGGGCTCGCCGGCCCGCAGCCGTGCACCGATTTCCGCCATCTGGATCGGGACACCGATCGGTTCGCGGTCGAATGCACCCGTTGCAAACCATTCGTTCAATTCGGCGATGGAATCGAAATTGTCGGTCTGGAGTTCGACGGCGTTGCCGTCGGGGTCGTGATAATAGATCGACGTGGTCGGGCCATGGTTGATTTGCCGGTAGGGGTCGATCCCCTGCTCCGCCAACCGGTCGAAGACGGCAACAAGATCGGACAAGGACGAATAGGAATAGGCGAAGTGGGCCAGTCCCACCGTGTTCTCCACCTTGTCCCCGATCCCGTCGCGCTCGATGATCGCAACCCGATGGTGTTCATCGTCATAGGTGATGAACGAAATTCCCTTGGTATCGCCCATGACCTGCCCGCCAAGGACCTTGCAGTACCAATCGGTCATCTCCGGACGATTCTTCGTGTAGAGCACGATATGGGCGAAATAGGCCGGGCTCGGCGTGTTGTCCGGCGCAGGCACATGCGCAAAGGCTTCTGACATCGGTCGTCTCCCCCTAATCGATTACGGCGCCCACTTTAGCAGACAGGCCGGGGTTTCACAGCGTCTCGCAGGGTGTTCGAAATTACCGACGGTGCGTGGAAAATACCATCTGGTGGGATATAACCGGCTTGGCTCATATCCGGACGAAAGCAGCGCCATGGCCCTCGACCCCGAAACCCTGAATCAACTTCTCGACACGGTTCGCCGCTTCGTGCGCGAACGGCTGGTGCCACTGGAGGCCGACGTCGCGGCCCTTGACAGGGTGCCGGAAGATTTGATCGCGGACATGCGGGAACTTGGCCTGTTCGGCCTGTCGATCCCGGAGAGTTACGGCGGGCTCGGCCTGTCGGTCAGCGAAGAGATTCGTGTTGTGCATGAGCTGGGCTGGACTTCCCCGGCGTTTCGCTCGGTGTTCGGGACCAACGTCGGCATCGGCTCCCAGGGCATCGTGATCGACGGCACGGACGAACAGAAAGCCGCATGGCTTCCCCGGCTTGCCTCCGGTGAAGTGATCGCATCCTTCGCGCTGACCGAACCGGAAGCTGGGTCTGACGCCGGCTCCCTGCGCACGTCGGCGCGCCGTGACGGTGACGACTACGTCCTGAACGGCACCAAGCGCTACATCACCAATGCGCCCCATGCCGGTATCTTCACCGTGATGGCACGCACAAATCCGGACGAACCTGGCGCGCGCGGCGTGTCCGCCTTTATCGTCGAAAGGGATTCCCCCGGGCTGTCCGTCGGCTCCCATGACAAGAAAATGGGCCAGCAAGGTGCCCATACCGCGGACGTGGTGTTCGAGGATTGCCGGGTTCCCGCCGCAAACATCATCGGCGGAGTCGAGGGCCAGGGATTCAAGACCGCAATGAAGGTCCTCGACCGCGGTCGACTGCACATGGGCGCGATCGCGAACGGCATCGCCGAACGCCTGATCGACGAAAGCGTGCGCTATGCGCTCGAACGCCAGCAATTCGGGAAGCCCATCGGCGAGTTCCAGCTTGTACAGGCGATGCTGGCCGACAGCCGGACCGAGGCCTATGCCAGCCGAACGATGGTCGCGGATGCGGCCAGCCGGTTCGACGCGGGCGAAAACATCTCGACCGAGGCGGCGTGTTGCAAACTCTTCTCGACAGAGATGGTCGGGCGTATCGCCGACCGGGCGGTGCAAATCTTCGGCGGTGCCGGCTATATGGCCGAATACCCCATCGAACGCTTCTATCGCGATGTGCGGTTATTGCGTATTTATGAGGGGACATCGCAAATCCAACAAATCGTGATCGCGCGCAATATGTTGCGCGCGGCCGCGAACGGCTAAACATCGCGCAACGACATTCAAAACGGGGGATACCGTGAAGTTAATCAGTTATCGAGTGGTCAATCGGGAGTCTTGGGGCACCTATGCATCGGACGGGGGCGTCATCGATCTGGGTGCTGAATTCGGTACAACGATCCCAACCTTGCGCGACTATCTGGCGGCCGACGATGCCGCCAAGGCGAAGGTGGCCGAGTATGTGGGTACCGGTTTCGGCGGCAACGCGGGCAAGGCGTCCGACTTTCCGATCAAGGACATCACGCTTCTTGAGCCGATCCGGAATCCCGACAAGATCATCTGTGTCGGCTGGAATTACCGCGAGCATGCGAAGGAAGCGGGCATCGAGCTGCCCGACCACCCCACCCTGTTCGCACGCTGGGCCAACAGTCATGTGCCCCACGAAAACCCGATCCTGCTGCCCCAGGAATCCGAGAAATTCGACTATGAGGGCGAGCTCGCCGCGATCATCGGCAAGCCCGCGCGCCGGGTCTCCGAAGCCGACGCGCTCAGCTATGTCGGGGGCTATTCGATCTACAACGACGCGACGTTGCGCGATTATCAGCGCCACTCCTCGCAGTACATGCCGGGCAAGAATTTTTTCCAGTCGGGTGCCTTCGGCCCCTGCATGGTCACGGCCGACGAGATTCCCGAGCCAGCGGATCTGACGCTGGAGACCCGCTTGAACGGCGAAGTGGTGCAGCATACGGGCATTGACGACCTGATCTTCTCGATCCCTAAGCTGATCGCCTATATCTCGAGCTTCACCGAGCTGGTCCCGGGCGACGTGATTGCGACCGGCACCCCGAGCGGTGCCGGCCTGGGCCGCACACCGCCGCTATGGATGAAGGCGGGCGACACGATCGAGGTCGAAGTCTCCAAGATCGGAATCCTGACAAACCCGATCGTGGCGGGCTGACCGGCAACGACCGGTAGCGCGCGCGGCCTCTGGCCGCGCGTGCTACTCCATCACGAGTGCGGCGCGTCCGGTGACCAGACCCTGATCGAGGCGGGCGTGCACCGTCTCGGCTTCCTCAAGCTTGTAGGTCTCTGTGACAAGCGGCCAAACCTCGCCGCGCGCGCAGAGTTCAAGTGACTCGACGACCTGCTGACGTGTGCAATAGCGGCTGCCCATCAGCTCCAATTCCTTGGCCAGCATCTGCGGTGCCGGCGCCATGAAGGGCTGGCCCGCGCCGCCCAAGGTCACGAACCGACCGCCGATACCAAGGCTTCCGACCGCCTGCTCCTGCGTGCCCTGGGTCGAGACATAATCGATCGCGACATCGACACCGGCCCCGTCGGTCAGGTCCATGATCTCGTCGACCACCCGGTCATTCGAAGCATCGACGATCATGTCGGCACCCAGATCCTGACAAACCTTGAGTTTGTCCGCCATGACATCCACCGCGATGACACGGGCATGGGCCCATTTCGCCATCATGATCTGATGCACCCCCAACCCGCCGCCGGCACCGAATACGGCAACCGTATCGGTCGGCGCGACGCGTGCGCGGGACAGCACCTTATAGGGCGTGGCGATGGCATCCGTGATCACACCGACATCGGCCGGCTTGCCCTTCCAGTCGAGGCCTTCCGGCAGCTTGATGAAGTTGCGCACGGGCAACTTGATGTACTCCGCGTAACCGCCATCGATCTGCCGGCCGATATAGCCTGCGTTCTTCGTCGAAACCGGGTCACGACCGAGACGCGTCCATTTGTCCTCACCCTCTGTCAGGTAGAAATAGGACGTCACGGCATCACCGACCTGAAGGCCACCCGTGTCGCCGCCGGTCCCCACCTCGACGATCTCACCCGTGATTTCATGCCCGATGATGATCGGAAACTCCGCTTTCGCACGGCCGGCACGAACATGATGGATGGTCAGGCCGGCCCCGCAGGCCAGAACCCGTGCGACGGCCTCTCCGGAGCCGGGCTTCGGGTCGGGAACATCCTCCAGGCTGAACGGCTCACCCGGTTTGTACAGAATTTGCGCTTTCATGGTCGTATCTACCCCCTGTTCGCTGTCAATCAGGAATGCAATGCACGCCCGAAAGCCTTGTTTCACTTGCGTCACACTTGGGCATCTGGCACCCAGAGCGCATGGCGCATTTTATTGTTGGACGATTGTTCGGATGGCCCGAGTTCGCCGAGGACGGCGATGATATCTGGCTGATCCATATTGATGAACCCTCATTTTTTCTGCGGGTCATTCACCGGCCCGAGGATCTCGTGCCGACGGGGGATCTCAATGATCTCTATTTCCCGCTGGTGGATGACAGCCGCTACGCCGTCGGCAACCTGATCTTCATCGAGCCACGACCGGCGGAGCTGCTCAAGCTGGCTCGGCTCCTTCAACGCAACCCCCTGTGGGTGAACCGTGCCCTCGCGTGCATGCGGCGTGCCATCGAGGCGGATCCGAAAAATGTCGACGCAT
>Ga0209273_10001586_pt1 | contig 19634 bp, 20 predicted proteins | sample tdAd471_FD_187126 | JGI IMG/M metagenome (GOLD analysis project Ga0209273, IMG submission 187126) | Marine sediment microbial communities from the Atlantic coast under amendment with organic carbon and nitrate - tdAd47.1 (SPAdes)... | ecosystem: Environmental > Aquatic > Marine > Coastal >...
TTTCCTCGCCGGTTTTCGGGTTTCTGCCAGGACGTTCTTTTTTATCGCGTAAATCAAAGTTTCCGAAACCGGAAAGCTTGACCTGCTCCCCAACTGCTAATGATGCACGCAGCTCTTCAAAGTACATATCGACAAGTTCGCGGGCTTCGCGCTTGTTCAATCCGAGTTCGTTGAACAGCGACTCCGCCATATCTGCTTTTGTCAGTGCCATTCTTTTAGTCTCTTAATTCGGCGCCGAACTCGTCGCGCAATTTTTGCACTGCCGCTGCCTGAGCAGCGTCCGCGTCATCGTCAGTAAGGGTGCGGGATGTTTCCTGCAAAATCAAGCCTATTGCGACGCTTTTTCGCCCAGCTTCTATTCCTGGTCCCTGATAGATGTCAAAAATCCTGACACCCTGGATCAGATCCGGGACCGAAGACTTGACAGCAACCAGCAGTTCTTCACCGCTGATTTTCTCATCAACAATGACCGCAATGTCACGGCGAATCGCCGGGAATTTCGATACTGGTTTTGCATTTGGTACAGCGGACGCGAGTGCCGTCGCCACATCAAGTTCGAATACGAACGCATCGCGTTTGAGCTCGAGCGTCTTTGCAACGCCTGGATGTAACTTTCCGACATAGCCGATTACGGTGTCGCCACGAAGGATGTCGGCCGTCTGTCCGGGCTGCAATGCAGGGTGGCTGCCGACAACATACCGGAAGTCGCCTTCATTTCCGGCAAGCTCGAGAACGGCCTCAACGTCTGATTTTATGTCAAAGAAATCAATGGCCTGTGCGCCACTTCCCCACTGTTCAGGGAGCGCAGAACCACACGCGACGGCAGCAAGCCTTTCGACTTCACCGAGATCATCGAGCGCGCCATGAAAAGATTTTCCAATTTCGAAAAGTCGTACACGGTCACGCTGCCGTGACACATTCGAGGCCGCGGCGGCAACGAGACCTGGCAATAGCGAGGAACGCATTACCGACATCTCTGGCGAAATCGGATTACTCAGTACCAGTTTTGAATCGCTGCCGGAAAACAAACTGTCTGATTGTGGATCGATAAAACTGTAGGTAATCGCCTCGTCATAATCGCGTGCAATCAGGGTATCCGAAACCCGCTCGAGGTCGACGAAAGTCTCGGTTACGACCTGCAATGGCGATTGGGCGATTTCGGTCTGTTCGGGTACCTCATCGTAGCCGTGCATCCTGACGATCTCTTCAATCAGGTCGACTTCGCTGGCGATATCGAAGCGAAACCCCGGCGGATTGACGTTCCAACCATCATCAACTGCGCTGACATCCAGTCCGAGACTCTCAAGAATACTGACGATGATTTCGTCGTCGAGTTCGACGCCGAGTAACAGTGCAACACGACCGCGACGCAGGTGAATTGTTTGCGAAACCGGCAGGTGCTTCTCGGACACTTGGTGGACGAGCGGGCCGGCGTCGCCGCCGGCAATCTGCAACAGCAATTCGGTAGCACGCTCAACCGCGCGTGCTTGCCCATGCGGATCGACGCCGCGCTCGAAACGAAGTGACGCATCGGTGTGCATGCCGTAGGAACGCGCTTTGCCTGCCATAAACTCCTGTGGCCAGAACGCTGCCTCGAAAAACACGTCGGAGGTCTCGTCAGTAACGGCCGTACTCAGGCCGCCCATGATTCCGGCGATGCCAATGGCGCCACTGTCGTCGGCGATCACCAGGGTATCCGGGTCGACCTCGACGACGCTTTCGTCCAGCAGCGTGACTTTTTCGCCCTTCCTGGCCAGCCGCGGCCGGATCGGACCCTGCACGAGGCTGGCATCGTAGGCGTGCTGGGGCTGGCCCAGCTCGAGCATCACGTAATTGGTGATATCGACGACAGGCGAAATTCCACGCAGCCCGGCGCGGCGCAACCGTTCGACGAGCCAGAATGGTGACCGGGCTTTCGGATCTATGTTGCGGATGAGCCGTCCCGCGAAACTCGGGCAACCCTCGGGCAGCGGAATCTCGACGGGCAGGATGTCCTCGATCGATGCGTCGACCGGGCTTACTTCAGAACTCTTCAATTCGCAGCCGGATTTCGCCGACACTTCTCGCGCAATCCCGAGCACGCTGAAGCAGTCACCACGATTCGGCGTCAGGTCAAGATTGATCACCGCATCAGGCAGTGCCAGGAATTCCGTAAGTGCCATGCCCACAGGCGCATCTGCGGGCAGAGAAATAATTCCATCGGACTCGTCGCCAAGCCCCAGTTCAATGGCAGAGCACAACATACCGTTGGACACCACGCCACGAATTTCCGCTTTGCGTAGCTCGACACCGTTCGGCAACGTCAGACCCGCCGCCGCGAACGGGCTTTTCATGCCCTGCTCCACATTCGGCGCACCACAGACGACTTCAATGGTCTTCTTGCCGCCTGTAGATACCTTGCAGACGCTCAGGCGATCCGCATCCGGGTGCCTGCTGACCTCGATTACTTCTCCGACTACGACACCGTCGAGGCCGGTGCCCTCGACTGCGATTTCGTCGACTTCGAGGCCGAGCATCGTCAGCTGATGAGCAAGCTCTTTGGTTCCCAGGTTCGGATTGACCCACTCGCGTAGCCAGGACTCTACAATCTTCATCGTAATTACCTGAACTGCCGGAGGAAACGCATATCGTTCTCGAAGAACGTGCGCAGATCATCGACCCGATACCGAAGCATCGCGAGTCGCTCTATACCCATGCCGAACGCATAGCCCGTGAACTCTTCCGGGTCTACGCCTGCAGCTTCGAGAACGTTCGGATGGACCATGCCGCAGCCGAGTATCTCGAGCCACTTGTCTTCGGACCAAAGCACGTCAACTTCCGCCGATGGCTCGGTAAATGGAAAATAGGAAGGCCTGAAACGCAGTTCTGCCTTACGTTCGAAAAAGGCTTCGACGAACTCGTGCAACACGGCTTTGAGATGCGCAAAGCCGATTCCCCGGTCGACCACCAGTCCTTCGACCTGGTGAAACATCGGCGTGTGAGTCTGATCCGAGTCGTTACGGTAGACGCGGCCCGGCGCAATGATACGGATCGGGGCACCCTCCTCGACCATGGATCTAATTTGCACCGGGGATGTGTGCGTCCGCAGCAACTTCCCGTCGGGGAAGAAGAATGTATCGTGCATCGCCCGGGCGGGGTGATCCGGTGGGAAATTCAGCGCTGTGAAATTGTGGAAATCGTCTTCAATCTCCGGTCCGGAGCGAACCCCGAATCCGGCGTTTCGAAAGATTCTCTCGATGCGAGCCATCGAACGTGAAACCGGGTGGCGGCCACCCACGAAGTAGCCGCGGCCGGGTAAGGTCACATCCACGGCATCCTTCGAGAGTTTCTCCTCGAGTGCCGCCAATTCGAGAGCCTCGCGTCGCAGATTGATACGACCCTGCACCTCTTGCTTGGCTTTGTTGATTTCCTGCCCGACAGCAGGGCGCTCGTCAGCCGGCAATTGACTCAGTGACTTGAGGCGCGTCGTCAGCTCCCCTTTCTTGCCAAGGTAGGACACCCTGACTGCGTCGAGTGCAGCCAGGTCAGCCGCGGCATCAATTGCCGAGGCGGCCGCCTCGACCAACTCGCTCAGTGCCTGCATCGCCAATATCCCGGACCTGGGTGCGGAAAGAACCCGCCCGCTTCGATCAGCTGGTCTGCGCGAGGGCCGCTTTGGCCTGTTCGGCGATAGCTCCGAATCCCTCGGCATCGTGTACTGCGATATCCGCGAGTACCTTGCGATCGATGTCGATATTCGCCAGGTTAAGGCCGTTGATCAGGCGGCTGTATGACAGCCCGTGCAAGCGCGCCGCTGCATTGATTCGCGTGATCCACAGTGCTCGGAATTGCCGCTTGCGTTGCCGACGGTCGCGATACTCGTACTGACCGGCCTTGATGACGGCCTGCTTGGCTGTCTTGTAAAGCTTGCTGCGCGCGCCGTAATAACCCTTGGCTTCTCCGAGGACTTTCTTATGGCGGGCTTTGGCGGTTACGCCACGTTTTACTCGTGCCATCTCTCAATCTCCTCTTAGCTATACGGGAGCATGCGGCGCACGCTCTTAACATCGGCATCGGCAATCTGCTCGGTACTACCGAGTTGACGCTTACGCTTCGATGGTTTCTTCGTAAGGATGTGTTGGAGATGGGATTGGGCGCGCTTAAAGCCACCTTTGCCCGTCCGGCGGAAGCGCTTGGCCGCGCCCCGGTTGGTCTTCATCTTCGACATTGTGTCGTCTCCACTTAGTTAGCCGTGCCACGTACCGCAGTCACTTGATGACTGGCAGCCGCTGCAGGCGGGGACAGAGCTCACGCTCAATTAGTACTTACTGCTTTTTCCTTGGCGACATCACCATGATCATCTGCCGCCCTTCCATTTGCGGCATCTGTTCCACGACGCCGTATTCCTCCAGATCCTTCCGGACCCGAGCCAGCAGATTTGCACCCAGTTCCTGGTGCGCCATCTCCCGGCCCCTGAATCTCAATGTGATTTTGGTCTTGTCCCCGTATTCGAGGAACTCCACCAATTTGCGGAGTTTGACCTGGTAATCACCTTCGTCCGTCCCCGGACGAAATTTTATTTCCTTTACGTGTACCTGTTTCTGCTTGCGTTTGGCCGACTGCGCCTTCTTGTTCTGTTCGAACAAGTACTTGCCGAAATCCATAATCCGGCAAACCGGCGGATCCGCAGTCGGTGAGACCTCGACCAGGTCCAGTGCCTCGCCTTTGGCCAACTCGATTGCCTCGGCAACCGCCATGATCCCTTTTTGCTCGCCTGCGGAGTCAATGACCCGAACTTCCGCGGCTTCGATTTCTTCATTGCGCCTGATGCGCTTTGTGACTGCGATCCCAGTGTCCTCCGCAACCTGACAGGTACCCCGCAGCGCCTGCCCTGCGGCAGCGGCTACGGGAACGCGATTCTATATAGCCAGAGTACAAGAAACAACCGGGAGAACCCCAATATATTCAGATGAATCAGGCATTTTGTTGCCACAAAGCAACGCTTCAACCGGAAAGTTGGTGGGCGATGCGGGTTTGATTCAGATCGCCTCACGGCGATCCTCACCCCATTCGGGGCGCACTGCGTGCGTCCAAATCGCTGTCGCGATTTGTTGAACCTGCGACCTTCAGCAACAGCGCGTCGATCGGCACTCTCAAAAAGTTGGTGGGCGATGCGGGTTTTGAACCTGCGACCTCCACGATGTCAACGTGGCGCTCTACCCCTGAGCTAATCGCCCTGATTACTAATTGCTTTTGCGCAAATTGTGCCTTCGTTCGAACCAATCGGATGGTGCAGTGCCAGCTGACAACTGGTCAGGTCCGTTATGCTTCCCCTGAGCTAATCGCCCTTCACTTTTCGCCACCGCATTCGGCGGGCGGCATACGATACTCAAGCCCTTGCTACGGTGCAAGGCCCTCAGCTGCGTGACGCGAACTATCCTGGCCCGCTTTGAGATCGGGTAACCCCAGGCCCTCCTGGCGAATGCGTCGAATTTCGTCCCGGAGCCTTGCCGCTTCCTCGAACTCGAGGTCCCTGGCGTGCCGGAGCATCTGCTTCTCCAGCTTGGCGGCCTTTTTCAGGAGTTGCTGCGGCGACATCGTGGCATAGGTCGCCTGCTCCTCAGCGACGCGACGGCGACCGCCCTTCGGTGACGGGTATGCTGCCTCCATGATATCCGCAACCTGCTTGACGATCGTTGTCGGTTCAATGCCGTGCTTTGTATTGTGCTCCAGTTGCTTATCGCGTCTGCGGGTTGTTTCTTCGATGGCCCGTTGCATGGAGCCAGTCATGTTGTCGGCATACAGTATCGCCGTGCCATGAAGATTACGCGCGGCACGGCCAATGGTCTGAATCAGCGAGCGATCGGAGCGCAGAAAACCTTCCTTGTCAGCGTCGAGAATTGCCACGAGTGAGACCTCGGGCATGTCGAGTCCCTCGCGCAGCAGGTTGATGCCGACGAGGACGTCGAACGCGCCCAGGCGCAGGTCGCGGATGATCTCGGTTCTCTCCACGGTGCCGATATCCGAGTGCAGGTAACGCACTCGTACCTGGTGCTCCGCAAGATAGTCGGTCAGGTCCTCGGCCATGCGCTTGGTGAGGGTCGTGATCAGCACGCGCTCATCAACCGCGACGCGATGACGGATCTCGGACAGGACATCATCGACCTGGGTCTTTGCCGGCCTCACCTCGACCGCGGGATCGACCAGGCCGGTCGGCCGCACGAGCAGCTCGACGATGTTGTCTGCATGCTCGCTCTCATAATTTCCAGGGGTCGCAGACGTGTAAATGGTCTGCGGCGACTGACCTTCGAACTCGTCGAATCGCAGTGGACGGTTATCGAGTGCCGATGGCAGTCTGAAGCCGTGCTCCACGAGAGTCTCTTTCCTGGATCGATCGCCTTTGTACATACCGCCCAGCTGCGGCACCGTGACGTGGCTCTCGTCAATAATCAGCAGCGCATTGTCGGGAACGTAGTCGAACAGGCACGGTGGTGGCTCACCTTCGTCACGGCCCGACAGGTAGCGTGAGTAATTTTCGATCCCGGCGCAGTAGCCGAGCTCCTTGATCATCTCTAAATCAAATAAAGTTCTCTGCTCAAGTCTTTGAGCTTCCAGTAGTTTTTCATGCTTCCTCAGGTACTCGAGCCGGTCCTTCAATTCCACCTTAATTTCTTCGCATGCCTTTAGTAGAGTCTCCCTGGGCGTTACGTAGTGGGTCTTCGGGAAGATTGTCAGCCGTGGCACGCGCCGCACGACCTCGCCTGTGAGCGGGTCGAAGTACGATAGTGACTCGATTTCCTCGTCAAAGAGTTCGATTCTGACGGCGTCGCGATCCGACTCCGCTGGAAACACGTCGATGATGTCGCCGCGAACCCGATACGTACCTTGTGACAGGTCGAGTTCATTGCGGGTGTACTGCAACTCGGCAAGGCGCCTGAGAATTTTGCGCTGATCGATGCGATCGCCACGCACGAGGTGCAGCACCATACTGAAGTACGCTTCCGGGTCACCCAAACCGTAGATCGCAGACACCGTAGCCACAATGATCGCGTCCTGGCGTTCAATCAGTGCTTTGGTCGCGGACAGGCGCATCTGTTCGATGTGCTGGTTGATCGAGGCGTCCTTCTCTATATAGGTGTCCGAGCTCGGGACATAGGCTTCCGGCTGGTAGTAATCGTAGTAGGAGACGAAGTACTCAACCGCATTGCGCGGAAAATAGTCGCGCATTTCCCCGTACAGCTGCGCGGCCAGGGTTTTGTTGGGCGCCAGAATGATTGCTGGTCGCTGCAATCGTTCGATCACATTTGCCATCGTGTACGTTTTGCCGGAGCCCGTGACGCCGAGCAGGATCTGGCGCGCCAGACCATCAGTCAGACCTTCGATGAGTCCGGCGATAGCAGGCCCCTGGTCACCGGCCGGCTGGTAGTTCGCGACAAGCCTCAGCTCGTCGCGATCATCGGCTGTCGACTTCTTGGGCAGGCTCGTCGTTTCACGTACCATTTGTTGTTCACTTTGCGGAGGCAACCAGTGAGTTTATCAGTTTCGCCACGTATGGCCCGGGTGAAGCCGTCCCCGACTGCCGCTGTGCTGGCCCTGGCAACGGAATTGCGAGCACAGGGCCGCGACATCATCAGTCTCGGTACGGGTGAGCCCGATTTCGATACGCCACAGCACATCAAGGACGCGGCGATCGAGGCGATTGCGGCCGGCCAGACGAAGTACACGCCCATCGACGGCACGCTGGAGTTGAAGCAGGCTATTCAGCGCAAATTTGCCCGCGATAACGATCTGGACTACGACATCTCACAGATTGTCGTTACCGCTGGGGGCAAGCAGGCGCTCTACAACGTCTGCGTCGGGCTGCTGGGGCCAGGCGACGAGGTAGTCATTCCGGCCCCCTTCTGGGTGTCCTACCCGGACATGGTACTGCTTGCCGAGGCCGAGCCCGTGGTCGTCGAGACCGGCATCGAGCAGGATTTCAAGGTAACGGCTGCTCAGCTTGCGGCTACGCTAAACGACCGCACTCGCCTTTTGGTGCTGAACAGTCCGAGCAACCCGACGGGTGTCAGCTACACCCGCGCCGAGCTGCAAGCGCTGGGGGCAGTCCTGGAAGACTATCCTGACGTCGTTGTCCTTACAGACGACATGTACGAGCACATTTACTGGGCAACGGAGCCCTTCGTGAGTTTCGGAGTGGCCTGCCCGGCCCTGTTCGACCGAACTGTCACCACTAATGGTGTTTCGAAGGCCTACGCGATGACGGGCTGGCGGATCGGATTTGCGGCCGGACCACCGGCAATCATCGCCGCGATGAAGACGATCCAGAGCCAGAGCACGTCGAATCCCTGCAGTGTCTCGCAGGCCGCTGCTGTCGCTGCGCTGGATGGTAACCAGGCGCCAGTTGCCGAGATGTGTGCATCCTACAAAAGACGCCACGATGTCGTTGTGGCCGCCCTGAACGATATTCCGGGCTTCGAGTGCCGGCCAGGCGAAGGAACCTTTTATGCGTTTCCACGCGTTGCCGGCGCCATGGAGGCGCTCGGGCTGGGTAGTGACGCGGATCTCACCGAATTCCTGATCAACGAGGCGGATGTGGCCTGCGTTCCCGGTACCGCCTTTGGGGCTCCGGGCTATCTGAGAATCTCCTTTGCCAGTTCAATGGAGTCGCTCGAGGAGGCTCTGAAACGCATAAAACAGGCGGTGTCCGCTTGACTTCGGATGGGGGCTGGACCAAAATCGCGGCCCGCGCCTGATGGTGACCAACAATTCCCCGATAGCTCAGTTGGTAGAGCGTCTGACTGTTAATCAGAATGTCCGTGGTTCGAGTCCGCGTCGGGGAGCCAAATTCTGAATGAGGCCTCATTATCGAGGCCTTTTTTCATCACAAGCACTCTGTCCGAAAAGGGCTTTATCAGGCCGTCAGGTTTTCGGCCTCGGCGAACTCTTCCTCGACTTCTTCCGGTTCCGGTGCGGCCTTCAATGGCGCCGGTACGATCATTTCGATCTTGCCATTGAAACGAGCACCATCTTCCATGACCAGGCGGGTGCAATAGACGTTGCCGTTTACTGTCGCACCTTTGGCCAGCGAAACCAGTCCATCACCGTGGATATCACCGTTCAATTCGCCTTCGACAATGACCGAATTCGCATGGATGTCGGCAGTGACCCGGCCTTGCTTACCTATCATCAGGTTCTTCTTGTGATGGGCTATCGTGCCCTCAATAGTACCCTCGATCACCAGGTCCTCATCCGCTGATAGCTCACCTTTGAATACCAGTGTCGGTCCAATAACGGATACGTTCTTCGAGCGTACGGGTTGGCTCTCACCAATCCGCGGCGGCGAGGCTGTACCCCATTCATCGCGATTCTGCCCCTTCTTGAACATCGCTCTTCCTCCAAGCTAGTGCAATGGTGGCACCAGTCGGCTCTCCCGCTGGTCGCCGTTCAATCTAGATTACTCCAGATGTGCGCAAGTGGCACTTCTGACCACATATTTATTTATCTGGGGCGAATTACTCCGCCGCTTCCCGATTTTCGTCATTCGACCTTGGGGGCATCATTCCAGTAGATCCTACGGAGATGAACTGTGGAGATAATCGCGTTGCCGCTGATTTTCCCGGGGGCTCCATGAGCTGCAACACGAAGAGCGCTAAACCGAAGGCGCAGCAGATTCCTCCAACTATCAGGAAAACAAAGGCCAATGCAGAGTCGAAGCCCAGGTACAGCCCAGCTGTAATAAACAACAAACCTAGCAAAAAGCACAAGATCGGGAGTCTTTCGGGGTTAGTGAAAAATGACCGCATGACCTGCCTCACGGGTTAAATGTGGTTTATCAGACCCAGAATATGGGCCTCGAGCCGCGTCATTAGTGTGGTGATCTTCACAAAACAGCTTTTCTTGATTGTGATCACGGAATGAACTGCGAACCGGATCACATAATGAGGTCCCATTTTGTCTTCAGGGTTTTGGCGCCGCCCTTCCCCAGAAGTTGTAGGACAGCATTTTGGCGCCCGGGATGTACATGCGCTCATCGGACATTAGCTCGAAGCCACTACCGGTGATCAGGTCGGGAATGTTGCGATTCATGTTGCAGCCGCCGGAGAATCGGCTCCACGTGGAATTCAGCCGATTCTGCCAGCGACGCACATTCGCATCCGGCGCGGTGCCATGCTCGCAGTAGATCAGGCTCCCTTCAGGCTTTAAGACGCGGCGCATGCCCTCCAGCGCGGAAACCGCATCCGGAATCGTGCAGAGCGTGTACGTGATGAGCACGGTATCGACGCTGTTTGCTTCGAGGGGGATTTCCTCGCCCGGCAGGTCGATGAACTCGATGTCGAGGTCCGAATCGTCGACAAGGGGTTGCGCTTTGCGCCGCATGCCCTCGGATGGCTCGAGGCCCCAGACCTTCCGGACCTTGTTCGTGTCGTAAAATGGCAGATTCCGCCCACTTCCGAAGCCGATTTCAAGGACATCTCCCTCGGCGAGATGCACGACTTTCTCTCGTTGCTTACGGGTGGGTTTCGTGGAGCACGCGAGATCGATCAGGTGCGGCAGGATTCTGTTCTCATAGAAAGACATGGTGCCACCTTCAGATGCTCATTGGCTGAGACTAAAGGGACGCCAGGTCGCCTGCAAGGTTTCCGGTGTCGGTCCCGAGGGGGCGCAATCTACTATTGAGGCTTTACCGACTTTTCGATCGATTCGCTGCGCATTTCAGTCACGGAGCTCAGGCGTTCAATCTGCTCCTTGCCATCCTTGATCGAGCGCTTCAGTAGCTTTCTGGTCTCGCTTTCGAGCTCGTGCCGATCGTCAAGTTCAAAGAACACCAACTGCAGTTGATTCAGTAGATTATTCAGGATGTGTTGGGTGGAACGCATGGTCGCGAGAAAAACTTCTCGCTTTTCCAGTTCCTTACGTCTGATTGTCGCGGCCCTGTTGTCGGCGAAAATACCGAAACCGATTATCAGGACAATGATGAGCACCCGCATCCAGATTTCATTAAGGTCTGATGGCACGACCTCAAAAAAGTCTTCGGCATAGATGTACCTGTGGACTGCAGATTCTGCAACCCAGTACAGCAAAGCCAGGCCAAAGCCAAAAACTGTAAACCTTCGTTGTCTCACCAGTCGCTCGCCGAGCAGTCCTATTTTTCGAAATATGCCCGATATTCACTTTGAAGACCATGCCCGGAGTTGCAATTCGTGTATGTACCTAGATCGATGGTTCAGGTCCAGGAGGGTCGATTCTGGAGTTAGCCCAGAGCCCGCGCCGCCTACGAGGAAGCAGAAAACCAGGGGTGTTTCCCGAATTCATCGCGGGGCACCGGTTTCCCGCGAGTCACATACCACTCGAAACCGCGTATCACAGAGCCCAGGTAGGATTTCAGGTAGGGGCGAATCCGAAGCCAGCGCGGTATCCACTGCAAGACGGATGGCAACCCCTCAATGAGTTGAGGGTACACCGTGATCTTGAGGAAACAAGTTTGTTCATTCTCGGCAGTGATTCGCCAAGAAACATGGGATCGGGCGCCCCCTTTACGGCCAATTTCAAGATCGTAACCGGTGCCCTCTATCCAATGCTGAAATCGCCTTTCAAAGACCCAGCCGCTGAGATAGTGGATCTCGTCCCTGGAATCTGGGCCCGGCCACGATATCACCGGGTTGCGCTTGCAAAACGGATGACACGGTTCCAGGTTTCCCGGCATGGAAATCGCTTCCCAGACCTTGTCCGCCGGAGCCGCAATCTTCCTCTGCACGGCGATCGGCCGGCCAAATCGTGCTTTATCGTAAGTATTCACCAGCGATACTCCGGTAATTGGGTGACGCTCTGCAGAATGATGGCTCCGTCCACTTCTGACAACCTTGAATCGCTGTGGGCTCCCGTCAGTACAGCGAAATTCCAGCCGACACGTGCACTCTTGCCCGCCTGCAAATCGGACACGGTATCTCCAATACTGGCAACGGCGGAAGCGGCATCAACGTTGGTTCTTCGCATCGCTTCAAGTATCAAAAATGGCGCCGGCCTGCCGGCTGCAACCTCATCGTTGCAGACCAACGTATCGACCTGTCCTGTCCAGCCCAGGCTTTCTATCAGCAGGTTGGCAACGTTGCTGTCGAAGCCCGTAGTGAGTGAGACCTTCGCGCCAACTGAGCCACACCATTCGAACACTTCGGCAGCGCCCTCGATTGCCCGCACTGTGCCGTTGCGATAGTGGCTTTCCAGGCCGTTCCGAAAAATTGCGTAGACCGACTCTTGCAGCCGGGCGGCCTCATCCTGCTCCAGGTGCGAGGCTAGTAAAGCTGCTATTGCTTCGCGTTTCGACTTGCCGCGAATTGCAGAAATATCCTCATCGGATAACTGCACTTCGGCCGTGGACAATGCTGATCGAAATGCCTGTGGAATGGCATCCGACGGTTCGACCGTAGTACCGACCATGTCGAACACGAACAGCTCGGGAATCACAGTAGCCTACTCCGGCAGCTCCGGATTGAATTCGATCGCTGCAAGTCGTTCTTTCGACATGCCAATCGCATTTCTGAATTCGGTCCAGCGCGGATCGGAGTGCAATCTCTTGTAGGCGGGATTGCGGATCAAGCCGTGACCAGGTAGGCCGAGGCTACTCGAAGGACGTTGCGCTGTTTGAGTTCACTCAGGAGTGACATGGATCCTCGTAATTATTTGCTTGCAGCCATCTCAATTATGACACGCCACAGGTACTCGACCATGCTGACGAATGCATCCTCGGCCACGCGCTCGTTGTCTCCGTGCGCGCCATAGCCACTGTTGATCTCCTCAATAGAACGTGCGGGTCCGATGCCGTATGCCTGCATACCTTTCGCCCGTACCTGGGCCATGTCCGTAGCTCCGGTTGACATGATGGGCAATACCGTCGACTCCGGGTACATGTTGACTGCAACTCGTTCCAGAGTCTGGAACATCTCGTTATCAATTTCAGATGGCGGCGCGGCGGGCCTGTAAATGTGCTCCGGCACGATCTCCACCCGTGGGTCGTCGATGACAGCGGCGAGGCTCTTGTAAAAGCCTGCAACATCTTCGTCCGGCAGCATGCGGATATCGAGAATGGCAGACGCCTCGGACGGAATCACGTTGCGGCGAAAACCTGCATCCATAACGGTCGGTACAACTGACGTACGCAGAATGGAGTAGTGATACGGAAACGTCTCAAGGAATTGCTGCTGGATGTCATCCGTCATCTCCGGATTGGCAACGTTCGCATAGAGGGCTGCCTCTTCCGGAGGAGAAATGTCTGCGAGCCGATCGAAGTAGGTCTCGGTAGTCTCATTGAGACGCATCTCGGTCTGCCAGGCCGCCGCCTTCGCCACGGCATTTGCGAGAATGACGACGGCATTGTCGGTTCGTGGTATGGAACCATGGCCAGGCGTCCCGCGTGCGACCAGCGTGGCTCGTCTCGGCATTTTCTCGGTCGTTTCGATTCCAAATGTATGCACTCGTCCGTTGCGGATCACTCCCTGGCCACCTTCAGCAATGGCGTATTCGGCTGCGATCTCATCCCAGTGCTTTTCAACCATGAAATTGATACCAACTTCCGGTGTTCCCTCCTCGCCGGATTCTGCAAGGAATATCACATCACGATCCAGCGGCACGCCCAGGCGCTTGAGCAGAATCATGACCATCAGGCCGGCGGTAGCATTGTCCTTGTCGTCGAGCGTGCCGCGTCCATAGATGTAGCCGTCTTCGCGTATTCCCGAGAAAGGATCTGCGAACCACTTATCTTCCTGCACACCAACAACGTCCGTATGTCCCATGATCAGGATCGGTCGTTTCGAACCATTACCCTGGATACGTGCGACCAGGTTGGCCCTTTCCGGGTCCAATGCGTACATCTTCGAATTAATGCCTTCGGCCACAAGAACCGCCTGGATGTACTCCGCCACCGCAGTCTCGTTACCGGGCGGGTTTACCGACCTGATCTTTACGAGCTCAACGAGATGGTCGATGGCTTCGTTTCCCACCGCGTCCCAGTCAACCAGGTATGACTGCTGCGCCTGTGCAGCACTGACGTGGAAGAAAAAAACGAGGGAAATGCAGGTCTTCTTGATCATCTTATGCCCAGTCCTTAGTCAGGCCCGGAGCCAAAGGTACTACAATTGGCGGCAGCAGGACTGATGCCTGCGTACAGCAGCCGGTTAGCTCGCCTTACTCGCCAAGTACCTCTTTGAGGTGCTCGCGAAAGGCGTCGCCCGTCTCCGGGTGATCGAGGCCGTAAGCCACGGTGGCTTTCAGGTAGCCAACCTTGTTGCCACAATCGAATCGATCGCCGCTGAACGAATAGGCATGGACAGGAGACTCGTCCAGCAGGTCCGCGATGGCGTCGGTGAGCTGAATTTCGCCACCGGCGCCACGGCCGGTATTCTCGAGCTTGTCGAAAATCTCTCCCGCCAGGAGATATCGTCCGACAACGGCCAGGTTCGAGGGCGCGACTTCCGGCGCCGGCTTCTCGACGATCTTCGTGATGCGATCGTCATCGGCTTCGTCGATTTCGACGATACCGTAGCTTGATGTGTCCTCGGGTGGCACTGTTTCGACAGCGATGACGCTGCCGCCGTGTCGTTCGTGTTCGGCTGCCATTTGCGTTAGACAAGGCGTATCGCCTCGAATCATGTCATCGGCGAGATGTACATAGAACGGTTCATTTCCCACGGCCGGGCGGGCGCACAGGACGGCATGCCCCAGGCCCAGGGGCACACCCTGGCGGATATAAATGCAGGTGACACCCTCCGGCACGATACCGCGAATGCTCTCCAGTAATGCGTCCTTGCCGGACTCTACCAGCGCTGCTTCGAGTTCCGGATCGGTGTCGAAGTGATCTTCGATTGCTCGCTTGGAACTGCCGGTCACGAAGATCAGTTTTGTGGCGCCGGCATCGATCGCTTCTTCCACCGCGTACTGGATCAGCGGCTTGTCGACGATCGGCAACATCTCCTTCGGGCTCGCTTTGGTTGCAGGCAGGAATCGTGTCCCCCTGCCGGCTACCGGAAATACGGCTGCTCGAATTTTCTGGCCCAATGTCACGCTCCGTCGGGGTTATCGAGGTGCGCATGATATCCAATAATTGGCGATCGAAGTGTGAAATGCCTCTGCTTGACAGCAGAACGGGCCGTACCGGCTTGCCCGGTACGGCCCCGATACAGTCGCGCTATTTCTTTTTCTCCGGTCCGACGAGTATGTCGTCACGGTTCAACTCAACCGTGCGTTCGCCAATGCCTTTCACGAGTGACAGATCCTCGGCTGACTTGAAAGGACCGTGCTTTTGACGGTACTCGATAATGTCCTGTGCCTTGCTGAGGCCGACGCCCTTCAAAGCCTCGGAAATGGCTTCTGCGTCTGCTGTATTGACGTTGACCGGAGCGGCCAGTGCCCACAGCGGTACAAATATCGCGGACAGAGGCAATGCTCGTTTCCAGTTTCTCATTCGAATGCTCCTCTCTGAATGTGTATCACGGCGCCGCTGAATGCGACACCGTTGGGGAGCTTAGGTGAGGGGGCGGCGTGTTGCCGCAACAGTAATTGTACGGTTTTGCCTGAATCGCCGGCTGGGGCCGGCTCCCACAGATACTGTCGTCCCTGTCAGGGACCGGTGATGCTGTGCTGCAGGATTGTGTCGAACTGGACTCGGGAGGCCGGCCGTTGCGTCTCCCAGTTTCTACAGCTCGGGCATTGCCACAGGAGGCGCTGGCTCGAAAAGCCGCACTCCTGGCACTGGTAGCGCGGCGATGCCATGGCCAGCTTGCTGAGCGCTTTTCGGATCTTGGATAGTACCGATTCGTCCTCCTCGCTCTGCTGCTGCGGAAGACGTTGCAGATCGACGAACTCGGCCAGCGTCGGTTCGTTGAGCATGTACTGTTTTACGACATCGTCAATCACCGGAACTCCACCGATGTCATTGACGATCGCCGTATATGCAATCAACGTACTCATTTCAGGATGTTTCTGGATTAGCGACTTCAGCGCCCGCTCGAGTTCGGCGAGCTGATTTTCCCGTTCGTAAATTGCGACAATTTCCGGCAACGCCTCTGCTATCAGGTAGGTGCTCTCATCAATAATGCGGTGATAAAGCCGTAATGCCGTTTTGCTGTCGTGCGTTTCCTGGGCGATGTGCGCGCGGGTCAGTGCACCTCGCATCGTCCGTGGGCGTCCCGTTTGCGCCTTTTTTACATAAGCCCGGGCAGCAGAATAGTCATTGCCGGTGGCGGCCGATTCGGCCAGTTCGCAGTAGTAATGCGCAATTTGCAGCGCGAGAGATCGGCCGCCAAGCTCTTCGAGCCGTCCTGCGGCTTCGACGGCGCGCTCCCATTCTTTCTCCTGCTCGTAGATGCGGCACAGATTTTCGAGGGCCTGCACCTGGTAGCGGGAGCCTTGGGAGAGACGCGCAAACAAGTTCTCCGCACGATCGAGCAAACCGGCATGCAGATAGTCTTTCGCCAATGAGAACAACGCCTGGTCGCGTTGCTCGGCCGCCAGGTCCGGCCTTGCGATGATGTTTTGGTGTATGCGAATCGCCCGGTCGACCTCACCGCGCCGGCGGAACAGGCTGCCGAGTGCGAAATGCGTTTCGATGGTTTTGTCGTCGACCCGAACCATTTCGAGGAAGTGTTCCAGTGCCTGGTCCGTCTGCTCGTTCAGAAGAAAGTTGAGGCCTTTCAGATAGTCGATATTGAGTGGCGGCGGCGCGGCCTCTTCGTCGCGCTCGCCGAATCGTCCCATTGCCCAGCCGGCGGCCGCGAGCAGCAGGAAAAGCCCGGCAAGCAGAAACGTGGATTCAGTCGGCATCGGACAACGGCAAGCTGCGCAGAGAACTAATTTCCGACTCGGAAATGCGCAATGCCCGACGCAAGGTACGGCGCTCATTCGCTATCCGCAAGGCGTACAGGCCCATACTTACAACGCCCAGCAGCCATCCGAGCGCCAGGGTCACCGTGAATGCGATGGAAACAGACGTGGACACGCTGAAGAACGCGAGGTTGACCTCGACGTCCCCCGTGTTCAGATACGAGAACACGATCATCACGCCGAAGATCAGGAGGAGGAAAACGATCAGGCCGGCTTTTTTCAACATTCGCTCACTCCAAAGCTGCCAGTGAAGGCCTTGGTCACTGAAGAGTGTATTGCTTTAGCGGCGATTTGGTAACCGTCGATATCGCCGATCTTGCTGCTGTCAGCTCTTGATCGGGAAATGGCGGCTCGAGTTGACACGCTCCCGAAGATCCTTGCCCGGCTTGAAATGCGGTACATACTTTCCGGACAGCGCTACAGCTTCACCCGTCTTCGGATTGCGGCCGATACGCGGCGGGCGGAAGTGCAGCGAAAAGCTCCCGAATCCGCGAATCTCTATGCGTTGCCCCTTCGCCAGAGAATCACTCATCAGGTCCAGCAGATGCTTGACTGCAAGCTCCACATCCTTGGCGGGGAGGTGTTTTTGCTTGCGGGAGATTGCTTCAATGAGTTCAGATTTTGTCATCTTTTTGTCTTTCGGCTGTTGCCAGGGCTCGTAACCCACCGATTGTATTGACAAATATAGCCCGGACCGCACGGTCCGGGCTACCTTTTTTACGTATTATTTGCTTCCGCCGGACATTTTTTCCTTCAACAGCTCGCCCAGAGTCGTTCCCACAGGGGTGGAACCGGCCTCAGATTTGTAGCTGCTGATGGACTCGGCTTCTTCCTGGACCTCTTTAGCCTTGATCGACAGCGCAACCGAGCGATTCTTGCGGTCGACGTTGGTGAACTTGGCTTCGATCTCTTCGCCGACCTTCAGGACCATGCGCGCATCCTCGATTCGGCCGCGCGCAAGCTCAGATGCGCGCAATGAGCCGATGACGCCGTCGCCGAGATCGACAAATGCGCCCCGCGCATCGACTTCGGTGACCTTGCCCTTGACGATCGAATTCTTCGGATGCTCTGCGAGCCAGGCCGAAAACGGATCCTTCTCGAGTTGCTTGATACCCAGCGAGATACGCTCACGCTCGGCATCGATCGCAAGTACGGCTGCCTCGATCTCCTGGCCCTTCTTGTAATTCCGTACGGCTTCCTCGCCCGGCATTTCCCAGGAAATGTCAGAGAGGTGAACCAGTCCGTCAATGCCGCCGTCCAGACCGATGAAGATACCGAAATCGGTGATCGACTTGATCTGGCCGGAAACCTTGTCGTTACGATTGAACGTCGTGGCGAACTCGGCCCAGGGATTGGACTTGCACTGTTTGACACCGAGCGAGATGCGACGCCGCTCCTCGTCGATCTCCAGTACCATGACCTCGACCTCTTCCCCGACCTGTACGATACGTGCCGGGTTTACGTTCTTGTTGGTCCAGTCCATCTCGGAGACGTGCACGAGGCCCTCGACTCCGTCCTCGATCTCGACGAAACAACCGTAGTCAGCAATGTTCGTGATCTTGCCGAACAGGCGTGACTGCGGTGGATAGCGGCGCGCGAGATCCTTCCAGGGATCGTCGCCGAGCTGCTTCATACCCAGTGATACACGCTGCCGTTCGCGATCGAATTTGAGGATCTTCACATCGATCTCGTCGCCGACAGTGACAACCTCTGACGGATGCTTGACGCGCTTCCACGCCATGTCCGTGATATGCAGGAGGCCATCGATGCCGCCCAGGTCTACGAAGGCGCCGTAATCGGTCAGGTTCTTTACGATGCCCTTGACGGATTTACCTTCCTGCAGTTCGGCCAGTAACTGCTCGCGCTCGGCAGAGTATTCCTGCTCAACAACAGCGCGACGCGAGACGACAACGTTATTGCGTTTCTGGTCCAACTTGATGACTTTGAACTCGAGGCTCTTGCCTTCGAGGTACGCTGGATCGCGTACCGGCCGAACATCGACGAGCGAGCCCGGCAGGAACGCACGGACATTGTCGATCTCGACCGTGAATCCGCCCTTGACGCGACCGTTGATCACGCCTTCGACGACTTCGCCCTTCTCAAAAGCCGTCTCGAGGTCGATCCACGTACGTGCGCGAATCGCTTTCTCGCGGGACAGCTTGGTCTCGCCGAAACCGTCTTCGACGGCATCCAGCGCGACCTCAACTTCGTCTCCAACAGACAGCTCTTGCTCGAGCATGTCGCTCTTGAACTGTTCGATGGGGATAACGGCCTCTGACTTGAGACCAGCGCTGACGATTACAACATCGTCATTTACTGCGACAACGATACCGGTAATGATTGAACCGGGTTTTATCTGTTGACTCGCAAAACTCTCTTCAAATAACTCAGCAAAACTTTCAGACATGTGATTAACCAGAGAACCCGTGTTAAGAGCCCTCACCCATTTAAAAAGTCACGCCACGTCCTGTGGCTGACGGACATTACAAAAAAGAACCGGACTCCTTGTCCGATCCAACCCATTCCTTTTCTGGAAAAATCTAGAGATCTGCGACCCAGCCCAGCACCGTGCTCACCACGGTTTTTATGGACTTGCCCGAGGAGTCCAGAATCCTGGCGTCCTCCGCCGGCCTTAGTGGCGCAACCGATCGTTCGGAATCCCGCCGGTCACGGTCCTCTATGTCCCGCGAAAGGGCGGCAAGGCTAACATCAATACCCTTGTCATTCAACTGCTTATGTCGCCTCAGAGCACGTTCTTCAGCGCTCGCTGTCAGGAACACCTT
>Ga0209273_10001588_pt1 | contig 19622 bp, 14 predicted proteins | sample tdAd471_FD_187126 | JGI IMG/M metagenome (GOLD analysis project Ga0209273, IMG submission 187126) | Marine sediment microbial communities from the Atlantic coast under amendment with organic carbon and nitrate - tdAd47.1 (SPAdes)... | ecosystem: Environmental > Aquatic > Marine > Coastal >...
TCATCCATATAAGCACGAGCAATTAATAGAGAAAGCGTTGTGAATATTCCTGCCATAAAACCAAGAATAAGCAACAACATGCGTCGGCTATCTCCTTTTTCCAAAGGATAGTAGGGCGCGTCCAATACTTTCAAATTGGTGGCCATGAGCGTATTTTGCATATGCAGCATGGCTTGGTTGTAGCTATGGAGATTCTCGAGGTAGGCATCTTCTGCCAATTGAATTTCTCTTTCAATCTTGGTTAATTGTGACCCCCATGGGGCAAACTTTCCATATATTTCTTCAAACTCTGCTTGGCGATTTTTGATAACCGCTAGTCTAGCTTGTGATTCCTCTCTCTCCACCATCGTTCGCAACCATTGATCCAGTAAGTTCTTAGTCGCAATGCCGTCTGGTGTTTGATCAAATTTGAAGGCTTCTCGAGCGTAGGTTGTAATTTCTTGCTTCAAGGCCTCTTGTCTTTGCAACAGCTTAGGCACTTCCTCATTGTACTTATCCATGTTGGTCGCTTCTCCCGCCATGATTTCGTACTTGGCTAATTGCTGCGTTACGTCAGACAATTCCTGCCTTTGCTGCAATAAACCATCTCTCAATTCAGCTAAGCGGGCTCGATTCCCCAATTGCTCTTCCAAACTATTCAAGGTAGCTTGTGTACTTTGCAATTGCATATTTTCCGTGAAGAAAACCTCATCCAATTCTTCCTTTTGGAAAGTAATCGCTTTGGTCTGCTCATTATAATTGATAATCTTATTATTGATTCGGAAAGCAAGCAATTGTTGTTCGGCCTGCTTCAGGTGTTCTGAGGATTCAGCAGTAGCGCTAGCAAAGTAATCTACCACATCGGAAGATTGTACTTTCTTCAAATCTCCATGTTTGCCCATGAAAATATCGATCAGATAATTTAAGGTTTGCTGACAGATCGCTGGATCCGTGGTAGAATAGATAAATTGGATCAAATCACTGTTTCCACGCCGATAGACTTTCAATTCAGACTGCAAGTACTCAATCCCAAAGTATTCTTCATCAGAATATATGATCTCTTGAATAGGATTGGATTGGCTGGATTCGCGCATCGCAATCAAGTTGGCGATGGTAGCTGCTTCGGACGTATCTACTACAATTTTGGCCTTTAGGTCCGCTGGAATTAGCGCATTAATATCCGCTAGGTTTTCAGCACTAACCCATTTCCGATCTGGGCCGTCTAACATTAGATAGCGCGCCAGTAGGCGACTTGCCAATTCCTCCGTGGTCTCATAACCTGTTGCCAGGCTAATGAGTTTTTCCATTTCATTTTGGAAATAGTCTCGATCCACTCGCGCGCTGGCCGAAGGATCATTGATTGAAATTGCAGAAATAGCTCCAGTGCTGATCAGCGCTTTGGAAGTGAATTTTTGCTTACTATCAGCAGTCAAGAAATAGACTGCGGTGGCTGCTAATAAACCAGTAAATAGGATTAGCAGTGAATTTTTGCTTAATAAACGAATTAGTTCGTTGGCTTTCATAATAAAATGATTGGAGTCAACAAATAGAATGTCATAGGGGGGGATAAATTGTTATAGTATTAATTAGCTCGAATGTCTCGGCCTACCGTTTCTCTCAATAGCTGATAGGCTAACTGTGCCGCCATTTTGGTTTCTTCCAAACTGGCCTCGGCCTTGTTTCGCAGGCTAATCGCATCTGTATATTCTTCGAGTGTCATATTGCCTTCTCGAAAGTATTTCTCAGCTGATTCCGCCGCAATCTTATGAAAGTCAAGATCCTTTGAGCGTACAGTGATCAATTTGACTTTGAGTTGTAATTCATAGTATTGACGGATGACCAACTCTCTAATCCGATGTTGTCGATCCTCTACTACTAATTTCTCTTGTTCTAGCTGATTTTCTAGCAAAGCACGTCTATCAGACTTGGTCATAAAGTCCCCCAGTGGCACTCGTAGGTGAATACCCACACTGTAAAAAGTATTCTCCCGGGTAATGGTACGAAAATCAGTCGTTGTAGTTGATTCCAAGTTGTCAAAGAATCGCAAATTACCGACTTGACCAGTGGCTATTGCGGATAGATAATTGGTCCATTCCCTGTCCATGATCCGCATCTTATGAGAGATATTATCTACATTTAATGCTTGCACCTTTAGCGTTGGTGATTGGGTCATGGCATCACTGATCAAGTCTTCCAGTGGGCGGAGAGCAAGTACTCCTCCGTCCAACACCAGCAGCGTTGTCTCCTGACCAGTTTCTTTTGTGTCTGTTGTTTCAGCTACCTGTTCCTCCACCTGTGCAAAGGCACAAACGGGCAGCAGAAATATCAGGAAGCCTAGAAAAAGCTTGCTGACAATGGGTTTGTGTAATAGGCTCATGGTTCTACTTTTTTGAGTATTAGTGAATTCCGCTTGATATTTGACCACCAGGCGGATAGTTTTCTCGGCCAATTCTTATCCATACATGGTTTTTCAAGTAGTAAAAAACCCAGGATAGAAATGACCAGGATGATGGGGGTCATTAGGATGATTTGAAGTATTAAATTAACACTGTATATATCCGTAAATGCAATATGTTTCGTGAATCGAATTAGTCCTTCTACCAAAGGCAGGTGAATCAGGTAGATCGTATAACACATGCCACCAATAGCCGTAATCCATTTGTTTTGCAACAATAGCAAAGCAAATCGTGCATGGTAAGCCGTTAGAAAGAACAACAAGAGGGCTGAACTAAACACTACATTTTTGCCCAAGTCTTCCGACCAGCTGAAAGCCATGAGGAAGAAGGATGTAAGGGCTAGAATATCGAAAAACCAGTGACTAGTTCTCGTCCCTAACTTCCCTTCTGTCAAGTAGAGATCAACCAAAAAGAAGCCTACTAGAAAGTGCTGTAATTGGCACAAGAGGGACAACTTTAGGGGCGTTTGGTACCATCCCATTTGATGTTGTAATACGATCAAACACAAAATGCTACCCAAGAGTGTAGCCCGTCTTAATAATTTAGGTTTGATGGAGAAGAAAAGAAAGGTTAGAAATGGCGCTAGCAAATAAAACTGGACTTCTATTTCTAAAGACCAAGCTACCGGATTGATAATCGAGTAGTCTTGATAAATGAAATTATGCAGGTAAAAAAGAGAGGCTCCGAGGTGGGGTAATAATTCCTTAAAACCATAGGTACCTTGCACAAGTAGGACTACAAAGAAAACCAACATCCAGATCATGTAGGGTGGTTCTAGGCGAGTCAGGCGGCGCCAAAAGTAGCGCTTCAAGGGTACTTTCTCTCTTCCATCCAAAAAGTGCTTGGCAAAAGGTAAAGCTAAGATGAATCCGCTGATAGCGAAAAAGATAAATACACCAATAGTGCCCCGGCTGGCTAGGAAAGCAACAGGGTCGGCACTAATCGCTTGTGACCATTTTACATTAGAATATCGCTGCAAACGCTCGCTAATGTGTTGGATCACGACAGGTAAGATGGCTACAAAGCGGAAACCATCCACTTCGGGGATGAAGCGCCCCGAACTAGTTACTCTGGATAGTTTTCGTGGAATATTTTGCAGTCTTCTCATGGAATCATCATTGTACAGCAACTAATGTAGGTGATCCACTAATGTAAGGAACCGCTTTTTCGATTTTCGGTAGGGTTTTGGGGTTAGTTGACCATATATCAGGGACGATCCATAATCGGGTACATTTTACCATTTAACCTAAAGTTTGGGCCAACTGTCCCCAAATATTGTTCATCTAACTAATTTTTTAATACAAAGTAAAACTTGCACCTAAATTTGGAACAAAGCCGATACGGATGCAACAAAAAATATTATTTATAGATGATAGTGAAATGATGCGTGTTTTCCTATCAAATTACTTTGGGCAATACTATGTGGTGCATGCGGCAGAGAATGCAGAGAAGGCCTGGAGTTGGTTGGATGAAGGGAATTTCCCATCGCTCATCATTCTTGACCTTAAGATGCCGGGAATGTCTGGTTATGAATTCCTCAACCACCTTAAATATTCGGTACTTTTTCACGATATCCCCGTCATTATCCTTTCTAGTATCGATAATAGCAAGGAAAGAATCAATTGCCTAGAGTCTGGTGCAGCAGATTACATCATCAAGCCCTTCAACCCCCAAGAATTAGCCATTAAGATTAAGTTCCACTTAGGCCTAAGTAAAGTTTAAACATGAAAAACATCGCCTGCATTGGCAAAGACCCCTTTCACATAAAGGAAAAATGTCCCGAACTAAATGCGACCTTCTCTTTTTTCCACTTAGGGAATTCTTTTATCGACTTTCTATCGACCACTTCCACCTTACCTGATATTATCATTTTCGACCTTGCACATGAGAGTTGCGATGACTTTATGCAATTGCGTTATCAAATATTAAAGCAACCCGAGTGGACAGCTTTACCTTTTTTTGTTGTTTCCAGTTATCCATCACTGCAATTGTTACAGCTATCCAAAAAATTCCAAGTAAATGATTACTTCATTTATCCGGCCATGATGGAGGGCCTACAAAGTAGAGTTCAGCAACTTTTAGCGCCCCCCACTCAGGAAGAAAAGCCTTTAGCAAGGCAGTCGAAATCCAGCGCGGAAGACTTTCCCATTGGAGATTTTAAGCTACCGCTGTGGAAACGTCTATTCGATATCTTCAGTGCTAGTCTTTTGTTGATCTTGACCTCTCCCCTATTATTATTGGTCGCCCTATTGATCAAACTCGAATCGCGGGGCTCCATTTTATACATATCTAAGCGAGCTGGACAGGGTTTCAAAATTTTTGACTTTTACAAGTTTCGATCCATGCGAACCGACGCTGATATAAAACTCGTTGATCTCAAAGATCAGAACCACTACTTTTCCGGGGCTGCTCTGGTAAAGGATGGTGAAATCACTACGGAAGAGGAAGAAATCGAACTCTTGATGATGGATCAGGGCTTTGTCAGTGAGAAAAAATTCTTTCAGGAAAAAGAATTCACCAATGGCCAAACCTTCTACAAGATCAAAAATGATCCCAGAATTACAAGAATTGGTCGGTTGATCAGGGCAACGAGTATCGATGAAATGCCGCAACTCATCAATGTCTTGAAGGGTGATATGTCACTCGTAGGCAATCGTCCCCTCCCACTCTATGAAGCCGAACGACTCACCTCCGACGAGTGGATACAGCGCTTTTCTGCCCCAGCTGGCATTACGGGCTTATGGCAGGTCAGCAAAAGTAAGGATGGAGCAGAAACGGAGGAAGAACGCAAGCAATTGGATATTACTTATGCCCGACAATATAGCTTCTGGATGGATTGTAAAATCCTGTTACTTACTGTACCCGCCGCCTTTCAACGGACTGACTCATAATCTTTTGGTTAGGTTCATATTACTAGGCAAACACGGTTTAACTATCAGTTGAAAGTTGAAGGTTTATACCAGGGCATTAAACCTTCAACCCCAAACTTTTAAACTCACTGGCCTTTCCTTTTGTCCAGTAGTATGGTAGCAAATGACTGTTGGTCTAGTTGACGATAATATTTCAGCAATAACTTGAGTTCATTGGGTGCAAAGGTCTCGTGAGATTGTTGCGTGAGCAATTGGGCAGCCGCCGCTCCGATTTCTATATTGGGATAGAAATGATCCCTAGCAAAATGCACATACTTCATGAGCATGAAGGCATTAAACCAACGAAAAAACCTGGATCGGAAGGCGCCAACGGAGGCGGTGTTCATTTTTATTTCTTGCCACTTATTTTCAAAATTCACTTCTGCTAGAAACTGCTTCACACTCTGCGGTAAAGACAATAAAAAAGCGCTTAAATCTTCTGAAGTCAAGCTGAAGAGGTGATCAACTTGTTGAAATAACACTTTCAAATCACCAAAGGAGTGCAAATTATAGGTAAAATATACGCCCTTATCTCCTAATATTTCCTGTACCGCTCGTCCGGTACCAAATGGCACTCGGTGTGAGGGGCGTGGAGACGGAATTACTTTGGTGGTCAAACATTCAGTGAAATCACCTAGTGGCGTAAATTTATGAATGAAATAGAAATCTTCACCGGCTTTGCGCTTATTCATCCCCCCCTGTCGTTGATAGGATATGCACTTCACCGCCATACTAGAGCCCACCGTATGATAGGCGTAGGGAAAGCCAGCCATTCGCTGCGCATGGATATAATACCTCAGGTGTAATTCATAAGGAATAATTGCTTCATAAACGGCATCTGGAAAATCAATGCCATTGATCGGGTGTTCAAAGTAGATACTACAGGCTTGGCTTTGGGGATGCGCTTGAAAGTGGTCTTCCAGCGCCTGGAGATAGTTCGGTTCACAACGGCTATCGGCATCAAAACAGGCGATAATTCCATTTGGGTTTCCCATCTTCATGAAACGCCAACAAGCCTCATCCATCCCTACTTTCCGAGCTAAACCCACTCCTGCGCTTTTGGCAGGAAAATCAGGGACATACAATAAATGAAACTTGAGTCGGGCGCTATTATGGGTCTTTGCCCATTCTCTGGCTTGTAAGAAAATGGCTTGATTCCTAGCCTTTATTTCCTCGCTCGATTGTTCACTGTTATTAATCACGACAATGACTTCCACATCAACCAAGGGTAATTCACATCGGGCCAAGCTCATGAGGCTAAACAGTAAATCCGGTTCATCAAAAGCTGGAATAACAACAATGATCCCGAGATTAATCGAGGCTTTGTTGTTAATCAGTGGCGCAAAAAGGGTCCGTTGTTGCAGGTAAGTATTCACAGTTTCAAACTTAGTGAACAAATCTTATATTTGTGCTACAATCAGTAGATTTATCCGATCTTATTCAATGCCTACAATTTGTACATCAATTTCAAAAAAATACTCCAAAAATATTCATTCCAATTATTCCTAGGACTCCTTTGGTTGATCTGCCTACTCCTCATTGATCCGCGTGGTAATTTCCCCTTAAATGACGACTGGTCCTATGCGCGGAGTGTATATGATTTGTTGGAAAAAGGAGAGTTTATTTTGGTCGATTGGGGGGCTATGACCTTAGTATCACAGGTGTATATTGGCGCTTTCTTCTGCAAAGTTTTTGGGCTATCTTTTACCGTCTTGCGGGTATCCACACTTTGTATTAGTTTGCTCGGAGCACTAGCTTTTTATGGCGTAGCCAATGAGCTGACGAAAAGAAAAGAATTAGCTCAGTTTAGCACTTTGATCTTATTTTTTAATCCCATGTATTTCAATCTGTCGTATACTTTTATGACAGATGTACATTTTCTCAGCTTCTTTTTATTGGCCTTCTTGTTTTTCATTAAAAACCTGCGACGTGCTACTACCTTAAATCTGGCCGCTGCCACTTTTTTTTCGGTCATAGCCACCCTGATCCGGCAGCCAGGCTTGCTCATCCCTTTTGTGTTTTTATTCGTCAGTTTTTTTCAAACTAAGCGTCATCTCAAAGAAAGAATAGTCGATTTTATTCCTGCCATCATCACGCTTGGCATTTTTATCACTTATAATGTGTGGCTAAAATGGGGCACTAGCACGCCAAATAATGTACAGAGTGTAACCGCCTTATACGACTCCGTTTTTGCCCGAAGTCTTGACTACAATTACTTTCGATTGACCAATATCATCTTATATGTGGGTCTGTTCTTATCGCCTCTTTTAGTCGGCTTCATAAGCTTTCAGTCTAAATTATCTGCCAAGTATATTGGTTTACTAGGTATAATGGGTCTTACACTTCTTGTTTTGTTCTATCAAGGCAGTTTGTTCTTTCCCACTGGGAATATTCTGTACAACCTTGGCTTGGGGCCGCAATTACTACGAGACACCTATTTACTGAAAGAAAATATGGCTCCCCATCTACCGCCATGGGCCATGAGTCTCATCAAGTATCTCGCAGTCCTGGCCAGTGCAGGATTATTTCTAGCTGTGCCTTGGAAAGGGATATTCTATCGAAAAAGAAGAAAGACCGGGCCGCTTAGTGTCGTCTGGCTTAGCCAACTAGCTTTAGGGATAAGCATTCTGATTTTTGGACTATTTTTACTCATTATTCCTTATTTCTTTGATCGATATACACTCCCTTTAGTGGCTTGCTCCTTATTACTACTCTTGCCTTATGAACAGCCATTTAGTCGTTGGTCCACTTTTGTGGGCGGCTTTTTTCTGGTTCTTTTTGCTGCTTATAGTGTCTTAGGAACTCATTACTACCTGGCTTGGAATCGGGTACGATGGGAGGCGATGGATTATCTTTTACAGGAAAAAAAGACTACGCCGGAACACATTGATGCCGGTTTTGAAGTGAATGCTTGGTTAGAGGCAGGGCCAGTCAATGGCGAAAATGACCCCCAAATCAGTTGGTGGTTTGTCACCGAAGATGACTACGTGCTCACCTTCGGAACCTTACCCAATTTTCGGGTAGAAAAGTCTTTCCCTATCAAAGGCTATTGGCCATTTAATGGCCATCAATTGTATATCTTGTGGCACAAGGTGAATGGGTTTGCAGATTATGAAGATTTTCCAGTGCGATGTGGCGCCGAGCAGCTCTCCGATGACCAATCTAGTTACCTGTCTAATGTGCCCTCTATCCGATTTGACCATCTTGAAACCCAGTCTGACATTCGAGCGCATACCGGTAAATATTCTATTGGGCTGACCGATCAAAAAGAATATGCCGCTTCTACCACCTTCAAACGGGTTCGGCCTGGCGATGAATTTACGGTGCGGATTTGGCGGTGGGATCCGACGGGTAGTGCAGCCTTGGTTCTGTCCGATAAGGCAGGGCAAGGTTTTTATCATTTTACGGCTACTAATATCATTCAAAAAGAAGAAAATGGCTGGGAACAGCTTGAATTGAAGGCTACTATACCAGCCGATGCGAGCTTTCAGGAAATAGGCATTAACATCTGGCACCAGTTAAAGCAGGATGCTTGGTTTGACGATTTGGAAATATTTAGAACACCAGCCCATCAAAAGGAGCAGTAGAATTAGTTGTATGAGTACAGTAAATACTATATTGATCGAGGCCCACTACTTACCTAATGTCCAGTACTTTAGCAAATTGGCTCATTACCCTCAGGCTACCATTGAAGCCTGTGAAACTTACCAAAAGAGAAGTTATCGAAACCGGTGCCATATCGTCGGAGCCAATGGCTTAATGCGGCTCTCTATTCCTTTAAAAAAAGGAAAAAATGAGCGACAATCCATCCTTGACACCCAAATTGCCTTTGAGGAGCCTTGGATGAGTCAGCATTGGACCAGTATTCGATCTGCTTATGGTAACGCCCCTTTTTTCCCTTATTATGCAGAGGAATTAGAAGCCTGTTTCCGCAGCCCTAGCGCTCAGCTTTTTGACTGGAACCTGCAACTGATACAATTACTTTCTCGCCTACTACAGCTAGACGTTCATGTTCAAAAAAGTACGGTCTACTTGAAAGAAACACCCAATGAAATCAAGGATTTTCGGCACCTCATCCAACCCAAATCTCACCGTCGAATAGCTGATGATAATTTCCAGCCCGTTCCTTATCCCCAGCTTTTCCAGGAAAGGCACGGATTCTTACCCAATTTAAGTATATTGGACCTGCTCTTTTGTACAGGCCCACAAGCCAGTTTGTACTTGGAGCAATCTTTCATCAATGATTAATAAGGGCCTAGCGTCCTTCCCTTGACTTCATAGACTTTATTCTAAACTAATTTGTATGAAGCAAAAAGCGCCTTTTGCGGCTGCCCTGCGTTCCGTCCTCCCCTTAAGAGCTATGGCTATTAGGGTTCGGGCGGGCCTTGGTCAGCCACAAAATCCATCTTTTTTCTCCTATAAAACCATTTCAGAATAAAGTCTATTATAAATCAGTTATAGTGAATCAGTTATTAAATCAACAATTACAACCCCAGCGGGCCCAATTAGATGAGATAGCCAAGGACCTGCATGGCCTGACCATAGAAATTGGCCACAACGAGCTGACCGAAACCTTGAGTGAATTGAGAAATCGGATTCACGAACCCTTTATGTTTGTGATCGTAGGTGAAGTAAAGGCCGGAAAATCGAGCTTTATCAATGCTTTGCTAGATACCGGACGTGAAATCACCAAAGTAGCTCCGCAACCGATGACCGACACCATACAGCAAATATTGTATGGCGAAAAGGAAGAAATTGTAAGTATCAATAACTATCTCAAGCAGATTTTCCTACCCGTAGAAATATTACGGGAAATTGCGATCGTCGATACCCCAGGTACCAATACGATTGTGGATCATCACCAGGAGATTACGGAGCGATTTATTCCATCAGCCGATCTCATCGTATTTGTCTTTGAGGCCAAAAATCCCTATCGACAATCCGCCTGGGAGTTTTTTGATTACATCAATGCGGAATGGCGCCGGAAAATCATTTTCATTCTCCAACAAAAGGATTTGATGCGTCCTGAGGATTTAGTGATTAATCACCAAGGTGTAGTAGATCATGCTAGCAAGAAAGGAATTGAGGATCCCTTGGTCTTTTCTGTCTCCGCCTTACAAGAGGAGGAAAATAATCCTGAAAGCGGATTTGAAGCCGTCCGGGCCTTTATTCGAGACAATATCACGGGTGGAAAAGCGCCCGTATTGAAATTATTGAATAGCATCCGCACCCTACAAAATATCAATAGCCGAATACACGAAGGATTGCAGCTAAGAGAAAAACAATGGGAATCTGATACCGCCTTCCGACTCGACATCAAAGAAACACTGGACCAGCAAGAAACCAAGTCGCACAAACAGGTGAACGTCTTGGTGGAGAACTTAGTCGCTGCCTATGATCGGATCACTAGCAAAAAAGAACAGGAACTGAAATCCGGACTTTCCTTTCTAGGATTGCTCAGGCGAAGTTTCACTTCCATTTTCAACAGAAAGCAATCTATCAAAGATTGGCTAGAGAACTTGGCTAAGGGATTAGAAACTGACTTGAATGGAGAATTGGAGAACAAGCTCAATGAGAGTATTCTTGATCTGTCCGACAATGTGCAGCAAATGGCCAAAATCATTGACCTGAAGATTAGAAATAGTGAAACGATTCTTAAGAACGACCATGACCTCTTCAGTGATATTGCCGAAAAAAGAAGCAATATTCTGCGAGATTTACAAGATACTTTCCATGATTTCATTACCAAGACCGAAAACTTCACAGATGAAAGTCTCTTTCCCGATAAAAAAGCCATTTCCCCTAATTTGGCAACGGGAAGTGGCGTAGCCGCCATCGGTGTCATCCTGATGACGGTGACTAATGGAATTGTTTTTGATATTACAGGTGGGATTCTAACGACGATTGGACTTCTATTCGCGGGGGTATCTACCAGTGTCCAAAAAAGAAAAATATTGGATGGCTTCCGCAAGGAAATCATTAAAGGTAGAGAGCGTATCGAGGAAGATGTTACGGAGAAACTACGCATCTATATTAGTCGCCTAAAAGAAAAGATTGATCTCAATTTTGACGAGTTCGATCAACTACTGCTACAGGAAGAGCAGACCATTAAGAAATTGAAGGAGCACTGGCAATCTATTAATAAACGGCTATCCGCTGTGGAAGAAAAACTAAATCAACAAGATGGAACAGCCCTTTGATAAACGCCTAGCAGCACTCAGTGTGGGTAGCCTCGCTATCTTAGGCGTGCCATTTGATGAGTATTCTTCTTTCCTAAGGGGCTGCGCAGCAGCGCCTAGCTTAATCGTTGACGCTTATCATTCTGCCTCTACCAATTACTTCACCGAACTCGGGTATGATTTGGAAAATGATCCGGCCATTAACTTCATGGGCGACCTCCCGATCGGCACCTACTTTGATATCGAGAAAGGTATTCAAGCCGCAATAAATCGGGGAGCAAGGATCGTCTCCTTGGGAGGTGACCACTCTATCGCCTATCCGATCATCAGGGCTCAATCCAAACGATACAAAGAGCTGACTATTCTGCAGCTGGATGCTCATGGTGACCTCTATGAAAACTTCGAGGGCAATCCTTATTCTCATGCCAGTCCTTTTGCCAGAATCATGGAAGAAGGTTTGGTGAAAAAGCTGATTCAAGTCGGTAATCGCACCTTGAGCAAGCATCAAAGAGCCCAAGCCGTGCGTTTTGGTGTAGAGATCATTGAAATGAAAGACTGGCAAAGAGGACAAGCTTTGCAGCTAAGTGGTCCACTGTATTTAAGTCTGGATATGGATGTACTTGACCCCGGCTTTGCACCAGGGATTTCGCACTATGAGCCAGGAGGAATGTCTCCCCGGGATGTCATCAGTATAATCCACCAAATCGATGTTCCCATCATAGGAGCAGATATTGTGGAGTATAACCCGACACGAGATATCAATGGAATGACGGCGATGGTGGCTGCCCGTTTCCTCAAAGAAATTATTGGAAAAATATTATCCTAGTGACTGATCTTCTATTTGTCTACGGCACCTTGATGCGGCCTTTTAGGTCTGAAATCACAAAACTATTGGCAAAGAACAGTACTTTCTTAATGACGGGCAAAACCCAAGGGCTACTCTATGATTTGGGCTCCTACCCGGGTTTGGTCTATCAAACTGACCTAGACACTTGGGTCAAAGGAGAAATTATCCGACTGCATTACCCAGAACGTTTCCTGCCGGTACTGGACGACTATGAAATGATTGACCCCAATGCACCAGAAGAAAATGAATACAAACGAACTTTAATATCCGTCCAGACGGAAGCTGGCCCACAAGAATGTTGGACCTACATTTACCAACAATCCACCGCTTCCTATCATCCGATTAGCTCTGGTGATTATTTAAGCTATTTTTCCCAAAATCCTAATCATCAGTTGTTTATTGATAAAAACTAAAGCATGAAATACTTTCATTCTCCATACATTCATTTGGTCATCTATGCCTTATGTATTCTTGTTTTCACTGGCTGTAAAGCACAAGATTCTAATAAGGTAGAACATGCCTACACCAATCAGCTGGTTACGGAAACTAGTCCCTATTTACTGCAACATGCACATAACCCGGTCGACTGGCACCCCTGGAATGAGACCACCTTAGCGAAAGCGGAAAAAGAAGGCAAAATGCTGCTGATCAGTGTAGGATATGCTGCCTGCCATTGGTGCCACGTAATGGAGCACGAATCCTTTGAAGACACGCTGGTTGCTCGCATCATGAATGAGAATTTTGTTCCAGTGAAAGTGGACCGTGAGGAACGACCTGATGTGGACGATATCTATATGACGGCCTGTCATATGGCCACTGGCGAAAGTTGTGGTTGGCCCTTGAATGCTTTTGCCTTGCCAGATGGACGACCGGTTTGGGCAGGAACTTATTTTCCCAAGAAAAACTGGATTGAGATATTGGAGTACTTCATTAAACTATATAAAGAAGAACCCGAGAAGTTAGAAGAATATGCCAAAGGAATTACCGAAGGCTTGCAGCAAGCAGATGACATCCCTGTAGCAAGTGGTAATAAGTCCTTCAAAGCCGAAGTTTTATTAGATGTGCAGCAGCAATTCCTCAAGACATTAGACCTAAAAAAAGGAGGAAGACAAGGCGCCCCTAAATTCCCCATGCCCAATAGCTATGAATTCCTACTGGCACAATATTTTGACAATGGTGATCAGACCGCCCTAGATGCCGTTCTAGTCGCACTCGACAATATGGCCAAGGGTGGAATATACGATCACTTGGGTGGTGGCTTTGCACGTTATTCTACAGATGCTAACTGGAAGGTGCCCCATTTTGAAAAGATGCTGTACGATAATAGTCAACTGACCAGCATCTATGCCAAGGCTTTCATGGCTACGGGTAAAAAAAGATATGAAGAGGTCATACGAGAAACTTTGACCTATATCCAGAGAGAGATGACCAACGAAGAAGGTGGATTTTACTCTTCGCTGGATGCTGATAGCGAAGGAAAAGAAGGGAAGTTTTATGTCTGGTCTAAAAATGAAATTGATTCCATTCTTCAAGATCCGGCCTTAATTGAGCTCTTTTGTGACTTTTATGAGATCCGGGCTCGAGGAAACTGGGAAAAGCAAAATATCATTTATCATACGAAGAGTCTGTCCGATTTTGCTGCACAACAGCAGCAAAGCCCGGAAGCTATTCAGGCACAGCTCGCTTCCGCTAGGCAGCTACTTTTTGAAGCTAGAAAAGGGCGAGTGCGTCCTGGCTTGGACGACAAAGTGCTCACCTCATGGAATGCGCTCATGCTGCGTGGATATGTCGATGCATACAAAGCACTGGGAGATGAGAGCTACCTGGAAGCCGCCTTGAAAAATGGCAATTTCTTAGTAAAAAATCAACTTCAAAGTGATTATCGATTGAATCGAAACTATAAAGATGGCGTATCAAGTATTAATGGATTCCTAGACGATTACGCCATTAGTATTCAGGCCTTTATGGCGCTTTATGAGGTTACTTTTGATGCCGTCTGGCTGGAGCAATCCAAAGGCTTGGCTGATTATGCGATCACCCATTTTCTAGATACTAGCAATTATCTATTCAATTATACCTCTGATCTTGATCCGCCTTTAATCGCTAGAAAAAAAGAACTAGGGGATAATGTAATTCCGAGTTCCAACTCCACCATGGCCAGGGCACTATTTAGCCTAGGTACCTACCTATACGAAGAAGCGTATCAAGCACAGGCTAAGCAGATGATGGCGAACCTCGCCCCCACCGTCTTAGACAATGAGCAGCCTAGCTTTTATTCCAACTGGCTGCAGCTCTACCAAGCGCTCGCCAATCCACCTTATGAAGTAGCAATCTTGGGGCCTAAGGCAGAAAGTCTTAGTAAAGAGTTGATGAGTAACTACCTGCCCAATTGTATCTTTCTGGGCGGAGAAAAGGAGGGAGAACTGGAACTCCTCAAGGATAAATTGGTAGAAGGAGAAACCTATATCTATGTTTGTCAGAATAAGGTGTGTAAATTTCCAGTGCAAACCGCTGCAGCGGCTTTGGAGCAGTTACTGCCGAAGTAGACCATAGATCAGATTTCAGATTGCGGTTTCTCATGCAAGGTTTTCACGTCTAAAAATGTAACAGAAATGAGCAAGACGATATCGAAAAAGCGGAAGTTGGAAGTTGGAAGCCTGCCTGGCATTTGCCAGAACAGACAGGTTGGAAAACTAGCCTAGTCCAACCGAGATTCCGCCTTCCGATTTCGCATTTCCGCCTTCACAATGAGAAATTGCTGAAATCTAGTCTGCCTAATCCAATCCAAACTGCGCTTTCGTAGGCTGACTCAATAAATGAATAGCTTTTAGCATAATGCCGGATTGTTCATAAGTAGTCGTACCGACCCAAGACATTTCATCACCAGAAGCATTGGCCTGAATAATGTATTCACTATCCTCCACATCATTCATGGCATCAATATGCAATACTGTTCCTTCATTTCGGAAGCCGATACCCCAGGAGCCAGAACTAAGCGTTTTGTCCCAGTGGCCACTATCAAATCTGCCATCGGGATAGAACTTATACCATTTTCCTCTGCCTGCTTTACTTGCCTCTCGATCATTGGGCACGACATAAAATTCGAAAACCCAAAAATCCCTTGCTAACAGGCCAGTTTCACGAGAATTTACGGGTGGAATTGGGGTAGCGGCGCTACCAACAGCTGAAGCACTACCTCCTGCTGAGGAATTACCGCAAGCCGCTAAAAAAAGAAGGACGCAAATTGAAGTTAAGTTTTTTACCATTACTATCGGTTTTTCTGTTTGTCCACAAAAATCAAGCCGGATTACACGGACAAGTGATTCAATTTTCCGGTTGGATGAAGTTGTTTTGGCACAGATAACGGATTCCCTTAAGCTTATCCCAAATCACTTCAACGATTCATTTTTTCTGTAATTGTACTGGCTGATTTCAACAGTTGTTCTTGATCGAATAATTGCAAGTGAAGATCAGCAGTCGATAAATTGACGATCTCCACTTTATCCTGATCTACTTTCACTTCTACCACACTTCCCCGGAATTGGATTTTGAAAGAATAGGCCGCCCATTTCTTAGGGATGAACGGTCGCAGGTACAATTGATCCTCTTTTATTCGTACCCCACCAAAACCCTTCACTACCGCCATCCAAGTACCCGCCATACTGGTAATATGACAGCCATCTTCGGTATCATTGTTATAATCATCTAAATCCAGTCGCGCAGTACGGAGATACATTTCATAAGCTTTTTCCTCCATACCTAGATAAGCGGCGAGAATGACATGTACACAAGGCGAAAGGGAAGATTCATGCACCGTCCGCGGCTCATAAAAATCAAAATTAGCACGGATGGTGTCTTCATCAAAATGATCTTCAAAGAAGTACAGCCCCTGAAGCACATCCGCCTGCTTAATGAAGACAGAACGCAAAATACGATCCCATGACCAATGCTGATTGATCGGGCGCTCCGACGGATCTAAATCAGTCACTTTAAGTAAATCCTTATCTAGAAAGCCTTCATGTTGAACAAAAATACCAAGTTCCTTATCTTCTCCGAGATAGATGTTTTCAACTATCTTTTTCCATTCTCCCGTCTCCGTATACTCATAAAATTTGATCTTTTCACAGAGCGCCTCATAGGCTGATCCTGCTGCTTCCTTTACCCGTGCAATGTTCTCCAGGGTATACTCCAAACACCAACCTGCGATATAGTTGGTGTACCAGTTATTATTGACATTGTTTTCGTACTCATTCGGGCCAGTCACGCCATGCATGACGTATTGATTTTTTTGTTGGGAAAAGTGCACCCGTTGTGCCCAGAAACGAGCAATGGCAATCAGTACTTCTAGGCCATAGGTAACCATATATTCCTGGTCATTCGTATATCGAATGTAATCATATATGGCATAGGCAATAGCTCCGTTTCGATGAATTTCTTCAAAAGTAATTTCCCACTCATTATGACATTCTTCGCCAGTCATCGTTACCATAGGATAGAGCGCCGCACCATCTTTGAAGCCTAGTTTTGCTGCATTCTCAATCGCCTTATCTAACTGCTTATACCGATAGATCAATAAATTACGAGCGACCTTAGCCGGAGCCGTCGACAAATAGAAGGGTAAACAATAAGCTTCGGTATCCCAGTACGTGCTTCCACCGTATTTCTCACCTGTAAAGCCCTTGGGGCCAATATTTAACCGTTCATCTTCGCCGGTGTAAGTCTGATAGAGTTGAAAAATATTGAATCGAATGCCTTGTTGTGCCGCCACATCGCCTTCGATTCGAATATCAGCCTCTTCCCATTTTCGCTCCCAAGCTTGTTCCTGCGCAGCTAATAGTTGGTCAAATCCCTGTTCAAAAGCCCGATCAGTGGCTGCTTTACAATCTTCAAGCAGCTGACCGGGAGCACTATTTAGGGTAGAAATATTTGCGGCATATTTAAAGACCGTTAAGCTGTCTCCCTCTTCCATTTCGACATCTACCGCACAACTGACTTTCTTGTCCGCTTGCAAAGGGTGGGTATCAAAAGATAATTCCTCCTCATTCTTAAGCAGTTTAAACTTCATGCCCGTACATACCTGAAAAGCCGTCTTCTTGGTTTCGGCAATAACAAAGCCATTATCTCGGCCAACTTCTGTGTATACTTCATCCCAAAACTTTTCGTCATAATTGGCATCTTCGTTTTTGATATCCGCATCGATATAGGGGGTCACCGTTAATTCAGTAGAAAAATCGAGGGGGGTGATGCTATACCGAATAGCGCCAATTTCATCATCGGCCAAGCTACAAAATCGCGTACTTTTCACTTCCACCTTTCGACCACTAACCATCTTGGCGACAAAACTGCGCTCCAACACGCCCCTTTTCATATCCAACACCCGTTCAAAAGATTCTACTTTACACTTGGCCAAATCTAAAATCTCCCCATCAAAAGCGACGCCAATTCCAATCCAATTGGCCGCATTGAGCACTTTTGCAAAGTATTCTGGATAACCGATTTTCCACCAGCCCACCTTTGTTTTATCCGGATAATAAACGCCGGCTATATAACTTCCTTGCAAACATTCCCCACTAAAGTCTTCTTCAAAGTTGGCCCGTTGGCCCATTCGGCCGTTGCCGATGCTAAAGACGCTTTCACTTATTTTATTGAGCGAAGGATGGAAGTTATCTTCTATAATCTTCCATTCATCATGCACTAAATAGTTTTTCATATTATTGTGATTTATCTTATCTCGTCGGTACCGCAATGAGCCCTATTGCCTACCTAAACCCTTCAAAATAGCTGGATAGTTAAATGATGCAAAACCGGGTATAATGAAATGAGCGGCCTTAAGCACTTGCGGATCGCCAACACCGACAGCATGAAAGCCGCCCCGCAAAGCCGCCTCAATGCCCGCCTCTGCATCTTCAAATACAATAGCTGAAGTGGGATCAACGCCCAATTCTGCTGCTGCTTTTTGGAATACCTCGGGATCAGGTTTACTTTTCCTAACTTTTGTTCCATCTATGATCGTGGGAAAGAAATCCGCCAAACCCAGTTGTTCAATGATTACGGGAGCATTCTTACTGGCTGAACCGATCGCCAATTTAACCCCTTGACGCTGCAAGTCCTTGAGGAGCGGTAGAACCCCTGGGAGAATTTCTCCCGCATCCATTTTCAAAATATAGGATCGATATTCATCATTTTTCTTCGTCGCTAAGGCTTCCTTCTCGGCGGCACTCTTTTCCACCTGTCCCCAGGACAGAATTAAATCAAGTGAGTCCATCCGACTAATGCCTTTCAGTTTTTCATTCTGCTCTTCGGTAAAATCAAAACCGAGGTCATTGGCTAGTTGTCGCCAAGCGATATAATGGTACTTTGCCGTATCTACGATAACTCCATCTAGGTCAAAAATGCAAGCTTCTATCATTTTAATGGGATTGCTGGTATTTGAGGGCGCAATTTATAGCTATCAGGGGATAAATTGTTATTGTCCTTGATCATTTTTAAGGGCAAGCTTCAATTTTTATCCATTGCCGCGATCTTGCCCTGCGTAGAACAAAATATTTTTTTGACAAAATATTCTGACCTTCAATTCGTTTTTTACATATCTTTATAAGTAGCATCCCCCTTTCTAGCTACACCCCACTATTATTTTTTGTGTTACTTTCCTTTTACATTAAACCCCGAACATCATTAAGCGTCTAACGGTTAGCCCAACTAGCCAGCTATATATTTTTGCTAATAACCTAAAAACCCGTAAATATGGATAGAAGAGCGACCTTAGCTACCTTATTGGGAAAGGGAAAAACGAATTCCCCCGCCAAAGAACAGGTAGCCAAAGCAACAATTGCTGCTAAAACTCTCAATACCGGATTAGAGCCCTTTGCTGGCGAGTGGACCTTTGAACAAGCCGCTCATCTGCTGCGTAGAGCTACTTTCGGTCCAAGCATTGCACTCATCAATGAGGCGGTAGAAGCTGGCCTAGACGCCACTATAGCTCAACTTTTCGCTGAACTCCCTCTGCCCTCCCCTCCTATCAATTATGACGAAGAACAAGATCCTTACGTGCCGATTGGACAAACTTGGGTGGATTCACCCTATAATGATGAGAAAAATGTAAAAGGTTCTCGCTGGAGAAGTCTTCGAGCCTGGATCATGATGAACATCATGGAAGAAGAGGTTTCGATCCGGGAGAAACTCACCTTGTTCTGGCAAAATCACTTCGCCGTTAACACGGTCAATGATCCCAGATTTATCTACCGTTATTTCC
>Ga0209273_10001590_pt1 | contig 19612 bp, 18 predicted proteins | sample tdAd471_FD_187126 | JGI IMG/M metagenome (GOLD analysis project Ga0209273, IMG submission 187126) | Marine sediment microbial communities from the Atlantic coast under amendment with organic carbon and nitrate - tdAd47.1 (SPAdes)... | ecosystem: Environmental > Aquatic > Marine > Coastal >...
AGCGAAGCCGGCTATGAAGATGCCCCGGCAGAAGCCCAGAAAGTGCTCGATCTGGAAACAGAGCTTGCCAAGGCAGACTGGGACCCTGCCCTCTCCCGCAACCCGGAAATCACCTACAACAAGGTGTCAAAGGATGATCTGGTCGCCATGTCCGGCAGCTTCCCGGTGGTTCGCGCGCTCGACACGCTCGGCGTGGGTGACCAGAAGGAATTCCTTGTCGCAGAAATTCCGCCGACTCCAGAGGAACTCGAAGCGGCCGGCATCACCCCTGAGCAAGCTGAAAAGCTCGGCGGCGGCTTCCCGGCCATGTTCCAGATCATCAGCGATACGCCGCTGGATATCTGGAAGGCCTATCTGACGGCGCACTTCCTGTCCAATTACAGCAGCGTTCTGCCGCAGGAAATTGATGATGCCGACTTTGCCTTCTATGGCACCGCCCTGCGCGGCCAGCCGGAACAGCGCGAGCGTTGGAAGCGGGCTGTGTCCGCCACTCAGGGCGTTCTGGGTGAAGCCATCGGCAAGGTCTTTGTCGAGCGTTACTTCCCGCCGGAAAACAAGGCGGAGATGGACGACCTGGTCAAAAACCTGCGCAAGGCCATGGCTGCAAACCTGCAGGACCTTGGCTGGATGAGCGAAGCCACAAAGGTGAAGGCAGAAGAGAAACTTGACGCCTTCAACCCGAAGATCGGCTATCCGGACAAGTTCGAGACCTATGACACGCTTGTCGTGGGCAACAACGCACTGGAGAACCAGATCAATGCTGGCAAATGGGCGCTTGAGGACAATATCTCGAAACTGGGCAAGCCGGTCGACAAGACCGAATGGTTCATGACCCCGCAGACGATCAACGCCTATTACAACCCGGCCTATAACGAGATCGTCTTCCCGGCCGCGATCCTGCAGCCGCCCTTCTTCAACATCTCGGCTGACCCGGCTGTGAACTATGGCGCCATTGGCGGCGTCATCGGTCACGAAATGGGCCACGGCTTTGATGACCAGGGCGCCAAATACACTGGAGACGGTGTGCTGGAGAACTGGTGGACGGAAGAAGACCTGGCCGCCTTCCGCCAGCTGGGTGATGCCCTGGCCGAACAATATTCGGCTTATTGCCCGCTGGATGACGGCGAGACCTGTGTGAATGGCCGCCTGACGCTGGGGGAGAACATTGGCGATTTGGGCGGTCTGTCCCTCGCCTATCGTGCCTACAAGATGTCCCTGAACGGTGAGGAAGCCCCCATCATTGACGGGCTGACCGGCGACCAGCGTTTCTTCATGTCCTGGGCACAGGTCTGGCGTGCCAAGTATCGCGAAGAGGCGACGCGCAACCAGATGGCAAGCGATCCGCACTCTCCGCCGAACTACCGTGTGAACGGCATCGTTCGCAACCTGGACGAGTGGTACAAGGCCTTTGATGTTCAGCCGGACGACGCATTGTACCTGCCGCCGGATGAGCGTGTACGCATCTGGTAATCACCCAGAAATAGTAATCCATGTTACAGAAAGCGGCGCTTAACGGCGCCGCTTTTTTATCGCGCGTTAAGAATGTCTTGCTAAGGTCCATAATTGGTATGGGGGTTGCATAGAGTACACCAAGCAAAGGACCCTAACCCAATATGGCAATTCTGGACCGCCTCTTCGGAAGTCGAAAGTCTGAGACTCGCGCGCCCACGACCGAGCGCGTGGAGCAAATGGTTGCCACACATGTGGAGAGGCCGCGCCCTGCCCGCGCCATGGTCTATCGTGAAGCCTATGTGACCTATGATTCCGGCTACAAGCGCCGCGGCATTGTGCTGGATCACTCGGATACAGGCGTGCGTCTGCGCTTCCCCACCAATGAACGCCTGCCTGCAACCGTGACCCTGAATGCTGGCGCTGTCGGCCTCGAAGGCCAGGCCCGTGTGGTATGGCAGGAAGGCTCTGAAGCGGGATTCTCCCTGATCCGGCGCTAGTTTCTCCGGCTCTCAAATCCGGTCAGCGAAACTTTCCCCAAGGACAACTTCCTTGGCTTTTCCCGCATTTCAAGGTTGTATGGCCTCCCATCAGAAAGAAAGGGAGACCCAAATGGCCATCATGAAATCCGAGCAGATCCTCGCTGAATCCACCAAATCGTTCGAGGATGCCATTCAGACAGCCATCACCCGGTTCGATGCGACGGTCAAAGGCCTAGCCTCTGCCTATGTGAACGAGATGTATACCACCATCAAGAACGGCAAGATCGACAAGTATCGCGTCAATCTCCAGATGACGTTCGAAGTGATGCCACCGAAAGCCGACGACAAGGCCTCCCGCAAGAAGGCCAGCAAGAAGAAATAGGGCGCTGATCGGCCCGGAGGGTATATATCTCGCCGGGCCTTCTAGCTGCGGCCAGCTTCACATTCACGGCATATGGCCGGAAAAGCACGTGACAAGTTTCGCGGTACGCTTAGTTTCCATCGAAAGCTGGAGGAGATGACCCATGCCACGTTCCCTGATCATTGCCGCGATTGCGCCCGTCTGCCTGGGCGCACTTATCACCCTGCCGGCCAGTGCCGAGGGCCCCTCCCCCGCCCCTGAACAGGAGACCGCCATGCGCGCCACCGAATTCACTTCAATCGACGGCAAGCCGCTGGACCTGACCTCCCTTGGCGCGAAGGCCATCCTCGTCGTGAACACCGCCTCCAAATGCGGATACACACCGCAATATGAAGGCCTGCAAGCGCTCTATGAATCAAAGAAAAAGGACGGCCTGATCATCGTGGGCGTCCCGTCCAATGATTTTGGCGGACAGGAGCCCGGCACAGAGGCTGAAGTCAAAACCTTCTGCCAGATCAATTATGGCGTCACTTTCCCGCTGACCAAGAAATACGCGGTCACAGGCGCGGACGAGCACCCCTTCTATCTGAACGCCGTCGACAAGCTGGGCGATGGCGCGCAGCCGAAGTGGAACTTCCACAAAGTGCTGGTCTCCGGCGGCGGAGCGCCCCTGAAGGCCTACCCTTCCGCCACCAAGCCGTCTGACCCGGACTTGCTGGCGGATATTGACGCAGCCCTCGGCGGCTGACGCGCTCTGTCCTGCGCCATGACGGGCCTTCACAGGGGGCCCGACAGGCCGGTTACGACCTAAGCACGGTCTTGACGACTCCCCGGTGGAAGCGCTTTGTGTTCGCAACTGCAAAAACCTTAGCGGAAGGAAACTCCATGTCAGAACAAGATCCCGTCGTCATCGTCGGTATGGGCCGTACCCCCATGGGCGGCCTACTCGGCGACCTTGCCAGCCTGACTGCCAGCGAACTCGGCGCCATCGCGATCGAGAAAGCTGTCAACGAAGCCAAACTATCCGTTGGCGAAGCCAATGAGATCATCATGGGCAACTGCCTTCCCGCTGGCCAGGGTCAGGCCCCTGCCCGCCAGGCAGGCTTCAAGGCAGGCCAGGACAAGGGCCTGGAAGCCACCACGATCAACAAGATGTGTGGCTCGGGCATGCAGGCTGCCGTGATGGGCCGCAACGCGATCCTCGCCGGGGAAGCCAGCATCGTCATCGCAGGCGGCATGGAATCCATGACCAATGCGCCGCACCTGATGAATGTGCGCAAGGGCCACAAATACGGCACCATGGCTGCTCAGGACCATATGGCGCTGGATGGCCTGTCGGATGCCTACAAAGGCGGCCCCATGGGTGAGTTTGCCGACATGATTGCCGGCGAATACCAGTTCACCCGCGAGCAGCAGGACGCCTATGCCCTAGAAACGCTGAGCCGCGCCCAGACGGCCACGAAGGAAGGCAAGTTCAAGCGCGAAATCGCTCCCGTCACGATCAAAACCCGCAAGGGCGAAACCGTTGTCGATACGGATGAGCTGCCCCGCACGGCGATGCCGGAAAAAATCCCGAGCCTGCGCCCTGCCTTCAGCAAGGACGGCACCGTGACGGCGGCCAACGCTTCCGCGATTTCCGATGGCGCAGCAGCTGTCGTGCTGATGCGCGAATCCGAAGCCAAGAAGCGCGGCCTGACCCCACTGGCGAAGATCGTGTCCGCCTCCAGCCACGCGCATGAGCCGGAATACTTCACCACGGCCCCTGTGCCGGCCATGAAGAAGGCCCTCGAAAAGGCTGGCTGGAGCATTGACGATGTCGACCTCTGGGAAATCAACGAAGCCTTCGCGGTCGTTCCGATGATCGCCATGAAGGAAATGGGCATTTCCCATGACAAGCTGAACGTGAATGGCGGCGCCTGTGCCATGGGCCACCCAATTGGTGCCTCCGGGGCCCGCCTGATCGTCACGCTGCTCGCCGCCATGGAAGATCGCGGCGTCAAGAAAGGCATGGCCAGCCTCTGCATCGGCGGCGGCGAAGGCATCGCCATGGCGCTTGAGCGCTACTAGGCGCTGATATGCTGGAAGATACCCGGGTCCCGGATCATTTCGTCGAACAGGCGGGCTGGTGCGCGGATCTGGGGTCTCCGTTTACCGCCGCCCTGCTCCGAAAATTCGCGGAAGATTTTGACGCTGGCGGCCCCATATATGATCTGTGCAAGGACTGGGACGGCAATCCCCGCAAGGATGCCCTGGCCCTGCGTATTGCCGGCGCATTGCACCATGCCGTTCTGACAGGCGACGCCCCGGAGCTTGCCGCCGCCTACCCCGCCGCGAAGTATGACTGGTCCATGGATGATGTCTGGGCCAGCGCGGGGCCCTGGCTGACTGCCCATATGGAGCACGTCAGGTCTTTCATTCAAAGCCCTCCGCAGACCAATGAAACCCGGCGCTGCATTGCCCTGCTGCCGGGCTTTCTGCACCTCGCCGACACATACCGCATGCCCATGAATTTGCTGGAGCTGGGCGCCAGTGCGGGCCTCAACCAGAACTGGGACCGCTACGCCTATGATGGCGGCACCTGGCAGCGCGTCGGCACCTCTGACGTCAGCATCAGCACGCATTGGCGCGGACCGGAACCGGCGCATCTGGACACCGCACCGGTCATCGCGTCACGCGCAGCGTGTGACCTGAACCCGATCAATGTGGCGGATCAGGCCGCCTATCTGCGCCTGAAAAGCTATACATGGCCTGACCAGACCGAACGGCTGAGCCGCCTAGACGCCGCCGCAAGCCTGGCGCAGCGAACAGGGGTGCACGTGGACCAGGCCGATGCCGTAGACTGGCTGGCCCGCAAGCTAAGCGAACGCCCGCAGGGCGAGCTGACAATCGTCTATCACTCGGTCTTCCTGGTCTATCCGCCGCGGGAGGTCATCGCGCAGATCATGCAGATGATCGAACAGGCAGGCGCTGGCGCCAGCGCCAATGCGCCACTGGCCTGGCTGTGCTTTGAACCGGAATCCCTGTTCGGGGGCAACCGCACCTCGCCGCGCATGCAGACACGTCTGAAGACATGGCCTGATGGCGAAAACCTGCTACTGAACGAGTCGGACGGACATGTGACCGAGGTGGACAGCCTCCTCGGCTAGTCGCTCTCTTCTGAGGCATAGCTCGCGGCCAGTTCCGCCGAAAAACTGTTCAGGGCAGATGCGGCTTTCTGGCTGAAGCTGTTCGTATTCACGATGATGACAAGCCCCTGTTCCGGCAGAAGATGTATGGTCGACAGCCACATCGTGTTCGATCCGCTATGCCCCAGAACCGGCCCCAGTTTTCCCGGCGGAATCATCCCCCAACCGAAGGCGTAATCCGAATCCGCATCCGGATAGGGCGTCATCAGCTTTTCTTCCGTCGACCCGGGCGTCAGGAACTGGCTGAGGAACACAGCATGCGGCACGAGCGGAACGTGCAGGGTTCCGGCAGGCCCTAGCGCAGCCGGGTTGTCCGCTGCCGAGCCTTTGCCTTTGGGTTTCCATTGGCCAAAGAGGTTTCTGGCGTGGCCTTCAATGCCCTCCTGGGGCGAGCCAAAGCCCCAGCCCTCCCCTTCCGGCACCAGCATTGAGAGGAACAAGGCCTCATAATTCTCATAGCCCTGCCGCTCGGCGATCCGGTCAATCGCCGCCCCGACAATCATGTAGCCAAGATTACTGTACTGGAAGGCTCCGACCTTTCCGTCAGGGGCTTTGGAGAGATATTTTTGGGCCAGCTCCGCTCGCTGGGCTTCCACCGGCTCTTCGGAATCCCGGTGGGCCAGGAACCAGATCGTGCCCGGATTGGCCGCCAGACCGCTACGATGCGAGAACAGCTGCTCGATCGTCACATCCTGCCAGGCGGGGTCCATATCCTCTGCCAGGTCCGGAAACATCTCCGGCAGGGTCGCGCCCCACTCGGCCTCCCCCTGCTCCACCAGACGGCCATAGAGCAAGGCTGTGAGCATCTTGGTGTTGGAGCCGATATGCCAGGCATCGCCCGGCTGGACCGTGTCTCCGCTGCCCTTGCGCCGCTCGCCTGCGACCGCAAGGCCCAGCACCTCCCCGTCCGCATCGACTACGACCGCGCCCAGCGCGACAAGTCCCGCCTCCTCGCGGACAGTTTCCACTTTTTCCTGAAGCTCAGCCTCGGTCAGCGGCGCCGCCAGGGTGGGAAGCGCCATCAGGCCCAAAGCGGCCACGGCAGCCATCATCGAACGAAACATCATACATCTCCTGCTATCCTTTAGAGGTATAGTCAGGTGGACGAGGACTTTCTTACATCTTCCACCAGATCCAGCGGCAGCGCCGTCGTGCGCTTAGCCACACGAATGACGATGCGAGACTGAACGTCCGAGACAAGGGCAGACCCCAGCAGCTTGTCGCGCAGGAAATTGTCATAGGCGTGCATGTCGGTCGTCACAATGTGGATCATGTAGTCCACCGCGCCGGTCACCGTCATGCATTCGACGACTTCCTGCCAGTCCTGCACCATGCGCTCAAACGCTTCGAGATTCTCCCGGCTCGGCAGCGCCAATTTGACGCTTGCCAGGACTTCGAAGTTGAGTCCGAGCGAATTATTGTCCAGCAGGGTGACGCGTCCGGTAATGAAACCGGCCTCTTCCATACGCTTGATACGGCGCCAGCACGGGGAAGAGGACAGACCGACACGGTCAGCGATTTCAGCAACGGATAATCCGGCATCATGCTGGATGATGTCCAGGATTCGCGCATCAACTGCATCTAGTTCTTGGGCCAATTTTGCTTACACTCCCGCAATTTCCGGTAAATTTTACCCCGGAATAGCAAAAACCGCGCAAGAAAGGCAAGCAATTTCGTGCGATTTACCCAATAATATGCCACAAACCCTTGGGATAGGCATATCATGCAACATCGCGAAGTTACGCTGGACGACAAATACGATCTTGTCGAGGGCAAAGCTTTTATGACAGGCATTCAGGCGCTCGTGCGCCTGCCGCTTGATCGCAAACGACTGGATCTGGGCATGGGGCTGAACACGGCCGGCTTCATTTCCGGCTATCGCGGCTCTCCTCTCGGCGGATATGACCAGCAATTACGGGCCGCGCAGAAATGGCTCGACACCTATGACATCAAGTTCTGGGAAGGCCTGAACGAAGATCTTGGCGCGACTGCCGTCTGGGGCAGCCAGCAGCTAGGCCTGTTTCCAGGCGCCCGATATGATGGCCTGTTCGGCATCTGGTATGGCAAGGCCCCCGGCGTTGATCGGACGGGCGACGTGTTCAAGCACGCCAATGCCGCTGGCGCCTCCAAGCATGGCGGTGTGATTTCCATTATTGGCGACGACCATAATTGCAAATCCTCCACCCTGCCCTCGCAATCCGAATTCGCGATGCAGGATGCCGAAATCCCGGTGCTGAACCCGGCCTCCATTCAGGATGTGCTGGACTATGGCATCCATGGCTGGGCGATGAGCCGCTTTTCCGGCGCGTGGACGGGCCTCGTCGCGCTGGCCGATACGATGGATTCCGGCGCCGTGGTGAGCGTGGATCTGGACCGCTTCACCTTTGTCACCCCGGACTTTGCGCTTCCGGAAGACGGCGTCCATATGCGCCGGGGCGACAGCCCGCTGGATAAGGAGCGCCGCCTGCGCCAGGTGAAGCTTCCCGCCGCACAGGCCTATGTGCGCGCCAACCAGCTCGATCAGATCATCCTGCCGTCGCCGAAGCCCCGTATCGGCGTCATCGTGACAGGCCAAGCCGCCCGCGACGTGTTCGAGGCGCTCGCGGCGCTTGGCCTCTCTCCGCAGGATGCAGGACGCCTGGGCCTCTCCATCTACAAGGTTGCCATGCCCTGGCCCTTGGAGCCGGAAGGGGTCCGGGCGTTCTGCCGGGGGCTTGAGCGCGTCGTCGTCATCGAACACAAGCGCCCCCTCATCGAGGATCAGCTGCGCTCTGCGCTCTACGACCTGCCGGATGGCCAGCGCCCCTCTATCGAAGGCAAGCGCGACCGCGAAGGCAAGCCCCTGCTCTCCGACATCGCCTCCATCTCCATTCCGGAAATGGCCGGCGCCCTGATGAAGATCATGCCGGAAGGCTGGGACACGAGTCGCGCCGACGCCTATTTCGACCGCGTGGGCCGCGCAGGCGAAGCGGCCCGTACCAATGCCTCCCCCACCATCCGGACGCCCCACTATTGTTCCGGCTGCCCGCACAATACGTCTACGGTTGTTCCGGAAGGCTCCCGCGCCATGGCCGGTATTGGCTGTCACTACATGGCGAACTTCATGCCGGACCGTAAAACCGACATGACCAGCCAGATGGGCGGTGAAGGCATTGCCTGGGTCGGCCAGCACTGGGCCACCGATGAGGGTCATGTCTTCGTGAACCTCGGCGATGGCACTTATTCCCATTCCGGCAGCCTAGCCATCCGCGCAGCGGTCACGTCCGGCGCGAACATGACCTACAAGATCCTGTATAATGACGCCGTGGCCATGACCGGCGGCCAGCATGTCGAATCCGGACAGACCCCGGCCCAGATTGCCCAGCAGGTAGAGGCAGAAGGTGTCGAGACGATCGTCATCGTCACCGAAGACCCGACACGCTACGCCAATGTCGCCGACCTGCCCCGCCGCGTGAAAATCTATGACCGCGAAGATCTGGACGACGTGCAAGACATGCTGCGCAAGACCAAGGGCGTCTCGGTCATGATCTATGATCAGATCTGCGCCACCGAAAAGCGCCGCCGCTCCAAGCGCGGCCTGCGCGCGCCGGACCGCACCCGCGTCGTCATCAATACCGAAGTTTGCGAAGGTTGCGGCGATTGCTCCATCAAATCGAACTGTCTCTCGGTTGAGCCGGTCGAGACGGAACTCGGCCGTAAGCGCCGGATCAATCAGTCCACGTGCAACACAGACCTTTCCTGTTTGCGCGGATTCTGCCCCAGCTTTGTGACCATTCAGGATGGCGAACCGGCCTGGGAAGACCAGCCGCGCCCGGTGTTTGACGATGCCGGCCTGCCCCTGCCCGAAACGCCCAGCCTGTCAGAGCCATGGAACGTGCTGTTCACCGGCGTAGGCGGTACAGGCGTGACGACCGTGGCTGCCGTGCTGGCCATGGCTGCGCATGTGGATGGCCATGCCGCCTCCAGTCTGGACATGACCGGCCTTGCCCAGAAAGGCGGCCCGGTGCTCAGCCATATCCGCTTCGCACGCGAGCCGGAGATGATCTCCACAGGCCGCGTACCGCCGGCCAGTGCTGACCTGATCATTGCCTGCGACCTGGTTGTCGCCGCAGGCGGGGATGCCATCAACATGATGGATGTCGGTCGCACGGCCGCCTATGCCAATTCCGATGTCACGCCGACCAGCGAATTCATCCGTGACCGGTCGAAGCGTTTTGAGAGCGATCTCCTTGCCTCCCGCGTAAAGCGTCAGGCGCGGGACTTTGCGGCCTTTGATGCCGAGGCGCTGGCCGTCGGCTATCTGCATGACGCGATCTATACGAACATGATCATGGTCGGTTATTCTTGGCAAAAGGGCCAGGTGCCGGTCAGCCTGCGCGCGCTTTACCGTGCCATCCGCCTCAACGGCACCAAGGTGCAGGACAACATGTCCGCCTTCAATATTGGCCGGATTGCCGCCGCAGACCCGCAGCGCCTGGAGCAGCAGCACGACCCACGCGGCCATCTTGAGCCAAAGACGCTGGACCAGCTGGTCGATGACCGCGCAGACCGCCTGACGAAATATCAGGATGCGGCGTATGCCGAAAAATATCGCAGCATCGTCGCGCAAGTCCGCGCGGCGGAGCATGGCGCGGGCCTTGGCGACAAGCTGACCCGGGCCGCCGCCACCTATGCCTACAAGGTGATGGCCTACAAGGATGAGTATGAAGTCGCCCGTCTCTACACGGATGGCAGCTTTGCCGACTATGTGGCGAAACAATTCAAGGGCGGCAAGATGCGCCTGATGCTGGCCCCGCCGATCCTCGCCAAGAAGGATGCGCAAGGCCATCTTCAGAAAAAGCATTTCGGCGCCTGGATGCTGACGGTCTTCAAGCTGATGGCGAAGTTCAAGGGGCTGCGCGGCACCAAGTTCGACCCGTTTGGCTATACCGAAGAACGCAAGATGGAACGCCAGATCCGCGATGACTATCTCACCGGACTCGCCCGCATCGCGCAGGAACTGACGGCAAAGAACCATGAGCTGGCCATCGCACTCGCCGAAATTCCGGACGATATCCGCGGATATGGCCATGTGAAGGATGCGGCGGTCGAAACCGCCAAGACGAAGGAAGCGGAGCTTTGGACCAACTGGCCGGAGGGCAAACTGCCGAGCGAGAAAACGACCCTGATCTCGGCGAAGTAGTCCCTACTTCGCCGGTCGAACGTCAACGTCGACAATCCGGCCCTTCTTGCCGAGCTTTTTCAGCTCGCGCTCAAGATATTTCTTCTTGATCGTTTTCCGGGTGTGCTTGCCATTTCTGTAGGTCACATCGATGCGGACATGCTCGTCCGGCCCGTCCAGCGCATCGCCGGTTACGCGCACCGCGCCGGAGCCGACCGCATAGGCGCCCTTGGCCGTGCCCTCGACAACATCCCCAGCCACACTTACCGGCACGGTGACAATCTTGCTGGCCATGCAGGCAGGCAGAGTGATGAGCGCGCCTGCAAGCAGCGCGGTGCGAAGAATGGTCATGTGCGGAAAGCCTCCCCTGTTCAGGGGCCACCTAATCAGGGAAGTGTTTAGGGCTGATTACAATTACCGCAGCATGCCCCCTGCCCCTAATCCCGCGCCAGTGCCTCATCGATCAGGCGGGCCGTGTTCGCAACGCCATAGAGCGCAGCGAAGCTGCCGAAGCGCGGGCCCTGGCTCTGGCCGAGCAGCACTTCATACAGCGCCTTGAACCATTCGCGCAGATTCTCGAACTCATGTTCTTTGCCAACAGAGAAGGTCAGCGTCTGCAGGTTTTCAGACGTCGGCTCATCATCGAATGCCTTGAAGCGCGCGGACAGGTCTTCCATCGCGGCGCGTTCCTTGTCCGTAGGCGCACGATAGGTTTTCTCCGGCAGAACGAAGTCCGTATAATAGCTCATCGCATAGCCGGCGAGCTTGTCGAGCATCGGGTGCGTTTCGGGCGAAGCCTCCGGCGCATATTGCGAGATGAAGCCCCAAAGCTGGCTCTTGTCTTCCGGGTTCGCCACGGCGACCAGATTGAGCAACAGCGCAAAGCTGACCGGTGTCTTCACTTGCGGCGGGTTGCCAGAGTGGATGTGCCAGACCGGATTTTCGATTTGACGCGCAGGCTCCTCCTCCGGATACTTTTCCAGGAAGGTCAGATACTCGTCCACCGCTTTCGGGATGACATCGAAATACAGCTTCTTCGCCACGCGCGGCTTCTGGAACTGGAACAGGCTTAGGCTCTCATCCGGGGCGTATTTCAGCCAGTCTTCAACTGAGATACCATTGCCCTTGGTCTTGGAGATCTTCTCGCCCTTGTCGTCCAGGAACATTTCGTACACGTACTGTTCCGGCGGACGCTTGCCGAGAATTCTCGTGATCTTGGAATAGATCGGCGCATTGGCCTGGTGATCCTTGCCGAACATTTCGAAGTCCACACCCAGCGCCGCCCAGCGCATGCCGAAATCCGGCTTCCACTGCATCTTCACATGGCCGCCCGTCACGGGCACGGTGAATTCCTTGCCGGTCTCGTCCTCAAACGTAACGGTCCCCTTCTCTCCGTCCACGGCCTTCATCGGCACATAAAGCACCTCGCCGGTTTCCGGATGGATCGGCAGGAACGGGCTGTAGGTCGCCTGGCGCTCCTCGCCTAGCGTCGGCAGCATCACATCCATGATGTCTTTGTATTTCTGCGCCGCGCGCAGCAGCATGTCATCAAACCGTCCGGACTTGTAGCAATCCGTTGCCGACAGGAATTCATACTCAAAGCCGAACTGGTCCAGGAAGGCGCACAGCCGCGCATTCATGTGCGCGCCATAGCTGTCATGCGTGCCGAACGGGTCCGGCACCGCCGTCAGCGGCTGTTGCAGATAGGGCTCCAGCTTTTCCGGGTTCGGCACGGTTGGCGGAACTTTCCGCATACCATCCATATCATCCGACACACAGATCAGGCGCGTTGTGTATTTGTCCGCCGTCAGCACTTCAAAGGCATGGCGCACCATGGTTGTGCGCACAACTTCGCCGAACGTGCCGATATGCGGCAGGCCGGACGGGCCATAGCCGGTCTCGAAGGTGACCGGGTCATCGGCGGCGCGCTGGCCCGCCTTTATCTGCTGCTCCACGCGTTGTTCCAGCTTGCGGGCAAGCTCGAACGGCCAGGCCTTTGCGGATTGGGCGAGCGTAGAGAGATCGGTCATCAGGAATGTCAGTCATTGTTGAGTGAAAACAGGTGCGCCGGAGGTAGAGGCCACAGCCCCTCCGGTCAAGCTGGGGGATCATTTATTGTTAAAAATTTTTGACATGTCAAAAATCTTTGACTACACGTTCCATGTAAGAAATCTTTTACACCGCAAAGGACTTGTAGATGTCATTCCGAGAGAAAACCGCCTGGGGCATGGGCCTCATCCTGATCGTGGCAGGGGCCTGGTATTTCAGCAAAATCGTCAGCGTTTCGAGCGCGCTTGGCCACACATCACCGCCCGATCTCCGCTTCTTCATAGGCTATGTCACTCTGGTTGTGATCACCTCGATCATTGTGAATGTCGTGCTCGCCATTATGTCCGGCCAGGAAGCCAATGCTCCTGTAGACGAGCGCGAGAAGGCCATTCTCGACAAGGCAGGCCACTGGTCAGGCTATGTGCTGGCCGTCGGTGCATTTGGCGGCCTCTGGCACTTTGGCTGGCTCGGCGACGGAAACCTGTTGTTCCACATCATCTTCGGTGCCCTGATGCTGAGCCAGATTGCGGAATATGCGTTCCAGATATTCCTCTACCGCCGGGGCGTGTGAGGCATGGCGAAACGCCCCCCTATCTCGAATCGCGTCAAGCAGCTGCGCGAGGCTCATGACGGGATGAGCCAGGCCGCCCTCGCCAAAGAGATCGGCGTTACGCGGCAAACCGTGATCGCCATCGAACAGGGTCGCTACTCCCCATCTCTCGAAAGTGCCTTCCGCATCGCGCGCGTCTTCGGCGTGGGGCTGGAAGACGTGTTCAGCTGGGACGAAGCCCAAGATAGCTGAGCACGGCATGGCGGATGCGCGCCTTCAGGCCATCGCCATCCGTCTCGCCACGCTCGCCCGCCGTATCGCAAATGCCCAGCACGATGGCGAAGACATCCACCGTGCTGGCCTCCAGCCCGAAGGGCAGGCTGAGGCCGCTGTCCTGCAACTCCTGCCGAACAAGGGCAAAGCCCGCCTCATGCACGGCCTGCAGCGCCGGGTCATGTGCCAGCCGCCGCTCTTCCATATCGATCATTCGGGCCAGCACCGGGCGCTCCATCTGGTGCGCAATCACGACATCCAGCAATGCCTCCAGCCGCGCCAGGAACGGCGCGCCTGCCGAGCCATCGGAGGCGGCCTGCAACCCTTCATACAGGCGCTCTGCATCCGCCAGCACCAAAGCCGCCGTAATCGCCTCCTTGTTCGGGAAGTATTGATAGAGAGACCCGATCGACACGCCCGCGCGCGCCGCAATGGCATTCGTGGTGTAGCCCTCCATCCCCTCCCCTTCGAGAATGTGAGCTGCCGCCGTCAGGATCGCGTCGACCGTGATGGCAGACCGCGCCTGAACTGGCCGTTTTCTGGGGGCGGGCGTCTCAGCGGAACTCATGCGGCAAGGCTCTCTGAATGCGAGTTTCAAAATACGAGTAATAGCTCATATTTAACGCATCACACCGCCACCGCAACAAGGATTTGCGCCATGCCCTTTGACATGCCCCCGCCCGCCAATGGCCTGAACGCCCCGCAGATCTCCGCCATGCTCGCCCGCCTGCATCAGGACGCCCGCCAGGACCGGAACGTCTTGCTCCGCGCCCTGCCCTCCATCCTGACCGGCTATCTGAAAGGCCGTTCCACTTTTGTGTCGGCAGAGCCCTATCTGAAAGACGCCTACATCCCCGTCTCGGCGGAATTCGGCCAGCTGATGTATCTCGCCGCCCTCTCCGCAGGGGCGCGCAACATTGTGGAGTTCGGCTCCTCATTCGGAATCTCCGCCATCTATCTGGCGGCGGCAGCCCGTGAGACCGGGGGGCGTTTTATCGGCACGGAAAAAGACCTCCACAAGGCGCAAGTCGCCCTCGCAAACCTGGCAGAGGCCGGCCTCAGCCGCTGGTCAGACATCCGCGAAGGCGATGCGATGGAGAGCCTCGCGCCGCTGCAGGGGCCGGTGGATTTCGTCTTCCTGGATGGCTGGAAGGATCTCTACATCCCCATCCTGCAGCTGCTGGAGCCAAAACTGGCGCCCGGCGCGATCATTCTGGCCGACAATATCTTCAGCTTCCGAAAGACGCTGAAACCCTTCGTCGATTATGTCAGCGACCCGGCAGGAAACTATGAGACAACCACGCTGAATATCGGCAGCGGCGTCAGCTGGTCTGTCTGGCGCGGGAAAACAGGTTAAGAAGCGTGAAAAAAGCGTATTGACAATCATTCGCAGACTGTTGCAAATGGTTCTCATGATCGTTTGTGTCTGCAACCGCATTAACTGCAAGAGCGTCCGCGCCGCCGTGGATGCCGGGGCGCGTAGCCCCAAGGCCGTGCAGGCGCATCATGGCTGCAAGTTCCAGTGCGGAAAATGCAGCTGCTCCATGGGCGAAATCATCGCCGAGGAGATGGATCGCCGTATGCCGTCCCCTGCCCTGATTGCTGCAGAGTAGACGCTAGCCCTTTGCCTTGACTGGTTTTTTCCGCCGCCTTGCGCGCGCGACGCATTTGCATGCCCGTCTGCAACTGTGTCGCACTTTCATATGCAATTGATTTTATTGGATTTTTTCTTGCCTGCGCGCGCCAATCGGCCTATCTGCTAGGTATATTCACGTAATCAATCAGGAGCCCCCCATGAAAGGCGATCCAAAGGTCATCGAATTTCTGAACAAGTGTCTGAAAAACGAGCTGACAGCCATCAACCAGTACTTCCTGCACTCCCGCATGCTGAACGATTGGGGCGTCAGCAAACTTGGCGAATATGAGTACAAGGAATCCATCGAGGAGATGGAGCATGCCGACTGGCTGATCGAACGCATCCTGTTCCTCGGCGGCCTGCCGAATCTGCAGGATCTGGGAAAGTTGCGCATCGGCGAATCTGTGCAGGAAATTCTCGAATGCGACCTGAAGCTGGAGAATGACGCGATTCCGATGCTGCGCGACGCGATGGAATACTGCGAGAGCATCCGCGACTATGGCAGCCGCGACCTGTTCGGCAAGATCCTCCACAATGAGGAAGAACATGTCGACTATCTGGAAACCCAGTTCGACCTGATCGAACGTATCGGCATCGAGCGCTACACAATGCTGCAGTCCGAAGCCAACGGCTCAAAAAGCCAGGACTGACCTGTCTCAGGCGCCGCTCTCTTCGGGGGCGGCGCCTTTTTTGGCTTCGGCCTCTTCCACCCGGTCCTGCAGCTTCTGAAGCTGGCGCTCGCGCAACTCATCAGAGAAGGCGCTGGCGAATACGCCGGCCGGCAGGGCCACCACCCCGATCCCCGCAATCGCAATCACAGAGGCCGCGATCCGGCCCAGCGTCGTCACGGGGTACACATCCCCATACCCCACCGTCGTCAGCGTCGCGATGGACCACCAAATGGCCCGCGGGATGGAGTTGAACTCCTCACGCCCCTGCCCCACACCTTCAATGAAGTAGAGCAGCACAGCCGCGACATAGACCAGCGCCATGGCCATGGCGAGCGTTGTGAGAAGCTGCGAACCGGCCCGCTTCATCGCCGCGCCCAGCACATCAAAGGCAGGCACAAAGCGCGCAATCTTGATCAAACGGAACAGGCGGAAGACACGCAGCGCGATCAGTGGAATGCCGCCGCCAACAATCATCACGATCAGTTCCGGCAGGAAGGCCAGCAGATCCGCGATGGAATAGAAGCGCGTGACATAGCGCAGCCGCCCGACAAAGCCGGCATATTCCGGACGCATACCAGCCACCGCCACACGCAGCACATATTCGATGGCGAAGATGATGACGACCGCAACATTGAACCACCTGAACGCCAACCGCCATTCGGGAACGGCCAGCAGCGTCGGCTCGGTCTCAAGCGCCAGAAACAGAAAGCTGGCCAGGACCAGGCTGATGATGAACCAGTTCGTGAGGGAGATGCCGGATTCCCGGGCTTCGGGAACCAGCTGATTGTGCAACCACCGATACAGCCCCATGCGTCCCCTCCACGAACAGGTTGATCCTCTCCTATCCCCTTAGCACACCGCCTGTACCCTTGGCGACCGCAGCAACGACCTTGTCCATCAGGGCCTGGATGTCTTCATCCTTCATCTTCTCGCGCGGCTGAAGCGTCAGCTCGAAGGCGACCGATTTCTGGCCTTCCGGCACACCGGTACCTTCATAGACATCGAAGACTTCTGCCTGGCTGATCAGCTTCTTGTCAGCGCCCTGCGCCAGACGCACCAGCTCACCCGCCGGAACGGCCTGATCCACGACAAAGGCCAGGTCACGGCGGATCGGTGTCAGGTCGATGCGCTCCAGAACCGGCTTGGTCTTTGTCGCCTTGGCCTTCATCTGCGGCAACGCATTGAGGTTCAGCTCAAAGCCGAACATCGGGCCGTCAACGCCCAGCGCCTTCAGAACGCCGGGGTGCAGCTGGCCGAAATGGGCCACCGTGACTTTCGGGCCAAGCTTCAGCGCAGCCGCCTGCCCCGGATGCCATTGCGGCAGCACGGGGTCAGCCACCTGGAAGCGATCCCCCGGCTGGCCAAGAGATTCCAGCACGGCAAACAGGTCTGCCTTCGCAGCATAGGAATCATAGGCATGCGGGGCGCCCTGCCAGTGGCGCTCATTATAGGGACGCACCAGCCCCGCGACGACCGTACGCTGATCTTTCGGGCCATCGCCCAGATAGATCGGCCCGGCCTCGAACAGGCGCACGCCGCGCTCACCATGATTGGCCGCGCGTTGGGCCGCCTGCGCCAGATTGCCCAGAATGGACGGGCGCATATAGTCAAGATCGCTCGCCACAGGATTGGCGACCGTCAGGGCCTCATTGATCTTGCCGAACAGCGCCGCATGGGCTTTTGACATGAAGCTCCAGCTGACGGTTTCAAGGAAGCCACGAGACGCCATGACACGACGGGCCGTCCGCACACGCGCCTGTATCGGCGTCGTGATCGCGCGCACGCCGCCCTCAGGTGCTGGCAGAGACGTTGTCGGCAGCTGGTCATAGCCGATCAGGCGGGCAATCTCTTCCACGATGTCAGCCGATTGTTCCATATCGAAGCGGAAGGTCGGCGGCGTCAGATACCAGGCATCGCCGGCATCCTCGATCACGAATTCCAGATCCTTCAGAATACGGCGCATCTCGGTCTGTTTGACAGTCAGGCCGGTCAGGCGCTCGACATCCGCCGGATAGAAGGTCACCTTGCGCGGGTTCACTGGCGGCTCGCCCACAATGCGCGGCTTGGAGACGGTGCCGCCACCATATTCCACAATCAGCGCCAGCGCCATGTTCAGGCCGTCCAGACAGCTGTGCGGGTCCACACCGCGCTCAAAGCGATAACGGGCATCGGAATGAATCGCCGTGGCCCGGCCCGTGCGGGCGGTGCGCAGCGGATCGAACCACGCGCTTTCGATGAACACTTCTGTCGTCTCATTGGAAACCGCCGTGGACTGACCGCCCATCACGCCGCCAAGACCAATCGCGCCGCTGTCATCGGCAATGACGCACATGTCATCGCTCAGCGTGTAGGTCTTGCCGTCCAGGGCGTCTAGCGTCTCCCCTGCCTTGCCCAGACGGGCCACAACAGGACCGGACAGTTTCTGCGCGTCATACACATGCAGCGGGCGGGCACGGTCCAGAGAAATATAGTTCGTGACATCCACCAGCAAATTCTTCGGCTGAATGCCAACGGCTTTCAAGCGCTGCTGCATCCAGTCCGGTGACGGACCATTCTTGACGCCAACAATCACTGCCCCGGCAAAGACCGGGCAGGCCTCCGGCGCATCCAGCTGTATCTCGACAGGGCATTCGGCATTGCCGCTCACCTTCTTGACATCCACCTGCACGAAACGCCCCCCGCCCGCGGCGGCAATGTCACGGGCAATGCCCTGTACACCCAGCCAGTCCGGACGGTTCGGCGTCACTTCGAAATCGATGACCGGATCATTCAGGCCCAGCGCCTCTGCGGCCGGTGTGCCCAGCGGGATGGACGCATCCAGATCGGCAATACCGTCATGGTCTTCCCCGGCTTCCAGCTCCCGCGTGGAACACATCATGCCATAGCTTTCCACGCCGCGGATCTTGCGGGCCTTCTTGTCCAGCGCGAAATCCAGCCCCGGAACATACGCGCCCAGTGGCGCATAGATGGCCGTCATGCCGGTGCGGGCGTTTGGCGCGCCGCAAACAATCTGCTTCTCGCCATCCACCGTATCCACTGTGCACACGCGCAGCTTGTCCGCATCCGGATGAGGTTTTGCCTCTTTCACCTTGCAGACGGTAAAAGCGGCCAGCTTCTCACGCGGGTCTTCCACCTCCTCAACCTCAAGGCCGGCTTTCAGCATGAGGGCGAGAATGTCATCCAGCGTCGCCTTGGTGGCGAGGTGGTCGTTCAGCCAGGACAGGGTGAATTTCATTGTCTATTCCACTTCGGGAGTCTCAATACCTGCAGATGGTGCAGGTGTACGGAGTTCTTCAAAAATATCTCGGTCGCTGCGTTCGCAGCGTTGTACGCGCTCTGCCCGGGCCGTGCCGATACCGCGCAGTTTCCAGCACCGCTCAAAAACAGAGCAATAACAGATCTCAAGCGCCAGATCGTCCCACTCACCGGCCACCTCGTAAAAATCGTCCTCAGACAGCACCTCAACCGGCCAGGCCACTTCAACGGGCGTGATCATCTGGTCAGGCGCCAGGGCGCGGCCCGTTGCTCCGCTCCAGGACAGATCATAGCCGGGCGGCAGGCTTTCGCGGTGGCTCTCAAACCCGTCAATCGGTTCGCCGTCTTCCAGTAACGTCACAGACTCGATCAGCGCAGGCCCAACCCCACTATTGCTGAGACGAAGGCCGAGGGAGCGTCTTGTCGGCGTACTGGACACAAAGCCGTCCACCTGCAGTACAGGATAAACCGATCCGTGCTGCTGCGCGCGCATCACGCGGCCCTGATCCCAGGCAACGAACAGGGCAATCACGCTGGTCA
>Ga0209273_10001592_pt1 | contig 19582 bp, 18 predicted proteins | sample tdAd471_FD_187126 | JGI IMG/M metagenome (GOLD analysis project Ga0209273, IMG submission 187126) | Marine sediment microbial communities from the Atlantic coast under amendment with organic carbon and nitrate - tdAd47.1 (SPAdes)... | ecosystem: Environmental > Aquatic > Marine > Coastal >...
TCTAAAACCAAGTATGGTATCGTTGGCATCCTTTGCTTCTGAATATTCAACAGAATCATCCATCAAAGCGGTAATCTCTTCTTTTACATTATTTTCATCCTCTGCAGATGGTTTCTCTTCAAAATAAACAAAACGGATATCACGGGCTTTTTCTTGTTTGAACATTGCCTTGTGGTCATTGATATAGGCTTGGATGTCACTTTTGGAAACTTCGATGGTACTATCAGGAATGGAAGAGTAGGGAATACGAACGTATTGCATATCCAATTTGTCGTTGGCCATTTTGTAGTTCATTTCTCCTTCCGTTAGGGTAGCAGTAACTCCTCCTTTGACCAAATTGAAGTACATCTGCTCCTTAGCTGCTTGAATAATGGATTCTTCATCCTGCAACCAAGCATCGTAACGCAAAGGGTCATTGGCTTTCCAATCAGCGATAGCGCTTTTAAAGACTTGTTCGTTGAATACGCCGTTATCGTCTTGGAAGTCTGGAATTTGGGCGTAACCCGAGGTTCTCACAAATTCAACGATCTGATCGCTTTCCACATCAACTCCCAAATTTTCGAACTGTTGGTTCAGGATGGTTTTTCTTACTTCTTGATCGTACACCATGTTCACCAACTGGGTCGATGTTACATTTGGCCCGTATCTTCTGGAAGCGTTTTCTACCTGAGCCCTAAACTCGTTGATGGGAATATTTTCTCCATTTACCTCTGCAACCGTGGAGCCCACTTTTCCACCAGAAAAATTGTCGCTGCTGAATACTCCTGATATTACAAATGCGAACAACGCCAAACCAATAATTAGAATAAGAACTGTTGTCCGTTTTCTAATATTCTCTAATATTGCCATTTTACTGCTTGTTTTCTTTAAATTCAGTGGGCGAAAATACCACTTTCTTTTCAAATAGGAAAGCCTAAAAAGGTACGGAAATTATTAATCTTCAGCATGAACGCGCACACTTACCAGATCTATTTTGGTATTGGACACCTCCAAAATCTTAAAGGTAAAATTGTCCACGGTCACCTCTGAATCCTGTTCGGGTATTTCTCCTGTTTGATTTACGATCAATCCGCCCAGGGTTTCATATTCTTCTCCTTCTGGAAGTTCCAATTTGTAATGCTCGTTGATGTAATCCACCTCCATACGTGCGGAAAACTTGTATTCGTTCTCGCTTATCCGCTCTTCATGTAGGTCTGTAGAATCATGTTCATCCTCTATTTCACCAAAAAGCTCCTCTATAATGTCCTCTACGGTCAAAATACCCGAAGTACCTCCGTATTCATCCAAAACTACTGCCATACTTTTGCGTTTTTTGGTCAGCACATTCAATATATCCTGAATAAGCATGGTCTCCGGTACAAACTCCACGGGAAGCAATATACTTTTGATGGTCTTGGGTTTTTTGAACAACTCGTATGAGTGCACATAACCGATTATTTCGTCAATGCTGTCTTTATAGATCAAAATTTTTGAATAACCGGTTTCAGAAAATAGTTTAGTAAGGTTTTTTGGTGTCTCGCTGATCTCTACTGCAGTAATCTCCGTGCGGGGCACCATTACTTCTCTGGCTTTCACGGTTGAAAACTCCAATGCATTCTGAAAAATCTGTATTTCGGAATCCACCTCATCCTCTTCCTCCACGGTTTCCATTTGTTCGTTGATGTAATCTCCCAGCTCCAGTTTGGTGAAAGAAAGTTGCACCTCGTCACCATCCGTCTTTAAAAATACTCTTAGGATAAAGTCCGATACCTTGATCACAAACCAGGATATGGCAGCGAACAAAATGTAAAAGAAATAGGCAGGTACAGCAAATATTTTGATCAGGGCATTGGCATATATCTGAAAAAATACCTTGGGCAAAAACTCCGCCGTCAGTAGAATAACCAATGTGGATATTACTGTTTGTGACAGCAAGTTGAAATCCGTTAACAAAGCATTTACCAACTGGTAATCACTAGGAAGGAGGCTTTGGAACCATTCCATGAGCACATCTCCCATAAATAGACCGTAAATAACCAATGCGATGTTATTGCCAATAAGCATGGTGGCAATAAATTTTGAAGGTTTATCGGTAAGCAAGGTCAGTACTTTGGCCAAGAAGCCTTCTTGCTTTTTCTCTATTTCAATATGAATTTTGTTGGCAGAAACGAAAGCTATCTCCATTCCCGAAAAAAATGCTGAAAGCAGCAGCGAAAGAACTATAATTATTGCGGAGGAATCCAATGTTATTGTTGATTATCCTTTTTTCGTTGTTCAAAGCGCTTCCGATATCGTCTTCTAAAAACGAACATGGCTATGGACACCACCGCAAAAAAGATAAAAATATAAGTATCTTTTGGATTAACACTCCAAAGCGTGGCTATCTTATAAATGGAAATGGCCGCTACGGCCAAATAAAGGTATTCCGTGTATCTTAAAATTTTGATCATCCTATTCTTCTTCTTTTATCGTCATTAATCCGTAGGTCTTGTGTGCTTTGAAAAAAGTAAAGTCCTTATTAAAATCCATCCCTTCGCCGTCCATTACGGTTCCGTCTTCGGGATTGGTATATTTAAAAGATGCTTCCGTAAAGATCCAATTGTTCTTTCTATCGAAGTACAACTGGTCTGTCTCCAATTTTTTACCGTCGTGGCTTTCAATCACCACATTTCCACGCAAATCTATCAAATTGGTTTGTGAATATACAATACCATAATCAGCAACAATCACACTTTTATTATTTTTTTCATCGTAGAAGTCAACTCGAAGTCCTTCAGGAAAAGTCTTGAACTTAAATCTTTGATTGTCAAAGTCCTCGGATATTGGACTGGTTAGCACGGCGATTACACGCGATGTTGCCGAATCTTGGGTGCCCATACTCTCGATGGTCTCGGTATAGGTCAGGGTGAAATTTTTGGCTATACCTTGAGGAAATAAGGGTTTTACGGCCTCTTCCCCTACTCTTTCGTAATTGTCACCACAGGACATAAAAAGGATTGCCACGGTAAAAACCGTGGCAAAGCTCTTTAAAATATGTTCTGATGTTTGTTTCACTACAGGCTTGGTACCGTAACACTACCTCCTACCCAGCAGTCGAAAGAAATGCTTTGACCTGCTTTTCCTGAGCTGAAGATCATCTCTTTGGATGGTGCCTTGGCAGCGTAACTAGCTGCTGTTTGACTGGCCCGTCCGCTTAGCGCAGGATCTACCCTTCCGGCTTTTCTTGCCATGTCGGCTGCCTTCCAGTAAATCGCTCTTTTTTCGAATGGTGTACTACCGCAAGCGTTGGCACTGGTTGCATAAAGGTTGGCAATCAACAAATAAGCTTTACCGTTGGCCGGATTTGCATCAATAGCTTTTAGAGCATAGCTTCTTGCTTGTGACTTACTGCTATTTCTTACCGTAGTTGCAATCTTGTAAAGGATTTCAGATTTTTTATAAGAATCCGTTTCCAACTCTACTGCCTTGTTAAAGTCAGCAAGAGCACCATTCATATCTCCAGATTTTTGCTTGAGCACACCACCGTACATATATGCATCGGCAGATGGATCTAGCGCTAACTGGGCTTCGAACAACTTTCTAAACATGGGGTCGTCCGTACATTCTTTGGAGAACATTCTTCCAACCGCACGCTTTACCCACTTTACATCATCTTTCTTTTCATCAAAGCTTTTTTCGTACAATGGAATAAGGTTGTCACAATCGGCAAGTGCTCCTAATTTGGAGTCTACGCTACTGGCAACTTTACCGTATGATTCTGAGTTCACTGTTGCTACTCTAAGTGCTCTTTTTTCTTTGGAGGTCAAAGTTCCCAAAGAATCCTTAGGAAGAAGCTTTGTTACTATTCCCGTCAACTCCTTGTTTTCCTCTTCTATTTTTCCAGTAACATCATCATACGTGGTAAAAACATCCTGAAGATCTTTTTTGCCGGCTCCGTGCAAATCTACCAAAGTGGAAAAGTATAGGTACAAGGCCCTAGGATTCTTGAAATTGGCTTGATCTTCTTGGAAAGCTTTGTCCAACATATTGAACAATTCTTCATCGGAGGCCATTTTGTTCTCTTGCAACAATAAAGCCTTATCAATGGCAACGCCAGCTTTGCTGTATTTTGTTGGGAAATATTGCAGACTGTTGTCATACAATGTCAGCAAGTCTTGGACATAGCCATCTTTCTCGGCACCGGTCGAACTCTCGATCTTGGCCTTCAGGATTCTTTCTCCATAGGAGAAATTGGCCTTGTTGATGTCCGGGCAACTTTCGTAAACCATTTTCCATGGCTCGTAAGCTGCATCATAATTTTTCACTTTTACGTGTTCCGCATAAATCGACAGGTTGGTCATACACTCGGGGTTCTGTGCTTGGGCCATACTTAATCCCGCAAACATGGTGACCATTATCATCGCTAAGTAGTGTCTCTTTTTCATCTTACTAGTTTTAAAGCTGTTAAAGTACAAATTTTCATTAAAAAATCCTCTTTAAGGATATTATATGGGTGGTTATTTATCAAAATTGTAAAAAATGGGCTATCAATTTATTCTTTTCTTTATAAACCATTTATCATTTAAAGATAAGCCTACATTAATTTTAAAATAACTTTCCTCAATTAGGTTTGCATCGGTTGTTCCGCGTCTTCCCAGTTCAAAACCTAAGTTAAGATTGGAGAAGTTCGCTCCTAATGGTAATCCTAATCCAAAAGTTATGCCAAAGTTATTTATTTCTTTATTGTTCACGGTTAAACCGGTTACATCGTAACGGAGACCGGCACGATAGGTAATTCGTTTATAGTACCCAGAAAGTGAACGATAATCGGGTATCCAATAACCTCCAAAGGCATAGGTATTCGCATCATTATATGTTACGTTGTCCAATGCCAGAAAGGAGTTTTCGAAATTGCTCATTTGTTGAAAACTGTACTCAGCGCCCAAAAACCATTTTTTATTCTCCCCAAAACCAAGACCTAGCGTGGTTCTAGTGGGCACCTTTATCTCGGTGTTCCTAAGGTTTGATGCATCCAAATCCACATTTACCACCTCAATATTGTTGCCGCTGCCAATTGAAAAAGACCCAAGGGTCTGCGTGTTCTTGGAAACCAAATTACCTTGGGTATTCACTAACACAGAGGTATAGAGCGTGTATTTATCCTTTATTGTGGGCGTATAGTTAAGGGCATAGTTAAAATCGTATCCGTTTATCCGGGATTCGCGAGTATCCAATGTTCCAAACTGAACACCTTCCACACTTTGTACCCTTTCATATTCCAAAGTTCCAAAATTAAAATTGGCCGTGACCCCTATACTAAGATTTCTTATAAGCTCATATCCAATGGATGCGTACAAGCGGTTTACACCACCACTGCCGTCAAAAAAATTGGTCACTTCCGAACCTCCGGGCGTAAGTGAAGTATCGCTTAAACTATAGCCAACGGAAGAGTAGGGCATCAAACCAAAACCGAATCCCAAATTTTCGGCCAAGGGAAAACCAATGGAAAGATAGTCCAAGTTGGTCACGGATGTATTCTGCTCATCCTCCCAGTCCTTTAAGCGGTATTCTTTATGAGATAATCCCGCTGTATATGCCGTCAACCGAAGTTTGGAGTATGCTGCTGGATTGGATAGGTTGATGTGGATACTGTCCCCATACATGCTTATTCCTCCCATCATTTGGTTGTCCACGGTCCCGTGGTCCCTGTGTTCGCCCACCCCAAAATAGGAATATGGCGAAATTGTTCCGTTTTGTGCGAACAATCCATGGGCTGTCACGCAGAAAAAAGCGATCAGAATTTTTTTAATCATTCAGTTTGTGTTGTATTCCAGTAGGCCATTTAGCCCCTCCAAGAGAAATTTGGAGTTCGCAAATATGGTGTTTTTTAGCCTTTTGGCAAAAAAATGGGAGTCTCCGCCTGTTAAAATAACTGTTAAATCTTGAAAACGAGATTGATATTGATCGATAACTCCATCCACTTCCTGTGTCACACCATTGATTACACCGCTATGCATGCAGGATTCCGTTGAGTTGCCTATAAAATCCAACAATTCGTCCGGACCAAGCAATGGCAGTCCAGCGGTTTGGTTGTGCATGGCCTTGTACCTCATCTGTACACCGGGCGAAATAGCCCCTCCAACGTATTCCCCGGCATTGTTCACCATATCGTAGGTGATGCAGGTACCGGCATCTATGACCAAAGTGTTTCCTCGGGGATTTTGGCAATATGCCGCAGCGGCCAAAGCCAAACGATCCACGCCCAAGGTTTGAGGGGTGGCATAACTGTTCCTAAAAGGGACTTTGGAAGTATTGGTAAGCACGTGCACCTTGCAAAAAAGGGCAACGACATCCCTTTCCTTTCTATCCAATTTCCCTACTGACGATAATATGGCCTTGTTGATTCTCGGGTATTTTTCGAACAACTCCTTTATTATTGATAAAAACAGACCAGACTCCGAGGTTTGGTCATAGATTAACTTTCTGTTCTGGAAAACAGCATATTTGATAAGGGTGTTGCCGATGTCGATAACCAAGTTCATGTTGCAAAGATCGGGAATTGGAAAAAATCAAAACCTTTTTTTCGGGTTTTTGTTTGTATATCCTAATTTTGAAATTATATTTGCACCCGCTTAATAAAGCTTGGTACCTTAGCTCAGTTGGTAGAGCAACGGACTGAAAATCCGTGTGTCCCTGGTTCGATTCCTGGAGGTACCACAAAAAAACCCGGCAAAACTGCTGGGTTTTTTGGTTCTTGATTCTGTGCGCCGTATCAACCTGCCACTCGGGCGCTTTTTTTACTGTTTTTAAATTCACTCGGGCTTAAACCATACCGTTCCTTAAAGATCTTGGAAAAATAGCTCCTACTGGTAAACCCAATGGAGTAGACCACCTCGGAAATGTTCATTTCGGTGGTGGCAATGTAATCGCGTGCCAGCTCCAATCTGGCGTGCCGTATATATTCCGTCACCGTTTTGTTGTACAACAACTTAAACCCTTCTTGCAACTTGGCTTGGGTTAGCCCGGTCTCGGCGGAAATATCTTCCAACGAAAAATCCTTGGCGATATTCTTCTCTATTTTTTTGGCATACTTGCGGATAGTTTTCAGCTCCCTTTTCAGCAAACTGGTCTGCGGGCGTTTGTTCATCACTTCCTTGTTGTGCTGCATCATGTGCATGGACAGAATTTGATACACGTACCCTTCGACCATCATAACGTGCAACATGCCCTTCGCCTTTATTTTCTGTATCTCCTGCACCACTTCGGCAATCTTAAGGTTGTAAGAGCCGTAGTAAGCAAAAACCTTTTCGTGGTCCGTGTCCAAAAACACTTGGTACAACTGCTTGTTGAGTTCTTCGCCCTGGTTTAATCTTCGGCGCAAAAAATGTTTTCTCCGCACCTGGATCACGGTCTGGGAAATTTTTACATCCTTGGGAAAGTATCTGTCGGTAATGCCGCCATCGCGATTGGTGAGGATAACCGACTGGAACTGTTCCATGATCTTTATCTCGTCCTCCGGCTGGTACCCGAACTTATGTCCGCAATAGCCCTCCAAACAATAATAAAAACTGATCGGATTATAATCTGAAGTATCCATTTCTATGGTCACCTCGTCAAAAAAGGTTATTTCAAGCTCCAAAAAACTCACTCCCCAGTCAAAAGTGATAAAACGAATACTGCCTTTTGCTTTGTCGTTGGAAACATTCAAGGTATACTGCCCCCATCGCTCCTCTATTGTGCCACCAATTACATTTTTAATTTGCTCCACCGATGCTGCGGTATCCTGAGCGTCCACTTTAATTTTTATCATTGGGGTATTGTACTGCTATTTATTTCAAATTAGGTCCTAACCCATAAAGATAGGCTTTGTGGCGGTTTGTACAACTATTCGCCTTCACCTTTAAAATAGTTTTAATAAAATTTATGGAAAGCAGCACAATTAAATTGGTATGCGTTAAACTTTCTGTCTTCTTATGGTTTACTTGTGATTGACATTCCAAAAGATTATGATTTACAAACTTTCAAATGATGCCGGAAAAGAAATGATAGAAGAGGAGTTTGGAATTCCTTTCAGATATCCAAATTTATTTAAGCCAAACCCGATTGTCAATGGTTTCAATGAGACCAACCTATGCGTGGTGACCATGGAAAACCCCACCGAAATATCATTGGCCATTTGGGGACTGATGCCCCAGAACTTTAAGGAAGATTGGCATACATTTCAGGACAATGCCAATACCTTGAACGTAAAATTGGAAGAATTGGAAAGCATTCCGTGGATGCAAGAATCCTTTGAGCAACGTCGGTGCTTGATCATTGTAACCGGGTTTTACACCCATCTTTTGGAAAATGGCAATACCTGTAGCTACTATATTTATCAGGCATCCGGGAAACCATTTTATTTGGCCGGAACCTACAATATTTTAAATGATGGATTTTTATGTACCGCTTTAACGGTAAACAAAACAGACGCTTTCCTATCCAGCTACCATAACATTAGCAATTTGGCACCTGTAATCATCCCAAAAAACCAAGCAAGCAGTTGGTTGAACGAAGACACTGCCATCGATGATTTGGAAGATATCATCGAAATGCCCAAAAAATTAAACCTGGAAGCTAAACGGATGTCCAACGAATTCTTTTTGAAAAACCTCACCGCCAATACACAAACCGATGCCCTTTTTGTCGGCTTTACACACTAAATAAGCAAGCATTGGCATTCACAGGGTGATTACAAAACTGTTTTTTTCTTTAGCGTTAACATAAATACGGAAAACGGCAAGTTCGAATTCAAAAATGAGCGACATTTGTAATGTACTGATTAAGAGATGATCAGATAACAATTTAAAACACTACTATTATGTTACGATGGACAGTAACCTTTATAATTTTGGCCATTATAGCCGGTATATTCGGATTTGGTGGTATTGCCGCAGGAGCTGCAAGCATCGCTAAAATATTATTCTTCATATTCATTGTACTATTTATCATTTCGTTGATAACAGGAAGAAAAAAATTATAACAGCAAAAGCGCACTAATATAGAATCATAAACCCAAAACAGAGAACAATATGAAAAAGTCGATAAGTTTATTTACAATGGTTTTAGCAATGGTACTCACCTTGAGTTTGAACAGTTGCAGAGAAACAAAAGAGGATAAGGCCGAAGAGGCCATAGAAGAAGTGGAAGACGGGGTTGAAGATGCCGCCGAAGACGTCGAGGACGCCGCTGAAGATGTCGGAGACGACATGGAAGATGCCGCCGAAGATGTTAAAGATGAAGTAGAGGACGCCACCGATGATGACTCCTAACAAGTTTCAGGACTAAACAGAAAACTCTGGCAAGAAATTGCCGGAGTTTTTTTATGTCTCTGACTATTATTCTTCCCCCCAAACCTTAGTTTTAACAATATTCGTTCCTACCTTAGGACACATAAACACCACCATTTTTTGAAAACTGCTCTTATCATAGTTTACATTTTAAGCTCAGTTTGGGCCATCGGGGCTATTATCTACCACGGAAGAAGGCCTTCGCGCTCTATCAGTTGGGCCCTCGCGATCATTGCCCTGCCCGTATTGGGAGCAGTGCTCTACTATTTGTTTGGGATGAATCGCAGAAAGTTCAAATTCTTCAATACCAAAGAGTTTGAGAAAAGAAACAAATACACCCACCCTAAAATTTCTGCCCAAGAAAAATTCTTGACCCATTTTGATACGGACATTAGGAAGGAACGACTCAACCGGCTGATAGAGACCAGCTCCAATACCACGGCAAAAGCCAAAAACAAAATAACGGCCCTACAAGATGGCGGGGAAACCTTCAACGTACTTTTTAAGGCCATGGAAGAAGCCGAAAAGTTTATCCATGTACAGTATTATATTTTGGAAAGAGGCGAGCTTTTGGACAAAATGTTAGAGCTTTTTAAACGAAAAATCAATGAAGGCCTAGAAATTCGAATCATTTACGATTCCTTGGGAAGCTATCAATTAAGGGGGCGTCCCAGAAAAAATTTTCAGGATGTCGGGGTAAAGATCTATCCCATAATGCCGATTCGACTTAAAAACTTGCTGTTCTCGCTCAATTTTAGGAATCACCGAAAAATTGTGATCATCGACAACAAAGTTGCCTTTACCGGTGGCGTCAATGTTTCCGATAAATACATTAAGCGAGAAAATGGTCTGGGCAAATGGAAAGATACCCATCTAAAACTTGAAGGACCCATCGTAAACGATTTACATCTGGTTTTTCTGAAGGATTACTTTTTTGCCAGTAACAAAGAGGATTTTCACATCTCGGATTACCTTACCGAACAAGAAGCAGCTGGTGACGTGGATGCGCAAGTGGTGGCAGGAGGACCAGATTCCAAGCACCCCACCATAATGCAGCAATATATTGGTATGATGAACCAGGCCAAAAGCTCCATTTGCATTGCTAACCCCTATTTTGTACCCGGGGAGGCCTTTTTGCAAAGCTTAAAAATTACCGCGCTCGAAGGGGTGGACATTAGTCTTTTGGTACCCAAAAAATCTGATTCACAAGCGGCCAAGTTCGCTATGTTCTCCCATTTTGAAGAACTGCTTCAGGTGGGGATCAAAATATATCTTCGGGAGGACTTCTCGCACAGCAAAATAATGATTGTTGATGATGATTTGGTCTCCATAGGCTCTGGAAATTTCGATATGCGAAGCTTTGAGCTCAACTACGAGACCAATATCCTTATCTATAACAGGGAGATTGCCAAAGAAATGACCCAAGAGTTCAACAAAATCAGTGAAAAAGCCAATCTCGTCACTTTGGAAAGATTTCGGAACCGCACTATTTGGCAAAAATTTCTTGAAGGCCTATTCAAGTTTTTCAAACCCCTTATTTAGTTTTTACCAACAACGATTTGCATCAATTATTGATTGAATAAAGGCAAGTCAATTCCAACACAGAATTAACTTTGTTTCAAAATAAAACAATCATGAAAAATCTATTTTTAGTGCTATGTTTAATCGGAACAACGGCCGTAAGTGCCCAAAGCATCTCAAAAAATGCATTGGGTATACGAATTGGCGACAATGACGGATTTGGCGGTGAAATCTCCTATCAGCGTTACCTCAAAGAAAACAACAGGTTGGAATTTGACCTGGGCTGGAGAGATTCCAATAATGTAGATGCCTTTAAACTGGTCGGACTCTATCAATGGGTAATGCCCATAGATGGTGGTTTCCATTGGTATGTTGGTGCCGGTGGCGGTATTGGTTCTTTTGATGCAGGGGAAAACGATGGGATTTTTGCCTTGGTTGCTGGTGACATTGGTATTGAATATGATTTTAATATTCCATTGCTCATTTCACTGGACATGAGACCAGAGCTCGGTTTCAACGACGATTATTCCAATGACCTTGACTTGGATATCGCCCTTGGACTGCGATACCAGTTTTAAGCACAAATAAGACAATAAACAAGAGGCCGCCTAAAAAGCTTGTTACCTGTCAGTTCGAGCGCAGTCGAGAACCTAAAGTACATTGATAATCAATGGGTTTCGACTGCGCTCAAGCTGACAAAATCAAAATTTTGTTGCTTTTTAGACGACCTCTTTTTTTAACCCTTTAATTTTGAAAAGAAAACTAAAATTACTTTTTCTACTGTCCATATCCGTATTTTTAATCATCCTTATTTTGAAAGAACTCAAAAACACCATCCCAGATAGTATTAGACCAGAGGTGGAGACTGCCCTAGGGCATTTTCCGGAACTTAAGGGCATTCCTATTGAATTCAAATTCAAAAAAAACATAAGAAAATCCGTAATGCAGGCCCAGCCGACCTGGAGCGCACTGCTAAAGCCCAAAAGCAAACGTAGCTACGTAATTCTTATCAGTGAAGAGTTCAAAATTTCCGGCGAAGAATTTAAAACGGTGGACATGCCTACAGATGTTTTGATAGGATGGGTAGGTCACGAACTTGGGCACGTTATGGATTACCAAGAGCGGGGAAACCTGAATCTTGTAGGCTTTGGCGTTCGGTATGTGTTGTTGAAGGAGTTCGTAAAAAAAGCGGAGCGTGCTGCAGATTCCTTTGCCGTATCGCGAGGTATGTCCGAATATATTCTGAAAACAAAACGTTTTATACTCGACCATTCGGAAATTGATGAAACCTACAAAACAAGAATAAAGCAATATTACCTATCTCCCGATGAAATTATGGAAATGGTCAAAGAGCAAGATTCCCTAAATGACAATGGATTGTTATGAGTTTTGGGAAACAAATGCCTCCCATTCCCTAAAACGGTCCTCTCCCATAACTCTTTCCATTTTTACCTGTCCGCCCTTTTTCTTATTGGCACCGTTCCAATCCGCGAACATTTGCTGGGGCACAAAATTTACCTTCACCCCTTCCAAAGCTTTGCTTCGGGCAACTTTGTAATTTTTGTTGGCTTCTTTTAAGTAGCTGTCCAGGACGCTGGCCGTTTTTTCTTCGTCCAAATGCTCATCGGAACCCAAATACCACGTATGGTAAAATCCGTCATCAAAACGTTTTGCACAAAGTGTATATTCAGGAACCTTAATATTCAGTTCTTCCTCCAAATGTTTTACGGCATCATTCAATTTGTTCACCGAAAGCTGTGATCCCACGGTATTTAAAAAGAATTTGGTACGCCCCGTGATTTTTATTTCGGCTCGTTCCACATCGGTAAAGGCAATGGTGTCTCCAATAATATATCGCCACGCACCGGACACGGTCGATATTATCAAAACATAATCCAAATCTGCTTCAACCTCGTCCAAGGTAATGGAGGGTGCATCCTCCGTTAACGAACCATCTTGATTTACATACTCGGGTTCAAACGGCACAAACTCAAAATAGATTCCGTTGTCCGTGATAAGTTTCATCGCAGTGGTCTCTGGCCTGTTTTGACAGGCAAAAAATCCTTCGGACGCCAAATAGGTATCTATAATTTGAATGGGGCGGCCCAATAGGGCATTGAAGCTTTTCTCGTAAGGGTCAAACGCCACTCCACCCGATGTAAAAGCCCGTAAGTTGGGCCATATCTCGTGGATATTGTCCACCTTATGATAGTCTATTACTTTCTTGAGCATCAGCTCCATCCAAGAAGGAATGCCGCTCAGGGCGCCAATATCCCAATTTTTGGCATTCTGTGCTATGGAAAGTACACGCTCGTCCCAATCATCTATTTTGGCGATTTGGTCACCGGGCTTATAGTATTTTTTGAACCAGAAAGGAATGTTACTGGCACTTATGCCGCTAATTTCACCTTCTTTTTTACCATCGCGCTCCTGCAGATTGGTAGAACTCCCCAGCATCATGATTTCTTTCTCAAAAAAATCGGCGGGCATATCAAAATTGCTCATCGCAAACACTTGTTGCCTTCCAGCTCGGGTAATGGAGTCCAACATATCTCCGGTAACGGGAATTCTTTTGGGTTTTTTTCCCGTAGTACCCGAAGAAAGAGCAAAGAAATCAGGGCTTCCCGGCCAGACAACGTCCGCTTCGCCTTGAATGGTCTTGCTCCACCATTCATCGGTTATTTTTTTATAATCGTGGTAGGGTATCGCTTTGGAAAATGCCTTTTGGACATCGTTGGATTTTAAAATGGAATCAAAAACGTATTCTTTTCCAAATTGAGTATTCTTTGCCTTGGCCAATAATGTCTCCAAGGTCTTTTTCTGCTCTTCGACCGGACTATTTTCCTTGCTCAGCGCATCCCGAGCTTCGATAACCCCTTTTATAATGTTTCCTATGATTGCCATTTATCGGTAATTTATGTGTTTAAATTTACCCTAATAACGCAGGAAAGTTTCACTCAATCCATTTTTAGATTGACGTAAATCATCTTAAGCATTTACAGCGGCCGATAAAGAAGAGGAATCGGTGAAAACATCTCTGGCAACAGGCTGTTCCCAGTTGTTGGCAATTTTGGAATAAAGAGGCTCTGGTGTATCCCGATGTATTGAAACGTTTCCATTGCCAGGATCGATTTGAACAACGACCAAAGAAAGGTAATCCATAAGGTGTTCGGCTTCTTTTATGAGTATTCTAACTACCTGAAGCCGGACTGCATATTCTAAATTGATTTTGCGCTCATGGTGCAATGCCCTTTTATCCTTTAGATTTTTCCAGATTATTTCCAAGTCAAAATTTTCAACAAAAATAGCTCAAATAATATTTGTTTTACAATTACGTTACGTTTATTTAACATTGAAAACATCTTCCTACTTTCCTTGGCCCATCTTATTTCTTGCGAGCTAAGGACACATTATCAACCCGTTAACCCCCAAATCCATTTTTATTGGGTTTTTTTCAACACTTTAGCCGATCCACTTCTTAATGTTTTCATAAATATGGAAATCAAATAGTTCCATAGGCAAAAAATATCAAACTAACTCTTATATTTAGCCGATTGCGAATAATTTTAAAAACAAAAAATGACCCACGAATTACTAGAAAAGGCGGAAGAGTTTGAAAAAAGGCCCATGAGCCACATGTCCACCAGCGATAGGGTTAAGGCCTCAAGGGAAGCAAAAAGCTTGATTCTTTCCATAAACGAGATTTATAAAAAAACCAAGGATTCCAAATTAATGGAAACCATGAAAAACATTACCGCAAAGAAGCGTAAAATAGAAAAGCGCCTCAAAGGTTCCCCTTTGGTTTAATATACCTTTTGTGGAAGGGTATTGGTGGTTCCCAAACCAATACCCTTCCCAAAAAACTTTTGTTCCCCTTCCCAAAACCTTTCTAAATTATTGTTTTTCAGCGAACAACTCAATTTCGCTAAGCACTCTATTACCTAAGAACAATACTTTTCCCATTTACATAACATTTATAACCAATTATGTCCTAATTACTGCAACCAATAAAAAACTGGATTGTATTAATGGGTGTTATAGATAATTTAGAGCTATAGTTTTAACTCAACTAAATACAAACACTCAGAAAAATGAACACTATGGAAGCAAAGCTAGGGTACCTATTCTGGTACGTTGTAATTGCACTATCCGTTTACGCTCTTTTAAGCAGTATCTACCTTTACATTAGTTAACTATACTAAACACTAACACAAAACCAATATAGTTAGTAATGTGTCTTTATAGGGGGCCCCTGATCAGGTGCCCTTTTTTAATTCCAGTTCATTCTCGGTAACAAAACTTCTTTCTTGTAGTGATAATCCTCCACATTTATTAGTACCTCATCCAAAAAAGATATCGCTTCATTTACATGAGGTCCTTTGTTCAACATTACACATTCAGCTTGAACCGAAGAAGTAATATCGGTTATTTCAGACCTTGAGGGCATGCCCTTCTTTGCAAGACTTTCCAATACTTGAGTGGCCCAAACCACCGGTATATGGGCTGCACTGCAAAACGATAAAATCCCTTCCTGCACCATTCCCATATTTTTCCAACCCACTTCCAATGCCAGATCGCCGCGGGCAATCATAATGCCCAAATGCTTGCGCTGCATCGCAGATATTAGAATGCTTATTAAATTCCTGTACGCCAAATTGGTCTCAATTTTCAGAATAATGCCCAATTCTTCATCTGCCCCCAATCTTTTCAATTCATACAAGAGGTCGTCAACATCATTTTCATCGTTTACATAAGAGTAATTTACGATGTCCGCATGAGCAACCACAAACTTCAAGTCTTCCCGATCTTTGTCCGTAAGCCCAGAAATGCCCAAATCCAAGGTGGGCAGGTTGATTCCCTTTTCTCCTTTTAGTTTTGCACCGCCAACTTTGGCCCGTGTTATTTTTACCCGAAACGATTCCGAAGCCGTTTCCACAACCTCGCCCTCGATTTTGCCATCATCAAATAAAATGGGCTCTCCTTTTTTTACACGTTGAATAATTTGAGAAGGTACACAACCAATTGTCGCAGGTTTCACAACGATTCCGTTTTTATCATACTCTGGAAGGGTTGCTCCATTTTCTCTGTCGGTAACAATAAGGTGGTCCCCTTTATTAAGTGGAATAAATTGTTTTTCTTTCTTTTTTGAAGCTTTGGATCGTTTTCCTTGCACAGTGAAATCAATGCTACCTGTTCTAACCTTGGACCCTGTTAAATCCATGGCAACTTTGACAGTGGCGGAACATTCTTTAGCTGCTTTGCGCACATTGTCAATTATGGCTTTCCAAACATCGGGACCATCATGCGCGCAATTTATTCGAGCACAGTCCATCCCGTTTTTTACCATATGCAACACCATATCGTAATTGGTGGCTGCCTCGGTGGGCTGCGTGACCATAATCCTGACCCTTCGCGATTTGGTATTGGTCCCAAAAAGTTCATCAGTATGCTTTACAAGTAATTTCGCACCATCACCAATGCTTAAAAACTCTTTCTTGGAAAGGTCTGGAGCAGATCCCAATAAGCTGTTAACGATAATTTTGAGATTGATGATACTCCCCAAAATATTCCCTTCCGAATTGGCAAGACGCGTTAAGCCCAATTGCTTTAGACCTTTTTGCATGTTTCGGGCATCAAAACTTCGGAAGGTAGCATAGTGCAATAAATTTTTTGCACTTTCCCTATAAACCGGACACACCTCAGCAGGCAAAATACCATCAATAGCCTGTTGCCGTTGAATCAAATTTATGACTTCGTCAATCTGCAAAGCCATTTTTTGCAACTGTTGCCGTGTAATACCCATACCCACTATTTATGACAAAGATCATAAGTAAATCGTTCAAAAAAACTGACATTGGTCAGCGTAATGTAACATTACCAGACAGATTGCATCTTCTTGATGGATTCAATTGTAATGGGAGCCTGCTTATCCTCATTTACAATAATTAAGGTATGGTAAGGGCTTGTTGGGAATATCTGTTCTGTCATGCAAAGCATTCCTTGGTCCACAAACAATTCCATGGACGACCAATCCATTAATATTTTGAACTCTTTTACATCTCCCCCTATACCGTTTAAAGGTGCGACATGCTTTTTGGCTCCAAAATCTTCTTGAAAATCAACTTTTCCGGACAAAGTTCTATCTACAGAAAAAATCTGATTGTCGGAATCCATAGTCATTACAAACGCCTCATCCAGTTCATTTTTAAACAGTAATTTAAAATTTTTAGCGGCCGTTCTAAGCCGAATCTCTGATTGATTGAGCCCTTCTACCTGTAAGGTATCCGATGTATTGGCCGCCACCTCAACCTCATTGACCAGTGTTGAATTGGTCAAACCACTTATTTTGTCAATTGGGTAATTTGCCAAAAAGTAATCATCCGCAACTTTGTGCAAGGATAATTTTCGGGGCACCGTCATAGCACTTCGCCATTTCTTTGTAGGCGTATCTCGGGCGTAGTCCCAGTTGCTCATCCATCCTATAAAAATACGCTCCTCTTCCGGAACATTGTTATAGGTTACTCCTGCGTAATTATCTGTTCCGTAATCAAACCATTTAGGATTCTTTTGATCGGAAGTAAAAGTTGTACCATCAAAATCTCCCACGAAATATTGAGTCCCACTGCCACCATTTGGGGCTCCGGGGTTAATACTAATGATCAAGACCCATTTTTCCTCATTGGAACCCTCTACTTTCAAGGGAAAAAGATCCGGACATTCCCACACTCCCCCATGTGCGCCTTGCGATTTACCAAAATCGCTCAAGTATGACCAATCCTTTAAGTTTTTGGAACTATAAAATTTGGCGTGGTCCCCAGCTACCAAGATCAAAATCCAACTGTCAGACGGCTCATGCCAAAATACTTTGGGATCCCTAAAATCCTTGATGCCATCGTTAAGAATCACAGGGTTGTTCTTATACTTTTTCCAAGTGTCGCCATTGTCCAAACTATAGGCTATACCCTGAGTTTGAAAATCCTTCCTTCCAGCCTTCTCCCCTTCCATGGAATGGTATGTGAAAATGGCCACCAAAGGTGTTTTCCCATTTGCACCAAAACCCGAGGTGTTTTTCTTATCCACTACTGCACTCCCGGAAAAAATATAGCCGTGCTCATCAGGGTAAAGTGCAATGGGCCTGTGCTTCCAATGCACCAAGTCCTCACTTACAGCGTGTCCCCAATGCATGGGGCCCCATACAATATCCTCCGGGTAATATTGGTAAAAAAGATGGTAAACCCCTTGGTTAAAGACCAACCCATTAGGGTCGTTCATCCATTTTTCCTTTGGTGAAAAGTGGAATTGCGGACGATACTCCTCCTTGTACCATGATTCCTCTTTCGGTTGATTCGGCACTTCTTCCCTTTTTTCCTTACAAGAAACAAGTGCAGCCATCACTATGCAACTGATAATTAGTCTAAACATTACCTTATGTTAAAATAATCTTTTTCAAGATAAAGAAATTTTATCTCCCACCTTACATGCTTCTGAAAACCAAGAAATAATCACTTTGAATGGCAACCAATGCTACATTCAAAAAATTAATTCCCACATGCTTGAAAGGAATGAAACCAAAAATCTACCTATCTTTAAACAACGTTTTGCAAACCCCAACTAAATCTAAATAAGTTGAGCAAAAACCTACTTTTAATCCTTACCCGAAACCCCGAACTCGGTAAATGCAAGACCCGATTGGCCGCCAAAGTAGGCGACAAATCCGCTTTGGACATCTATAAGTTTTTGCTGGACCACACCGTATCCTTTACCAAAGATCTTAAGGTTGAAAAATGGGTGTATTATTCCGAAAGCATTTGGGAAAATGACATTTGGGATAACAAGGTCTATCAAAAAAAGCTTCAGAAAGGAAAAGATTTGGGTGAACGTATGATGAACGCCTTTAGGGAAGGATTCCAAGCCGGTTTTGAAAATATCATCGTTATTGGTAGCGATATGTTCCACCTAAACCAATCCGATTTGGAAGAGGCTTTCTCAAAATTTAAAGACCACAACTATGTTGTGGGTCCCGCTGAAGATGGTGGCTACTATCTTTTGGGGATGAAATCCATAAAAACTGAACTGTTCCAAAATAAAAACTGGGGCACAGATACCGTTCTACAGGATACACTTTCCGATATCAAAAACGAAAAAGTGGCACTAATGGATGAGAAAAATGATGTGGATTACTACAAAGACATAAAAGATGTAAAGGCCTTTGCACCATTTTTAAAACATATACAAGAATGACACAAAAACAGATTGGCGAATCCGTTGAATATTTAAAAAAGCGAGGTTTTGAAACCCCAGAAATCGGCATTGTGCTCGGCACGGGCCTGGGGCAACTTGTGGACAAAATAGAAAATTCCATTGAAGCCCATTACAACCACATCCCCTATTTTCCTTTGGCTACTGTGGAATTCCATACCGGCAAATTGATTTATGGGACAATCGAAGGCAAAAAAGCCGTGGTAATGCAAGGGCGTTTTCATTTGTACGAAGGCTATGATTTTCTGGACATCACCTATCCCATTCGGGTTATGCATCAATTGGGCATCAAGAAATTGTTTGTTTCCAATGCGGCAGGTGCCATCAACCTCAACTTTAAAAAAGGGGATATTATGTTGATAGAAGATCACATCAACCTTCAAGGAGGTTCTCCCTTAGCTTTTAAAAATGTAGGAGAGTTTGGCGACCGATTTGTTGATATGAGCGAACCCTACGACCTGGACATGCGCAAAAAATTGGAAGCCATTGCGTTAAGAGAGAATATATCACTTAAA
>Ga0209273_10001600_pt1 | contig 19488 bp, 19 predicted proteins | sample tdAd471_FD_187126 | JGI IMG/M metagenome (GOLD analysis project Ga0209273, IMG submission 187126) | Marine sediment microbial communities from the Atlantic coast under amendment with organic carbon and nitrate - tdAd47.1 (SPAdes)... | ecosystem: Environmental > Aquatic > Marine > Coastal >...
GGGTCGTGTGGCTCGCCTGCAGGGTTATGGTCTGGAAGAGCTGGGTATAGAAACCAACCGAACCATCGTTACTAACGAATACCTGGAAACCCTCTATCCGAATATTTATGCCGCCGGTGACGTGGCCGGGCCTTATCAGTTCACCCATACCGCTGCGCATCAGGCCTGGTATGCGGCGGTGAATGCACTATTTGGGCAGTTCTGGCGATTCAAGGTGGATTACCGGGTGATTCCCTGGGCCACTTTTATCGATCCCGAGGTTGCCCGCGTTGGTCTGAACGAACAAGAGGCTCGGGAAAAAGGCATTGCTTACGAAGTCACCCGTTACGGCCTGGATGACCTGGACCGCGCTATCGCCGATGGAGCCGCTCATGGTTTTGTCAAAGTGCTGACGGTGCCGGCCAAAGATCAGATTCTGGGGGTCACCATTGTGGGCGAACATGCCAGCGACCTGCTGGCTGAATTTGTCTTGGCGATGAAACACGGCCTGGGGCTGAACAAGATACTTGGCACCATTCACACCTACCCCACCAGGGCAGAAGCCAACAAATACGCAGCTGGCGAATGGAAACGCGCCCATGCCCCACAGAAACTACTGGCATGGGCGCAGAGATACCACCGCTGGAGAAGAGGAAATACCAATTAATTGGGCAGTGATGGCCCTAGTGGTCGGATTTCTTATCGCCCAATTAGCCTCAACCATGGCCGGTGATCAATACTCGATCCGGGCTGTCAACTTCCTCAACTAGGACTGGGCGCTGAATGCAAAACGAATTTCAGGACCCTACAGCGCCTGCCTATCTATCCATCATAGTGCCAATACTTAATGAATCAGACCAGCTACCTGGTCTGCTTGAACACCTACAGAGATGGCAGCAACGGGGCTGTCAGATAATTCTGGTAGACGGTGGCAGCTGGGATAGTTCAGTTGAACTTGCAGGCAAAGCCGACTTTCCTGTGATTACCGGGCCCGAGGGGCGCGCACGCCAGATGAACACCGGCGCCAAAATTGCTGACGGCGAAATATTACTGTTTTTACACGCTGACACTCGGTTACCGGATAACGCCAATCTGCTGATAGGTGATGCCTTAAACGGCGATTCCGCTCCATTGGAAGACAGGAATGAAACATTGCCGCAGTGGGGACGGTTTGACGTGACAATTTCTGGTGACTCCTTTTTGCTCAAAGTCGTCGGCTGGCTGATGAATCAACGTTCCCGATTAACTGGTATCGCCACGGGTGATCAGGCAATGTTTGTTAACAGTCGAACCTTTCAACGGGTCGGGGGCTTTCCCGACCAGCCGTTAATGGAAGATATCGAACTTTGTAAGACGCTGCGACGGATCAGCCGACCAGCCAGCTTGAAACAAAAAGTCACCACCTCGGGCCGACGCTGGGAGTCAAAAGGTGTCTGCACTACTATCTGGTTGATGTGGAGGCTGCGCTTTGCCTATTGGCGCGGAGTACCGACTGCAATCCTCGCACAACGCTACCGATGAAACCTTTACGTATCGTCATCTTTGCCAAGGCCCCACTGCCGGGTTATGCCAAAACACGGTTAATCCCCGAACTAGGACGAGAAGGGGCGGCGAGACTTGCTACCCGGTTGTTGCGGCACACCGTTGAAGAGGCGTTGGCGGCAGATATTGGAACAGTCGAACTCTGCGTCGCGCCCAATATCGACCACCCCATCTGGCCAACTCTTGCATTGCCAGGCCCTCTTCAATGGAGTGACCAGGGTGATGGCGATCTGGGCAAGAGAATGTCCCGGCTCGCCCAACGGGTTATCGATTCGGGTGAAGCAGTTTTGGTAATAGGAACCGACTGCCCGGCGCTGACCAGTCAAATGCTGAAAAACGCAGCTAAAGCATTCAATTCAGCACCAGTCACATTGGTGCCAGCGACCGATGGCGGTTATGTGCTGATTGGCTTGACCCAATGTGATCCAACGCTTTTTACCGACATCCCGTGGAGCACCGGCGCTGTGGCCGAGTTGACCCGGCAACGAGCCGCCTCGCTAGGGTGGCCGATTACCGAACACCAGCCACTCCATGACATAGATGAGCCAGAAGACTTGCGGTGGTTGCCAGCTTCACTTCTCGAATAAGGGCTGCAGCTTGGTTACAGCAGGTATTTCCTACCAGCGGGTTGGGAGCTTGGCTAAATCTGCTGGCCGAGGGATGCCGTGATCCGCTGGTTTTATGGGGCGATATATTGATTGACGGTCACAACCGTTATGATATTTGCTCAAAGCATAATATCCCGTTCCAAACCGTTTCAAGAGACTTCGGTGACATAAGTGAAGCCTTTGTTTGGGTCGAAGATAACCAGCTAGGCAGGCGGAACCTAACCCCCGACCAATTCAAGTTATTGCTTGGCAGGAAATATAACCGGCTTAAAAATAAGCATGGCGGGGACAGGTTAGCAAGATGTCAATTTGACATCTTGCTCGAAGACTCCGCTATACCAAAAAACACCCTGGCAGAAAAGCATGGCGTGTCAGCTAGCACGGTAGCGAGAGCCGGTGCTGATATGTCGGCCATTGATATTAAGGGCGTTCCAGAACTAATTGACGCGGTGGAACAGGGTAGGGTTTCGGTATCAACCGCTGCGCACAGACCTTCTGTGCAGTTATGTCTATAAGGTATTTCAGCGGATTCAGTCGCTGTCGTTTTTAAATGGACGAATGTCTGAACACAAAACCTTACCTATACGTGCTCGGCGGGCGTAGTGCTGGTGCCCATGGTGCAGGAATCGGTCAGCCACCGTTGAAGAAAGAAGTGGCCGGGCAGCCTAAAGCTAAACAAAACGGGGTTGCAGTTGAGAATTCGGCTAACCCTTGTTTTTTTGGCCTCATGAATAACCAATCCACTGCAGTCATTAGTTAATCTTTACGATCGACAGCAGCCGTTCAGCCAACCTAGCGCAATGGGCGCCAGGCGCATCAGCGAGCCGTTGCCGCCAAAAGCCGGATCTACTTAGCCGGCTATCGGGTTTTGATATTGCTCGAAGCGTTGTAGCGCACCCTTAACAGTCGTCCCGATGTCGAAACAAACTCCGGTACTGCTTAAGGAACGTCTGAAATAGTGTTGACAGCACGACCAGAGCTTCTATAGTATGTGCGCTGCCCACTTTAAATTTTCGCTGAAATGAACTAACGCCGAATAAACCTATGCGGGTGTTGGAGTGCGTCGAGATAAACCCTAAAATCTAAAATGGAGCGTTTCGAGATGAACCCAAAAGAATTTCTTTCTAACTGCCTGGAAGACGAGATCGACCAGGGCGTCTTGCGCTTCGATCGGGAAGCGTATACGAACGAAGAATTGTTTAACCTTGAAATGGAAACTATCTTCGAGGGCAATTGGGTGTATGCCTGTCATGAAAGTCAATTGTCGAATCCTGGCGATTTTCTTACTCTTCACCTCGGACGCCAGCCTGTGGTTGTCCTGCGCGACAACGAGGGTGAACTCAAAGCGTACCTCAATACTTGCAGTCACCGCGGTTCGATGATTGTTCGGGAAGCAAAGGGTTGTAAGAAAACCTTTTCATGTCCTTTTCACGGCTGGACCTTCGACCTGGCCGGCAAGCTGGTCGATGTTCCGTATGAAGAACGAGGCGGCTATCCTGCGCAATTCGACAAGGCAGACTATTCTCTGAAACAGATTCCGAAACTGGACAGTTACCGTGGGTTCGTGTTCGCGTCGTTCAACGCTGAGGTGGGCTCGCTTGAATCCTGGCTTGGCGACACCCGCACTTTCATTGACATGATCGTTGATCAAGCCCCTGAAGGGCTTGAAGTCCTGGCAGGTTCTTCAACCTACACATTCAAAGCAAACTGGAAGGTTGGTTATGAGAATCAGGCCGATGGCTATCATGCCATTGCTACCCACGGAAATTACATCCGGACGGTACAAAATCGTGAGAAACTCCAACAGGCCGGTCAGGACGGTTCGATTCGAGCGATGGATCTATCTGCTCTTGCCGAGGATGGGACAGACGGTGGCTTTTACGATCTGGATAACGGGCATGTAGTCCTCTGGTGGGACTGGCCGGCGCCACAAAATCGACCGAGCTACCCAGGTTACGATGGCTACATAAAAAAGTTTGGCCAGAATACTGCAGACTGGATGATGCAACGCGCCCGTAACGTGGTTCTCTATCCGAATGTGTTGTTTACCGACCACATGTCAATGCAGATACGTGTATACCGGCCCGTGTCTGTCGATTACACCGAAGCTACTATTTATTGTCTCGGCGCCAAAAATGAACCGGCCGAGGTGCGTAACCACCGATTACGTCAGTACGAAGATTTTTTCAACGCTAGTGGTATGGCGACATCGGACGACGCGGCTGAGTTTGAGGCACAACAGCAGGGATTCGCTGGCAGCCGGTTTTCTCGTTGGAATGATCTCACCCGGGGGATTACCCATCTGACTGATGGAGCAGATCAAAAAGCTCAGGACCTGGGAATCGAGCCTTTATATTCAGGAAGCAGTATGGAGGATGAGCAGATCATGTGGGCACAATGCCGACACTGGCGCGATACCATGTTGGCTTATTGTGATAAAGCAAGCTAGGGAAGAAGCATGAGTAATGATGTGGCGCTGTGCCAGAGAGTTAGCGATTTTTTGGCCTGGGAAGCCTACTGCCTGGACTATCAGCTTTGGGATGACTGGCTGGCACTTTACACGCCGGATTGTGAATACTGGGTTCCTGCCTGGGACAGCGATACCGAACTGGTGACTGATCCGCGTCAACAGGTTTCGTTAATCTACTACGATAACCGTGAGGGGCTGGAAGATCGCGTTTATCGATTGCGTACCGGGACTGCTTCATCCGCTATGCCGCAAGCACGAACTAGTCATCAGGTGTCGGCTGTGAGAATTTTGGCGGCAAAGAACAACACTTTGGAGGTCGCAGCCAGCTGGAGCTGCCATTGGGTATGGCGCAAGGAATTCAATGCCTACGCCGGACGCTACGAATATACCCTGTTGGATAGCGACAATGGATTATGCATACAGAGAAAAAAGACCATCGTTATCAATGATCTGATTCCTCGGGTCATGGACTTCTATCATATTTGAAGTGACTTTTTCTGTGGTTTAGTAGCGCTGGCCGGGCTCTAAACGCGCCAAATCAGGATTGCCTGAGTTGGATAGCACTTTTGAAACAAACGGAAATAATTAATATGCGTGTCGATTTGCAGGCCGAAATCGATGAAGCCCCAATCGGTAAACTCCATTTTATCGTTCCTGGTTTGTGTTTCTGTGTGCTTTTTCTCGATGGCCTCGACCTGCAAATCATCAGTTACACCGCTCCACTGATCGCGGCAGATCTGGGCATCACCGATAGCCGCCTCGGCTGGATATTCAGCGCGGGATTGGCTGGTACTGCGGTCGGGCCGTTTCTATTGGCCCCTCTCGGTGATTATATCGGTCGAAAGAAAACGCTCATTATTTCTTTGAATCTCTTCGGTGGACTCGTGTTCTTGACCCCGTTTGCGGATAGCCTTTGGACCTTGATGGCGATTCGTTTTTTCACCGGTATCGGCCTTGGCGGCGCCATACCCAATGCATTGACGCTGGTGGCCGAGATCGTCCCGGTCAGGCACCGTGGTTTGACGATCTCATTCACGTATATTGGATTTATTCTAGGGGGGGCTGCCGCTGGCGTGTTAGTCATACAAGCGCTGCAATGGTTTGATTGGAAAGCGGCGTTTTACATAAGCGGCGCCCTGCCAATGGGTCTCGGATTGGTGCTGCTTGGAGCCCTTCCCGAATCTCTCCATTTCCTTGTCAAGTCTGGTAAAAAGCAGGCGGAAGTCGCCCGATTGTTAAGCCGATTAACTGGAACGCGCAATTATCCGGAGGGAATCCATTTTCACCTGAAAGACGGTGCAACCAAGACGTCCGTAGCAAGCCTTTTTAGCGGCGGCCGCGGGCGAAATACGATCTTGTTGTGGCTAGCCATGTTCGTGAACTTGGTCGCCCTGTTTGGATTACTCAACTGGGCACCCACGCTAATCTCCCAGGCGGGCGGAGAGCTAGATCGCGCTATTTGGCTCGTTGTTTATTTCTGGGGTGCCGGTGCATTCGGCGCCCTTGCACTCGTGTGGTTGTCGAGACGATTTGGCACAAGGAAGATGCTAGTGATGTATCTGCTCGCCGGTTCGGTTTTCGTCGCGGGGATGGGAGCCAACGGCACCGAGGATGAGTTCATTGTATGGATGGCTATTTTTGCCGGTTTCTTCGCTGCTGGAGGACAGATAGGGTTTTATCCGATCCTGGTGCAGATTTATCCCGCACCGATCCGCGTTATGGGAATCGGCTGGGCCCAGGGGTGGGGGCGCATGGGTGGTATTGCCGGCCCGTTAGTGATTGGTGGCCTAGTAGCGGCCAATTTACCATTTGGTGGTTATTTCCTGGTAATGGGGGCGCCGATTCTACTCAGCGGTATTGCCGTACTATTCTTGCACTACAAACAATGATGTAGTTTTCTGATTGGCAGGCCGTATTTGCACGCAATGATGCGTGAATCAGAGCTGTACGGGCATCCAGCGGGAACCCAAGCCTGTCTGGCATCATACGTCGCGGGATAATTTGGCCCCTGGTGTCGAACCGTAAAGTAAGAGGTTCGATGTGAAAATCCGCCGGACTACACTGATGGCACTTCGAAGTTACAATCCAAACTTCCCTGGCCAAGACATTCGGGAGTAGCCATGCGCCTTAACGATCTGCAATCTCTAGTCATCGACCAGCCCGACATCGGGCGGTTTGATGTAGCACGCCGCCTCTATACCGATGAGGAGCTTTTCGAGCTCGAAATGAAGCATATTTTCGAGCAGACCTGGATCTATCTTTGCCATGAGAGCCAGGTTTCAGCGCCGCACGATTATTTCACCACGCGCATAGGGCGGCAGCCAGTATTTGTTATTCGTGGAGAGGACTCCAAGCTTCGCTGTTTCATCAACGCCTGTTCGCACCGCGGCGCCACCCTGTGCCGTACTTCCCGCGGCAATGCCAAATTTCTCACTTGCTCTTATCACGGATGGACCTACGACGCAGCCGGGAACAACGTAGCCGTCAAAGATCTGAAAAGTGGCGGATATCCAGATGCCTTCCTCAAGCAGAACCATGACCTTACGCAGATCGCCCGCCTGGATAGTTATGCAGGCTTTATCTTCGGCTCGCTGGTCGATGAAGGACCAAACTTGCATGACCATCTTGGGGCGACCAGGCCCTTCATGGAGATGATGGATGAGATGGGACCGGAGGGCTGCGAAGTCCTACCCGGCCGGTCCACTTATACCTACAAGGGTAATTGGAAACCTCAACTAGAAAACGGTCTGGACGGGTATCACTTCACTTCGATACATGCGAACTATGTGGGCGTTATTAACCACAGAGCGAGCATGGCGACAAAGACAGGCGGTACGGAGAAGATTAAGGTGGCATTCGATGATTCCACCATGCACGGCAACAGCGGGTGTTACGACTTCCACGATGGGCACGGCTTGATATGGATTGATTTTCCCCTGCCGGAGAATCGGCCACTTTGGCAGGAACGGGAAAAAGTCCAGCAACGAGTCGGACGGGTCAAGGCAGATTGGATGCTCAAGCGCCAACGCAACTTGATGATTTACCCAAGCGTGCAACTGAACGAGCATGCGTCATCACAAATCAGGGTATTTCGCCCTCTCACTCCTAACCTGACTGAAACTACAATATATTGCATTGCTCCGAAGGGCGAAAACCCGGAGGCCCGTGAAATTCGCATTCGCCAGTATGAGGATTTCTTCAACGCATCTGGCATGGCCACTTCAGACGACCTTTCTGTGTTTGAGGATTGCCAGGTTGGTTTTGAGGGGCGTAAAGTGGAACAACAAGGCTATGAGCGGGGATACGGCCGTATTGCGATGGGAGCGGATAAGCTGGCAAATGAGTTGGGTATCGAGCCCTATTCTCATAGTTCGGATGCATGCGATGAGACGCATTTTCACGGCCAGTACCGAGCCTGGCTTCGCCTAATGTCAGACGGAGTGAATCGCGATAACGGCAGATAACGCGCCCTCAATCGGGCCGCTTGCCAAGATGGCACCCCGCACACTATCCAAGCCTAAAGTTTTTTATTATCAAGGACATGAAATCGACGCTTACTTCGGCGTTCCGCCATCGTAGCTAGAGCGGTTCCAGGTATTGTTCAGGATTCTGTCTCATTATCTTTAGTTTCTATGAGCGCAGTGAGCGTGTACCGCCTGGAGCAATTTTGGCGCGGATGACGGATCTATTCAGTGGTATCGATTAAGAAAAAGGCAGCTTTAAAAACAAGCTGGGATGTCCTCCTGCATTGCCTCGGCGAGCCTTGGATAAGCGTTCTTTAAAAGAGATATCTAGGTGTTTTCCAACGTGAACTAAATATCTTCATCTAACCGGCTACGCAACGCCAACAGTAAAGATTTAGGTAGTGTTCAGAATCCTGTGTCATTTTTTAAACTAGAACTAAAAGGAATGACTGATGAGCAACACATTCGGTGTGGCAGCAGCTGTCCAGGCGTTGCGTGAAGGTAAAGATCTTAGTGGTAACGAAAAATCATTGGCCTGTTCTCACTGGGCATCAACATCACCCTCTTCAGCTAGCTCTGTTTGTGGCCAGCGAGATATTACTGACTCTGAGCAGGAAGCAAAGCCGATGAATATCCATTTACACTAGAACGCGACCACTACGCCACGGATACAGTTAGAGATTCAGCAATCTGTATTGTTGCAGAGTCAGCTGACCGTGCAGTACAGGGTGGGCATTCAGACCATCCAGCGCAGGCGTAACCGGGACGGTGTAGAGGATCGTTCTCACACCCCTCACCTGTTACAAACCACCCCGCCTTCGGTGCAGAAGGAGTGGCAATTGAAACAACCTGGGTAATTTACTAAAACCTTTATTAATCCGGCTCTTTACATGAAGCCATGGTTTAGTGATTTAGCGCCGCTGAAAATAGCCCGTGGTACTGGTTGTAGCATCTGCCTTGGCGGATATTCAGACCTTCTGCTGGGCTTGCTGTTTGTATGGGTAGCGGGCCAATAAATTCCTTCAGCAAATCATGAAAAACAGGCAGGTTTGCGCTTGCCAATGCATCAGTGAACGCCAGTTCCAGGGTTTTCATTTCCAGGTTGAGCGGTTCCAGGTATTGCCTTAGCTCAATGTCGTCTTCAAACACGTCAATACACATTCTTAGGTTGTGATTGATGAGGTGCTTGCATAGCAAAAAGTCTTTGTGCGCATTTTTCCAGGCGTTGCCAATTTCGCACTCTTTGTCCCCGCGTATGGTGAAGGTTTTGACCGGTGCCGATGCTTTCAAACGCTGAAATTCCTGATCGTCATCGTTTAGGTCGGCATTGATCATTAGCCGCGCCCGTTCGTGCTCAGTCAGCTGTTGGTATTGGTTGGCCACGCTTTTGCTGTTAGCCATTATTTTCGCCCTCTCAGCGTTATTTCCAGCGCTTCTAAGCGCTGTGCTATTACGCTAATCTCAAACGCCTGGTGGTACTTTTCGATTAAGTGGCAGAGGGCTTTAGCCTCGCCGGGTAGTAGCTCGCCACTGGCTAGTTGATGGGTGATCTGTTCCAGGGCCGTGAGTACGCCCTGGGAGTCGCCAAGCGGCGGTAGAGTGATGCCGTCGATTGGCCGTTCTTTAACAGGGGGAATTAGACGCTCCAAGCAGAGCCTTAATGCGGTGGTATCGCCCTCTAACGCGATAGCGATGGCTTTTTGGGTCAGTACCGCAGTCTGCCCATCTAGCAGTTCCTGAGCCGCTACAGTGGCCCTGTTGCGTGTTCCCGGTGGTTTGCCAGCCTTATTGCCGCTGCATCCTTTTGCAAACTGGCCTGTTTCGGTTCGTTCAGTCATATCCGCCTGTTTCCTACCTGTATTTTCAGGGTAATAAATGAGCCGGTCATTCGTAGTGATTGATATTGATGCGTTGCCGTTGGTTGTGTTGGCATTAAAAGCAAACCTGATATCTCCCAGCTTGTTTAGTGAAAGCGGTCATGATCGGTCCACCACTCGTCCAGTCTTTCATCTGTTCTTCCCCTATAGCCGTTAGGGGCTAAGTCATTCCTCCTTGTACCCGCGTTTCCTTGCTGACGTTTTACCGTGGTTAAAATCACCCGTGGTTGAAACCGCCGGAAAGTCTTTATTGGTATGGGTATGAAGGGATTCCTTGTCTGGCATTCATGTCTGGCAGTTGTCCGGCAGTTGTCTGGCAATTGTCTGGCCAGTGTCCGGCTAGTAATGGCTGTCATAGGCGGTTTTGATCTGCTCGTAAGTGATGTTCAACGGAGTGATCGAAGTTTTTTCCAACCGGCCATCGGTGCGTGATGTGTCTAACGTGGCGGTAAACAGGAGGTCTTTCAGGTTACCCATGTAGTCATGAAAAGCACATAACCGAGGTGGGAATTTCAAGCCGGTGGCCTGCCAGAACTTATAGAAATAGAATTTTTTCGTTACCCGAAATTGCCCAGAGGGCAGTGGTGTTCCCGCTTCTTTGTTGCGGGTCTTTCTGGCACGGGTTAATTCAGCATTGAAAACGGTATAAGCGGATTGTGAAGTGCTTAAATTGATAAATTGCAGGGTCACGCCGCTTGCTTTGCCTGCGTTGTCGGTGCTGTAGTTTCCGGCGGTGTAACTATCGTACATAAAGCCATTCTGTTTAGTTAACTTGAGTATTTCGGTCAGCAGTTCTTCTTTGTGCTTGTCTAGCCATGTGGCGGGCACCTCTTTTCCCGATGCAGATATGATCAGGAGCCTACCGCTGACAATGGCAAGCTGATCACCCTTGGCGATCAAACGGGAAAGCAAGCGGCCGCTTTCATAGACGTGAGCGGTCAGCGACTTATCAGTCACAGCTGCTTGCCCATTCGCTTAGTTGACACGACAGAAATACCACAGCGGGTGGAGATGTTGGCTGACAATCCATCAGGCTCAACAGTGGGCTGGCGGGTTCATCATTTGACAGGATGCAACCGAGATCCCAACGCAAAACAGGACGCTATTCATCAGACCCTTTCCGAGCAGCATTAACTCGTTGGTCTATCCAGGCTCTTATTTCAGCCTCCAACCACGCGCTCGCGCGGCCCCCTTCGACCAACTTGATCGGCCTGGGAAATTTGTCCTTCAAAGCTAATTGGTGAGCATGACTGCGGCAAATGCCGGTCATGAGTTGGACGTCAGGCCACCTGAGCAGGCGATTAGTGGGTGGAGGGTTTTTGCTGGGTTCTTCGGCGGTAAGGGGGTGGGTGTTAATGGTCATGTCTTTTTCTCCATAGGCAGTAGTGTTTTGACCTGCACAGTGGAGCAAAAAAGGTTAGGTATCAGCCAAGCGGTAGGCCCTTAAAAACTACCCATACCTATTTGGGTGTGGCCTATAGGAATAAGGGCTACTGCTCTTTTTTAACCCGAAAGCTTCCATCGTTTTTATAAACATTCGGGGTGCACACGGATCTAACGCGGCCCTTCGCTGTTACGCTTAATTCCTTAGCATGAGTTTTAGCCCAAATATCAAACGCGCGGCTATGTGAGTGGCCTTCCGATCGGTTGCCATCTCGGTAGAGGTAGTTCCAAGCAGCTATCGCTATCGCTAATTCTCCGGGGTAGTTAGGGTTTTCCTTATCTGTTATTGCGGTTATTGCCGCATCACCACTGGGGGTGGTGTTCTTGGCAGCTATGCTGAGGGAGGTTGGTTGATTGGTTGGATCAACTGCTTGAGGGTTATTGAGCCTCTCGAATCGGTCTCGTTCCTCACGGGTTATGAAGTAATCGCTACCGCTAGAGGAAAGTTTTTCCAGTTCTAATTCTTGCTGACTGATAAGATTTTTATACGTCAGAGCTGATTTACCACCTGGCTGAGTAAGTGCCTCCAAAGTATCGCGAGACAATGCAATTAACCGATATACGTTTTGATTGAAGTCTTCGATTTCCCTAACGGGCTTGGGAAATGGTTGGATCGTTGGCCCATAATGGGCGTCGTAATAAATTTTAGGCTTGCGGAAATAGAGAATCGGTGGCGGGGGATCGGCTATGGCTGTAAGCGTGATGGATGTCCACGCAAGCTCTTGTCCCTTATAAGCGAATGCGGTTGATATTTCCTTGCCAATCGGGAGGTTTAAATTGTCGTGAAGCACTGCGGTAACCAGAACGTCTGATTTACATGCTAGACGTAACGATCCTTGCTCGGAGATGTAATGGCTAATCGTGTTGAAGTCACACCCCCACTGCTTCATGATTTCTTCGATTGAAAAGAAGTCCTTTTCTGGTAATTGAAAAGACAAAGAATGCACCCCCGCGCACCCATTAAAAGGAACCCAGGTCAAGGACAGTGGGTAACCATCCCTTTCGCCCCGTCGGGCTAGGCTGGGTTGTTCAGTTAATTCTGTATGCCAAACTTGACCGGTACCACATTTGAGCCGGTTGCTAGCTGATCAAGGTAGTCTGCCCACCACTGCATCATCGTCGTTCGGTCTTTGAGGTATTCGGCATGTTGCGTATATGCCCCCCGGACATGGTTACGTTCAAGGTGGGATAACTGGCGCTCGATAGCATCTGGGTTAAAGCCTTCCTCATTCAGAATTGACGACGCCGTTGTCCTGAAACCATGCGCCGTGGCACGGCTCTTATAGCCCATGCGATACAACGCATAATTCATGGTGTTCTCAGAAATTGGTTTGGCTCTGCTGCGCTCACCAGGAAATAGAAGTTCATAGTGACCCGAGATTGGGTATAGCGAGTTGAGTAGGGCGATCACTTGTCGAGATAATGGCACGAGATGCACCGTTTTCATTTTCATTCGCTCACCTGGAATGCGCCACACCTGCGCCTCCAGATCGAATTCGTCCCAACTGGCACCACGAAGCTCGCCGGGGCGCACGAAAGTTAGCATTAGAATTTGCAAGGCAAATCGGGTGAGGATATGCCCCTGATAACCCGATATCGCCTTCAATAAATCCGGCAACTCTGAACGGGTAACCGCTGCGCGGTGCTTCACTTTTCGGGTTTTAAGTACGCCGGTTAATTCACTAGCGGGATTAACCTGTGCACGGCCGGTTTGTACCGCGTAACGAAAAACGGCAGAACAGCGTTGCAGAACTCGTCCAGCGACATCAAGAGCATCTCGGCTTTCAATCTTGCGGATTATTTCGAGGACATCCGGCGGCTGGATTTCGGTTATCGCTCGCCGTCCCAAAAAAGGGAAGACGTCTTGTTTGAATGAGTCGAGAACTCGTTCAGCGTGATCGACAGACCAGCGTCCTTTCTGATGAACCCACCACTCTCGGGCAATCGCTTCAAAATGGCTTTCAGCCGACAGTTTTTTTTGCCGTTTTTTAAGTTTTCTAAGTAGGGCTGGGTCTTCATCGTTACGAAGCTGAGTTTTAGCCGTTGCAGCAGCCTCCCTGGCTTGAGCCAGGCTCACTTCTGGATAGACACCTAGTGCGAGCACCTTTTCTTTGTCGCCATAACGGTACTTGATGCGCCAGTACTTGCTGCCCTGATGATTAACGAGCAAATACATACCCCGGCCATCTGCTAGCTTGTAGGCCTTTTCGCGGGGTTTTGCGTTTTTAACAGCAATGTCAGTCAGGGGCATTATGGGGGTACTAAAAATGGGGTATTTGAAAGATGCCCCAGAAAATACCCCTAAAATACCCCCGCCGTCAATGGTCGTTGTTGGACGCTAATGAACCATTAAAAAACAAAATCCTTTTAAAAACAAAGGATTAATGGCATTACTGGTCATTGCTGGTCATTGAATTGGTGCCGAGGGTCGGAGTCGAACCGACACGGAGTTGCCCCCGCCAGATTTTGAGTCTGGTGCGTCTACCAGTTTCGCCACCCCGGCATTGCGTAGCGGGCGGAATTATAATCGCTGACCGATTTCAGTAATAGTCCGTTGAGTGGCTAAAAGGACGATCCTGGCGTAATTAATTGGGTCGCTTTTTTCAAGCGACCCGAATAGCGCTGGACTGTGTTCAACCCTTTGGTATCATCGCGCGCCCATGCGCCGCTCCGACTTTCAATATGACCTGCCGAACGGCCTGATTGCCCAGCAACCGCTGGATAAGCGGGGCGATTCGAGGTTGCTGTATCTGCCCGCAACGGGTGACCGGGAGGATTGCCAGTTTTCTCAGCTCGGTGAATTTTTAAGGCCGGGTGACCTGCTGGTGATGAATAACACTCGGGTGATTGCCGCTCGGCTGTCCGGGCATAAGCAGAGTGGTGGGCGAGTCGAGCTGTTGATCGAACGCTGTTTGGGAGAGCATGAGGCGCTGGCGCAGATACGCTCCAGCCGCTCGCCAAAAGCCGGCGCGGTGCTCGAAATAAGCGGTGGATTTCAGGTCACGGTGACCGGTCGGGAGGGGGCATTTTTTAACCTTGAATTTTCTGCCCCGATTGGTGATGTGCTGGCGCAGGTGGGGGAGTTGCCACTACCGCCGTATATTGATCGGGCGCCGCAGGCGGCTGACCTGGAACGCTATCAAACCGTCTATTCGCGGGTCGAGGGTGCGGTTGCTGCACCGACTGCCGGGCTTCATTTTGACGATGACATGTTGGCAACGCTCACCTCGGCCGGTATTGAAACTGCCGAGATAACTCTCCACGTTGGAGCCGGTACGTTCCAACCCGTACGGGTGGATGATCTGGACGATCACCCCATGCATGCGGAGTGGTTGTCTGTCAGCGAACAGGTGGTCGATCAGGTGAGGCAAGCTCGGCGCCGAGGCGGTCGAGTGGTGGCGGTAGGGACTACTTCCCTGCGGGCTTTAGAGTCTGCGGCTCAATCGGGTGAGTTAGCCGCTTATGAAGGTGACACCCAGTTATTTATCACGCCGGGTTATCAATTTAACTGTGTTGACGTCCTGATTACCAACTTTCACCTGCCGGAATCGACCCTGCTGATGTTGGTCAGCGCGTTTTCAGGGTATGAGCGATTAATGGCGGCCTACCGCCATGCGGTGGATGCCGAGTATCGATTTTTTAGCTATGGGGATGCCATGTTTTTAGAGCGAAACGACACGCCATGAGTCGGATGCAGTTCAACCTTTCCACTACGGACGGGCAGGCACGGCGCGGTGAAATGGTTTTCCCCCGGGGTGCCGTACAGACACCGGCGTTTATGCCGGTGGGCACCCAGGCGACGGTCAAATCCCTGTCGCCGGCGGAGCTGCAACAGAGCGGTGCGCAGATTGTTCTTGGGAATACCTTCCACCTGCTATTAAAGCCTGGCACCGACATTATCGCAGCCCACGGTGATCTCCACGATTTTATGGCCTGGCCTGGACCGATTTTGACGGACTCCGGCGGGTTTCAGGTATTCAGCCTGCAAACCAGTCGAAAAATTTCGGAAGCAGGGGTTGAATTTCGTTCCCCACGGGACGGATCGCTGGTGTTTCTGGGGCCGGAAGAGTCGATGAGCACCCAGGCGGCGCTGGGCAGCGACATCGTGATGATCTTTGATGAGTGCACCCCCTACCCGGCGGATGAGGCCCAGGCACGCAAGTCGATGGAGCTATCGTTACGCTGGGCTGCGCGCAGCAAGCAGGCCCACGGCGATAGCAGCGCCGCGCTATTTGGAATTGTGCAGGGCGGAATGCACGAATCCTTGCGGGATGAATCCCTGCGCGGGTTGCTGGAGATAGGTTTTGACGGTTACGCCCTCGGTGGCCTCTCCGTTGGCGAGCCGAAGGACGACATGATGCGAATCCTGGCGCATTCGGTGCCCAACTTGCCAGCCGATAAACCGCGTTACTTGATGGGCGTGGGAACGCCGTTGGATATTCTGCAGGCGGTCAGTCAGGGCGTTGATATGTTTGATTGCGTGATGCCAACCCGAAATGCCCGTCACGGTCACCTTTTTACCCATCAGGGTGTGGTCAGAATCCGCAATGCCAGTAACGCTGCCGATACGCGGCCGGTGGATGAGACCTGTGGATGTTACTGCTGCGAGAATTTTAGCCGGGCCTATTTGCGCCACCTTTTACAAAATGATGAACTGTTGGGCATGCGACTGGCCTCACTGCATAACACCTGGTTTTACCAGTCGCTCATGGGCGATATTCGAGACGCGATCGCTGAACAACGGTTTGACCAGTTTCGGCAACAGTTCCAGACGGCTATGGCGGGGGGCGGTGTGGCATAATCCCACCCCTGTCGGGCAGGTTCGACCCTCGGTGTCGAGCGGTTGCCCGGACCGGTTTAATCGTAATTTTCCCTGACTTTTATCCAGATTTAATACGGAGTATTTTCCACCATGGGTTTTTTTATCAGTGATGCAATGGCAGCCCCACAACCCGCTGCTGGGGCTCCCGGGTTTGATAGTTTTATTTTTGTGCTGCTGCTGTTTGTGATTTTTTATTTCATGATTATTCGGCCCCAGAGCAAGCGCCAGAAAGAACAACGGAATATGGTGGAAGCCCTGGGTAATGGTGACGAAATTGTCACTAATGGTGGCCTGGTCGGGAAAATTATCAAGGCTGGCGAGGTCTATCTGAGCGTGGAGCTTGCCAGCGGTGTCGAAGTGAAGGTGCAGCGCACCGCGATTGCTCAGGTGCTGCCAAAAGGAACGCTGAAAACCCTTTAACGGATCAGGCGTACCTGTCGTCTCCTCTCCTTATCAACTTCCTACCGATCGAAATCAATGAATCGTTACCCTCTCTGGAAAAACTTGCTGGTTTTGCTGACGCTCATCGGCGGCGGACTTTACGCACTACCCAATATCTTCGGTTCAGATCCGGCGTTGCAAATATCCGCCCGGAGAGACGCGGCGGTTGATCAGGTGCTGGTTGATCAGATTGCTGAACGACTCAAAAAAGACGAAATAAGCTATCGCCAGATTGAGCTTAAACAGGATCAGGTGCTGGTGCGGTTCGATCAGGTCGACACCCAGCTGTCTGCCCAGCCGCTGATTCGAGAGGAGCTGGGACGCGATTACGGGGTAGCGCTAAATCTGGTGCCAGCCACGCCGGACTGGCTGGCAAATCTTGATGCCATGCCCATGTTCCTTGGGCTTGACCTGCGCGGTGGTGTCCATTTCCTGCTCGAAGTAGACATGCCAGTGGTTCTGCGCCAGGCCGAAGAGCGCCTGGTGGCGGACTTCAAACCGATGCTGCGCGACGCCAAGCTGCGCTACACCACGGTTAAACGTTTCGCACGGGATGGGGTAACCGGCGTTGAATTAAGGTTCCGGGATGCGGAGAGCCGTCAGCAGTCTGAGGAACTGATCAGCGGCGATTATGAGGGTCTGTTAATTGAATCGGTGGATCGTGGTGGGGATTACTGGCTGGAAGTAGTAATCGGCGAGCAGCTGATCCGGGAGAACGAAACCCAGGCCCTGAAACAGAATATTCTCACCCTGCGTAATCGTGTCAATGAACTCGGTGTGGCCGAGCCGATGATTCAGCAGCAGGGTCGTAACCGGGTGATTGTGCAGCTGCCTGGTGTTCAGGATACGGTGCGCGCCCGCGAACTGCTGGGGGCCACCGCAACCCTGCAGTTTAAGGCCGTCGACGAGGGCAATAGCCTGGAAGCGGCCCTGGCGGGACGAGTGCCGGCCGGGTCGGCGCTTTATCCGCATCGCGACGGTAGCCGCATCTTGCTTAAAAAGCGTACGGTGCTGACGGGTGAATACATTACCAATGCCAGCTCGGGCCTGGATTCCCAGACCGGCGAACCGTTGGTCAATGTTTCTCTCGACGGTCGTGGTGCAAAAATCATGTCCAGTTTTACCGGTAAGAACATTGGTAAACGGATGGCCGTGATTTTTATCGAGAATAAGAAATACACGGTCACCGATGACGAGGGTGAGTCCCGATTCGTCGAGGAGCGAGTAGAAGAGGTAATTACCGCCCCGGTTATCCGCGATCAACTCAGCGCTCGGTTCCAGATATCGGGGTCAATGAACAGTCGGGAAGCGCGGGATCTGGCGCTGTTGTTGCGCGCCGGTTCTCTGGCCGCACCCATGCATTTTGTTGAAGAGCGCACCGTGGGCCCAAGTCTGGGGCTGGACAACGTGAATCAGGGGGTTCGCTCAGTGGTGGTCGGGCTACTGCTAGTGGTCGCCTTCATGGTGGCCTGGTATCGGGGATTTGGGCTGGTGGCGAACACTGCGTTGGCGCTTAACCTGATGCTACTGGTGGCCGTGCTGTCGCTGCTGCAGGCAACCCTGACGCTACCGGGCATTGCTGGTGTCGTGCTAACCGTGGGCATGGCGGTGGATGCCAATGTGCTGATTTTTGAACGCATTAGAGAAGAGCTTGGTAACGGTAATTCCCCGCAGGCGAGCATTCATGCCGGGTTTGATAAAGCGTTTTCGACCATTTTTGATGCCAATGTCACCACCCTGATTGCGGCGGCCGTACTGTTTATATTTGGCACTGGCCCGGTTAAAGGGTTTGCGGTGACCCTCTCGGTCGGCATCGTCACTTCCATGTTCACCGCTATTCTGGTCACCCGGGCGCTGGTCAACATGGTGTGGGGCGGCCGCAGTCTGAAAAGATTGCCTATTGGTAAATCACTGGTGGCGTTTAAGGGCGATCGGGCAATTAAATTTATGTCGCGTCGGAAAATAGGCGGGATAATTTCGGCGCTGCTGATCCTGGTTTCCATTGGTTCGCTGGCGACTCGGGGGTTGCAATTCGGGATCGACTTTACCGGTGGAACTCTGGTTGAGGTGGCTTATGATCAAGCGGCGGACCTGGATCAAATTGAGGCGACGCTTGACGAAGCAGGCCTGGAAGACGCAGTGGTGCAGCTGTTTGGTGCGCCGAATGATGTGTTAATTCGACTGGCAGCGGGACAGGGTGGTGATCTTGCTCAGTTGAGTGGTGATGTACTCACGGCTCTGCAGCGGCAATCCCCAGATGTGGAATTGCGCCGGGTCGAGTTTGTTGGCCCGCAGGTGGGCGAAGAACTGACCCAGGACGGCGGTCTGGCATTGCTTTTTGCCTTAGTCGGTATTCTTATTTATGTAGGCCTCAGGTTCCGTTATCAGTTCGCACTGGGTGCTGTGGCGGCGCTGGTTCATGACGTGATAATCACTATGGGAATCTTTTCACTGTTTGCCATTGAATTTGATCTGACCGTGCTGGCGGCCCTGCTGGCGGTGATTGGTTACTCGCTGAATGACACTATTGTTGTTTTTGACCGGATTCGAGAGAACTTCACGGTGGTCCGTCGGGGTGGGGTGACGGACGTCATCGATCGATCCCTCAATGATTCGCTGTCGCGAACCGTAGTGACCTCGTTGACGACCTTGCTCGTGTTACTGGCGCTGCTGTTTATGGGTGGCGAGGTGATTCACGGCTTTGCGCTGGCGCTCACCATCGGTGTTCTAATCGGTACCTATTCGTCACTGCTGGTTGCCAGTCCCGTGCTGGTAATGATGGGGCTGACCCGCCAGGACATGGAAGAGCCGGAAAAAGAAGGGGCGCTAACCGAGGGTCAAT
>Ga0209273_10001603_pt1 | contig 19474 bp, 12 predicted proteins | sample tdAd471_FD_187126 | JGI IMG/M metagenome (GOLD analysis project Ga0209273, IMG submission 187126) | Marine sediment microbial communities from the Atlantic coast under amendment with organic carbon and nitrate - tdAd47.1 (SPAdes)... | ecosystem: Environmental > Aquatic > Marine > Coastal >...
CCATCTCGTGAAATCCAATGAGATTTTGGCGTCCGTACTCCTGACTTGGCACAATCTCGCCTTCTACCAGGCTCTTTTGGCCGACCTAAGATTAGCGATTGGACAGGATCGCCTCGGTGCTTTTGCGTTTGAATTCAAGGACTTATATAGAACTTCTATTACATCGGGTGAGGGATGAGTCAAAAAACTGCGGCACTGGAGCCGCAGGCTGGCACTGATTTGTGCGTGATAGGGCTAATTGTCGCAAAAATTGTACAAATCCATTGAAGCCGGAATAAGTCTATTTAACACTGTGGCTTGAAAATTGGGGGGCTCCGCGGAGAATTCTGGGGAGGGATGGAAGGTATTGCGCACCATATATTGGTCGCGGAAGTCATAAGTATGAAGACATCGTTTTTTGTCATCGACGGAATGGTCATCCAACGAACCGATGAGGTAACTGCGAATTACCTCGTTCCATCGCTAATTGTTTCGCCCCAGCTTGCGCCAAGCGATCCAAGTTTTGACAGGCAATGGCACCTCAATAATGTTGGAAGTCGTAGAATCCCCCCGGGGCCGGATATCAACGTCCAAGATGTTTGGGACGACTATACCGGAGATGGTATCATTGTTGGTGTCGTGGATGACGGGGTTGAATACACGCATCCGGATCTTGCACCCAACTACGATACGTCACTAGACCTCGACGAAGAAAACAACGACAACAATGCCGCGCCGGGACCGGGTGACAATCACGGTACTGCTGTGGCCGGTGTTATTGGTGCTGCGGCGAATGGACTTTATGGAGTAGGCGTTGCCTACGATTCGACTATCGTCGGATTACGTATGGGCTTTGATGCCGGCGACGGACCCGATCAACCCGGCACGCTTTATGATCATGCCGTAACTGTAGGAATTGATATTCTCAATAACTCTTGGGGATACAATGGTTTCTTCCAAAATTCCGACGACATAAACAATTCCTTCTTCTCACCGATCTTTGATGGTCTTGAGAATTTGGTTGAGAACGGGCGCGGTGGCCTTGGGTCTGTCGTCTTCTTTTCGTCAGGAAACTCTGGCGACCAAGGCCAGGATGCCAATTACCACAATATCTTGAACTCACGTTACACGATCACAGTTGGATCGATGGACCGTGCCGGAGATGTATCGGTATTTAGTAATCCCGGAGCGCCCGTCTTTGTTGTATTACCGGGAGAAGCGATTTCGACCACAGACCGTGTGGGTGCGTTTGGATACACATCAAGCGACAAGGTCTTCATTGACGGTACGTCGTTCTCTTCTCCGATCGGTGCAGGAATTGCCGCCCTGATGCTCGAAGCCAACCCAAACCTTGGTTGGCGTGATGTTCAAGAAATCTTTGCTTTGAGCGCCATTCAGATTGATGAAACCAATCCAGCCTGGACCGTAAATGGTGCGAGCAATTGGAATGGTGGCGGCCTTCATACCAGTCGATACCACGGATTTGGACTAACCGACACGCTCGCTGCTGTACGGCTCGCAGAAACTTGGACGCTCCAAAGCACGTCAGCCAACGAGACGTTTGTTTCGAATTCAAGCAGCCCAAGTGCAACGATTAGTGACCTGGGTACCGTAATTGATACCATAACTATTCCCACCGGCGTGGAAATTGACCATGTGCTGGTGACGCTCAGCATCAGCCATACGGCGCCGGTCGATCTAGTCGTTACTCTAATCTCTCCCGATGGGACCGAGAGCCAATTAGTTGTTCAACCAGGCCTTATACCTGGATCGGATACAACACCCAATTCCGGTGCTGCCGGTGACGACGGTATCCCCGACGCGAATATTTTCTTCACAGTCTCAAGCACTGAGTTCTGGGGTGAAACAGGTGAGGGCACTTGGACGCTTGTTGTCGAGGACACCCTTGCGGGCGACAGCGGCACATTGAACTCCTGGACGATTGAGCTTTACGGTGACGCCCTTACCGATGACGACACCTACTTCTTTACTGATGAATATGCGACGTTCGCGGCGGCCGATACCTCACGGCAAACAATTACCGATACAGCAGGCATCAATGCAATCAATGCGGCCGCGGTAACAAGCAACGTCGTCATCGATTTGAGCGGTGCGGGTGCAAGTACAATTGCACTTACGCCCCTCAATCTTGGCGCAGGATCATTGTTCCACAATGCCTTTGCCGGCGATGGCGATGACACCATCATCGGTAATGCGCTTGGCAACCTCATGTTTGGTGGTCGCGGTGATGATAACCTCACCGGAGGGAGTGGCACCGATACGGTCATGTACCTTTCGAACTCCACGGAGTTCACTTTTACGATCATCACCGCCAGCCAAATTCAGATTTCATACACGGGCACCGCCGGGATTGATGAAGGCACGGATCTTGTTACCGGGGTTGAGTTTTACCAGTTTGGTGACACGACGCTTACCAAGAACGAAGTAATCGTCCTCGCGGGTGGCGCAATTGGGCTTGAGTTTACGTCTGGGACAACAGCAACCTTTGCGGAAGAGAGCACCGGCACAGTTTACGATGCTGATGCAACGCTCGATGGAGGTTCCGCACCCACCTACGCGATCACGGGGGGCGCCGACGCAGCCCTATTCAATATCAACACCACGACCGGAGAAGTCACGTTTGATTCCCCACCCGACTTTGAAGTGCCGGGGGATTCTGGTGCGAATAACGTATACGACATCGATATTACCGCTAGCGCCGATGGAGTTTCCTCAACCCAAACAGTGCAGATCACTGTCACAAACGTAAATGACAATGCTCCGACATTTACGTCTGGCACCACGGCGAGTTTTGCTGAAGCAGGATCGGGGACCGCTTATATCGCCGCAGCAACGGATGTTGACGGGGAGACGCCGACATTCTCAATTTCCGGTGGCGCGGATGCGGCTGATTTCAATATCAACTCTTTGACCGGCGAAGTCACTTTTATCTCGCCACCCGATTACGAAATCCCAGGCGATGTCGGCGGAGACCGCACCTACAACATCGACATCACGGCCTCGGACGGTGTGAACACCGCCACTCAATCTGTTGCGATTTCTGTGACGGATGTGAGCGGCCCACCCATCTTCACTTCGGGTTTGACGGCGGACTTTGCAGAAAACGGCACCGGCACCGCGTATGATACGAGTGCCGCCAGCCCGGATGGACCCGCACCTACCTATTCGATTACCGGTGGGTCAGATGCAAGCCTATTTAGCATCAATACCGTAACGGGCGAAGTTACCTTCGATGCGCCGCCGGACTTTGAGAGCCCAGGCGATGACGGTGGGAATAACGATTATGACATTGAGATCACTGCGGAAAGCGACGGACTGCAGTCAACCCAAACCGTAACCATCAACGTCACGAATGCCAATGATCTAGCGCCAGTCTTTACATCCGGAACAGCTGCCACATACGCGGAAAATGGGTTCGGCCCGGCCTATGACGCCGACGCAACGGATGGTGACGGGAATATTCCTACGTTCACGATTTCCGGTGGTGCGGACTCTGCACTATTCAATATCAATTCCGCGACAGGCGAAGTCACCTTCATCCTGAGCCCAGACTTTGAATCTCCCTCGGATGCCGGCGGCAATAATGTTTACGACATTGAAGTCACGGCTAACGATGGCGTGAATCAAACCGCTCAATCGATAGCGATTGAAGTTACGAATGTCGTCAACGAATTTAACGTCATCAACGGAACGAGTGGCGATGACGAACTTCTTGGCACCGGCGGCGCCGATCAGATCAACGGCCTAGAGGGAGCAGATCGCATTACCGGGGGCCCCGGGATCGACCAACTAAATGGTGGTGGTGGCGACGATGTTTTTCTTGTTGCCGCAGGCGATGGGCCCGATACTTACAATGGTGGGACGGGGACCGATACGATTGCTTCAATAGAAGCCGATGTGGGCATTTCTTTTGCGGGCGGAATATTTGGACCATCGAACTCAATTGAACTGATCACGAACGATGCGCCCGGTGTACCCGGAGCGTTTACTGTCCTAACCGGCACATTGGGCAACGACACGCTCGATGCTTCTACCGAATCTACTCCGTACTACATTCAAGGCCTCGATGGTCGAGATACAATGATTGGCGGGAGCGCCGATGATGTTCTCGAAGGCGGAAGTTCTCGCGATGTTCAAACTGGTAATAGCGGTGCGGACACATTTGTGTATTCCGACGGAGATGGCTCTGACCGGTTAGAGGACTTTGATCCAAATTCCGGCGATGTGGTAAATCTTGCCGGGGTTGGCGGCCTAAATAGTTTTACGGACGTTCAAGCGAATCTCTCAACCGTCAGTGCTGGCACCAAGTTGACGATCCCGGGTGGGGGTTCGATCATTTTCGTTGGCCTTACCCCAAATCAATTGACCGCTGATGATTTTGAATTCGGGCCCGCACCTTCACCGTCATCAACATCTATCGAGCAGAATGCAGCTGTTACAAATACCACGATCGATGGCACCGCTGGTGCAGATAATTTTGACTTCTCCGCAACCGACCTCGTTGGTATCAGTGCCATTAGCATGGGTGACGGAAATGATGTTGTCACCGGCTCTTCGGGCGCGGATACCATCAATGGTGAAGCCGACGCGGACACCATTGATGGTGGGGCCGGGAACGACGTTATCGATGGTGGGCAAGGCAGCGACACCGCCGTCTTCAGTGCGAACCTAGCCGACTACACCCCAACGCAAATCGATGGTGACAGCGTATCGATCGTTGGCCCAGATGGAACAGACACGGTTCATTCAGTTGAGAATTTCCAGTTCGATGATCAGACCCTTAGTTTTGCAGATCTTTTGGGAATTGTGGCCGTACCCACATTTACATCGGGCACCACAAGTGCCTTCGCAGAAAATGCCACAGGCACCGCCTATGATGCCGATGCTTTTGATCTCGACAGCGCAGCGCCCACTTTTGCAATTAGTGGCGGCGCGGACGCGTCTCTCTTTACGATCAATACCATCACAGGTGAGGTCTCATTTGTTTCCTCTCCGGACTATGAAACGCCAACCGACAACGATGGCAATAATATCTATGAGATTGATATAAAGGCCTCATCAAACGGTGACGACACAATACAAAGCGTTTCAATCTCCGTGACGAATGAGAATGACAATTCTCCAGTAATTACATCTGTCGCAGCCGTCGATTTTCCCGAGAACGGCAATGGCATCGCCTACGATGCAGATGGGACCGATAACGACGGGGATGCTCTTACTTTTTCGATTTCCGGTGGCGCTGACGCGAGTTTGTTCTCGATCAACACTGCGACCGGTGAAGTCTCATTCTTGGCGCCACCTGATTTTGAAACCCCGGGTGATGTGGGCGCAAATAATACTTACGACATCGATGTTTCGGTCACGGACGGAAGTACCAGCGCCACGCTATCGGTTGCCATTTCGGTAACTGACGTGGATGAGAACGCGCCGTCTTTTACTCTGCTTACTGGTACCTCCGGCAACGACACGCTCGATGCGTCTGCGGAAGTTACGCCTTACTACATTCAGGGCCTTGATGGCCGAGACACAATGTTGGGCGGTAGTGACGATGATGTTCTCGAAGGCGGAAGTTCTCGTGATGTTCAAACTGGCAATGGCGGCGCGGACACATTTGTTTATTCCGATGGAGATGGCTCTGACCGGTTAGAGGACTTTGATCCAAACTCAGGCGATGTAGTTAATCTGGCCGGAGTTAGCGGCCTAAACAGTTTTGCAGATGTTCAAGCGAGTCTTTCCACCGTCAAGGCTGGCACCAAGTTGACAATCCCGGGTGGGGGCTCAATCATTTTCGTTGGCCTTGCGCCAAATCAGTTGGCCGCTGATGATTTTGAATTCGGGCCCGCGCCATCACCGACTGCAGCACCAGCAGCAATTGCCTCAACTGGTTCCGATAGTTTCATATGGTCAGGCTTTGAATCCCCTGTGCTTTCGTCATTACCCGGTGACGGTATTGCAAAAGAGAGCTTTAGCGGAAACTTAGATCTTGGTTTGCTTGACGGTTTCGCTGCAATTGAGTGGGGCGGTCAGGATGGGTTTGTGTGGAACGCAATTGAGCTGGGCTCTGTGGATTCGCCGGTAATCCAGCAAACCACTGACTTCAAAGATAGTGCGATGGTGGTCGATGATCTTCTTCGGCAGCAACCTGCCGAATCGGTGAGTGACGATCCTCTAGTCTCTTCGCTTCCGCACCTTGATGACCAAATTGACGATGCCGTTTCTCAAGCGCTCGGCAGCCTCAATCTCGGTGACTTCGATCAGTTCATAATCTAGGCAGGCGAGGCCATTTGGCCTGGTCAAACACGCCGAATCTGGTAGTTGACCCTCAGCGGTGGCCCCCCTATGTTCCGGCCCCTCGTGGGCCCATAGCTCAGCTGGTAGAGCAACTGACTTTTAATCAGTAGGTCACAGGTTCGAACCCTGTTGGGCTCACCACATCCGCCGCGTAGTAAAGTGCGGATGATTAGAGGCGAAGGTGTGGATGTCAGATTTCCGCAAGTCCAAAGCATGGTCCGCGCTCGCCGCTCACGCTAAGAAACTGGCCCCTCAACATATCAAAGACCTGTTTACGGAAGACCCAGACCGTTCGAATTGGGGCACGATTACTGCTGCGGGTCTAACTCTCGATATCTCCAAGAACCGGGTTACACGCCAAACAATTGATCTGCTTTCCGCCCTCGCAACCGAGAGGCAGGTGACGGTGGAACGAGACCGCATGTACGCTGGCGAACAGGTGAACGGAACCGAAGCTCGCGCGGCTTTACATATGGCGCTGCGCGGGGAAGGGGCCGCCGGCGCTGCCATCACGCAAGCCAGCGAAGCTAAAGCCCGGTTTCTAGATTTCGCGCGACGCATCAACGCGGACAATTCATCGCAATCGCACAAGCATATCGATCGGATCATTCATATCGGCATTGGCGGATCCGATCTCGGTCCGCGTCTCGTCCAGGCGACACTAGGTACGGCAGATCAAGCTCAAGTGCACTTTGTCGCGAATATTGACCCCCACGAACTCAATGTAGCGCTGGACGGCGCCGATCCTGCCGCAACACTTTTCATTGTGGTGTCAAAGTCATTCACCACCCAAGAAACGGTCGAGAATGCCAAGTCGGCAAAAGCCTGGCTTGAGGCAAATTTGCCCGCAGCCCAGAACGCGAACAATCAATTTGTGGCGGTAACAGAGAATACCAAAGCTGCCGCAAGCTTCGGAATTACTCCCGGTCGCATCTTTCCTTTTGGGGATGGAGTTGGGGGCCGCTTTTCGGTTTGGTCATCGGTGGGCCTCACGCTAGCCATCACATTGGGCGAAGATGCCTTCAAAGAGTTTTTGTCAGGCGCCGCCGAGATGGATCGGCATTTTCTGGTCTCCCCACTTGAAAGAAACCTTCCTGTGCTTCTCGCCCTCGTGGGGGTCTGGAACCGAAATTTCCTTGGTATCGGCAGCCATGCCGTTCTTCCCTACAGCCAGCGTTTGGCACTCTTGCCGAGTTATTTGCAACAGCTCGAAATGGAGAGCAACGGAAAGTCCGTCCGGCGAAACGCGGAGCCCGCAAACGTTGAAACCGCACCAGCTATTTGGGGGGCGGCAGGAACTACGGGTCAGCACGCTTTCTACCAATGGCTCCATCAGGGGACTGATCTTGCTTCATGCGACATCATTCTAGCCTTTGGCGGTACCGGCCAGAATCAGCACAATCAGGATATTCTCGTGGCCAATGGCATAGCCCAGGCAGAATCACTGGCGTTTGGCCGCGACAGGCAGGCCACAGAGGCGGCCCTAGCGGAAGAGGGGCTCAGCGAAGCGGAAATCACGAGATTAGCCCCTCACCGTACATTCCAGGGAAATCGCCCCGTCACCGTGATCTCCATGGATCGGCTTGAGCCCAGAACCCTGGGCGCGCTTTTGGCGCTCTATGAACACAAGGTTTTCACGCAAGGCATTTTGTGGGACATTAATTCCTTCGATCAGTGGGGGGTCGAATTGGGGAAAAACCTTGCCGGTGGTGTCCTGAAGGCCATCACAGGTGACGGACCGGTTGAGGGTTTTGATCCTTCGACGAGACGACTTATAAACGCTGCGCGCCAAACTAGAACTAAGACGACCCGTGAAGATTGATCCCCGCTTGCCTACTCTCGTGAAATCAATATCCGCCCAACGTGTGGGGCGAATGAAACGGCAAATGTGCCTGCCTGATGGTGTGCGCCTCTATGCGATCGGCGACATTCATGGCCGTCTCGATCTTTTGCGCTCGCTACACAGCAAGATCCAAGCCGACGTTGAGGCAAATCCCGCGGAAGAAGTCATCCTTGTTTACTTGGGTAATTATGTGGACCGCGGTCCCCATTCGAATGGGGTGATCAGCACGCTGATCCGCGGCGTGCCTTTTCAAGCGGAAACACATTTTCTGAAGGGCAATCACGAAGACACGCTTTTGACGTTTCTTGAGGATCCAAGCTTTCTTCGCATGTGGCGCGATTACGGCGGCATTGAAACGTTGGCGAGTTATGGCGTGCGCGTTGGCCCGCCTCATCCCGGCGAAGATTGGGTTCACGAAGCCCATATGAAATTTACCGCGGCGTTGCCTCGCACCCATCTTGCCTTCTTGCAGGGCCTCAAGCTCACCTATGAGAAAGGTGATTTTATTTTCGCTCATGCCGGAATTCGCCCAGGCGTGCCGTTGAACGAACAACAGTCAGCTGACCTTTTGTGGATCCGCGAGCCGTTTCTTGCGTCCCGCCGCTTCCACGGCAAAATGGTTGTCCACGGCCATACACCGCAAGAGCAACCGGTGATAAAGACCAACCGTATCGGAATCGATACCGGCGCCTACATCACGGGCGCTCTTACGTCGGTTGTCATCGAGGGAACCACGTTTCGATTTCTGCAGGCACAAGAGCAAAAAAAACCCACGGTGGTTAAACGGCAACGGCAGCCCGTACCGGCCTAGCGCCTGTTTGACATCATCTCTTGCATACGCCTTCATGCACCATCCTCAATACTTCTGAGAAAGCATTGAAATTGCAGAAGATTCGACCAGTAATCTTATCAGGCGGTGCGGGGACACGTCTTTGGCCAACCTCACGATCGAGGCTTCCAAAACAACTTCTTCCCCTTATTTCCGACCGATCAATGCTGCAGGAAACCGCCTTGCGCGCAGCGCCTGAGAACGAGAATTTTCTGCCGCCTTACATCATCTGCAATGAGGAGCACCGGTTTCTAATCGCCGGTCAGCTGCAAGGTATCGGGATTGCGCCGCAGGCCATATTGCTTGAGCCCATTGGCCGAAACACAGCCCCGGCCGCAACCGTGGCTGCATTGCTGGCCCGAGGGCAAGACGAAATACTTCTGGTGATGCCCGCCGACCATCATGTGGAAGACATTGAAGCGTTCCATAGCGCCATAGTTGGGGGAGCTACTCTCGCAAGCGAGGGTCACCTAGTCACATTCGGGATTGCGCCAAGCCATCCAGAAACAGGTTACGGCTACATCAAAGCTGGTGATGCGATGGGCGAAAGCGGCTTCCAGATCGCGGAGTTCATCGAAAAGCCGGACATTACGAGAGCGAAAGCGTACCTGCACGAAGGCAATTATCTTTGGAACAGCGGCATCTTCATGTTCAATCCATCTAGTTTCCTTGCCGAAGTAGAGATGTACGCACCCGAAATTCTGAACGGTTGCCGCGAAGCTCTGGCTGGCGCAACGACGGAAACGGACTTTGTGCGCCTCGAGCGCGGAGCATTAGAGCGATGCCCCTCTGAACCTATTGATACGGCGATTATGGAACGCTCAAAGAATGGCGCCGTATTGCCGGTGGAGATGGGTTGGAGCGACGTGGGCTCATGGGCGGCCCTTTGGGAGATTGGCGAAAAAGATGCTGCCGGGAATGTTACCTCGGGCGATGTGGTGACCGAGGGGTCCACCAATTGCTATGTGCGGGGCGATCGAAAATTGATTTCAGCGATCGGCGTTAAAGATCTCGTTGTGGTGGAAACCGACGATGCAATATTGATCGCCGATCGCGACCGTGCCCAGGACGTGAAGGATATTGTTGGCCGTCTCAACGACAGTGCGCGCAGCGAGGCAGTTCATCACCGTAAGGTTCACCGACCTTGGGGGTGGTATGATCGGATCGAAGAGGGGGAGCACTTTCAGGTCAAAGTGCTTCTGGTCCAGCCAAGGCAAAAGCTATCTTTGCAATATCACAATCACCGCACAGAACACTGGATCGTTGTTGAGGGGGAGGCACACGTCACGGTGGGGGACGAGGTCCAGACCTTGGGTCCAAACCAAAGCACCACCGTACCCAATGGCGTCCAGCACCGCCTAGAGAACCCGACCGATGCACCCCTTAAGCTCGTTGAGATCCAATACGGGAATTACCTCAGCGAGGATGATATCGTCCGGCTTGAAGATATTTACGAGCGGGGCGGGCCCGTCTAGGCATGTATACACTGTCAGCATTTACACGGGCGATATGATCATGCCCGAAAGCCAATCGAGCCTTAAGGAAGCTACTCGCGAAGTTCGTTTGGCGTTCATAGCGGTCGGCGTCGTTAGTTTCTTTCTAAATCTATTGGTGCTGGTCACGCCACTTTACATGTTTCAGATTTTTGACCGTGTACTGACTAGTGGACGCACTGAGACCCTTCTGTTCTTGACACTCATCGCGGTGTTAGCTGTCGCTGTTTACGGTGCGCTCGAAACAATCCGCAGTTTTATGCTTGCTCGCGTAAGTTACTGGCTGGAACGCCGTCTGTCGCGGGACGTTATTGTTCAGAGCTTGGGCGATACAAACAACGCGGGTCTTTTGCGCGACTTCCTTCGCGTGCAAGGATTCGTCGGATCAACCAGTGTCGCGCCTTTTTTCGACGCACCATGGATTCCAATATTTCTCATCATAATGTGGCTATTGCACCCTTGGCTTGGCGGGCTTGCGCTTGCTGCCGCGATACTGCTGGCGATACTGATCCTCTACAACGAGACGGCAACTCGGGAGCGACTCCAGGGCGCGCAAAGGCGCCAGGGAGCGGTTATGGGAACGCTCGGCCAGGCCGCACGCAACGCAGATACGGTTCGGGCCCTCAATATGGGGCCAGCAATGTCCGAACGTCTCGGTGCGCCGTTGGACCAGGCACAAGATGATCTTCGCCTTGCCGCCGATTCCTCTGGCCTTGCACTTGGGCTGATAAAGTTTGTGCGGTTTTCTGTGCAAATTTCAGTTCTCGGACTGGGCGCATATCTCGTTTTGCAATCTCAATTGACGCCTGGAGGCATGATTGCGGGGTCGATCATATTGGGCCGCGCTTTGGCGCCGATCGAACAGGCCGTCAGTGCGTGGCGGGGCTTTGTCGGTGCTCGCGCAAGCTACGACCGCCTCACCGAAGCTTTTGGTGATAATGACGGGCGTGCGGAGAAAATGAAGCTGCCGGATCCGATCGGCCAGATCGCCCTTGAGAATGTTTCCTTTGCCCCGCCGGGGTCCGATACGTTGATCCTAAAGCAGGTGTCCTTTTCGCTGGAACCTGGCCTCGTGCTCGGCGTTGTTGGGCCTTCGGCGGCCGGTAAGACCACGCTCTGCCGCTTGATTACTGGCATCGTGTCGCCCCAATCGGGCGCAGTGCGCCTTGATGGCGCAGAGATCGATCATTGGGACCCGGAACAGCGTGCGAGTGCCGTTGGATATCTTCCTCAGGACGTGGAGCTTTTTCCCGGCACCGTAAAAGACAATATAGCCCGAATGGGGCTGCCCGAAGATGCCGCCGTGGTCGACGCCGCGAAATTGGCCGGTGCCCACGATATGATCCTTCAGTTGCCAGATGGATATGACACTGACGTGGAAGCGGGCGGGCGAAACCTATCGGCCGGGCAACATCAAAGAATTGGATTGGCGCGAGCGGTTTACGGATCTCCCAAAGTTCTCGTGCTCGACGAACCAAATTCAAACCTCGATGAAGAGGGGGAACGCGCACTCCTTGGTGCAATACTCCGCCTCACACAAGAAGGGGTCACGGTAATTGTTGCGGCACACCGCCGAACGATTTTGCAGGTGGTCGATCAACTATTGCTCCTTCGCGAGGGCGCTACCGAAGCATTTGGACCACGCGATGACGTTCTCGCGGCAATTGAAACCGCTCGCCAAAATGCGGCGGCATCTGGGGCATCCGAATGAGTGGCGCACCTGAAAGTCTCTGGAAGACTATGCGCGGAACGCTGATCGCCGGCGCGGTGGTCATCACTTTCTTCGTCGGCGTGGGGCTGCTTTGGGGTGGAACCGCACCAATAGCAGGCGCTGCAATTGCTCAAGGTGTCGTAAGCCCCGACGGGCGCCGGCGAACGGTCCAGCATCTTGAGGGCGGCATCATCCATCAAATTCTGGTCACAGAAGGCGATCAGGTAAGCGTCGGTGAACCCCTGATCATACTTGAAGAAACTCAAGCGCTTGCTGAGTACAGCCGTATCAAATCGCAGCAACTCACCTTTGCCGCGATGCAAGTCCGGCTTGAAGCGGAACAAGACTTAGAAGATGAAATTGCATTTCCCTCATGGCTTCTCGATGAGGCTGGCGATAGGGGAGTTGCGGAGATCATTGAAACGCAGAGCACTTTGTTTGCAACCCGCGCAGCGGCCCAAGAAAGTCGTGAGTTGATCCTTCGACAACGCATCGCACAGTTGGATGAAGAGATCACCGGACTTGAAGCGCAGATTGACAGTCAAAACCGGCAACTGGAATTGATCGCGAGCGAAGTCGCGGACGTTCAGGAACTCGTTGATCGAGGTCTTGAACGACGACCACGGCTACTCGCGCTTCAAAGGCAAGCCGCGGACATCGAAGGAACCCTGGGTGAAAACCAGGCAGGCATAGCTCGCGCGCAACAATCGATCGGCGAGACCGAACTCCAGATACTGAACCTTGAGACGGACCGGCAGGATGAGATCGCCAATTCGCTCAATCAAGTACGGTTCGAGCGGGCAGGCATCGAGCAAGAACTGTTACGCACGCAGGACGTGCTCGCCCGGACTTCAATCACCGCTCCTATCTCAGGCATCATAGTTCAAAGCAGGGCCTCCACAGTGGGGGGGGTGGTCCGGTCCGGCGAGCCCATCCTGGACATTGTCCCGCAGGAAGAAGAGCTGCTGATCGATGCCCGAATCTCACCCTTGGACATCGACGCCATTCAAATAGGCATGAGCGCGGAAATCATCCTTTCGGCCTATTCCCAACGCCGGTTGCCTCGTATCGGCGGGACGGTGCGCTCCATTTCCGCCGACAGGCTGATTGACGAGATCACCGGACAGGCCTATTTCCTAGCCCGGGTCGAGGTAAACCCCCAGGAATTGGCTGCTCTCGAAGGCGAAGTAACCCTAACAGCCGGGATGCCTGCGGAGGTCTATATCCTGACCGGCGAGCGAACGGCGCTTGAATACCTAATAGAACCCGTGATTCAGAGCTTTCGGAGGGCCTTCCGAGAGGCCTAGGACTTGCATCTTGCGGCAGGACCGTTATGTAAGCGCGGCGCCATGCTGGGGAGCGCGCCAAAATTGTCCGAAAGTCCAATTTGGCACTGTATAATCCAGCGTTTGGCAAAGCTATGATGGCAGGCCGCGCGCCGCGGCGAACTTGGCGTATGTGAGTAATCAAAAGGGCAGTAAAATGGATCGGCTGGATCGGCTCGAAAGCCAGAGCGTTTACATCTTTCGCGAGGCGTTTAATCGCATCGACAACATCGCGATGCTTTGGTCCTTGGGCAAAGACTCAAATGTGATGATCTGGCTCGCCAAAAAGGCGTTCTATGGACATGTGCCGTTTCCTACGATGCACGTGGACACCGGCAAAAAGTTTCCCGAGATGTACGACTTCCGTGACAAATACGAGAAGGAATGGGGACTCAATTTTATCCGTGAGGAATGCCCACCGATCGATCAGACCGACGACTCTTTGCCGCCAGCAGCCCGTTCCGCCGCGCGAAAGACCGAAGGCCTCAAGACCGCCCTCAAGAAGCACAAATTCAACGCGCTATTTGCAGGCATCAGGCGCGACGAAGAAGCCCTGCGCGCCAAGGAACGTGTTTTCTCTCCGCGCGGTCTTGAAGGGAATTGGGACTTCCGCGATCAGCCACCAGAATTCTGGGATCAATACAACACCGACTTCCCGCCGGGAACGCACATCCGCGTTCACCCGCTCCTTCATTGGACCGAGATCGATATTTGGGAATACACGTTGCGGGAAAACATTCCGCTGATCTCGCTTTACTTTTCAAAGGACGGCAAACGCTACCGATCGCTGGGGGACAAAGACATAACCTTCCCCGTTGAAAGCAATGCCAGTACCGTCGAAGAAATCATTGAAGAACTGAATACCACCAAAGTCTCCGAACGATCCGGCCGCGCTATGGACCACGAAGCCGAAGACAGCTTCGAGCGCCTGCGCGCCGATGGGTATATGTAGGGGGCGACGCAATGGATCAGTCAAAGAATCAAGTCACCGCACCCCTTACGCGCCAACAAGCGCACCGGGACCTTCTGCGTATCGTGATTGTGGGTCACGTGGACCACGGCAAGTCGACCCTTGTGGGGCGTTTGTTCCACGACACCGATAGTTTGCCTGAAGGCAAGTATGAATCCATTAAGGCGATGTGTGAACGCCGCGGGATGCCGTTCGAATGGGCGTTCCTTATGGATTCGATGCAGGCCGAACGCGACCAGGGCATCACCATCGACACGAGCCAGATCTGGTTCCATACCGAAAAGCGCGACTACACAATCATTGACGCGCCGGGCCACAAAGAGTTCCTCAAGAACATGGTCACGGGGGCGGCTCAATCAGACGCTGCTGTTTTGATCGTGGACGCAGATGAGGGCATTCAGGAACAGTCCCGCCGACACGGCTATCTGCTGCACTTGCTCGGCGTGCGTAATGTTTCCGTTGCCGTCAACAAGATGGACCTTGCTGATTACAGTGCTGAACGATTCAATGAGATTGAGCGTGATATCCGCGCGTATCTCGAAAGCATCGGTATCACGCCTACATTCGTCATTCCGGTTTCCGCACGCGAGGGCGACAACATCGCCCGGCCTTCGGACAACATGCCTTGGTATCTTGGGCCGACGATCGTGCAATCGCTCGATAGCTTTCCGACGCCAACCTCGCCGATCCATCTGCCGTTTCGGATGCCGGTGCAAGATGTCTATAAGTTTGACCAACGCCGCATCATTGCGGGCCGGATTGAGTCCGGTCGGCTATCGGTGGGCGATTATGTTCTTTTCTCGCCGTCCAATAAGACGGTGCGCGTGAAGTCAATTGAGAGCTGGCCCGTAGGGAAAGAACCCGCAACCCATGGCGTTGCCGGTCAGTCGGTTGGCATCACCCTTGATGAGCAGATCTTTGTGGAGCGCGGCGAGATCGTCTCTGGGACGAGCAATCCGCCTGTGGAAACCGATGTGTTCCGTGCACGGGTCTTCTGGCTTGGGCGCAAGCCACTTGAGGTCGGCGCCAACTACAAGATGAAACTTGCCACGGGTGAAGCGAACGTCACCGTTCAAAGTATCGAACAGATCATCGATACCACTGATCTCTCCCATACAACGGCAAAGCAAGTGGAGCGCAATCAGGTGGCCGAAGTCGTCATCCGGTCAAAGCGACTTCTCGCCATTGATGAATTTACCGCGCTCTCGCATACCGGCCGTTTTGTCCTCGTGGACAAATACGACATTGCCGGGGGCGGCATTATCTCGATGGAGGGCTATGCCGACCAACGCGATCTTGTCACGCAACGTTCCACAAACATCACAATGGTCGAGCACCGGATTTCCCTCGATGCCCGGTCCAAGAAAAATGGCCATGCGGGCGGTGTCCTTTGGTTTACCGGACTATCCGGTGCGGGCAAATCCACGCTTGCCGTCGAACTTGAGCGGCGTCTGTTTGACAAAGGCTACAATGTCTTTGTGTTGGACGGCGATAACGTTCGCCATGGCCTGAACGCAAACTTGAGTTTCTCGCCGGAGGATCGTGCCGAAAACATTCGACGGGTGGGTGAAGTCGCTGCGCTTTTTGCCAATGCAGGGGTACTGACGCTTACGGCGTTCATTTCGCCGTATCGTTCGGACCGGGATCGCGCACGGGCGGCGGCCGAAAACATTTTCCATGAAGTCTTCATCAAAGCCGACGTCGCAACTTGTGAAGAGCGCGACCCCAAGGGTCTCTACGAAAAGGCCCGCAAAGGCGAGATCAAGGACTTCACGGGGATCTCAGCGCCGTATGAAGCGCCTGATGGTCCGGAGATGACGGTGGATACTACCGATCGCTCCATTGACGATTGCGTTGATCAGCTTGTTGAGTACGTGGAATCGAACTTCCGGGTCCGCTAGAGGTTAGTCCGCGGCCCCCACGCGAAAGGACGTCCATGCGCATCCTTCTCACCGGCGCTGCGGGCTTTATAGGCTTTCACACGGCAAAGGCTCTGCTCGCACGCGGTGACGAGGTTGTCGGCGTCGACAATCTCAACGACTACTATCCGGTAAAACTAAAAGAAGCCCGCCTGGCGCAGCTTGAACCTTCGGACAAATTCACGTTCGTTCGCACCGATATATCAGATCGCGATGCTTTTCTCGATCGGTTCAAATCTGAAAAGTTCGACGCCATCATCCATTTGGCCGCTCAGGCAGGGGTCCGTTATTCCATCGAGCACCCGTTCGATTATGCGGATGCCAATCTTGTTGGTCATCTGGCGATACTGGAGCTTGCGCGTGCGCAGAAAGACCTTCGACACCAGGTTTACGCATCATCCAGTTCTGTTTATGGCGGCAACACAAAGCTTCCATTCTCAGAGGATGATGCGGTCGACAAGCCTGTGTCACTTTACGCGGCGACCAAGCGCTCGTGCGAACTTATGAGCCACACTTATTCTCACCTCTACGGAATTCCACAAACTGGCCTCAGGTTCTTTACGGTCTATGGGCCATGGGGCAGGCCGGATATGGCTTACTGGACGTTTACGCGGGACATCCTTGAAGGAAAACCGATCCGCGTTTTCAACAATGGCGACATGAGTCGCGACTTTACATATATCGATGACATTGTGACGGGTGTGCTCGCCGTCCTAGATGAACCGCCACAGAATGACAATCTTCATCGCCTCTACAACATCGGGAACAACAATCCTGAGAAGCTAACGGACTTTATCGCGCTGATTGAAAAGCTAACGGGGCGTGCGGCTGAAAAAATCATGGAGCCGATGCAACCGGGCGATGTTTACAGCACCTATGCGGACATCACCGCTATTAAGCGTGACTTTGGCTTTGAACCATCAACGCCTCTGTCGGATGGCCTTCCTAAGTTCGTCGACTGGTTCCGGGCGTATAACGGTTAAAGCATGACCCAACCCCACGCGCTCATCACCGGTATTGCGGGTCAGGACGGCGCGTATCTTACAAAGCTTCTGTTGGAAAAAGACTATCGGGTCACCGGGTTCGATGTGCCTGGCACACAAGTCGCACACGTTCCCGGCACGCCGAGCACGGGTTCTCAGGTTGAAGTTCTCTATGGCGATATTCGTGAAGGTAGGCACATTCGGTCTGCGATCAAAGCTTGCCAGCCCACCGAGATTTATCATCTAGCGGGGCGCACCCATGCCGGAGATAGCTTTGCGCACCCTGATGAAGCACTTGCTACCAACTACGATGGAACGCTGAACCTTCTAGAGGCCGTCGCTATCACAAATCCAGATCACCAACCTCGGCTCTTTCTGGCATCAAGTTGTGAGATATTTGGCAGCGATGGCGATGAGACACTTGATGAGAAGAGCACCATCGCCCCTGTGAGTCCTTATGGCCGATCAAAGGCGCTGGCCTTTGAGGCCGCGTGCGAAGCAAGAAAAAGTCGCGAACTTCATTTGTCGAACGGCATTCTGTTCAACCACGAAAGCCCCTTAAGACCCGAGACATTTGTGTCGAGGAAGATCACAAAGGCGGTAGCTAGGATCGGAGCGGGAGGCGCCGACGATCTCAGCCTTGGAAACCTCAGTGCTCGCCGCGACTGGGGTCATGCCGCCGATTATGCGGATGCCATGTGGCGTATGCTTCAACAGCCCACCGGCGATGACTATGTGGTCGCAACCGGTCGCACCACGACGGTGAGGGACCTGGTTGATATGGCCTTTGCAGCCATCGATCGCGAGATTGATTGGGCGGGCGAGGGCGCAAGCGAGACCGGGAGGTGTCGCGCTTCCGGCAATATCCTGGTTCGCGTTGACCCTGAACTATACCGGCCGCTGGAAGCGCCTTTGCGCATGGGGAATGCCTCTAAGGCCCGCGAACGCCTCGGCTGGGAACCATCTAGGACCGTGGGTGCGCTGATCCGGGAAATGGTCGAGGCCGATCGGGCTCGGTTCGCGGAAACCAATCTTGCGGTGGCTAGGTGACTGAGCCTCAAAGCCCGGTTAGGATCGCGCGAAAGATTCGAAGGTTGCCCAAAATCCTATGAATACCAATTGGATAGAGAGCTTTTTTAAGGCCGAGTTTGCTGAGCACGCCCAAGCCGCTGAGGCTACGGAGACTGCGCTTCGGGCGCCGTTTGCTGAGATGGTTGCCGCCGCAGCCGCATCTGTTCGGGCCGGGGGCAAAATCCTCTTTTTCGGCAATGGGGGCAGCGCCGCTGATGCCCAGCATCTCGCTACCGAGCTGACCATTAGGTTCAAGAAGGATCGGGCCCCAATCGCTGCGATTGCGCTAACCACGGACAGCTCAGCGCTGACAGCCGCCGGAAATGACCTCGGCTTTGAACAGATATTTGCGCGCCAAGTGGAAGCGTTGGCGAAAGAGGGTGACGTAGCAATTGGAATCTCAACGTCCGGCACCTCACCGAATGTGATCGCCGGTCTCAAGATGGCCAAAGCGAAGGGCTGCACAACAATCGGTTTTACGAGCGTTAAGGGCCTTAGCCTGGAAGCTTATACGGACATTCTCTTTGCGGTCCCCGCCACCGCCACCGCGCGAATCCAGGAAATGCATATTCTGATCGGGCATATGCTTTGTGGGGGGCTTGAGCAAGAACTCGGGCTTGTCGCGCGCGAGGGAGGTGACGCATGAGCCAGAGCCACGATCTCGCCGCTATGGTCGCAAAGCTGGCGGGGCGCCGGATTATCTGCCTCGGCGATGTGATGCTCGATCGCTATGTCTACGGATCGGTTGATCGCATTTCACCCGAAGCACCAATTCCCGTAGTCGCCGTCAAACGTCAGACAGCAATGCCCGGCGGCGTCGGCAACGTCGCGCGCAATGTGGCGGCTCTTGGGAGCGAAGCCATCTTGATCGGTGTTGCGGGCAATGATGATGCGGGCAAAGAGCTCAAGCGGCTTATCGCGGATGAAACGCGTATGATCGCCGATCTGGTTTACGACAAGGACCGGCCAACAACAGTGAAGACACGCTTCATGGCGGGTGGACATCATCTTTTGCGCGCAGACGAAGGTGAGGGTGCGA
>Ga0209273_10001604_pt1 | contig 19462 bp, 14 predicted proteins | sample tdAd471_FD_187126 | JGI IMG/M metagenome (GOLD analysis project Ga0209273, IMG submission 187126) | Marine sediment microbial communities from the Atlantic coast under amendment with organic carbon and nitrate - tdAd47.1 (SPAdes)... | ecosystem: Environmental > Aquatic > Marine > Coastal >...
ACGAAGCGACGCCTCAAGTGAAAAAGGCGAGCCTCGGGCGTTAGCCCGTGGGTGCCAGTGTCCAGTCCGTTACGGGACCTCGTTCCCACGGCATGGACTGAACCTGCAAATGAATACCGACGGTCAGTGCTGCAAGGTTCCGTCACCAATTGAACGATCTTCGTCAACCGAGAGCCGGTCAACCACGGGCCGGTCAACCACGGGCTAACGCCCGAGGCTCGCCATTGCTGGAGACATGTGTTCGTTTCCGGGGCATCGCACGAATTCAGCTCGCTCATGTTACGCCAGCTCCAGGCCGGTCAGTGTGCTGGTGCTCATGCTGAAGCGGTCGGTCTCGACGCCGAAACGCTGCAGCATCGAGACGAACAGATTGCTGAGTGGAACCCGCTGTCGAACATCTTCGGGATACTGCTTGTGCTCGCCGTGACGGAAGCCGCCGCCGGCCAGCACGATCGGCAGGTCGTGGTTTGTGTGCGAGTTCGCGTTCCCCATGCCGCTGCCGAAGAGCACCATCGTGCTGTCGAGCAGGCTGCCGTCGGCGTCGGGTTCGCGGATCGACTTCAGCTTGTCGAGGAACCGCGAAAACTGCTCGACCTGATACAGCTCAATCTGCGTCAGCAGGTCGAGATTCTCCGGCAGGTGGCCGTGATGCGAGAGGCCATGGTAGCCCTTGCGGATGCCGAGATCCGACGCGGCGAAGCTGCCGCCGATTTCGAGCGTCGCGACACGCGTTGAATCCGTCTGCAGGGCGAGCGCCATCAGGTCATAGATTTTCGGCAGGTCGCGCGTCAGCCCCTGGTTCTCGGGCTCGTCGATCTCGACCTGCGGCTTCGGAACCTTCTGCCACTGCCGGTCGAGATCGAGCTTCACTTCGACATCGCGGACCGAACTGAAGTACTCGTCGAGCTTCCGCTGATCGGTTCTGCTGAGCTTCTTCTTCAGCGAGTTCGCGTCGCCCAGCACTGCATCAAGGATCGACTCCTGCAGCGCGATGCGGTCGGTCGCTTTCTTTTTCGCAGCGGCATCGTCGTCAACAAACAAAAGGCGAAACAGCTCGCGCGGTCCCGGCACGGGAGGCACGCGCGTCCCGGTTCGTGTCCAGCTCATCTGACAGCCGCCATGCAGGCCGTCGGCCGACCCGATGGCCAGCGACGGAAACCGCGTGCGAGAACCGACAAACTCCGCAGCCCGCTGATCGAGACTGATGCCGCCTTCCTCCATTCCGCGAGCGTCTGCTGACTTGACGCCGGTCAGGAACGTATGCACGGCAAAGTGTCCGCCCTTGAGACCGTGATCCAGGTGCGAGAACAGGGTGAAGTCGGCGCGATGATTCTCCAGTGGCTTGAGCAGCGGCGTCAGTTCGTAATCACGACCGGTCGTCTTCGGCCAGAACGCGCCGGGATACATGCCGAACTCGTTGCCCACGCAGACCATGCGGACGGGAGCAGTTTTCGACTCAGCGGCGAGCGCAACTCGCGGCAGCGATTCGAGGGCAGGCAGCGCGATGGTGACACCCGCCGCCTTCAGAAACACTCGTCGTTCAATTCGATGCTGTGCCATTTTGTCGCCTGTTCTGAACACTCAGTGTCTGATCCGCACGCCGTTCTCAACCACGGTCCGGTGACCGGTCGGTTGTCACCGCCGAGTATAGCGGGATCCTCCTGCGAATCCGCTATCCGAGTCTCGGTTGAATGCGTTGAGCGGAGCCCCCGGTTCCTGCCGTCTCCGGTACGATGCTTGCTCCTCAAAGTCCACTGTGGTTGCCAACCTGCGGCAACGAGGAGGTGCATCATGAAACCCATCATGGAACATACCGGCCTGAGGGGCGACCTGCTCGCCGAGCATCAGGAGCTGTTGCAGAAGATCAGGGACCTTCAGCAGTTCTGGCACGAGGTTGACGAGCTTGGCATCGGTCCAAAGTGCCAGGAACTCGCCGACAGGGTGGCCGACATTCGCGAGCATCTGCAACAGCACTTCGATGCGGAAGAGCGTGACGGCCACCTGGGCTCAGCTTTGAAGATGGCTCCCCGCTTCGCTCTGGAGGCCGACGAATTACTCGCTGAGCATGTTACGATGCTGCAGACACTCGATGGACTCGGAGGCCGGCTGCGAGCCGGGGGACCTGAAATCTGGAATTGCGTATGTTCGGAAATCGAAACGTTCATCCGCGAACTTGAGCATCACGAGCACCGCGAAAACGGAATTCTGCAGGCAGCATTCAATGATGACTGTGGAGCTGGCGAGTAACCGCGCCGGTGTCGGCGGTCCGATGGAGAAACTGTGTCCGCGGCAGTCTTCGAAGCACGAAACCTCACGAAGACCTACCAGATGGGTGAGGTCCAGGTGCAGGCGTTGCGAGGTGTCGATCTGGATCTCTTCGAGGGCGAACTGACGGTTCTGCTCGGCCCGTCCGGAAGTGGGAAGTCGACGCTGCTCAACATTCTTGGCGGGCTCGACGTGCCCACTTCGGGCACCGTCCGGTACTGCGGGGAACTGCTCGACACCGACGATGACGCCACTCTCACCCGCTTTCGTCGCGAGCACGTTGGGTTTGTGTTTCAGTTTTACAATCTGATTCCGAGTCTCACGGCGCGCGAGAACGTCGCACTGATCACGGACATCGCCAGCGATCCGCTGCCCCCCGATGAGGCGCTCCGGCTTGTCGGGCTCGGCCAGCGACTGGATCACTTCCCGGCACAGCTTTCCGGCGGCGAGCAGCAGCGCGTCGCCATCGCGCGGGCCATCGCCAAGCAGCCGCACGTTCTCTTGTGTGACGAACCGACCGGGGCACTCGATGCAAGCACCGGGATCGTTGTGCTGGAAGTCATCGAGCGAATCAATCGTGAACTCGGCACGACGACGGCGGTGATCACTCACAACGCGATCATCGGACAGATGGCGGACCGCGTCGTGACCCTGTCGGAAGGCCACATTCAGAAAGCCGAAGCCAATCCGCAGCGGCGACCGGCCGGAGAGTTGAGCTGGTGATGCTGGCAATTCATCGCAAGCTGTTTCGCGATCTGGCTCACATGAAAGGGCAGGTGATCGCGATCTGCCTGGTTATTGCGTGCGGCATCGCGACGTTCGTCATGTCGCTCAGCACGCTGGCCTCGCTGCGGGAAACGCGCGAGGTCTATTACGAGCGCTATCGCTTTCCTCATTTGTTCGTGTCGTTGAAGCGTGCTCCGGAAACGCTGCGGCGACGGCTCGAAGAGCTTCCCGGTGTCCGGACGGTTGAGCTGCGAATCGTTTCTGAAGTGACGCTCGACATGCCGGGAATGGACGAGCCGGCGGTCGGACGGCTGATTTCGATTCCCGAAACTCACCGGCCTCGACTGTGCAATCTGCACCTGCGAGCGGGTCGGTATGTTGAAGCGGGGCGCAACGATGAGGTCATCGTCAGCGAAGCGTTTGCCGATGCGCATGACCTGAAGCCCGGCGATTCGGTCACGGCGATTCTCAACGGACGGTTGCAGACGCTGCGGATCGTCGGTGTCGCACTTTCACCCGAGTACGTGTTTCAGATTCGTGGTGGCGAGATGCTGCCGGACGATCGTCGATTCGGCGTGTTCTGGATGGGCGAAACCGCGCTGGCCGCGGCGTTCGACATGACCGGCGCGTTCAACAACGCGATGCTTGCTCTGATGCGCGGCGCGACCGAGGAGCAGGTCATCGAACGCGTTGACGATCTGCTGGAACCGTATGGCAGTCTCGGAGCGTACGGCCGCGATGAGCACGTTTCGGATCGGTATCTCAGCGACGAGATCCGCTCGCTCCGCGGCATGGGGATGATCGCGCCGGCGATCTTTCTGGGGGTTGCGGCGCTGCTGTTGAACATTGTCCTGTCGCGACTGATCGGCACTCAGCGCGAGCAGATTGCCGCATTGAAAGCGTTTGGCTATTCGAACCGCGATATCGGGAGGCATTACCTCGGCTTTGTTCTGATCATTGTGTTGAGCGGTTCGGTGCTGGGAACGTTCGGCGGCGTCCTGATGGCGCGCGGGCTGACGCGGACGTACACCGAGTTCTACCGCTTTCCGATTCTGCAGTACCAGCTCGATGCGTCGGTCGTTGTGTTGGGATTTGGAATCGCTCTGGCCGCCGGAGTGATCGGAGCGCTGATCTCGGTTCGCCGCGCCGCAAAGCTGCCGCCTGCCGAAGCGATGCGGCCCGAACCGCCAAAGTCGTTCCGCGCGACGCTGCTGGAACGTCTCGGTCTGCAGCAACTGCTTTCGCCGGCGACACGCATGATCTTCCGGAATCTGGAACGGCAACCGATCAAGACCGCGCTGTCGATTCTGGGCATCGCCATGTCCGTCGGCGTGCTGGTGCTCGGCAACTTCATGGAAGACTCGCTCGACTATCTGATGGACCAGCAGTTTCAGGTCGCGCAACGTCAGGACATGAGCATCAGCCTGGTCGAACCGACAACGGGCAGCGTCGTGCACGACATCTCCCACCTGCCGGGTGTCGTCCATGCCGAACCGATTCGCGGCGTGTCGACCCGCATGAACTTCGGGCATCGATCGCGGCGTGTCGGAATCCTTGGTCTGCCGTCAGACATGCGACTGTTTCAGTTGCTCGATGCGAAGCGTCAGCGGCTCGACGTCCCGCCGGAAGGGCTGCTGGTCTCGGACAAGCTGGCGAGGATTCTTGAAGTTCAGCCGGGCCAGTCGGTCACCGTTGAAGTGCTGCAGGAGGAACGACCGGTCCGTGAGATTTCAATCGCGGGGGTCATCGACGACTTCTCCGGCCTGTCCGCGTACATGAACATCGACGCGTTGAACCGGCTGATGCAGGATGGCGACACCGTTTCCGGGCTCTACCTCACCGCAGACAGCCGACATCACAACGAGCTGTATACGGAGCTGAAGTCGTCGCCCCGAGTCGCGTCGGTGACGATTCGCACGGGAATGCTGCAGACGTTTCGTGACACGATGGCCGAGAACCTGCTGCAGATGAAGGCCTGGAACGTGTTCTTCGCCAGCGTGATCGCGATCGGCGTTGTCTATAACAGCGCGCGAGTTTCCCTGTCGGAACGCAGTCGCGACCTCGCCACGCTACGGGTCGTTGGATTCACACGACAGGAGATCTCGTTGATCCTGCTCGGCGAACTGGCCGTCCTGACGCTCGTGGCGATCCCCGTCGGCCTGTTAATCGGGCGCGGTCTGGGTGAGCTGGTCGCGCTGGGGCTCGACACGGAACTGTACCGGATACCGCTGGTCATCAACCCGGACACGTACGGCTTCGCGGCGCTCGTGACGTTGAGTGCGTCAGTTGTCGCCGGCCTGATCGTCCGCCGCCGCCTCGACCACCTCGACCTGGTTGCCGTCCTCAAGACACGCGAGTGAGATCGCGGTCTGATCGCCGAGGAAACGTCGCCAGCGGCGTTCTGGATTCACGCCAACGGCGTAACAGATCAGAGCCCAGGGTCGCATAGCGCACCCTGGGTGAACAATGGCCGACGAGGCGTACCCTGAAAGGGAACCAGCCGCTGGCGATCATCATTCAGTCCCACACGTAACGTTCATCCCACTCGACGTCGTACTTGCGGAGCAGACGCCGGAACTCATCCTGGAACGACTCTTTGCGGTGATGCTCGTGCTGATTTGAAATGTACGAAACGAGTCGGTCGACGTGGCTCGGAGAGATCGAGAATGCTCCGTACCCGGCCTGCCAGGAAAAGTCCCGGAGGCCGGAAAACTCTGCCTTCGCCCACTTCGACGAATCCCGTTTGAGATTCCTCAAAAGGTCCGCAATGCGGATGCTCCGTCCGAGTCGACAAAGAACGTGTACATGATCCTCAACGCCGCCAATTCGAATCGCTGGGCAGTCGAGTTCGCGACAGATACCTCCAAGATACTCATGCATCCGTGTCAGCGTTTTGTGCGACCGAAGAAACGGGCGACGTTCTTTCGTGGAGAAGACAATGTGCAGATAGATTTGCGCGAGTGACTGCGACATCGGGCCCTCTTCGAGTCTGTGGGAGTGGCTGGTACTCTTTCAGAGTACTCGCAGACGTCTGCCTGTTCACCCAGGGTGCGCTGCGCGACCCTGGGCTTTGATCTGATACGCCGTTGGCGTATGTCTCGCCTTCGCTGGCAGTTCACGGATCGGTGCCCCGAATCTGACTCGGCAACCTTCAGTCTGAAACTTTCTGAACTACTCCACGTTGAAACTCGCAGGTGTTTGGGGAACTTTCATGCGGCAGATTCTGAGACGACTGTTGCTCTTTATCGTTCTGGCTGTCGTCGTTGCCGGAATTGTGTTCGCCTTTCGACCGCAACCGGTGCTCGTCGATACGACGGTTGTTGGTCGTGGCGAGCTGCAGGTGACGGTTGACGAGGACGGGCGGACGCGGATTCGTGAGCGGTATGTCGTTTCGGCACCGCTCAACGGGCGGCTGCAACGCGTGCTGCTCGACCCCGGCGACACCGTCACGCAGAACGAGACCGTCGTCGCGACGATCGAACCGCTTGACCCGAGCCTCCTTGACGAACGAACCCTTGCAGAATCGCGAGCACGAGTGAGCGCTGCCGAGGCTCAAGTGCAGCGCGCGACAGCACTGGTGGAACGCGCGAAGGTCGCGGTCGACCAGGCCGAGTCGGAACTCGGACGCGTTCACCGGCTCGCCGAACAGAATGGTGCGAGTCGCGAAGAGGTCGAAACTGCGCAACTCGAGTTCCGGACGGCGGAGCGCGATCATCAGGCTGCGGTCTTCAGCCGCGAGATCGCCGAGTTCGAACGCGAACTCGCGCAGGCCGCGTTGATCCGTTCCGGAGAACCTCCCAGCGACGGCAGCAGCGTCTCGGCAGAGTATCTCGTCATCAAGGCGCCGATCTCCGGCGAAGTGCTGCGGGTGTTCGAGGAGAACAGCCGCGTCGTGACGCCCGGAACGCAACTGCTCGAGATTGGCGACCCGGCCGACCTCGAACTGGAGATCGATGTGCTGTCCAGCGACGCTGTGCAGATTCGTCCGGGCCAGGACGTCATCATCGATCACTGGGGCGGCGAGCAGCCTCTGCACGGCAGCGTCCGCCTGATCGAGCCGTCCGCGTTTACAAAGATCTCAGCACTGGGGGTCGAGGAGCAGCGCGTGAACGTCATCGCCGACCTGACTGACACATCGGAGCAGCGTCGCGGCCTGGGCGATGCCTTCCGCGTCGAGGCTCACATCGTGACCTGGCAGGGAAATGACGTGCTGAAGATCCCGACCAGCGCCCTGTTCCGGTCGGGAGACGACTGGTGCGTGTTCGCCGTTCGCGACGGACGGGCTCAGGATGTGACTGTCGAGCCCGGACACCGCAATCCGCTGGAGGTCGAAATTGTCAGCGGCCTGTTCGAGGACGACGAAATCGTCCTCTACCCCGGAGATCGAATCCGCCACGGCACGCTGGTCGAACGGCGTCAGTAAACGATCGTCGTAGCTGGATTCGCCAGAATTCAGTGCCTTCTACCTGCTGCCTGAATTCTGGCGAATCCAGCTACGAAGAATCGCAGCCCATGCCAGCTGCTCGTTGGATGTCAAACTTTGCGACCTGTGCCGGTCCGCGAAGAACTGCTGGTTGCAACTCGAAACGGGCGGCGTCCGTGACCGCCTGCACGACGTCGGTCGGAATGATCGAACGAATCAGCACGCTTATTCCGATTCTGACAGAGTCAGCGACTGCTGGTCTTGCGCCGTCGGCGTGGGGCCGCAAAGTTTGCCCGGACTACCTGAGTTTGTCGTCAACGGTCGGACACGGATGTCTCACCCCTGCCGCTCACCATTGCTGCCAGCTCTGATTGCGCTTGCTGTCGCTCTTGCGGGTGACAGCTTTGGCGGATCGCTCACGGCGGTCGTTCAGGCTGCTCCCCCCCACACGATCCGCTCGGATGTCGAACACCCGTTCGATCCGGACTGGCCCGACGTGCAACTGTTGCTCGCGCAAAAGTGCAATGCCTGCCATCGACCGGGCACAGAGCAAAGCGACCTGTCGAACTGGGAGACGTTCGTCGATCTCGAAGTGAACGGCGCGCGGCTGATCGTGCCCGGCGATCCGCAGGCCTCGTCGCTTTACGAGTACGTTGCCTGGAATCACAACGAGTCGCCGGACTCGGACCTGCCCGACGAACCGATGATGCCGTACGACGAAACGGACTGGCTGACCGGCGGACAGCTCGAAATTCTGGCCCGCTGGATCCGCAACGGCGCGCTCAAGTACCGCCTCCCGGAAACGTGCTCGACGCGGCCACTGCTCGAAATCGACTACCCCTCGGCGAAGGAGTGTCGAACCTGCCACCCGAAGCAGTACACCGAATGGTCGCGGTCCATGCACGCTTACGCGCAGCACAGTCCGATCTTCGAAGCGTTCAATCTGACGCTGCAGGAACGGACCAGCGGCACGATCGGGACGTTCTGCACGCGCTGCCACACCCCGCTCGGCACGGCCCTCGGCGAAGACGGGCGGCGACGGAATGTGAACCGTTCGCGGCTGTCGATGGAGGGCGTGACGTGCGTCGTCTGCCATCGGATGCAGCGGCCTTATTACAAAGCCAGCACGCGGCGACACATCGTGCCCGGCAGACTGAACGACGTCTGCATGTTCGGTCCGTTTGATGATGCCGTGTCGCTCGACGAGAACTCCCACGAATCGAAGAAGCTGGTTTCGATCCGATCCAGCGCGTTCTGTGGTTCGTGCCACGACGTGACGACTCCGGAAGGCGTGCGGCTCGAAGAAGCCTTCAGCGAATGGCAGAACAGCCCGGCCGCGAAGCAGCAACTCACCTGTCAGCACTGTCACATGGGCCCCGTGCAGGGAGTGCCGACTCTGGAATGCGACCGCCCGCTCGGACACGCCGCGACAGTCCCGCTCGACGGTGGTCGGGAATTCAAGACGCCGCTGCGGCCACTGTCTGATCACACGTTTGCCGGACCGGACTACTCGATCCTGCCCGATACGGAGTTTCCCGAAAAACTCGACTGGATGTACGAGAAGGATTACCGGCAGACACACCTGCTGACTTCTTATGAAAAGCGAACGCTCAACGATCTGCGGCGCCGCAATCGTCGGCAGCTCCGCATCGCCAGAGAGAAGCGTTACGAACTGCTGCAGAACGGCGCCGAACTCTGCGTTGAACTGCCCGACTGTGCCGAATGCGGGGATCGAGTCGATGTTCGCGTCGCTGTCCGCAGCAAGTTCAACGGCCACAATTTTCCAACCGGCTTCACCGAAGAACGGCAGCTGTGGGTCTCGGTGGAGGTCTGCGATTCGTTTGGTGTTCCCGTCTTTTCGTCGGGCACGTTCGATTCGAACTTCGACCTGCGGGACGAACACTCACACGCGGTTGAAGCTGGCGAGGTTCCCTGGGACCGGCATCTGCTGAACTTCCAGAGCAAGTTCGTCGCGCTGACGAATCGCGGCACCGAGCGGTCGATCATTCTCTCGATCAATCGGCACCTGACGCCGCTGAACATCTTCCGCCCGGCTCCTGGCCCGGTCGCCGCGTTCGGACGCCCGGACTCGTTCCGCATCTCAAAGGGCAGCCTGCCGCCGTTGAGCACCGTCAATCGCAACTACCCCGTCCGCCTGCCGAAAACGCCCGGCGAATACGGTGTCCGAGTGCGACTGAACTACCGCCACATTCCACCGAATCTGATGGACGAGATCGGAGTTCCGCACCTGAAGCACCTGCTGGAAACCGTCGTGCTCGACGAGTACGAAACGACGCTCACCGTCCAGCCTCGCACCGGAGGCCTGTTTCGACGATGAGTGCCCAGAGCAGAACAGGTCGCAGGCCGGACCAAGCAATCCGCGGGCTCACGCCCGCAGCTACGTGCTGTCGCGGCTTCGCCGCTTTCCGACCGACGGGTACCCTCGCCTCCGCATTGTGGAACCGGATTCTGGATCAGACATGCCAGCGGGGGAGAGGGTCAGGGAGAGGCGGCCGGAATGGTCATCGACTCGAATCCCCCTCACCGCAGCTCTCTTCCTCGAAGCCATGCCTCGCCCGAATTCGTTCCCATAATTCGGGGGAGAAGGGGCTTGCTGTTCCGCGGCGGCTGGTCGCTGGACTGTTGCTCGCGCTCTCGCTTGTCATTCCTCAAACCGCCTTCGCGATCGAACCTGAAATCTCTGAAGCCGTCTCCGGCAGAATTTCAATCGCCGACGGGCTGTTGCCGCTTCCCGGTCCGGCGGACGGCGACGAGCCGATCGAACTGGAAACCGACTCAGCATCGAACATCGACGACGAACCGCTGCCGCCGCTCGAAGAAGAACTGCTGCTGCACGGCGGCTCGTATCTCTACGCGCCCGAAGGGGACCAGTTCGGCATCGACGAGGCACTCACTCACGGACACGCACAAGTGCTGAGGCTGCCGGAAACCTGGCAGAAACCTTTGCCGCCGATCACCGCGTTCCAGGAGTTCCTCGGGGCGGATGAAATTCAACCGTGGTACGGCCAGAAGTGGTTCGGCGACGACGGGTTTCAATGGGAGCCGCGTTTCGTCACGTCGGGGTCCTATCAGCTCTTCGGGCAGTTCCTCGAAGCCGGCGGCCAGCGGCAGGACGGCATCGGCCACAATCTTGTTCTGGACTTCGACCTCCGAGTGACCGGCACCGAGCGGGCTCACGTTCAGTTTCGACCGCTGGGCCGCGAAGGGAGCGGCGGTTCATTCTGGCAGCTCAACGATCCGACCGGCTACGACGACAACTCAACGATCGCACCGGACCGCTGGTGGATCGAGGGCGAGTTCTACAGCCTCTTTTCCAACTGGCTGGGCGACGAGTTCACTCCGTTCGATTATCACATCACGCTCGGCAAGGTTCCGTACGCGGTCCACAACTCGCTGCTGATCAACGACGAAGTCACTGGCGTCATCCTCACGAAGAACACGCTGATCGTGCCGCCATTGAGCAACCTGCTGTTGCAGGGCTTCTACTTTTTCGACGACGTCGATACGCCCACGCCGTTCTCGACGGACCTCGCTGGCCTGCACGCGACGGCCGACTGGCGGCACGCGTTTCTCGAAGCGACGCTGGCCTACGTCAGCCATTCCGGCTCGTCCGCGTTCGACTCGCGTTATGCCGCCGTCAGTGCGACGAAATTTCTCGGACCTCTGAGTGTGGCCGGACGGGCTCTGTTCAAGGGCGGCGACGATGCGGGTTCGGGCAGCGGCGCCCTCTACGTTCTGGAAAGCAACTTCACCCGAGCTGCCTCGCACGAACTCGAATGCTCAACCGGCATTCAGAAGACCGTCTTCTACGGCAACTTTTTCCGAGCCACCAGCGGCTGGTCACCGATCAGCGGCGCGAATTTCAACCGCCTGCGGAGCAACTTCGCCGTCGATCCGCTGGTCCGGATCGGCCGCGGCTTCAACCCCGGCGACACCATCGGAGCCTCACTCGGGGTCGAGCTGTTCCGGCACCACGAAGACGAGCAGTTCATTCCGGAAGTCGCTTACGAGCAGGTGCAGGGCGACCCGGTCTGGGCCGTCGGCCTCCGCTGGCTGAGAAAAATCGGCCCCCGCTGCTACCTCGACGCCAACGGTGTCCTGAGCTGGTCCGACGACCCGACCCTCGACCGCGAAGGCGTGTTCATTTCGACGTTCGTCGTGTTCTGAGAACGTCATTTGTGGCGCACAGCAATCGTTCTTCACCCTCCCGTCGGGAGGGTCGCGGTCTCAGCCGCGGGGAGGGAAATTGGTGATCGGTTGAGCGTCACTCTTCAAAGTACATGGTCGCGGGATGCCCTCCCCGGGCCTGAGAGCCCGACCCTCCCAGAGGGAGAGTGAAATCCGCGCAGCGGGACGGTGAAACAGCCGCAGTGCCCGACGCTCCCGGTCGATCTTGACCCCAAATCGCTCCCTGGCGGATTATTCCGCAACTTTGCCACGGAAGGCTCTCTGCTCTTCCGGGTTCAAACGTCAAGGGAGTGACGTGATGAAACGCTGGCTCGCGGTCGCGACGATCGTGACTTATCTCGGTGTGCTGTGCTTCGGAGTTGCCTCGCACGCGCTCGGCTTCCGCCAGGCCTCGCATCCCGGCATGTACTTCATTGTCTGGGACATGTTCTGCGGCTGGTCGGGCTACGAGGGGCGGGTTCACATCATCGGCCAGGGAGAAAGCGGCCGCTTCTATCAGGTCGCTCCCGCTCCGTGGAAGCAGCTCAAGCCGTTTGGCGACCTCGAACGGCAGCACTACGACCCGTTCGTCAATCACGCTCACACGATTGCTCTCAACACGCTGCGGAACACGCAGCACGAGCCCATGCGAAAGATCATGGTCATCGAGGAGACCTGGGCGAAGAAATTCAATCTCCCGGATTCGCTCTGGTCGCAGCGGTACACCGAAGAAAAGCAGCCATACTCGTACTTTCATCTGCGGAAAGAGTACTCGCCCGACGGAACGCTGCTGACGAACAACCAGAGCTGGTTCGACTATCAGGACCATCTCTGCCTGAGCGACAACCCGCGGCTATGGCGCGACTCGAGAAAAGGCAAGCCCGTCTATCAGTTGCCGACGATCGCGACAGCCAGCCACGAAACTCCAGCGTCGGCGAATCATGCGACCTGGGCCACTCCCCGCTGACCACCGGGATGAAGGATCGCCTCGTGAATATCAACTCCCGCTTCAATGACTTCTTCTTTGCCAGGGAACGCCCCTTCGGACTCGCGCTGGCCCGCATCTGCCTGTCACTGGTGCTGCTGTCCGTGATGGTCCCTCGCTGGTCGCACGCCCGCGAACTGTTCTCGGCTGACGGAGCTGCCGCGCCACTGTCCGTCAATTACGGCATGCCGGACTTTCTCCCGGTTCCGTCCGGGACCGTCGCCGTCGCGATGGCCAGCGTGCTGATCTTCACGCTGCTGACGTCGGCTCTCGGCTGGTGCACCCGTCTGTCGCTGCTGCTCTCCTTCGGACTCTATTCCTACCTGAACATGCTCGATTGCCTGGGCACGCTGACGAAGTATTCTGTCATCGCATCACACGGTCTGCTGATTCTGTCGCTGTCGAACTGTGGAGCCATCTGGTCGGTCGATGCACTGCTCAGCCGGCGCTCCGTTGGCCGCCAGAACGATCGCCGTCTGCTGATGCCGTACGAGCCGTCGGGCAGCGTTTACGGAGACGTCTGGCCGCGGCGGATCATGCAGTTCCTGATCGGGCTGATTTATCTCGGTGCTGCCTTTACGAAGATGCACACGCCGGCGTTCTTCAGCAGCGATCAGATGCGGCAGTGGATGCTGACCAACGTCAACAACGCCAACCCGATCGGCGAATGGCTGGCCGGTTACCCCGAAACGCTGGTCGTTGCGGCGTACGTCACCATCGTCTGGGAAGTCGTCTTCATCTTTCTCGCCTGGAGCGGTTATGGGCGACCGTTGATGATCGCGCTGGGCGTCTTCTTTCACCTCGGCACAACGCTGCTGCTGGGACTCTACATCTTCCCGCTGGTCTGCTTCTCGCTGTATCTGGCGTTTCTGGAAGAGTCCGATGTGCAGCGACTCGCGGCCTGGTTCCGACGTCTGGCCCGTCGCGGCAATCGAGCGGCCATCGCGTTGAGGAACGCCGTGCCCAGGATCGACGGCCGACTGCCTGAGATCAGCCTGCCACAGGCACGCGGGGCATTCGCGTTTGCCGCTCTGCTGCTGGTCTTCGGCGGCGTGGAACTTGAATATCAGCTGGATCCGTTTGGAGCGCGCCGCGCGGAAGGCGCTTACGAACTTGTCGAGATTGACGCGGAGTCCGTCGGCCAGATGCTGCGGCCCAGCGAGCCGATTCGTGATGAAGACAAGTTTCTGTCCTTCGAGATCGGCACGGACCTGCTCGGCGATGTAGTCGTCAATCGCCGCAAGGAATTCCGACACGGCGACACACTCGTTGCCCAGGCCGTTCTGAATCCACCGCACGAAGACATGTGGGTCGAATGCAATCTGCTGGACGCCGACGGGCACGTCATCGACGAGGTCGGCCAGATCGTCGAACGTTCGAAGCTGCGAGCCAGCTGGGCGTATGAAATGAAAGCGTCTTTGACACCTGGTGAATACTGGCTCGTCATTCGAGTCCGCGGCCGCAATCTCACACGCCAATCGTTCACACTGCTCGCCGACGAATAAGTTGAGCAAACGCCGGCAGCGAAACTCGCGCAGAGTTCGACTGCGTCCCAAGCGCCGGTAGCGAAACTCGCGGAGAGTTTCGGCAGCGTGGCTCGCCGCGCTCCGGACGAAACTCCGCGGGATGTTCGCTCTGCAATCCGCCCCGTCGCCCAACGGAAGTTTGTCGATCGTCGGAACTCAGTCGATCGTCGGAACGCTGCCGGACTTCTGCAGCTCATCCAGCTGCGCGTTGATCTCGTCGTCGCCAGGCAGCTTGCCCTCGTTCTGCTTCCGCTGATGCTCTTTCTGGAAGTCGTCGATCTGCGGCTGGACCTGCGGCAGCTCGCTCTCGTCCATCCGGTCGATGAACAGCACGCCGTCAAGGTGGTCGTTCTCGTGCTGCACGACGCGGGCCATCAGGTCAGAGCACTCCATCTCGAAGCCCTGACCCTCCAGATCGAATGCTTCGACGATAATTTCTTCCGCGCGAGGCACCTGACCATAGAGTTCGGGCAGGCTCAGACACCCTTCCTCGCCCTCGACACTGCCCTTCTTCCGGATGATTTCCGGGTTGATGAAAACCATCTCTTCGTCGGTCTCTTCGGGATCGGCTGTCGGATTGACGATGAAAAACCGAAACGGCAACCCGACCTGATTCGCCGCCAGCCCGATCCCCCGCGCCTCGTACATCAGCGCGAACATCTGTTTGACGGTTGCCTTCAGCTCCGGACTGATTTCAGTCAACGGCGTCGATTTCCGCCGCAGGCAGGGATGTCCGTACTTCACAATCTCCATGAGGATGGCTTTCCGGCAGAGTCAGCAAGAGAAAATGGCACGAGAGTATAACGACCTCTCAAACGCGGTCGACGCAGCGGACTCTGGCCGTTGAATCACATCCGTCAGATCGCCGCTCTCAAGCCGTGTTCGGGCGGCTGCGCTCGATTCGGGAACAGCCAGTCGGAACTTCGCGCAGCGCGAGCACCGCGCCCCACAGTTGCTCGAAAAGCACCTCATCCAGGAACCGTAGTGATGAGCCGCGGATCAGAGCGTGAGCCTGCTTGTACGGAGCCGCTTCGAGACGACGAAGTGCGACGAGAATGGTTTGAGCATCCCTGGCCGGACATCACCAGCAACGCACCAGTGCTCGCGAGCTGGCGAGTCCTTGGCCAAACTCAAGGCACCGGTAGTTCGGCGTCTCGAACTCTGCTGCACGATCACAAATCTCAAGAGTTCCCGTTCGACGATTCGAATTCGTGCAACACTTTCCTGCCGTGACTGAGAAAGCCGTTCGTGGCAACGTCAGAGCCTCTTGTCCGAGTGCAGGTCCGAAAAACCGGGTGGCCCGAAAAGCGGGTGCTCCTGAAAGATCAGAGTCATCGACTGTCATTCCGAAGACAAACTGTGGTCAGCAGCGGCAGGACGACGCTCGACGCGAAAACCCTGCAAAACCAACGAAAAAAGCCCTGTCGGACGGTGTTTCCGACAAGGCTTTCAAGGTGGAGGATCGAGGACACCAGTAGAACTTTTTGCGGGAGCCATCGCGACGTGGAATTTGGAAACAGCGAGGATGGCCACGTCTCTTTTCCATCCAGTTGTTAACCGATGAAAATTCGGTCAGATAGCTGAAAAGCTCCCCGGATCGGTCACTATGCAAACCGAAATGTCGACCACGGTCTCGTCGAGCTAGGTGCTTACGAAATCAACAAATTACGTCAATCACCATTATTCGTTTTCCATCCATGGAATCCGATCCCAACTCCGAAATCGACCGCCAAACCGAAGAGGAAACGCGACCGAATGCGTCTGGCCCGGTACTGCCAAGCCTTGCTCGAATCCGGAAAATCCGAGTCAAGGGCGGCACTTGCCCGACATTTGGGAGTTTCGCGTGCCCGCGTTACCCAAGTGCTCAACCGGCTCAAGACGGTCGGAGAAGAGTCATCAAAGCGTGCCTGACGGGAGAGTTGAACGAGATTGTTTTGTAAAACTGTAGCGTCCTTGGTCGAATGAGCGTCACTTATTCGACGCAGCCTGCCAGGGGACGACATGGTTTTTAGTGCATCCCCTCACGACTCGGCGGCATTTTTTTGATTTTTGTGTCAGGAATTGGGAAGAGCGGCAGTGATTGTGTGGAGGACAACTGAATTTGACCAACGACGACGAAACCACTGATCGCGACCTATTCGTACGGCTGCTGATGCGCCATGACCGGGCGATTCGCTCTTATCTGCGAGCGCTGCTTCCCACGGCGAATGACGTTGACGAGGTCATGCAGGAAGTCAGCGTCGTTGCATGGAGGAAGTTCGGTGAGTTGGATGAGCCTGACAACTTTCGTCAGTGGGTTTGTGTGATTGCACGATATGAAGTGCTGATGCATCGCCGGAAGAATGCACGTGACCGCATCCGGCTTGGTGAGGAACTTGAACTGCTCATTGCTGACGAAGGCGTTCAGGAACTCGCCATGCGGGAAAGACAGCTTGAGTTCCTCGAGCGTTGTCTTGAGCAGTTGCCGCCGGATCGAAAACAACTCGCGCTGCGTGTTTACGCGACCGAGGAACCGATGAAGACCATCGCGGAGCAGCTCGGTCGCACACCTGAGGCACTTTACAAACTAATGAGCCGTCTGCGTCGTAGTTTACTTGAATGTGTCGAACGCTCCGTAGCGGAGGCTGGGCAGTCATGACGGAATCTGAAATGAGACTGCTGGAGCAGTACATTGATGGTATGCTGCCGGAAGGCGACATCGTCCGACTGCGGGAGTTTCTCAAGGAGAGCTCAGAAGCACGGGCCATGTTGCGTTCGCTGGCGACGGTCGATTTCGGACTACAGGACATCGCCTCATGTAACACTGTCAGCGATGTGACGGTGTCTGGCGAGGGAATTGATAGCCCGAACTCGGTCCGCCCGCAGAGGACGCGGGCTGCTGCAGACAGCTCAGTGGCAGGGTGGAAGCGGGTTGCCCTTGTCATGACATCCATCGCTTCCGTGACGGCTGTCGGGCTTCTGGGGCTATTGGCTGTTGAATGGTGGTCGGGCGACGAGTCGACGCGCGATCGCGACTCACTGACCGCATCCGAAGTTCGACTCGCTGAGGTGCGCTACTCACACGGAGCAACGCTGCGAGTTCAACAGCCCATGAATGAGGAGCACGATCAGAATGCCATCAGTACCGGGATGCGATTGAGTCGTGGAACGTACTCGCTGGGAAACGGGTTTGTGGAACTCGATTTCTTTGGCGGCGCGGTGCTTGCAGTCGAGGGGCCGGCTGAAATTGAATTGATCTCGCAACGGGAAGCGAGGTTATTCTATGGACGAGTGACCGTTGAGGCGGGCGATGCACAGACTTCGTTTCTACTTCACACTCCGGTTGGCGAAGTACTTGATATTGGTACTCGATACGGAGTCTATGTGCAGCAAGACGGTGTAACGGAGACGCATGTCTTCGAAGGACTGGTCGATATTCAGCCAACGGAAGCGCGTGAAGCAGCCCGCCGTGTAACAGCAGAGTCCGCCATCAAACTAACGACATCCGGCATTGCAGAGGTGTTGCCCGTCAGTGAATCCGCATTTCCTCAGCCAACGCGACGGATCGCGAACCTGCTACTGAATTCGGATTTTGAACTGGGTACGGAACTTCAAGTCGGTGAGGCCGAGGTTGGGCGCTGGGGCGGTGACATTTGCCGGGTCGTCGGAGAGCATTACGGGATCCGTCCGTTCTCTGGCGATGGCATGCTGCTGTTTCAGTCGACCGGTCGGGGAAGTGACGGTCGAGCCTCACCGACCGCTGCGTCCCAGTTATCACAGTGGATTGACGTGACGCCTTTTCGCTCCGCGATTGCAGAGGGACGCGTTCGGGTAAAGCTTCGTGCCCGCTTCAACCGAGTGGCTGGCGATGAAAAGACGGACTCGCAGTTTACGATTAATCTTGAATCGTTCGGAGTCGCGCCTGATGAAGCGCGGCGTCTACTGAAGTCGCATCCACAAATGCCGCGATCACGAGCATCGTGCAGTCTTTTGAGTGACAGTAAGCCAGAGTCGTGGGAAGACATCGAAACAAGCTTGACACTGCCTCCAGGTACCCAATGTCTACAGGCAGAGGTTCTGGCATTTGAGAATGTATTGAATGATCAGGATGATGTGTCTGAATTTGATGGGCACTTCGCCGACCACCTGCAGTTTGAGTTGATCGTCGAGCCGGCAGGTTCTGAGGTTTCAATGAATCATCAATAAACACCCTGAACCGACGGATCACCACTCACATTACTCTTTTGTAGTTTCGACAAAACAGGAATCCATTCGACATGAAGAAGACCGGCTGCTCAGATTACCAACGAACATCCCGCATGAATCGCCGTAGCGCTATCCGTGTCGGGGCGCTTGCGGGGATGGGCATCACACTTGGGAATGTTTACCGCGCCGAGGCGGACCAGAAATGGTTTGAATCGAAGGAAGGCACGGCAAAGAGTGTCATTCAGATCATTCTCCCCGGCGGAATCGCGGCGCAGGAATCGTGGAATCCTCAGCCGGAGTCGCCGCTCGAATATCGCGGTCCGTTCGGGTTCGTGAAGACAAAGATTCCGGGAGTAAATCTCACCGAACTGTTCCCGAGGCAGGCCACAATCGCCGACAAAATGTGTGTCGTCCGTTCGGTGGTGGGCAACATCCCGGACCACGCACTGGCCACCTACAACATGATTACCGGGCAGAAGCCGAGTCAGGTGATTAAGCATCCGTCGGTCGGCGCGGTGGTGAATCATGAGTTCGGTCCGCGCAACGGATTGCCGGCATATATCGGAGTGCCTGGCGTGAATGGACTGCCGGGGGCGGGGACGGGTTATCTCAGCGACAAGTATGGCTCGTTCGGAGTCGGCGGCGATCCGGCACAGGGCGACGCTTTTCAGGTTCGGGATCTCGGACTTCCCGTCGGCGTCGACATCGAAGCGTTTGAAGATCGCAAGGCGGTTCGGCAATTGGTGAACGATCAATTCCGCAAGCTCGAGTCGAATCCGGCGGCGCTGGACACGATGGATTCTTATTACCAGCAGGCCTACTCAATGATATCCAGCGAGGCGGTTCGCAACGCGTTCGACATGTCGAAGGAATCGGACGCAATGAAGAAACGCTACGGCATGGGGCAGTATCTGGAGCGTGTGACTTACGGCAAATCGCTGGGCTCGGAAGCGGGCGGCCGGATGTTGCTGGCGCGCCGGCTGGTCGAGGCGGGCGCGCGGTTTGTATCGCTAACCTATGCGGGCTGGGACACGCACGTGCAACTGCGGGAAGCTTACCAGACACAGATGCCGGCATTCGATCACGCAATCACGGCGCTGATCGAGGATCTCGATGAACGAGGCATGCTCGACAGCACGCTGATCTGGGTGGCGCACGAGTTCG
>Ga0209273_10001607_pt1 | contig 19446 bp, 17 predicted proteins | sample tdAd471_FD_187126 | JGI IMG/M metagenome (GOLD analysis project Ga0209273, IMG submission 187126) | Marine sediment microbial communities from the Atlantic coast under amendment with organic carbon and nitrate - tdAd47.1 (SPAdes)... | ecosystem: Environmental > Aquatic > Marine > Coastal >...
CGAAAAGATCGATTTTCCCGCTCGTGCCGTCCATCCGTACATAGCTCAGCGAGCGCCAGGGAATCGACTCAAACTTCGGCGAGTCCAGCGGTTGTACGCCGTTGTACACGACGTCCATCTTGAGCGTCAGCCCGGACAGGTCGCCGTCCGGTAGGTAGCGCATCGAGTGGTGCTCGAACTGGTTGTCGGCGTCGTGAAGTACGAGCACCGCGAAGTCGTCCGCCGATCGATAGACGCCGGACAGCTTGAAGCTCGTCTCGGTCGCCGCGTACAGAGCCGCCGTGGCGCTGCGTCGGTCAAATCCCCGCAGGTACATCGTTCTGCGTGGATCGAATTTGTTCAGTTGTTCGGAAGCCAAGAGAAAAGAGGACCCCGCCGTTCAGTATCCGGCGGCGATGCAACCCTTTGCGGCGACCCTGCTTGAGGGCTACTGGAGGATTGCGAAGGCGGGTTGCGACACCCGCTGTTCCACGTTCACAAGCTCCCCGATCAATGAATTCGGGCCTGCGGACGTGATCTTGACCCTGCAGTAGGAGCCCTTCAGATCGTCGCCTCCAAGACTGTTCGGATCAGAAAAATTTAGTACGCGATTCTGTGACGTCCGTCCAACCCACTGCCCAAACTTGGCCCGATAGCCCTCAACCAGCGCCTCGTCCTCACGGCCGATCCACTGCTCGTTCTTGTGTCGCTGGAGCTTCCGTTGCAGCTCTTGGAGAATCGCCAGTCGTCGACTCTTCTCTTCTTCCGGCACCGCGTCCCCATAGTCGATCGCGTCCGTACCCTTGCGCGGCGAGTACTTGAATGCGAACAACTGCGCATACCCGACCTCTTCAATCAGGCTCAGCGTCTCCTCGAAGTCCTTCTCCGTCTCGCCCGGGAATCCCACGATGATGTCGGTCGAAAGCGCAATGTCCCGCTTCCCGGCCTTGATGCGGTCGATCACCCGCAGATACTCGTCGCGCGTATACGTCCGCCGCATCCCCTTGAGCACCTTCGTTGATCCCGATTGCACCGGCAGATGCACCCAGTCGCAGAGCACCGGATTGCGGTCGATCGCATCGACGATGTCGCTCGAAAAATCGCGCGGATGAGAGGTCGTAAAGCGCACCCGTCGAATTCCTTCCACCTCGCCCACGGCCTCCAGCACGCGCGCAAAGTTCCACCCGGCGTCTGACGGGTCGCGGTAGCTGTTCACCGTCTGTCCGAGCAGCATGATCTCGGCCGTTCCGTTGGCCGCAATCCGTCGCGCCTCTTCCATTACGCTCGCCGACGACCGGCTCCGCTCCGGCCCGCGCGTAAACGGCACCACGCAATAGGCGCAACTCTTGTCGCATCCCTCGATGATCGTCAGGTACGCGGAATAAGGATTGTCCCGATCGACCATCGGCTGGTCGAACGTCTCGTCGGTATCGAGACTCAGCCCGACGACTCGCTTCTCGCCCCGCTCCAACCGCTCGATCAGGTCCGGCAACTCGTTGTAGGACGCCGATCCGCAGACCAGGTCCACATGCGGCGCCGTCTTGAAGATCTCTTCGCCGTTATGCTGCGCAACGCAACCCAGTAGCCCGATCTTCTGCTTAGGACCGCCGTTTCGCACCGTACCTAGCCGCGAGAAAACCTTCTGCTCCGCCTTATCCCGGATCGAGCACGTATTGAACAACACCAGGTCCGCCTCGCCGGGCTGATGAACCTGCTCATAGCCCCGCCCGGCCAGCGTCCCGCGCACCTTCTCCGAATCGTGCACGTTCATCTGGCACCCGAACGTTTCGAGATAGAAAGTCTTGCTCACAACGAATCCTTATCCTACCAGCGGTCCGCCGAAACCCCACGCCTCGTCACGGTGGGATCACATTCGTATCGACTGTTCTATCCCGCGCAGTGCGGAACGTTCTTGCCCTTCCGAGGCGCCCAAATGAACAGTTAGCAGGAAAGGCGGGCGGAGCGCCAAGAGGCTCCGCATTTGCAGCGTCCACGCCCGCCCGTCCTCCAACCGGTAGCGAAACTTCCAGTCGGCGCCGGCTATCGCGGCCCTGCCCGATGCCGCGGTCTCCGACGTTGGTGAGGCCGTCGTTTCAAACTCGTCTAGCATGAGCTTCCATCCGGCCAACGCTTCACCGAGTAACTCCTTAGCAGACGAGGCTGGGAGATCGTCTCCCTCAAGCATCTCCACCACGGGCTCCGCCCATAGCCCGAAATAGGGATAGAAGTCGTCGTCGACGTCCGGCGGGCGAGCCCTTGCGATAAGGACGGGAAGCTCGTGCTCGCGGCGGATGAGCTCTTCCAGACTTGAGTCAGCCGAGTCTTTGAGTACCTGTCGGACCGCCCCGTCCTGATAGTCCGCCGAGGAAACGTAGTGCCAGTCCGGCGGCTTCGTCAGCGACACCCCGATCCGGTCGTTCTCGTAGAGATCATCCTTCGTGCAAGCTAGGCCGCGCGAAGCAAGCAGGGATGACGCGAAAGACATCGCAAGCAATTCGCGTCGAGAGTAGACCATGCACAAAGGTTACCGCCGCACTTCAGGAATGAGGTGCAGGCGCCTAGCTGCGTCTGCGCGCTTGCTCTTCCGATACGCGCGAGCAACATCTAAACTGAAGCGGATCGTCTTTGTCAGGAGTTGAAAGATCCATGAGCGCTTCCCGCCGTCGTTTTCTCGCCTCCGCCGCCCTCGCCGGCGCCGCCCCTCTCTCGGCCTCCGCCGCCTCCGCCGCCCGCGTTCTCGGTGCCAATGACCGCATCCGCGTCGCTTTGATCGGCTGCGGCGGAATGGGCCGCGGCGACCTACGCGACTTCCTCCGCGTCAAGAACGTCCAAGCCGTCGGCCTCTGCGACGTCGACAAGGCCCAAATCGATCGCGCCAACACCGAAGTCGTCGGCGAAGCCGGCCAGCAAGTCGAATTCACCACCCAAGACTTCCGCGAGGTCATCGACCGCGACGACCTCGACGCCGTCATCGTCGCCACCCCCGACCACTGGCACGCCTACCCCACCGTCGAGGCCTGCAAAGCCGGCAAAGACGTCTACGTCGAGAAGCCGCTCTCCGTCGCCGTCTGGGAAGGTCGCCAAATGGTTGACGCCGCCCGCGCCAACGACCGCGTCGTCCAGATGGGGACTCAGCAACGCTCCGGCAAGCACTACCGCGCCGCCAAGGACTATATCGACTCCGGCAAACTCGGCAAAGTCCGCCTCGTCCGCTGCTGGGCCTACCTCGATTGGAAAGGCGAGACCCCACATCAGCCGGACGGTCCCGCTCCTGCGGGCGTCGACTACAAAATGTGGCTCGGCCCCACGCCCGACCGCTCCTTCAATCCCAACCGCTTCCACTTCACCTTCCGTTGGTTCTGGGAATACTCCGGCGGCTTGATGACCGACTGGGGCGCCCACATGATCGACATCGCCAACTGGTACATGGGCATCAAGGCCCCCAGTTCAGCCATGTCCGTCGGCGGGAAATTCGCTTACCCTGACGACGCCATGATTACGCCCGACACCCAGCAGGTGCTCTACGAGTTCGACGACTTCTCCATGGTCTGGGAGCACGCACTAGGCGTCGGCCGCGGCCCCTTCGATCGCGAGCACGGCGTCGCGCTCCACGGCGAAAACGGCATCCTCATCATCGACCGCGCCGGTTGGGAGGTCTTACCGGAGACTACCCGTATCAAGCGCCCGCGCCAGTTCAAGATGGCCGGCTTCCCGCGCGAGGCCGTCCGGAACGACGACATGCACTTGGCGCACGTCCAGAACTTCATCGACTGCATGCGCAGCCGCGAAAAACCGCGGTCAGACGTCGAGATCGGCCACAACTCCATGATCGGCTGCCACCTCGGTAACGCCGCCGTCCGCACCGGCCGGCGCGTCTACTGGGACGTTGAGAACGAGCGCGTCAAGAACGACAAAGAGGCCGAAGCAATCATGTACCGCCGCAAATACCACAACGGCTGGAAGCTCCAGGCCTAGTCGACGATCGCTCCGTAAACGATTGCTGCAAACTTCTCGCGCAGTTTCAAGTGCGAGCTTGGCGTCGTCTGCACCATCAGCACGGCGGTCAACTCTTCTTGCGGGTCGATCCAAAACAGCGTGCCCTGCGAGCCGCTCCAGTAGTAGCTGCCCGGCGAGTAGTACCAGCCCGCCTCGCCCGGGTCCGTCATCACCGCGAACCCCAAACCGAACACATGCCCCGGCCGGTCGAACCCGCCGGCGCCCTGCATGTGATCTTCGTTGATCCACCCGACCGTCCTCGGTCCCAGCAATCGTACGCCGTCCAACTCGCCCCCGTTCAGCAGCATCTGGCAGAACCGCCAATAGTCCGCTGCCGTCGAGTAGATTCCGCTCTGTCCGCCGATAAACGTCGCCGCTTCCGCCGCCTTCAGCGGACGCCGAGACGTCGAATCCAAATCGTCCTTCCCGCGCACGCCCAACACCGCCCGACGCCCGTCCTTCGACCCCGGCGGCCAAAAATGCGTGTCGTCCATCTGGAGCGGATCGAGAATCCGCGTCCGCACAAACTCTCCGAACGGCTCGCCTGATACCGTCTCGACCAGATACCCCAGCACGTCATGCGAGTCGCCGTAGAGCCACGTCGAACCCGGCTGCGCCTGCAGCGGCAACTTCGCCGCGTCCTGGATGTACTCCTTCAGTGTTGGAAACTCATACACCTCGCCGCGCCCTCTGGGATCGGCGATCCCTGACGTGTGCGTAAACAACTGCCGAATCGTGATCTCGGACTCCGCCGGCACAAATGCCTTGGCCCCGACCTGAACCCGCGCGTCCTTGAACCCCGGCAGATAGTCCCCCAACGGGTCTTCGAGCGTAAATCGCCCTTCTTCCAGCAGAATCAACGCCGCCGTCACCGTAATCGCCTTCGTCATCGACGCCATGTCGAAAATCCCGTCGATCGGCATCGGCTCCTTCACGGACAACCCGCGAGTCCCGCGCGCCTCGTGATGGACCACCTTTCCGCGCCGCGCCACGATCGTCACGAATCCCGCGGCTTCGCCTCGCTCCACGACGCCGTCTAGCCAGGTCCCGATTCGTGCCAAGCGCTCGCTCGACATACCCGCGGACTCGGGCTTTTCCACCTGTGGCGGTGAGCCCGCCCCCAACGTGCAGGCGGCGAAAGTGAGCGTTACAGCGAGTCTGAGCACGAGTACAATCTTCCCCAGAAGGGCCCGAGTGTAACATCGCGGCTCCTGTTCGGAAAATTTCACCAACGGACTCCTCTGACTCTGCGTACTGAAATTCATGCGACTACGAATCGGAAGTCTCATCACGCTGGTCGCCCTTTCCGCGGCAAGCGCCCAGATCCCAGGCGATGGGGGCCCAAGCGACGAGCAGATCCGTGAGATCCTCGCCGACCGCGTCGACGCGCAGAAGCGCAGCGTCGGGATAGTCGTCGGTGTCGTTGACGAGTCCGGCAGGCGCATCATCGCCCACGGCAAGACCGCTGCCGACGGCGCGCCGGTGGACGGCGACACGGTCTTCGAGATCGGTTCCGTCACCAAAGTCTTCACGGCCCTCCTGCTCGCCGATATGGTCGGACGCGGCGAAATTGCCTATGAAGATGAGATTGACTCGCCGCCCGGCATCACCCTGGACCATCTCACCCGCCAAACCTCCGGCCTTCCTCGACTCCCTTCCAATTTGAAGCCCTCCGATCCCCGCAATCCCTACGCCGACTATAGGCGTGAGCAGATGCTGGCCTACCTCGCCGACTACCAGCTGACGCGTCGGCCGGGGGAGAAGTACGAATACTCGAATCTCGGCGTCGGCCTCCTCGGCGACATCCTTTCTACGCGCGCGAGAACAGACTACGAGTCGCTCACCCGCGAACGCATCCTCGACCCGCTCGGCATGGACGACACCGCGATCGACTTGTCGCCGGAATTGCAAGCACGCCTAGCTCGCGGCCACAATGCCAAACTCAAGGCGGTCGCTAATTGGGACCTGCCGACGTTTGCCGGCGCCGGAGCCCTCCGCTCCACGGCGAACGACATGTTGACCTTCATGGCCGCCGCCGCCGGCCTTCAGTCGTCGCCCCTGGACGACGCCTTTGCCGCATTGATGGAAGTGCGGGCTCCCACAGGCATGAAGGGCGTCGATATCGCCCGCGGCTGGCATATCGCTTTAGGGGAGCCGGAGATGATCTGGCACAACGGCGGCACCGGCGGCTACCGCTCCTTCGCTGGCTACGCGCCCGACTCCAAGACGGCCGTCGTGGTCCTCTCCAACTCCATCGTCAGCGTCGACGATCTGGGCCGCCGGTTGCTCGACGGCAAGACTCCCCTCATGCAGGCCCCCGAGGAGCGACAAGAGATATCCTTGCAGCCCGTTCAGCTTGAGCGCTTCGTCGGCCGATATCAACTGGCGCCGAACTTCATTCTCACCATCAGCCGCGAGGAGGACCGCCTCTTCGCCCAGGCTACTGGCCAAGGCCGCGCCCGGATATTCCCGGAGAGCGAAACCAAGTTCTTCTACAAAGCAACTGAGGCGCAGCTATCGTTCCGAGTCGATTCGACCGGCGCCGTGACGAGCCTCACGCTGCACCAGGGCGGGCGTTCGGTTCCCGCCAATCGGATCGACTAGGAGCGACCTGTTCGGGATGCCGACGGGACGTTTGACCTCGCCCCTCGAATCAGGGCAACACCCCGCTGGACCTCCGCCGGACGGTCCAACTTAGCCGAAGCCCCGTCCTCGGGGTCGACGGCGTGTCGATGGCTGGGCGACCATAGTCGTCGATGCTTGTCCTCCGTATCGCCCTGGCGGCGTCCGTTGTATTGGCGCTGTTCAATACGCCCTACTTTGCCGAGCAGTCGTTCGGAGCCCGAGCTTCCCATTCCGGCTTCGCGTCCCTCTTCTCGGTCGCCGAGGCGGCTGGGTTCACGCACAACGGCTTACTGCCTGAGTGGTCTCAGGTCTATCGCCTCTTTGATTCCTGGAGCGCAACGTCTGCGTATTTCTTGGCGGTCTGTGCGTTGTCGATCCCGATCGCCGCAGTCCTGGCCGCTCTGGTGTTGGTCTTGGCCCCCCGCATCTCCTTCGTGGGCGATGGATCCGCGGCCTCCGGCTCCGCCTTCATCCTGGCTGCGTCCGGCGTCTTCTGCGCGCCGTTCCGCGACCTCGCCTTTCGCTACGCTTTCGCCGGACCGGATTTTGCGAGCGGCCTCCGCTGGGCGACGCTCTTTGGATCCCTGGGAGCCCTCGCCGCGGCCGTCGTTCTAATCGCGATCTGGCTCTTTTCGCCTTGGCTCCGGCAATGGCTCGTCGGACCGGCCCGCACCGGTGAGAAGCTTGCCGTCGCTCTTGTTTCGGTGGCCGCTGTATCGATTTGGGCGGCGTCGGCGGAGCCCCGCGAAGCCCCCGCTGGTCGGCCGAACATCCTTCTCGTCTCCATTGACACCTTGCGGGCCGATCACGTCCACAGTTACGGCTACCACCGCGAGACCACGCCGGCCCTCGACCGTCTGGCCTCGGAGGGCGTGCGTTTTGAGACGGTGACCTCGTCTTCTTCCTGGACCCTGCCGGCTCATATGTCGCTGCTCACCGGGCTCGATTCTCTCCACCACGGCGTCGTCTCCGATTTCAGCAACCCGCTCGCCCGCGACGTTCCCACGCTTGCCGAGGTCTTGCACCAGGCTGGCTACGCCACTGCCGCCGTCGTCTCCGCTCCGTACCTGTCCGCTCGCTGGGGCTATTCACGAGGCTTTGACCAATACAACGACTACTCGGTCGACTCGCGAAGTTCCCAGACCTGGCCCGTGGTCCTGCAGCAGGTCCAGCGCATCCTCGACGCCTGGTCGGCGGCGGAACCGACGAGGCCGTTGTTCCTCTTCGTACATCTTTGGGATGCGCATTCTGATTTTGAACCGCCGCCGCCCTACGACGCCCTGTTTGACCCCGACTACAACGGTGATCTGGATGCGGCCAACTTCCTCGGTAACGACACAATCGTTCCAGACATGCCGGCGCGCGACCTCGAGCATCTCATCGCCCTCTACGACGGAGAGATTCGCTACACCGATGATGGTGTGGCGGCCTTGCTCGACCGCTTCCGCAAGCTGGGCGCACTCGACGAGACCATCGTCTCCGTGACGTCCGATCACGGCGAAGAGTTCTTCGAGCATGGCCGCAAGGGACACCGGTCCACTCTCTACGATGAGTCGATTCAGGTGCCCTGGATCTTGAGCTATCCAGGCCGCTTGCCTGCCGGGCGCACCGTTTCAACCCCGGTGAGGCTGATCGACGTCGCGCCCACCCTGCTCTCTCTGGCGGGTGTTCCCGCCTCCGACTTTGGCCGCGGTCCCGCGTCGCCCTTCGTCTCTCAAGACGTCGGCTCCCTCGCTTGGGGAGAGACGACGGTCTCGGCAGCGACGCCGGCTTTCTCGCACCTGGACACGCCGTCCTGTTGCATCCCCGGACCGCTGTTCTCAATTCGCACCGCCGGCGCGAAATTCATCTACGACCCCGACGGCAAGGTCCCTTCGAGACTCTATGATCTCGATGAGGATTCCGGCGAAGCGAGCAACTTAGTCGGCCGCGGCGATTCGCGCGAGCAGGCCCTTAGCGTCTCGGTCCGAGCGTGGAGAGAGAGGTTCTCGGACCAGCGCCGCGACCAGCCGGTTCCGCTCGACCTGGAAGAGATTGAGGCGCTCAAAGACCTCGGCTACATTCAGTAGTTCCTAGCCGCGTCCCACGAACGGCATTTGGGTCGCCATCACGGTCATCGTCAAGATGTTCGCGTCCAAAGGGAGGCTTGCCATGTGGACCACTGCGTCGGCTACGTGGTCCGCGTTCATTGTCGGCTCCGGCTTCATCGTGCCGTCCGCCTGCGGAACGCCCCTCGCCATCCGCGCCGTCATTTCCGTTGCAGCGTTTCCAATATCAATCTGCCCGCAAGCGATGTCGTACTTGCGTCCGTCGAGTGCAGTCGACTTGGTCAGTCCGCTGATTGCGTGCTTTGTGGCGGTGTAGGGCGCCGAGAACGGCCGCGGCGTTGTTGCGGAGATCGAGCCGTTGTTGATGATTCGCCCGCCGCGCGGCTCCTGGCGTCGCATCATTCCAAACGCCGCCTGCGTGCAAAGAAACGCTCCCGTAAGGTTGACGTCCACGACCGCTTTCCACTGCTCAAAGCTGAGCTCGTCCATCTCCACCGCGGGCGATCCCATCCCTGCGTTGTTGAAGAGCACGTCCAGCCGGCCAAAGCGCTCTTGGGTCGCGGCAAACAGTCGCTTCACGGCCTCGGGGTCGCCTACGTCGGTCGGCGCCGCGACCAATCGGTCCGCGCCCTCTTTCGCTTCCGAAACCGTCTCGTCAAGCTTCTCCGCTCGTCGTCCGACCAAGACGACCGAGTACCCGACGCGCAGCAATGCCAGCGCGGACCTGCGTCCCACGCCGCTGCCCGCCCCGGTGACCATTGCGATTTTTTGGCTCGTTGTCATCCTTGTGACGGTAGCGCCTCCAGGCGCTCCGGCGAAAGTCGGCCCCGCAACGATTTCCCGGATTGCGATAATCGGGCCTGCCGTGCACGCGCCGTCCCATGATTTGTTGATACTGGCCCCGGCCTACAACGAGGAAGCCTCCGTCGCCGCCGCCGTGCGGGCCGTTCGCGAGGTCTATCCCCATACGCCCGTCTTCGTCGTCGACGACGGTTCGTGGGACGGGACCGCGAACGAGGCCCGCAAGGCGGGCGCCGACGTGCTCTCGCTCCCTCATCATCTCGGCCTCGGCGGCGCTGTCCAAATGGGCTATCGGTTCGCGTTTGAGCAGGGATACAGCCGAGTCGTCCGCGTCGACGGCGATGGCCAGCATCGCGCTGAGGACATTCCCCGTCTGCTTGAGAGGATGGACGAAGGCGACTACGACATGGTCACCGGCTCCCGCTTCCTCGAACCCAACGGTTACCCGGTGGAGATGATGCGTCGGCTAGGCGGCTTGATCTTCTCCTGGATATTGCGTCCGATCTTGGGTCAGAGGATCACGGACCCCACCTCCGGATTCATCGCCGTCAATCGCCGTGCGCTGGAAGTTTTCAGTCGCAGCTTTCCGCTGGAATACCCGGAAATCGAAGCGCTCGTCGTGCTCAAGCGCAAGGCGCTCCGCTTCTGCGAGGCGCCCGTCCGAATGCTGCCGCGCAAAGCCGGTCGCTCCACCATCGGATCGTGGAAAGCCGTCTACTACATGGTACGAGTGCTGCTGGGCGTCTTTGTGAACGTCATCAAGTTCGAGCGGCGGTTCCATACCGGCAGCCGTAGCGCCGGAAGGGAGGAACAATAGTGGATCGCATACGTTGGGTCACCGCCGGCTTGTGTGTGTTGTTGCTGTTTCAGGTGGTTCGAGCCGTACGTCGAGAGCACATCCGGGTCGAGTATTCCATGGCCTGGTTCGCCGCCGCTTCGGCCTTGCTCGGCCTGACCCTCTGGGATGCGGGTATGACTCAACTCGCTCTCTGGCTGGGCGCTGAAAGTTCGGCCGACGTGCTGTTGCTCCTCGCCGGCATTGCATTTTTGTTCACCTTCTTTCGCTTTACAGTGGAAGTATCTTCGCTCAAGGACCACAATATTCAGATCAGCCAGAAAGTCGGACTGTTGGAATGGGAGATTCGTCGCCAGCAAGAAGAGATTCGGCGGCTCAGGGCCGCGGGCCAAGGCGACAAGGAGGGTGATGCGTGAAGATCGTCTATGATGCAACGCCCTTGCTGATGCGGTCGGCGGGCGTCAAGAACTATCATCACTCCCTGATCGAGAAGCTTCTCGATCTTGTCGGCCCCGCGGGCGTTTCGCTAGATCTTTTTCCCTACCTGGACGGCTTGGCTCCTAACGACAACGAGCGTTCGAACTATCCTTTCCCCACAACCGCGCTGCGTCTGGCGGGCATCCTCGGATGCAACTATGCTGGTTATCCCTACGCGGCCGCAGCGGTCAAGGACGCATCGCTGTTCCATATGACTCAGCATCTGTGGCGTCCTCCCTCCGGCGTGCGGCTCACCTCCATGGTCCACGACCCCACGCCGATTACCCTCCCCAAGTGTCACACCGCGTCCAATATTCGCTACTTCGAGCGCTTCGTTCGCGACGTGCTGCCTAGGCTGGACGGGATCATTACCCCCTCCGAGACCGTCCGCGAAGAATTGATGAATGAACTGAGCGTCGACGGCGAGAAGATTCGCGCCATACCGCACGGCGTCGACCCCGATTTCTACGAAGTCAGTCAGGCCCAGTTCCAGGTCGCGCGAGAGACCTACGGGCTTCCGCCCCACTTCGTCCTCTTCGTCGGCTCCATGGAGCCGCGCAAGAACCTTGAAAGATTAGCCCAAGCGTTCGACATGTTGCCCGCCAAGATGCAATCGGAGTACCCGTTGGTGATCGCGGGGACCTCAGGGTGGAAGAACGACCAAATCCGCGCTCGCCTCGGTAAGAACAAGAACGTTCATTTGATCGGATACGTACGTCGCGAGCTGCTGCCCGCCGTCTACGCCTCGTGCGCCGCCTTCGTCTTTCCGTCTTTGTACGAAGGATTCGGACTGCCCGTCGTGGAGGCGATGGCAGCCGGAGCCCCAGTCATTTGCTCCAACGTCTCAGCCCTACCCGAGGTTGCCGGCGGGGGGGCGATGCTCGTCGACCCGCAAGACGTTGACGGATGGACCACTGCAATGGTGAAGGTGCTCTCCGACCCTCATCGCGCCAAAGTGATGGCCGACGCCGGGCGTCAGCGGTCGCGCTCCTTTAGTTGGAACCGCACCGCGACCGAGACTTTGGAATTTTTCGCATCCGTCGCCTCGCGGTAACCGGACCACGCCGATTCACCGGCGTATAATGACCGGCAGATGTCCAAACGCTGGGATCGCCGTATGTTCTTGTCCGCAACCGGTTCGCTCGCTCTTCCGGCTGCCGCAACTCCTCCAAGCGACCGGGTGACCGTGGGCGTCGTCGGTACCGGCTCTCGAGCGCAACAGGTCATGGACGACGTCCTCGCCGCAGGCGGCATCGAGATTGTCAGTCTCGCAGACGCCTACACGGGACGACTCGATCGCGCCGTCGAACGAACTGGCGGTCGGGCCAAGATCGTTCCCGACTTCCGCGACATCTTTGAAGACCCGGCCATCGACGCTGTGATCATCGCGTCGCCCGACCACTGGCATGCTCGGCACTGTATTCAGGCCCTCAACGCGGGGAAGCACGTCTATTGCGAGAAGCCCCTGACCTACACGATTGACGAGGGGCTGGCCGTGGCCCGGGCGGTTGAGAAAAGCGGCAAGAAACTCCAGGTCGGCAGTCAGCCCATGAGTTCCCGGCTGCAGCAGAAGGCCCGGGAGCTCATCGAGAGCGGCGAACTCGGCCAAATCACCATGATTCGCGCCGCCAACAATCGCAACTCGTCTTCAGGCGCCTGGCTGTATCCCATCCCTCCTGATGCGAACGAGCAGACAGTCGATTGGGAGCTCTTTCAAGGATCGGCTCCGCCTCGCGAGTTCAGCTTGGAGCGCTTCTTCCGTTGGCGCTGTTTCCAGGACTACTCGGGCGGCATCGCCACCGACCTCTTCGTGCACCTGTTTACCTCGATCCACCACATGATGGGCGCTCAGGCGCCGTCAGAGGTGGTCGCCATGGGCGATCTCTACCGCTGGACCGAGAGCCGCGACGTCCCCGACACCCTCAATGCCGTCGCGCGGTACCCCGAGGGCTTCACGGTCAATCTCAGCTCGACCTTCAACAACAGCTCGTCCGCTGGGTCGGGCTTCGAGATTCTCGGCACGGAAGGTTCGCTCACCATCGGAGCCACGCGGATGTACCATCGCCGTGAAGTCGTCCGCGAATCCAACGGCTGGATCGTTGCCGCTTGGCCCGCTGAACTAGAGGCCGAATATCTTGCCGGTCTGGCCGCCGGTTCTCGGCGCCGCCGTCGTCCGGAGCCCGAAGAGTTCCGCGAGGGCCGAGTCCCTGCCACGCAGATACACTGGCGGAGCTTTCTGGAGTCCATTCTCGACGACAAGCCAGTCGTTCAGGACGTCTGGGCCGGTCACCGTGCCGCGGCTTGCGCCCACATGGTGAACCTGTCGGCCGCCGAAGGGCGCCAGGTTCGCTGGGATGCCGCTCGCAATACGACCGCGGCCTAGCGGCTGGACGATAGACAACCCGCCGCCGAATCTGTCGCAATAGGTTCAACATGCAATTTGTGGAACGATTCCGTCAGGCGTTGCTGGATGCAGGCGTGGGCGAGGAAGCGGTCGTCTATGCGGTGGACGCGCTGGAGATCCTCTGGGTTCTTTTCCTCGCTTGGGTCGCCAACCTAATCGCCAAGCGCGTCCTACTCGGCATCGTTCACGCCTTTGCGGAGCGTACGAAAACCGATTGGGACGACCGCATCGTCGAGCGCAAGGTCTTCCACTGCCTTTCGCACCTCGCTCCCGGCATGGTGATCTACTCCCTCGCTCCGCTGGTGTTTGAGAGCCCGGCGCTCATTGTCTGGGCGCAAAAGGGTTCTCAGATCTACATGATCTTGATGGGCATTCTCACCGTGAACGCCCTGCTCAACGCCGTCAACGACATCTACGGCGGCTTCGAGGTCTCCCAGCGGATTCCGATCTTGGGCTACCTGCAAGTCATCAAGCTCGTCGCTTCGCTCGCCGGGCTCATCGTCGTCGTCTCGCTCGTCATTGACCGGTCGCCGCTCTTGCTGCTGAGTGGTCTCGGGGCCGCCACCGCGATCATCTTGTTGATCTTCAAGGACACCATCCTTGGCCTGGTCGCCGGTATCCAGCTTGTCGCCAACGACATGGTTCGTCCCGGCGATTGGATCGAAATGCCCAAGTATGGTGCGGACGGCGACGTCGAGGAGATCACTCTCAACGTCGTCAAGGTTCGCAATTTCGACAAGACCGTCACCACGATCCCCACCTATTCTCTGATTGCCGACTCGTTCAAGAACTGGCGGGGCATGGCCGAATCGGGCGGCAGGCGTATCAAGCGATCACTGCGAATCGACGTCAACTCGATCCGCTTTCTGACTCCTGAACTGACCGATCGGCTCAAGAGCATCGATCGCTTGCGGCCGTTCATCGAGCAACGAGAAGAAGAGATTGCCGCCGCCAACGCGAAGTCCGGCGAGAACCTGGACGCATCGCCTGCCAACGGACGCCGTATGACGAATTTGGGTCTCTTCCGAGCCTATTGTTTGGCCTACCTGCGCGACCATCCCGAGATTCACGACTCGGAAATGACGTTCCTTGTTCGGCAGTTAGCCCCCGATCCGGAGGGGTTGCCTCTGGAGCTATACGTCTTTACCCGCGACCAGCGCTGGATCTACTATGAGGCGATTCAGGCTGATATTTTCGATCATCTCTTCGCTGTATTGCCGCTGTTTGAGTTGCGCCCGTTTCAGCGGCCTTCCGGATCCGACTGGAGAGACGCGGTCGCCAGGTAGATGTGGCGCTTGTCGAGGCGCCGGCCGATCCAGACCACGCGCCCGCGTACGATCGCTGAAGTGTCCGCACTCTCGAGGTCGACCCATTGAGGCGGACTCGGTCCCCCTGATTCCGCGTCGCTCACGATGAGTAGGCGACTTCCAAAGCGCTGACAGCGCGCGACATAGCCGACGCCTTCGTATTCGAGGGCGTAGATGGACTCCAGCCGCGGCGTCCGGCGACTCTCAAGCGCGGTCTCCAGAAGTACCTTGTCTCCGGGCCAAAGCCAGGGGAACATCGACTCCTCCCCTCCGGCGATTTCGCTGGCCGCGGGCTCGTAGACGCCCTCCAGTACGAGAGCTGAGATACGCTCGAGCCGCGGTCTCCGAGGCAGACGCGGAAAGCGCCGTCCCGCCCCCAATCCCCCCTCTAGGCGAGGCGCCGTCGTGATGTCCGTGCTCACCCCGTCGGAGTCGGCCTCCCGGCGGAGCGCGTCATCGAGCGTAAGTGAAGCCGCTGAGAGCAGCGCGTCGCCCGTATCCGGCCGTAGTCCGCGCTTGCCGTGCAGCACGTTGTGGACGTGGGGTTGTGAATAGCCCGCGATTTTCGCGAGCTGCCTCTCGCTGACGTGCCCTTCCCGGACCCGCGCATTCAGCGCCTCAACCACCATTCGGTGCAGCTCTCGTAGGTCTCGGCTCATTGCCCTTATAGCTATTAGAGATAGGCGTGCAAAAACAAGCAAGAGCACCTTTGTTGGATTCGAAATAATTTCCTCCGGTAAACAGGTTGTCAGTCGATTAAGCAGGCGTATACTCGCGAGCCGTTTCGGCGGGTTCCAAAACGAAACAGATTTCGGGGTCTTTTTGTTTTGGATGCCTCTCAGCCGTGGACCTACTCTGATCCGTGCCGTCCGAGTCCGCCATCTATGCCGCGGCGCCGTTCGGCTCAAAAAAGGGAGAACTGCATGAAAGAGTGGAGAGAATCAGAACTGCACTACCTGGCCTATGTACGCTGTACGTCGTGCAAGGGGACCGGCGTTCGTCGACGGGTCCGCGAGGAATTGGTTCCGTGTCGATGTGCGCTGCGCGCGATGTTTCGCGCCTGTTTTGAACGGTTTCGCCTCTGTCACGAGCGCGGTAAGTTCAAGCAACCCGCTGCGTTCGACCGAGCGCCCACGGGCAAGACCAATCGAGGAACTTGGGGGCGCAAGGAGGAGGAGTTTCAGGCCGATTTTGAGTTGGTCGCCAAGCGCACGCTCGATCCATGGCACCACCGTCTCTTTCGCTGGTACTTTCTTCTGGGCGCCGATTGGCGCCTGTGCGCCAGGCGCCTGCGCATTGACCGAGGCAATCTCTATCACGCCGTCTACCGAATCGAAGAGCGCCTAGGTTTCGCGTTCGGGACCCTGGAGCCCTACGCGCTGTATCCTCCGCGGGACTACTTCGCCTTGCATTTCCGACAAGTCTCGCTCGCGGCGCCGGGCGTGGGGACGCCGAACTTCGCCCCTCCGAGGCCGCGTGAGCCCAAACCCGTTGCGCCGCTTCGCCCCTGCTGACGCCTCGGGCTAACGAATGGCGGCGGCTCGTCCGATCAGTCTGCTGATCCATGCCGGGCCGCCGTCGTCGGCGAGGGCGAGACTGCCCTTCTCAGGCGAATGCCTGATCGCCGCTTGCGCAAACGGTTGTTACGCTCGGCAATGAACGTCTCATCCGCCTCTGAGTACCGCTGTGATTGAAGCCTACAACCGCACCAAGTCCGCCTCTCTGGGCGCCGCCATTGAGCTCGCCAACTCCGGCAAGACCCGCAACAAGGGACTGCTCGGACGCGACGGATTGGACCCCGGCGAAGGCCTCTGGATCGTCCCCTGCGAGGCGATCCACATGTTCTTTATGCGATTCGCCATTGACGTCGTCTACCTCGACAAGAAGAAGCGCGTCGTCAAGATCGTACCCGAACTCAAGCCCTGGCGATTGTCCGCCAGCATGAAGGCCCACAGCGTGCTGGAGTTGCCCGCCGGGACCGCCTCGCAGACCGGCACCGAGCCAGGCGACGAGATCGAGATTCGCCGCGAAGCCGCCTAGCGGAGTCCGCGCCAACCTCGGCCTGATCAGTCTTGGAGATACGGGGGCGGACATTGGGTATTCGGCTGAAAGCGGCGGACGCAGCAGAAGGACCGGACTCGCGCGCCGATTCCGCCTGGTGTTCGGAGAATTGGGATCGGGTCACGGCGACGCTTCCGGGGGAACGACCGGCGGCGAGTCATCGTAAGACCACAAGACGGGCGGAAGCGGGGAAGTAGACCCGCTCGCCGAGCGCCAGCCGACAGAACCAGCGAAACGATGCGACCCACTCTGCTCTTCCTTCCCATCTGTCTTGCCTCGGCCCTCCTAGCGTGCGAGCCTGCCGCGCCGCCGGCAGACGAATCCGTCGCCGCGGGCGATGGTCGAACCCTCGCGCTGCCCGCCGCACGTAACTTTGCCATGGGGTTCGCCTATCAACCCTATGACTGGAACGAGCAAGCGTTCCAAGAGACCGCGCGCATCTTGGCTGACCACGGAGACATGATCGGAGTGTTCTTTGACGCTGCTGTTCCTTGGCCGGAGGCGGCCGCGGGCGCGCCCTACCACCCGAATCAGGAGGAAGTGCTCGCCCGCCGCGCAGCGGCTGTCGCGGCGCACCATGAGGTGCTCGTTTCCGCCAGTCTCTTGGGCGGAGATCGTGTTTCTCTGTCGCGCTACCTGGGTGAGAGCGATCTTCCGTTGCCCGCCGAGTGGGCGGGGCGCTCCTTCGATCATCCGGAAGTCGTCTCCGCCTATCTCTACTGGTGTCGAGATCTCATCCGGCGCTTCAACCCGGACTACTTCGTCTACGTCATGGAGGCGGACGCCGCTTTCGTCGACGCGGATGATCCTCGCTTTCAACAACTGCTGAGGGCGATCCGGCAAATCTACCCGGCGCTGAAGAAGGAGTTCCCTGACTTGCCGCTCATTGTCGAGCTGATGCTGATGAACGATCAAGAAATGGCCGCTCGCGCAGATGTCGTGCAGGCGCTGTTGCCCTACTCGGATCTATACGGCGTCAGCACCTACCCGTTCTTGCACGCCGGCGGCGACCCGGCCGACATCCAGCGGGACTGGTTCTCCCGCGTCCGGAAGATTGCTCCGGACAAGCCGTTCGCGGTAATCGAGACCAACCATCTTGCAGAAGACTTCGAACATCCTGAACTCGGCGTGCCGATTCCCGGACGAGGCGATCACGTGTTGATCCCTGGTTCAGCGCAGTGGCAGGCCGGCTACTTAGAGCTTCTCTTCACCGAGCTACAACTCCTCGACGCCGAATTCGTGGTGCAGTGGACCAGCCGCGATCTCGACCGGCTGGCTGCGAAGTGGCGCGGGACCGGCTCCGCGATCGATCCCGACCTCGAGCCGATGGCCAAACTGGCGAACGATTGCGGCGTCTACGATGAGAGCGGTCAACCTCGTCCGTCCTTGTCGATATGGGAGGCCTGGCGCGCGCTGCCGCGGCGGATTCGTTGAACTCTTTCGCAGCTTGCCGCCTCGCGGTGCGCCGCCTCCTTGAACCCGGACCGCCCCCCTGCCCAGCGTGCTTCCCCGCTGCGATTCCGCCCGGCGCCTATGTTAGACTGCCCCCGATGTCCGACTCGAATTCGTCCCCCAACAAGCTCCACCGCCGAGAGTTACTCCGCCGAACGGCGATGGGCGCGATCGCGTTTTCCGCCTCGTCTTACGAGCGCATTCTGGGCGCCAATGACAAGATCGGTTTCGGTCTAATCGGTTGCGGCGGACGCGGGCGCTCTGTCCTCAAGTCTTTTTCCAAGAACCCGTCCATCCAGATCAACGCTCTCTGCGACGTCTATGCTTCTCGGATCGATGAGGCGTCCTCCAAAGTGGACGGCGCATCGAATGCCAAGGGCTACAGCGACCATCGCGCCCTACTCGACGACTCGAAGATTGACGCTGTGCTGATCGGCACGCCCGACCACTGGCATGCAGGCACGTGCATCGACGCCGCCCATGCCGGAAAAGACATCTATTGCGAGAAGCCCCTCACACTCAAGATCGAAGAGGGCCCGGAGATCGTCAAAGCCGTTCGCGTGAATGACCGCGTGTGCCAAGTCGGCATGCAACAGCGGTCCGCCGCCCACTACCTGGAGGCCAAGGAGAAGTACTTCGACTCCGGCAAGCTCGGCAAAGTGACCATGGCGCGGACCTGGTGGCATGGAAACGGCGCCCATCTGCGGCCTTACCCGACCGGTACGGAGACGATGCCCTCCAACCTCGACTGGTCGCGCTTCCTCGGCCCTATCAAGTGGCGCGAGTGGGATCCGAAGGAGTACTTCAATTTCCGCGCATACCTGGAGTATGGAGGCGGCCAGATTACGGATCTGTTTACTCACTGGATCGACGCCGTACACATGTTCCTGGACCAGGACAATCCGACGGCCGCGGTCGCCTCGGGCGGAATCTATCACTACAACGACGGTCGCACCGCGCCCGATACGATCTCCTGCCTGCTGGACTACCCGGGCCAATGGACCGCCAGTTTCGAGGCCACCTTGGCGCCCGGAAAGAAGGGTGCGGGGATTGAGATGGTCGGTACCGAAGGACGGCTCTACATTGATCGCGGCAAGTTCGAGTACTATCCGCTCGAGGGCGAGCCGGTCACTGTCGAGGCTCGTGGCGACATGACGCAGGATCACGTAGACAATTTCGTCGACTGCGTGCGGAGCCGGAAGCGGCCCAACGGCGACGTCTGGGTCGGGCATCGCTCGGCGCAAGCCTCCCACTTGGGCAACATCGCCTACGTGCAGAAGCGCCGGATCAAGTTCGATCCCGACCGCGAGGAAATTCTGCCGCTCTAGGCTTTGCGTCGTTGATGCCGGTCGATCCCGTTCGGAGTCGTCCGCCTAGCAGGGTGTTGAAGAACTGTCGTGGGCGGCGCCAAGAGGGTTCACGGCAGCGCCGGGAGCGTCGGATGGTAGGAGCAGCGAGCGAGGCGATACGGGATATCGGCGACGAGTCTGTGACAACCCA
>Ga0209273_10001617_pt1 | contig 19310 bp, 13 predicted proteins | sample tdAd471_FD_187126 | JGI IMG/M metagenome (GOLD analysis project Ga0209273, IMG submission 187126) | Marine sediment microbial communities from the Atlantic coast under amendment with organic carbon and nitrate - tdAd47.1 (SPAdes)... | ecosystem: Environmental > Aquatic > Marine > Coastal >...
CTCCCGAAGCGACTCTCACGCCGAGGATCTGTTTCCTATTGACCTCGCGGTAGCCCAGAACTTGCCTTACCCGCAGCCGATCTCCGGAAAGGGCTACGCGGAAGCGAAACGCAGAGAGAATGGAGGCTGACCCGGCTGCCGCCATTAGGACGCCGATCGCGCAGAAGAAGAGACGTACGGCGATAGAGTCTTCGGCCTCGCCGCTCGGCCGCCAGCAGAGTGCGCCAAGCCCCAGTCCAACCGCCAGCATGAGGACACCGCCGAGGGACAGGATGCCGAACCATCCTCTAGAGACTGGGTAGATGCGTTCGTTTGTTGGTCCGGCTCTGGCCATCCAGGAGGTTTGTCTCCTAGGAATACTACGCGAACTGGACCAGTTGTGTTGGCGAATTCGGAGGCGCTATTGGGGAAGCGGGCGTACAATCTCCCCTATGAGGTTTTTGGCTGGAATCGTTGCGGCATTCTTGTTCGCCGGGGGCGCTTTGGCGGACTCGGTTTTTGTTTTTGAGGGGGAGCGGCGGCGTTTGCCGGTAGAGCCGACGGCGTTTCATCCGCAAGAGTCGGGGCGGGTGCTGGTGGAGGCTGGGGACGCTTTCTATTGGCTCGACGAAGCCGAACTGGTTGCCGGCGATGTCGCGGTTGCCGGGCCGGAGCAATCGGCCGGCGGGAGCTTGACGCAGGTCTCAGGCGATAACCAGGTGGTGGTTTCGGGTTCGCGGTTTGAGATTTCCGTGCGGGCTCGGAATCAGGCAGGGGCCCCGACGGCCGGGTTGAATGTGGCGGTGACTCGAGTGGAGCCGGCGGGGAATTTGGTTTTCTGCCTGCCGGGGGTGACGAGTACCGGGGGGCAGGTGTCGCTGCTGTGCTCGGCGTCGGGCGTGGGCGAGCCGGTGGATGTGGAGATCACGGTCGGAGATGCGCTGGGGCGCGCGGCGAGTCCGTTTCGAGTGCGGATCGAGCCGGCTTTGGTGGAAGAGGGACTGCGTAGTTTGTCGGGTTCCGTCATTCCGACTCCGCAGCACAGGAGCTTTCAGTTTGTAGTCCAGGCGGTGGACGACGGCGTGGCGCAGGCCGGGCTGAATCTGGACGTGCGCGCGAATCCAGGATTTCCGCTGCTGACCTGTCCGACGTTGTTTCGGACGGATGTTTTCGGCCTGGCGACGATTGTTTGCGGAGCGCATGGGGTGACGGGGCCGGTGCTCTCGGAGGTGACGATTACGGATCCGGACGGGCGAGTGCTGGTGGTGACCGTGAATGTGGTTCCGCATGAGACGTTGAACGACGGACCGCACAAGGTGTCGGGCGACAACCAGGAGCTGCCTCGGTTCGGCGTGGCGGCTGCGTCTTTGATTGTGTCCGCGCTGGACGGCGGTTTGCCGCGCGCGGGGGCCGCTCTCACGGTGACGCGTTCGTCCGGGCTGGTTTTCTGCCCGTCGCAGGTGATCACGAATGAGGCCGGATTGGCTCCGATTACTTGCTCGGCGGGGAACGTGGGGTTGGAGTCGTTTATCGATGTGCAGGTGGCGGACGAAGAAGGGCGCGAGTTGGCGGTTCCGTTCCGCCTGCGGGTGCAGCCGATTGACCCGGGAGGCGCCTCGGGGTTGCGGTTGGAGAGCGAGGACGAAATTGAAGGCGTCGTGGGGCGGCCGATAGCAGAGGAGGTCCTGGTCACGGCGCTGGACGGCGACGACATGCCGGCGCCCGGCGCTCCGGTTTTCGCTTGGGCGGCCGGCGGATCGGTGGTGTTTGATCCCTCCGTTTCGGTGTCGGACGGAAAAGGCGAGGCGAGCATCCGAGTCACTCCGGGCTGCTCGGCGAGGCAGGAGATTATCAATTTGGGGCTGTCGTCCAAGGACGTCTTGGAGACCGTCTCTTTGAGCGTCTTGGCGGGACCTCCGCGGATCGCGCGCAAGATTCGAGGGGACTTGCAGTCGGGGCCCGCTGGGCGGCTGCTGACCGATGAAGCGCTTGTGGTGGCGATCACCGACATTTGCGGGACGGCTTTGCGGGGAGTGGACGTGGCGTGGTCGGTGGAGCCAGCCGATGCGGCGACTCTGGTGAATACGATTTCGCCGACGGACGCCTCGGGGCACTCTTCGACGCTGATCCAGTTGGGCAATGTGGCCGGGCCGTTCTTGGTTCACGCGCGAGCGGGCGACTTGGCGGCGACCTTCAATTTGAGCGTGACGCAGGTGCCTTCGTCGGTGGTCTCGGCAGGAGGCGACGGACAGCGAATTGCGGTTGGGATGCCCTCTGCGGAACCGCTGACGGTGGAGGTGCGGGATCAAGACGGCGGGCCGATTGCGGGGACGCCGGTAGGATTTTCGGTCGACTTGGGCGAAGCGACCCTGGGTACGACGGATCTGCTGACGGATGAGAACGGGCGCGCTTCGGTTTCGCTGACGGCCGGGCAGACTCTGGGGCGCTTGTTGGTGACGGCGCGAGCGGGAACATCCATCGGTTCCGCCGGCGGCGTGGGCCAGACGCCGCCTTTCTTCACGTTTGTACTGGAGGTGGTGGGCGCTTCGCCAAGCGCGACCCCGGCGGGCTTTGTGAACGGCGCGAGTTTCCGCACGGGCTGGACACCGGGGGCGATCGGTACGGTGTTTGGGGCCGACCTGATGGAAGGCTTGGACGGCGCGATTGTGGCCGGACCGGCGCCGTTCCCGACATTGCTGCAAGACGTCTCGGTGCTGGTCAACGGAATTGCCGCGCCGATTGTTGCGTTGGCGGACGTGAACGGCCAGCAACAGATCAACGTGCAGGTGCCGTTTGAGACGGCGCCGGGATTCGCGTCGGTGGAGCTGAGGAACTCCGGCTCCTCGACGGTGGTTGAAGGAGTGCCGGTATCGGCGGTGCACCCGGGCGTGTTTGAGGTGTCGGACGGAGACGTGCGAGTTGCGGCGGCGCTGCACGCGGACTTTACGCTCGTGACGCGCTCGAATCCGGCACGGAACGGCGAGACGATTCTGCTGTTCGTGACCGGTCTGGGCGAACTGGAGCAGGAGGTCGGGACGAACGTGGGTGGTCCGATTCCGCCGAGGCGTACCGCAGAGATGCCGGTGGTCGGGATCGACAACGAAGGGATGCCGGTGGCGGGTGCGTTCTACGCGCCTGGGCTGGTCGGGACCTACCAGGTGAACTTTGTGGTGGGGCCGGATGTGGCGCCCGGGGTGCGGACGCTGAGTGTCGTTTCGGCCGGGGCGGCGAGTCAGCCGGTCGGCTTGCCGGTGGGGCCGGCGGCGTCGGCTGAGCGCTAGAGCGCCTATCGGCGTCTACTGGAGGTCGCGGCCGAAGCAGTAGAGTGTGTTGCGGGTGCGGAGGTAGATTCGTCCGCTTGCGAACGCCGGGGTCGCGTAGACCTCGTCGGCTAGGTCGTTGGAGGCGAGGATGCTCCACTGCGCTCCGGCTTGGACGACGGTGGCTCTGCCGGTCTGGTCCATGAGGTAGATCTTCCCGTCGGCGACGACGGGCGACGCGTAGTACTTGTCGAGCGCGTCGGGGAGGCGGCCTTGCTTGTGAATGGCGCCGGTAGAGGCGTCGAGGCTGGTGAAGATGCCCCCGTCTTTGACGAGGTAGAGAACTCCCTCATAGAGCAGCGGCGACGGAACGTTGGGGAGGAATTTTTCTAGAGTCCAAGTGACGGCGTCGGTGCCGGTGAGATCGCCTTGGCCCGGATCTTCGACGGCGATGAGCGAGCTGCGCGAGGTCATGCGTGCGACGAGAAAGGTCCATTCTCGCTCTTCGAGTGAGCCGTTTTCGTTGAGGTCCGAGTTGATGAAGTTTGTCTTGACTCCGGTTGCGGGTAGCTCGCTCTCTTCGATCCTGTCGTTGGAGTTCTTATCGCCCATCTGGACAGCGGCTGCGAAGTTTGGAAAGTCCTTTCCGGGGCGGCCGCCGCCCCCCTCCCAGGAGTTAAAGAAGATGCGATCACCGTCGATGATTGGGGTGGACTTGGGTTGCCAGCCGCCGTTGAGGATCCACCAGATCTTCTCGCCGGTCTCGACCGAATAGGATGCGATGAAGTAGGCCCCCGGAACGATGAGCTGCGCAGGGCCTTGGTCGGGCTGATAAACGGCGGGCGTGACGTACGCGCGGGTGGTCTCGGGGCGCTCGGTACGCCAGCGCGTCTTGCCGGTGTCCTTGTCGAGCGCGAGCAGATAGCTGCCGGTGTCTTGGTCGCAGGCGAGGATGACCAGGTCTCCGACGAGAACGGGCGAGGAGCCGTGGCCGTTGACGTTGTTGAACGGGCCGAGCGGCACGCGCCAACGCTCCTCGCCGTCACGGGTGTAGGAGAGGAGGCCGAAGTCGCCGAAGAAGACGTAGACGTTTTCGCCGTCGGTCACCGGGCTTGGGGAGGCGGCGGAGTTGGTGGGCTGATAGCGCTCGTAGCGTGGACGGGGGGCTTGTTTCTTCCACAGGATTTCGCCGTTGGCGGGGTCGATGGCGATGGTGGAGAGCGTGCCGCCCTTATCGGTGACCTTTAGCCGCGCGAGCTCAGAGAGCACTCCGCCCTCGGAGCCGGTCAGGAAGATCCTGCCGCCTGCGATGACAGGCGAGGAATGGCCCTGGGGCAGTGCGGTCTTCCAGACGACGTTGGTCTCCGGACCGAATCGCTCGGGCAAATTGGTTGCGGGCGAGACTCCGACGCCGTTGGGCCCTCGAAAGCGCGGCCAATCTTCGGCCGCGGCGGCGAGGGCGCAGAGGAGACAGAGCGCAAGGAGGCGGAACGTCAGGGGGCGGTGCGGCACGGGCATAGGATAACCGCGGATGAAGAACGATGCGCGCGGGGCAGGAAGGGGGATACGGCTAGGGGGCTACTGTCCGGAGCCGAGGGGGCGGGCTTGGAGGAGGTCGGCGGCGAGTTCCTCGAGGCTGTCGGCGTAACGTGGGTTGCCTGCTTGGTTGATGTTTTCGTCCGGGTCGCTGTCGTGGTCGTAGAGTTCACGGCCGACGATGCTGTTGTCGGCCACGGAGCGCCACTCGGTGTACCTGAACTGGTCGGTGCGCATGGAGTAGCCGAGGGCTTGGAGCGGGTCGTCGTCGGAGGGGTAGGCGGGGCGCGGATGCCAGGTGAAGGCGGCGGGTTTGATCGGGGCGTCTGGGTCGCGCAGGGCCGGGACTAGGCTGAGGCCCTCCAGGTGATCGGGAGCCGGGAGACCGGCGAGGTCTGCGAGAGTCGGGTAGAGGTCGAGCAGTTCGACGAGAGAAGCGGTGCGGCGTCCGCCGGGACGACCCGGCTCGGCGATGATGAGCGGGACGCGGGCGTCGAGTTCGAAGTTGGAGGTCTTGGCCCAGAGGCCGTGTTCGCCGAGGTGGTAGCCGTGGTCGGACCAGAAGACGATGACGGTGTCTTCGGCGAGGCCCAGGCGATCGAGTTCATCGACGACCTTGCCGACTTGAGCGTCGACGTAGCTGATGGCGGCGTAGTAGCCGTGACGGAGGTCGATCTCTTCAGCGCGGGTGGGGCGTCCGTGTGGTCGGTCGGTGAAGCTACGGAGCATCTCGCGGGCGTTGTGCAACGCGATGTCCGGAACGAAGCGCGGGGGCAGGGGATTGGAGGCGCGTTTGATTTCGCGCGGATCGTAGCGATCCCAGTAGCGCTTGGGGGCGTTGAACTGCGAGTGGGGCTTCCAGAACCCGACGGCGAGGAAGAAGGGCTCGGCTTGGTCCTTCAAGCGGCCGAGCGCTTGGACGGCGAGTTGCGCGACTCGTCCGTCGAAGTAGGCCTCGTCGGGAACGTCGCGGATCTCGCACTTGGGCGTGTCGGAGAGGTTGGGTGGTACGTCGCCTTCCACTACGGCTTGGTCGGAACCGTGTGCGGCGTAGTGCATGACCGCTGGGACGGACCAGGAGGCGGCGTCTCCGCGCCAGTCGTCCTGGCGCCAGTTGTGAAAGATCTTGCCGATCCCCTCGGCGTGATAGCCGTTCTGCATGAAGTGCTGGGGAAGAGTCACGACCTCGGGGACGCGCTCGCGGAAGTGAGTAGCCAGGTTCCAGATGCCGAGGGTCTCCGGGCGCAGGCCCGTGAGCAACGATGCGCGGGAGGGGTTGCAGACCGCTTGTTGGCAGTAGGCGCGCTCAAAGAGCGTTCCGCGTTCGGCCAGGCGATCGATATTAGGCGAGGAGACGATGGAACTGCCGTAGCAGCCTAGTTCGGCGCGCATATCGTCGACGGCGATGAACAGGACGTTCGGGCGCGACTGCTCGGCGAGAGCGGGGAGGGCAAGAGCCAGGAGGAGTAGGAATCGCATCGACGGGATGATTCTACTGGTTTGCTGCGCCTGATTGGGGGTATAGACTTTCGGGATAGAGATGACTGCTCACATGGACCGAAGAAGCGCGATCACAGCCCTGGCTGGAGCTGGAGTACTGAGCAATTCTGCTCGCGGGGAGCGATTGACGCAACCTCTGGGCGCTCAGCTTTATACCGTGCGCCGCGAGGTCGCCGCGGAGCCGGAACGGGTGCTGCGTGAGATCGCCGCCATCGGATACCAGGAGGTCGAGGTCCAGGACTCGCTGTACCCGAAGGTTCAACCGATATTGGATGACTTGGGTCTGGACGTGCGAGGTTTTCGGCTGACGCCTGCCGTCGTCACCGGGGGATGGAGCCTCTGGAAAGAGGTGATGAAGCGGATGGGCGCCGGTCCTGCGATGGAGTTTCGTGAGCAGACGGTGGAGGAGGCGATTGCCCCGGCGGTTGGAAAAGGGATGAAGTACGCGGTGGTTTCCGCGCTGCTGCCGGCGGAGCGATCGACGCTGGATCAGGTCAAACGGACGGCGGAGAAGTTCAACCAAGCCGGAGAGGTTTGCAAACAAGCGGGGCTGACGCTTTGCTTTCACAACCACTCCTATGAGTTCGGCGGAGTGGAAGGCGTGCGGCTGTTCGACGCCTTGAACTCCGAGTTTGACCCCGCGCTGGTGAAGTGGCAGATTGACGTGTTTTGGGCGGCGATCGGCGGACAGGATCCAGCCGAGTTGATCCGCGCGAATAAGGGGCGGGTGGCGTCTCTGCATCTGAAGGACATGGCCGCCGACGCCCCCAGAACCCAGCAGATGAAGCCTTTGCCGCCGGAGGCGTTCCGGCCCGTGGGCGTCGGCGAGTTGGATTTTCCGGAGATCTTGCGCGCGGCGGCCGTAACCGGAGTACGCCATTTGTTCGTCGAACAAGATGAGACCTACGGTCCCCCCTTGGTTGCATTGCGCCGGAGCTATGAGAACCTGCGCGCGATGGACCTGTGAGGGGCCGCGATTGATACACTGGACGCACCGCCATGAACGACAAACAGACCCCCGAAACCTCCGCAAATCGACGCGATTTTCTGAAGACTGGAGCCGTAACCGCGGCTGCCGCGGGCTTCCCGTCGATCATCTCCGCCGCCTCGGTGGACAACGCGATCAACGTCGGCTTGGTAGGCGCGGGAGGGCGCGGAACCGGCGCGGCTGCGCAAGCGATGGCCGCCGACGACTTTGCGCATTTGACGGCGATTGCGGACGTAGCGGATTCGCAAATCGAGCAGAGTTTGGAGCGACTGAAGAAGTCGTCCGGCGAGAAGGTTCAGGTGGAGCCCAGTCATCAATTCCTGGGCCTGGACGCCTACGAGAAAGTGATCGACTCGGACGTCGACGTGGTGATTTTGGCGACGCCCCCGGGGTTCCGCCCACCGCACGTCCGCCGCACGATTGAGGCGGGCAAGCACCTGTTCTGCGAAAAGCCGGTGGCGGTGGATTCACCCGGCGTACGCGCCGTGCTGGAGTCCTCGGACTTGGCTGCCGAGAAGGGCGTCAGCATTGTTTCCGGTTTTTGCTGGCGATACAGCAACTACATCCAAGAGACGTTTGAACAGATGGATTCCGGCGCGATCGGAAAGTTGATCACGCACTACGCGACGTACTACACGAACCCAGTGAAGCCGATGCCTCCGATGTCGGAGCGGCCTGCGGGCATGAGCGACGCGACTTGGGGCGTATCGAACTGGTACAACTTCGTCGAATTTTGCGGCGACTCATTGGTGGAACAAGCGATCCACTCGGTGGACAAGGTGGCTTGGCTGAAGAAAGATGTACCGCCAGTGAGTTGCGTGGCCGTGGGCGGCCGACAGGTGCCGGCGAACGCAGGCAATATTTACGATCACTTTTCGGCGAACTATCTCTACGAAGACGGTTTCCGGGGAATTGTGGCGAGCCGGCAGATTCCAGGCTGCCACAACGAGAACGCGGACTACATTCTGGGTGCGGACGGGACTTGCACGATCGGCAAAGGGCCGATTCCGCAGATCGAAGGGAAGAACCGTTGGGCGTACCGCGGCGACAAGTACAACATGTATCAGCGCGAGCACGACGTGCTGTTCCAGGCGATCCGGCGCGGCGAGCTGTTGAACGACGGTCGCCGCATGGCGACCAGCACCTTGATGGGCTTGATGGGCAGGCAAGCTGCTTACACCGGTCAGGAAGTGACCTGGGACCAGATCATGAATTCTGAAGAAGTGGTGTTCGATCCGGCCACGTTTACGCTGGGCGGCGACTTTGACCCGCGACCGATGCCGGTGCCGGGAAGGACGCAGCTGATCTAATGCGGCCGATTGCAGCGGGATTGATTCTAGGGCTCTCGATGTGGGCTCCAGCCGCTTCAGCGGCGGAATTTGAAGAGGTGCGTCCGATCTTGGAGAAGGCTTGCTTCCAGTGCCACAACGTGAATGTGCCGCTGGGCGGCGTGGTGCTGGATACGGCGGAAGGGGCGAAGGCGTCCGCCTCCACGATCGCACCCACTCTGGAGCCGGGATCGGCGGACCTGATGCCGCCGGCCGGAGCGCTGCCCGAGGGGCAGCGGAAACTGCTGGCCGAGTGGGCTGAAGCCGGGGCTGCTTGGCCTGCGGGCGTGGTGCTGGGCGAGGAGTCTCCGGAGGAATCGGATGAGCGCGCGTTAGCAGAGGCGGTCTACGGACGGCTCCAGGGGCAATCAGACGAGGTTGTCCGATATGCGGAACAGATTCCCGGCACGAGCGTGACCTTTGAGATGGCTCCGATCCCGGGCGGCGAGTTTTTGATGGGTTCGCCCGAGGATGAACCCGGGCGCACGGAGGCTGAAGGTCCGCAGCGGCAGGTGAAGGTCGATCCGTTTTGGATGGGCGTGACCGAGGTGACTTGGGACCTCTATCGGATGTTCATGTTCTCCGAACTGAGCGGCGAGAAGCCGGGCGAGGATGAAGTCGTCGACGGCATCTCGCGGCCGACGGCGCCCTATGTGGAAATGAGCTTCGGCATGGGGGTGGAAGGCTACCCGGCGATCAGCATGACGCAGCACGCCGCGCAGAAATTCACTCAGTGGCTGAGCGCGAAGACGGGACGCTTCTATCGGCTGCCGACCGAAGCGGAGTGGGAGTACGCCTGCCGGGCGGGCACGACGACGGCCTATTCCTTCGGCGACGACCCGGCTGAGATGAAAGACTACGGCTGGTACTGGGACATCAGCGACTACAAGTACGCCAAGGTCGGCGAGAAGAAGCCCAACCCATGGGGTCTGCACGACATGCACGGCAACGTGATGGAGTGGACGCTGGACACCTATACGGAGAAGGGATACGACCCGGGCGCTGCAGCTGAGAACCCCTGGGTGCGCGCGACGACGCTCTATCCGCGGACGGCGCGGGGAGGCTCGTGGAACGACGACCCGGACAAGCTGCGTTGCGCGGCGCGGGTGGGATCGACTCCGGAATGGAAGATGCAGGACCCGCAATTGCCGAAGAGCATCTGGTATTTGACGGATGCGCAGGGGCTGGGACTGCGCGTCGTGCGGCCGGTCGAAACGCCGAGCGCTGCTGAGATGTTCGAGTATTGGAATTCCGGGCTGGCGCCGGAGTAAGCGGCGGGCCGAGGGCGCCGCGCCGCTCGCGATTCCGGGTTACGGCAAGCGTTCTGGGGTGTCGGGAATCTCGTTGATGAGTTCGTTGGCCGTGCCGGGGCGCTTGCGGAGGCGGAACCGGTCATAGAGGTTGCCGCGGGCGGTGTAGGACGACATCCGCAATTCATCGCCGTCGATCGTGACGACTTGGAAGAGCTGGGTGCGCTCGGCGGCTCGCACCATCCAATCTTCGCGGTCGACCTCGTACATTTTGGGACCGGAGACGGAGACGACGTAGACGGTGCCTGCGGGGCCCTTCTGCTTGTTGGCGCCCGAGACGATGTTGGAGCGGGCGTAGGTGTGGTCGTGTCCGGTCATCACGAGGTCGACGCCGTGCTTGTCGTAGACGGGCTGCCAGAGAGCTCGGAGCTCCGGATTGTCGCGGCCCTCAGACGCCGAGAAGATGGGGTGGTGATGGGTGACGACGGTCCACTTATTGGGATTATCGGTCAAGACTTCGTCGAGCCACGCGGCCTGCGCTTCTTGCTCGCGGTTGGAGTTCATCACCACGACGCGGACGCCCTGGATATCGAACCAGTAGGCGGTTTCCGCGGCGGCCTCCGGGCCGTTCTCGCGGAGCGTGAACTGCGGGCGCCAGTGGTCGGAGAGCGTGCGCGGTCCCGTTTCCTGCTTGGCGTATTCGTGGTTGCCGGGGGTGGGCACGGCGGTGAGCTTGCGGTGGATCCAGCCGGAGGCCTTGAGCCATTCTCCCCATTCGGCGTCGCGATTGGCCGTATTGATGAGGTCGCCGGCGTGGATGTAGAAGGAGGCGTCCGGGGCGGTGAGGTAGCTCTGGCGAACGAGGCGCGACCAGAAGGAATAGACTTCGTTCTGCGCGTCGCCGACGTAGAGAAACGTCAGGGGCGCGACTTCCGCCTTGGGCGTCTTGAATTGGTTCCACTCGCTCCAGAGGCCGTTGTCTTCATCGCCGTCTCCGACGCGGTAGACGTACATCGTGTCGGGTTCGAGGTCTTCGAAATTGACGCTGTGATAGTGGGCGGGCCCTTGGTCGCTGTCCAGGCGCTCGGTTGAGGCTTCGACGGTGCGGTGCTTGTCTCGGAAGTCGGGTCCGTCTTCGGAGACCGCGATTTGCCCGACCGCTCGCTGGACGTCCACGGAGGTACGCCACGTCACGGCCTGGGTTGTGGACGGTTCGCCGGCCCACGTGAGCACGATGCGATCCGGCTGGGGCAGTGGAGAGTGCCAGCCGGTCTCGACGCGCGCGGCGGCGTCGTCGGGAGGAGCGAAATGGTTTCCGGCCCAGTAGGCGCCGCCTAGCAGTGCGATGAAGACGAGCAGCAGGAGGACGCGCGAGAGCATCCGTACAGTGTACTTGCGTTAGTGGAGTTCGAGCGGGACGAACCCCTCTCTAGCTGGGCGCAGCGGCGTGCGAGTCTTGAGGTCGAACTGGTCGCCTGGCGAAAGGAAGTAGAAGCCTGCGGCGGGGGCGTCGCGCTGCGAATCGTAGATCGCAACGTAAGATCGTCCGATCACCTCAAAGCGGCGCTTCTTGACGACGATGGCCGTGTACTCGTCGAGCCCGATGCCGAGCAGGTCAGGGCGAGCCTCGATGACTTCCAGCAGATCGAACTGGCGGTTTCGCCGTAAAAGGTGTTGATCGACGGCCGTGCCCGGAAGCAGGGCGAGGCCGCGCTCGTGGTCGCCCATCATGACCGCGCTGGTGGCGGTATCGCCGCGGGCGAGATACTCGCCTTGTATCGTGGCGCCGGCGGAGGAGCCGCCGACGATGCCTCCGCGCTTGAGGAGCTTTCTGATCTCGCGGTGGACTCGTGTATCAAGGTAGGAGTCGGCGAGACGCCACTGCCGGCCGCCGGTGAACCAAACGGCGCGGGCGTTGCGGATGGATTTCGCGAAGGCCTTGGTATCGGCTTCGGCGCGGTCGTAGGTGTGGAGGTGGGAAACGTTCCGCATGCCTGCCTTTCGGAACAGCTCGAGCCCGCTCCAATTGGCGGGATAGTCGTCGCCTCCTCCCGCGGTGGGGATCACCACGATCGGGGCGTCGGGACCGCCGGCCTCCGCGATGAAGCGATCCCAGAGTTCTTGGGACATCCCGCCGCCGACGAGCATGAGCGTACCTTCAGCGGCCGCCGCGGGAGCGGAGGCGAGGATCAGCAGGAAGGCGAGACGCATTCCGCCATTCTACGCGTCGACTACCAGTTGTCGGGTCGCACCCAGGGCGTGGAGGGCTTGGGGAGAGGGCCTTGGATGACCGGCGTGTGCGCGGCCTCGCCTGTTTGGCCGGGGCGAGGGATCAGGAAGCGGGGGCTCTCTTCCTTGCCGACCGGGCGGGCCGATGCGGCCGGTCGGGCGCCTGGCTGGAGCGGATTGAGCGGGCCGTCGCCGAGCTCTTCGCGCGCCGCTGCCAGGGCGGTCTGGAGCCTCGCCGTGATCTCAGGATTCTCGGCAGACACGTCGACGGATTCCCCCACATCGAGGCCTAGGTCGTACAGTTCTCCGTTGGAGTGCAGTTTCCATGTTCCTTGGCGAACGGCGCGCAGATTGTAGCCGCGGTAGTAGAAGAAGAATTGGTAGGGAGAATCGGCTTCGAGGTCGCCTTTAAGGATGTGCGAGACGTCGTGGCCGTCGATGGTTCGGTCGGCATCGAGAGAGGCGCCCGCCATGGCCGCGAAAGTGGGGAGCAGGTCCATGGTGGAGAGAGTCTCAAGGTAGAAGGAGTCGGGCGGAACGGTTCCGGGCATCCAGGCGATGGTGGGGACTCGCAGGCCGCCCTCGTAGGTGGAACCTTTGCGGCCGCGAAGAGAACCGGCGCTGCCGCGCGCGGGACCGTTGTCGGAGGTAAATAGGACAAAAGTGTCTTGTTCTAGCTGGAGGTCGAGAAGCTTGTCGAGAACTTGGCCGACGCTCCAGTCGATCTCCGCGATTGCGTCGCTGAGGATGCCTTCGCCCGTGCTTCCCTCGAAGTCCTTGCCGGCGTGGAGCGGCACGTGGACCATGGAGTGCGGCAGATAGAGGAAGAAGGGTTCCTCGTGATGGCGGTCGATGAAGTCGAGTGCCTCGCGCGTGTAATCGGCGGTGAGCGTTGACTGATCAACGACCTCGCGGAGTGCTTTATCGCCCTGGACCAGAGGCAAGGGCGGGAAGTTCCTATTGGCGCGGAGCGATCCCTCGGCGACGGGGATCATATCGTTGGAATAGGGTAGGCCGTAGTATTCGTCGAAGCCGTGGCGGGTCGGCAGAAACTGCGGTTGATCGCCGAGATGCCACTTGCCGACGATGCCGGTTGCGTAGCCGGCTTCTTGGAGGACTTCGGCGACGGTGATCTCGTCAGGGTGGATGCCGTTGATGTCGCCGGGCATCAGGACGGGATGCCAGGACCCGGTTTGGAGTCCATTGCGGATGGGATAGGAGCCGGTCATCAAGGCCGCGCGCGAGGGAGTGCAGACGGGAGAGGCGTAGAAGCTGGTGAGCTTCATGCCTTCGTCGGCCATGCGCTTGAGGTTGGGCGTCGGATTAACGGTCGACCCGAAGGGGCTAATGTCTCCGTAGCCCATGTCGTCGATGAAGATCACGACGAAGTTGGGCCGGCGCGAGGGCTCGGGGATCGACGAGCAGGCAGAGAGCAACCCAATCAGGATCAAGCAGGCGCCAAGGCGGGACGTCACGGACGGTAGTTTAGCTCACGAGGGATCGGCTAACGGGTTTCTCGACTGACGATTTCCCCCTCGATCACGGCGCCGACCGCGTGGGTCGTGTACTCGAAGGGGTCGCCGTCATAGAGAGCCAGGTCGCCGTCCTTGCCGACTTCGATCGAGCCGATGCGATCGTCGACGCCTAGAATGCGGGCGGCGTCGATGGTGACGGCGGCGAGAGCCTGCGTGAAGCTGAGGCCGTTGGCCGCGGCGATGCCCGCCTCAAAGAGCACGAGGCGGCTCTTGGGGACGTAGGGCTCGAAGCCCGACTGGAGCGCGAACAGGACACCGGCATTGCGGACGTGCAGCGCTGTTTCCATGGAAAGGTATTCCCTCTCGCCGCCGGAACGGGCCATGGTGGGATGGAGCAGGACGGGGAAGCTGGAGGCGCGGATCTGATCGAGGACTTCGTAGGCTTCGGCGGCGCCGTCGAGCACGAGTTGGATCTGGAATTCCTCAGCGATGCGGAGGGCGGTGAGGATGTCGTGCGAACGGTGGGCGGTGACCAGCAGGGGGACTTCGCCGGACAGTACCTTGCCGAGGGCTTCCAGCCGGAGGTCGCGTTTGGGTTCTTTGCCCGGTACCGCCTCAGCCGCCTTGGCGGCATAGTGCCGGGCCTCAAGCAGCGATTCACGCAGCATTGCGGCCATCTTGGCGCGGGTGCCGGGTGACTTGTTGTTGCGGCCGCGGGCGCTATCGCTGAGGGTCGCGGCGATCATCGCGAGCGGGCTGACCAGGGCTTCTTCGATCGTGTTGCCGCGGGTCTTGACGATCATGGTCTGGCCGGAAATGATCGCGCCCGGCGCGTGACCGGTATGCAGAGTGGTCACGCCAAAACTGCGGGCCCACTCGATCAGCGGCTCGTGTGGGTTGTAGGCGTCGATTGCTCGCAGCTCCGGTTGGATCGGCGCGGATCGCTCGAGTTGATCCTGATCGTGGTTTTGGTTGAGGTAGCCGGAGAGACCGATGGTGGAGCGTCCGTCGATGAGGCCTGGCGTGACGACGGCAGCTTCGAGCGTCGGAACGCCGGAAGGAACCGATACCTCCGAGGCCGGGCCGACAGCCGTGATCGTTCCGTCGTCGCCAATGAGTACGACGGCGTCTGCAATCGGCTCCCCGGCCATGGTGTGCAGGGTTTCGGCGCGGACGGCGAGTTGGGCCGTGAGCGGCACGGCGACGATGGAGGCGAGCAGGATGAGACGGAACATTGTTAGTGGCCCTCCGCTTCGAGATCGTGAACGTCCATCCACTGGTCGTGACTGGCGCCGAAGCCGCCGACGGCGTAGAGTCGGTCTTTCGGGTCGGAGCGATCGAAGACCTTCGCTCCGTCGACCCAAGTCTGTAGCACGTGGGTGTAGACGGAGAGGGGATCGCCGTCGAGCAGAATGAAATCGGCGTCCTTGCCGGGCTCCAGCGAGCCGACGCGATCCTGGAGATCGAGCATCACCGCGCCCGCCATGGTGAGGCCGTAGAGTGCGGCTTCGCGGCTCATGCCCGCCCGTACCGCGAGGGCGGCCTGGCGAGCGAAGAGGCGGGAGTCGGTGATGCCGTCGTCGGTATGAAAACCTGCGAGAGCTCCCACGCGTTCGAGCGCGACGCCGTTTTCAAAGTCGTTGTCCTTGGCCTCGATCTTCCCGCCTGGAGAATCGATCAGAATCAGCGAAGATCCGACGATGTGCTCTGATGCGGCGATCTCCTCGGCGACGAAGCGGGCGTCGGAGACGTGTTGGAGCACGACGCGCAAGTTGAATTCGCGAGCCAGCCGGAGGACGGTCATGATGTCGTCCTGGCGGTGCGTGTGAAAGTGGATGATCCGTGTCCCGGAGAGCGCCTCGCCGAGGGATTCCATGGCGAGGTCGCGATCCGGGGAGTCCCCATCCTCGGAGGCGGCGAGCTTCGCGGCGTACTCCTGTGCGGCGATCAGCTTGGCGCGGGCCAGAGCGGCGGATTTGGCTCGGGTGCCGGGAAAGGGAGCGGGCCTGCGAGAGTTGGTGCCGTTCGCCATCTTGATGCCGCCGGCAATGGAGCCGTCGGCATTTCGGACAGCCAGATCCTCAATCGTCTTGACGTCGCGAAGCTTGATGTACGTCGTCTGGCCGCTCAGCAGATGGCCGGAGCCGGACATGATGTTGACGGTGGTGATTCCGCCGGCTTGCGCCTTTTGGAGACGGGCGTCGCGAGGGTTGATGGAATCGAGGGTACGTACTTCCGGCTGGATGGGTGAACTGCCGTCGCCGCCCGAGACGCCGCCGATATGGCTGTGGGTGTCGACGTAACCCGGCAGGATGGTCTTCCCTTGCGCGTCGTGGCGATCGGCGTCCCCGGGGACGTCTACGTCGGCGCCGACGGCGATGATTTTGCCGCGATGGACGACGAGTGTTCCGGAAGGAATCGGATCGCCGACGATGGGAACGATGCGGGCGTTGGTGAATGCTTGAGGCTTGTCCTGCCCGGCCAACAGAGCGGGCAAGAGGAGTAGGGGCGCGAGGCGCATTCCGAAAGTGTAGCGGCTAGCACGCTGTTGAAAAACTCTCACGGGCGTCGCGAGAGCCGTTTTCGGCGAGATCTTGGAAGGTCGCGTGGGCAGATGAAGGGAAAGCGGATCACCGCGCCGATCGGCGGGCTTAGGTCGCAAACGGTTCTCGCCCAAGGGGTTGGGGCGGAGGGAGGCCGGCTGCTTTGTCGCGGGATCGTCGCCGATATCCTGTATCGCCTCGCTCGCCGCTTCGTGCATCCGACGCCCCCTGCGCGCCCAACGCCGCCCATGACAGTTCTTCAACAACGTGCTAGAGCTTGCGGGCGATGTAGAACACGTAGCCGTAGGAGTCGCCGTAACGGCGAAACATATCGATCTCTCGGCGAGTAGCCGCGACTGCGTCGGTGTCGGCGAGATCGGTGCGCTCGTCCATACGGCGCTCGAGCACGTCGTAGTATTCGGCGGTCCAGTCCTCGTGGGGGAGGGTGAACTGAGCAACCGGCTCAAAGTCTTGACGGCGGAAGGTCTTGAGGTTAGCCTTCTCGTCTTCCATGTCCGGATAGGCGTCGGCCCAGAACTGCATCGCCTGGACGGGACGAGTCTTGGTGAGCCACGTGGCCTCGGTCAGTGCGATGTGCCCGCCCTTCTTGAGGAGCGGTTTCCAGAGCGCGAGAGCCGTCTCGAGTCCGATGAGATAAGCTGCGCCTTCAGACCAGATGAGGTTGTAGGCGGAGTCCGGATCGCTCAGAGCGTCCATGGATTCAAGGCGAGTATTGACGGAGAGGTTTCGCTCGTCGGCTGTGCGCCTGAGTTCGTCGAGGAAGGGCTGATGGAGGTCGACGGAGGTCACTTGTCCGCCGGTGGCTTCAGCCAGAACGAGCGAGGCTCGGCCCGTCCCGCAACCCACATCGAGAATTTGGGGCGATTCCGGCAGATCAGGGATCAGCGCGAGGGCGCGGCGGGTTGAGGTCTCCGAGCCCGGGCCTTGGCGAGGCAGGCCGGTGAAAAGTTCGAGAAAGGCGTCCACTCCTCTATAGTCCCCAACCCGGCGCGCTGTTGTCTCGATCCGCTAGGGAGCCGAGACGCTGGCCACGGTGCGGTCTCCGGTCGCCAGGTCATGAAGGAGACGGCCGGAGGCGTTGAACTCGAGCAGACGGCGGCCGAGATAGTCGCTGACCAGGAAACCTCCGCCGTCGAGCGGCTGGACTCCCGAGCACCAGCTCATGCGATAGTCGCCGTCGGCGCCGCCGACCGAGCGCACGACCTTGCCCGCGGGCGAGACCTCGACCACCTCGCCGGGAGAGGCCAGACCGACCAGCGTGTTGCCGTTGGGCAACCGGTGAGCCTGGTAGGGGAAGCGCTCGTCGCCGCCGGTTGCGACGAAGGTCCAGATGATCTTGCCGTCTTTGTCGACCTCGATGATCTTGTTGAGTCGCTCCACGGCAATGAGAGTCGTTCCGGCGGCGGTCCTGCGGACCGAGCGCATTTGGCGGTCACCCAGTTCCTCGTTGCGGTAGGTCCAAACGGTCTTCTTCGCGCGGGTCACCTCGCGCACTTCGCCGAGCAGGAAGTCGGCGACGACGGTGTTTCCGTCAGGCAGGCGCTGGGCGGCGATCGGGTGTTGAAGGCCTTCGGCCGGTCCGTAGCTCCAGACTTCTCGCCCGTGCGGGTCGACCTCGACCACGCGGCCCCAGTTCCCAGTGGTGTAGAGGATATTGCCGTCGGGCAGAAGCTGGGCGTCATGTCCGCGGTTGTTGGGGATGCGGGAAAGGATTCGACCCGACGGCCACTGCATGCGGAGGACCTCGCCGCGCGGGCCGTGGTCGGAGACGACGATGGTTCGTTGCTTGGGTTGTTGTTTGAGGTGCTCGTCGAAGAAGCGGGTCATCGCCTGCAAGGCGCGCTCGAGGTCGTCTCCGAAACCCCCAAACCCGTGGTCGCGGTCCTTCAGCGTGAGCAGTTCCGCATGGACCCCGGCCTGCCCGAGACGTTCAGTGACGGCGACTCCTTGGTCGTAGCCGACGTAGCGGTCCTTGGTGCCGTGGATGGTCAGCACAGGCGGGTCGTCGGGAGTGATCCAGTAGAGCGGGCTCGACTGGATGTGGAGCGGGCGCGAGTGTTCCAGGTCGCCGCCGAGAAACATGGGGAGGACTTCGGCGGCGTCGACGCTGGCCCCGGGCGCATACGATTTAGTGAAGTCCGTCGCGCCGTAGAAGTTGACGACGGCCTGGATCTTGCTGGACTGGTCGAGGTGGGGGCCCGAGCCCTCGTAAGGGGCGTAGTCTGCGGTGAAGCCCAGTAGGAGCGCTAGAGTTCCTCCTGCTGATCCTCCCGAGGCGCCGATGCGGGATGGGTCGATGCGGAACCGGGCCGAGTTGGCGCGCAGGAACCGGACCGCGGCCTTCACGTCCTCAAGATGGGCCGGATATTGATGTCGAGGGCTCAAGCGATAGCTTACGGTGGCGGCTACGTAGCCGTTTTGAGCCAAACGATAGGCGACCGGAAGCCAGCTCTGCCGGGAGCCCGCCCGGAAGCCGCCGCCGTGAATGAGCACCACCGTCGGGAACGGGCCGGGGCCCTCCAGCGGCTCGACGACGTCCATCGCGACGCGCTGCCCGACGCGCGAATACTCGATGTCGGAGTGGACGAGAACGTCGGGCGGTGGATCTTGGGCTGGGACGACGAGGGGCAGAAACAGGGCGGCGCAAGCAAGCGCAAGAGGAATACGAGTGGGCATCGGCCCGGATTGTAGCGGATTCCCGGAGCCGAACCCCTGGTACTTCGGTCATATGTCCAGATCGGACCAGCAGCGTAGGGCGAGCGACCTGAGCCTCAAAGGCGCCTCGGTTCAAGACTTTAGAGCGGCCAGCTGCCGTCCGCGTAGGCGTCTTCCAACGAAGAATTAAGGAAACGTTCCTATTGAGGGAGACCTAGAGGCCGTCGACACTGCTATGGAAGACCGGAAAAGGGCGTAGATTTTCTTGACGGAGAAGTTGCGAATGCGGCTCCCCCGTGCGAGCAAGCCCGCGATAGTCCGCAGGAACGAGGGGGATAGCGTGTTGCCGAACGAAAGCGATACCAGCGTAGTGAGCGACCAGAGTCAATCCGAAAGTGCTCGACATGAAAGCGGCAACGGATACGACTCGACCGCGGCGCAATACAACGCGATTCATGAGGCTCATTTGGCGCACGAACAGATCCTGCGCGAGCTTCGGCAAGAGATCCAGCACCAGCAAGAAAAGCTGGCCCAGCTGGGGGAGGC
>Ga0209273_10001618_pt1 | contig 19279 bp, 20 predicted proteins | sample tdAd471_FD_187126 | JGI IMG/M metagenome (GOLD analysis project Ga0209273, IMG submission 187126) | Marine sediment microbial communities from the Atlantic coast under amendment with organic carbon and nitrate - tdAd47.1 (SPAdes)... | ecosystem: Environmental > Aquatic > Marine > Coastal >...
GTGCCGCTCCACTTGTGCGCGGGCGACCCCTTCCATGGCGGCAACGTCACCGACAAGATCGGTCAATAAAGCGTCCGTCTGAGGGGCGCCCTTGTATAGCTCAATCGCCTGCTCCACCAACCACCGCACCCGGGCCTCGTCGGGTTCTATGCCTAATTTTGGGTCGATTGGGCTTGTATTAGCAGTTGCCCGCGCCCGGTCGATCAGCGCCCCGGGTAGGATCCCGCATTTGTCCCCGTCGATCTCATGCACCGTCTCCAGGTCGGAGGCCAGTGCGTAGTGGGTGACCACTTCCAAAGCGCGTCGTGGAACCATGTCGCCACAGGCAAACCTAAAGCCATCCGGTCGTCTGGAAGCCATTTGATAAGCGGGGCCATCCTTCCACATTAAAAAGATAATCCACGTGTTTTCCGGCAACCCCTCCACCCCGTTCTCGGGCCAGGGATGCCACGTCACTATGGATTGTCGGGTGCTCATGCCTCCACCTCCTGTTTCTCCTCCAGCGTCAACCCACGGTCAACCGCCCAGCGCATGCAGGCCCGCCAAGCGGACTCATGATCGCCCGGATTCCAACCGGGGAGGAACGATTCCTCCACCCACAGGCTTGTTCCGTCGTGCCAACAGGGCCGGTTGATGACCGAGCATTCGGGATGGTCGGGAGGGCAATCATTGACCGGGAAAGCGTGATGAACCTCCAGGCCGCCATACCATTTTGAAAACGGGTGCTCCGCCTTGAGGTTATGCGTAAGATTCAGGGACACCCCGCCTTTGGCGCACACCACGTCGTAACAGTGCATCCAGGTTCCGAACCTCTCAATCAGCCGATAGGACAACCTAAACTTGCGGTCCATTTCCATGGACACCCAGGATGGATCATTGTGCGGAATCATTCCCCACCCCATTCCCCCAAAGCCGCCCTCGCCGCCGCCAGCTTGGCCCTCAGCCCGGCAACCTCTTTTTCCAGGCGCTCCTCTCGCGTCTCGGGTTTGGCAGGCGGGCCGTTGAGCCATTCTTTGGGGACTTCACTGGACGCGACCACGCGGGCGCTGGTTGGGTTGTTGAAGGGTGGAGGAAGAGAGGCCCGACTGTTCCCAGTTGATACTTCCCACAGGTTGTCCTTGTAATTCCACCAACCCCAGGCTGACCCTTCCCAGTCCCCGCGCAGCTCGTAATACCCAATTGCCAACAACCCAACCGGAGTCTTCTCCAGGTCAATCCACCCGTCCGCATACTTGTAAACCAAGGGCCATGGCGGTGTCTCGATCAACGCCACCTCGAACGGGAAGTGGCCGTCTGGGCCTCTTTCAACGATGTGGCCGAAGCTTTGGAACTGCCTCAGGCCGACCTCCCCCATTTTGTTCAAATACCCCGACCACACTCGTCCATCCTTGCGAATGGCGTAGTTCCGTGTGTCCTTCAGCCCAAGCATGTCCTCGTCCTTCTCCACCCGCACCCACTCCAGGGGCCGGGCCAACTCGATTGTCAATGTGTGTTTGCTCATAGTGTTTTATATTTAGTTTTTAGTCTACAAAAGGCGCGGCCTGGACGCCTTGAGAAGCCTCCCGCGCCATACGATCCACGCACCCGTTCCAATAGTCGCTCCCGTGCCCCTTCACCCACTCCCATGCGGGCATGATTGCCTTGTCCAACGCATCCAGGCGGCGCCACAAGTCCAGGTTTTTCACGTCGTCGCCCGTCGCCGTCTTCCACCCCCGGTCCGCCCAGCCAAACCGCCAGGAATTCATGCCGTCGACCAGGTATTTGGAGTCGGACCGCACAGTGACGGAGAAGTCCGTGAACGGCCCCTCGCGAAGGAGCCAGCTCAACGCCTCGACAGCCGCCGTCATCTCCATCCTGTTGTTCGTCGTGTCCGGGGAGGATCCGGAAGAGGCGGCCGCTTCGAATCCGACGTCGAACGCCTTTTGTCCGGGGCCTGGGTGACACGGCCGCACCGCAGCCCACGCCCAGCCTCCTCGCGCCCCTTCCTTCCCGTTCCCCGAACACGCCCCGTCCGTGTAAATGATCAGTTGCTCGTTCATTCGTTTACTTTCCGATGTTCGTCCAACCCCTGGTCGTGGTAATAAATCGTGTCAATCTCACCACGCCCGAGCGCCTCAAACAGGTTGGCCATGTGCCGGAAATGGTTGGCGGCCGTTTGGCAAAACGCGGGAAGCTCCTTGTCGGTCACACGATTATCGACCTCCACGAACCTCTCTTTTCTCGGCATGTAGTTCAAAAACCGGTGTCCACCACCTTCGCTCGGCCACATTTGCAGCGGGAGGTTGAATGACCAGAACAGCTTATCCCAGTCGCCTTTCTCAATGACTTCAGGTTTGTTGTTCATTCCACCGCCTCCTTCCATTGCCATACCGGGGAGCCTTCGTCGTCCACAACCCACTCCGCGTGGCCACTGGCGACGGCTTCCTTCCTCCAACCCCGCTTCTCAAAACCCTCTCCGGCGCAGTATCCGAGGACCAGGCCGAGGGCCACTCCGAACAACAGCGACGGGATTTCATGTGAATCATTCATGGTCGGCCTCCTTCTCCACCGGGCAGTCCGGGTGATGGACAAGGACCCGGGCATGGACATGGGGATGCCCCACAATCCACCAATGACCGTCGTGATCCAGTGTCCGGAGAGTCTTCCCGGCCTTCGGAGGCCTGGGCTCCGTCTCGACTACGGGAGGTGGTTCTTCAGGGGTGTTCGGGGGCGCGGATTTTTTCAGAATCGAGGTGAAAACCGACCCGGCCACAAGGCCCGCCAACAACGCCAGAGGATGGATTTTCATTCCTCAACCCTCCCACCCACTTCGGGGAGCCCCACATACACTTCCCGCGTTGTGTTCGGACAGACATCCGTACGGAAGCCGCCAACCTCGCCAATCCCTTCCGAGGACAGTTTTATCCACCCCATGAAGCTGTAATCCCCGCCAGGGTCAAACGCCCCGTCCGGCGGAGCCGGGTAGTATTCGCTGGAGGCGCTGACAAACCAAGGCGCCGTGTCCGTCGACATCGCGGGAAGGCCCTCCGGTTTCAACCCCAACACCGCCGCAAGCGGAGCCAGGGCCCTCTTCATAAATTCACGTCTTTTCATTGTTCAGCTCCTTTCCCGACCCGGACCCCTTCACCGAAACTTTTGCCCGCGTTAAACAGGAACCTCTCAAGGTAGTGGCCTATGGTCAGGGGGCAGGGACTGCCCTTCGGCCGATGTCCGCTGCCACGATGGGCCTGCTCGCTGTCGATCCGCTCCGCCAGGTTGTCCGAGAACACCGAAAGCCGCTCCTTCAACCACCCGTCCACCGCGCCAGAGACTTCCGGATCTCGGAAAAGGGCCAGCAGTTGGGCTTTCAGGTCCGGGGAGGGGGTTGGCTTCGGGGGTCCGATAAGTTGTCTCAACTGGCACGGATGGCATTTGTCTTCTCCGGGCTTTGGGGACCAGATCCTGCCGCATTGCGGGCATTGCATCGTCTTCTTTTCGCTCATCCCTCCCCCTTTCCGTCAGAATTCCAGGGCCCCTGGCACAACGCCAGGAAGTCCTCCTCCCTGATGATCCAGCCAGGGGACGGCAAGGCGGCCCTCCCTCCAAGCCGAATGTCCGCAAAATGTTCCTCCCCTCGAATGCCCGCCATCCAAACGATGTCCTTCACCTTCCCATCGGCGGCGGACACGCCCACATACCGTTCCCCCGTCCTGGCCCTGTTCCGGCACTCCCCGATCCCCCAACGCACCCACTTCCCCGGCGGCTCGGGAACGTCCTCCTTCGGACGCTCCGGCAACGGCGGAATCACCTCCTCCAACCAGTGGGTGACGGGCATCTTCGGGTAAAGGGTGTCGAAGGCCCAGTAAGGGAGCCCACCCTGAGTTATGAGACGGCGGTCCTCTGAAACATGCGCCCAATCCCGCAGCACAGACACCATCACGGAAGGCTCCGGAAGGCGCTCCTCCACCGGAACCCAACGGGACGCGGGCGCCGGGGATGGGTCCGGTTTTACTTCGACCAACGGCTGTCCCTCCGCACGCTTCGCCAACTGGTCCCGGAGGCTCCTACCGTCCCCGGTCAATTGAAACAGCCACGTCCGGCGGCCGTCCCCTTCGTCTTGTGTGGAGCACGTCATAAGCCCCCGAGCCACAAGGTCCAGGCAATCAGCAGGGCAGTTCGCCACCCGCGCCTCCCCTTGCCAAATCATCCCCCGCTGCTCGGGGGTCAGGTCTTCAAGTCGGATCATCATTTTCCTTTCACATTAAGTTTTTGTCTCCGCCCGTCCTTGCCTCGCCGCGCGCCTGCGGCGCTGGTAACACAACGAGCATAAACCCGCCGCGCTCCCGCTCTGCCCGTGCCAATACACTCCACCGCACCCGCCGCACTTCCTCTTCGTCCCCGGCGAATACCGGGGCTTGAGCACCGCCACCGCCCCCCGCCTCTCCTGGTCCTCCCAGCTCTCGTAGTCCGGGGACAAGTTGGCCCGATACCACGCCCGGCAATAACAGCTCGAACACATCCCCCGCGCCCGGATCTTGAACTTCTCCCGGCCGCACACCGCGCATTTTTTAGTTTTCATGATTTCTTCACCCTTCGCCGGTGCCTCGCGTAACAATTCCTGCACCGCCCCTTCGCCGCCCCGACCGTGCGACGGGGAAACACGGCGCCGCCGTCCCCGCACGTCTTTGTCTCCGGCAGCCTCCCCCACCACGGTCCCCTCACCTCCCCCGCCCCCTCCTGCTCGCCCCAGGAACGCCTGGGCCCGTCCCACCACGTCCTCCGCCACCTCCTCGCGTAACACCGCGAACACAACCCCCTCGCCCGGTCCCCGGGAGCGTCACGACAGTCCGCGCACGGGGACACGGGGAAAGGCGGTTTCATTGGTTGACGGTGTCAAGGACATGGCCCGGGGTGGCGGCCGCGTGATGGCCTTTGGCCTCAAGGATTTTAACAGCCTTGCCGCAGACACCGACCGGATACGTCTTGGCCCACCTTCGGCCGTGCACGAGCCGGTAAGCCCCGGCCGATTCATCCCACAGCGCCGGACACAGCTTGACCCCTTTCGAGTCGTGCTGCAAAAGGCGGACGGCCCGGTTCCGCTCAAATGTGCCGTCCGCGAACCCGACGAGGACGTATTCTCCAGGGTTGGAATCAACGGGGGCGCTCAACAAGTTGAATAAAACAGATTTCATATCGTGGTTTTTTGAAAGCAGCCGGGAACCATTCCCGACCGACAACGCAACGATACCTGACACCCCGGGGTTTCGTCAACTAAATAAGTCAATTATTTTTCGCGGTCGGGCGACTCCACCCAGGGACCGGGGAGGACCAGGAAGTAATCGTGATCAAAACACCACCACTGCGGCCGCCTCGACTCTTCAAACTCCGTCAACGTCATCCGCTCCTGCCGATCACCCATACGAACCTCCACCCCAAGCGGGGACCCGTCCGGAAACCCTCCTCCGCCAGCATCGCGGTAAACAATGACCGTCTCCACCGTTCGCCACTTCGGCGACGCCACCACCAACCCGGCGTTTCCGCCGTTGTCCCACACACTCGATGACGCCATCTTTGACCACGGCTTCCACACGGGACGCCGCCCCGACACGTCCCCCTCGCCCAACAACAAGAACAGACGGTCCTCCCGGTCCGGGAAGGCTTCCATAACCTTCAAAATCGTCCGCCAAGTCACTCCGGACCCGCGCTTCGCCGCCGCGATCAGCGGCGCGTTGTTCACCCCCGTCGCACGGTAGAATTCCATCTGCCCGCGCCCGTCGCGTTCAAACAACCACAGCATACGCGCCGTTATCTCGGGGTGGCTCCTCAACATCTCCATGTAACCTTCGTCAGTCCTCATTTTTCACCCTTCATTTCGTTTCCATCAGCACACTTCACGCCTCCGCAAACAGCCGAACCTTCGACCGCATGAAGTAAAATTCCACCGGGACACGGCACCTCCTCGCCACATCACGCTCCTCCCGGGATCGATAATCCTTGGCCTCATACGCCCGGCGAATCGCCGCGCTCGCACCAGGCACCGTCCCCCCCGCCCACCTGATCAAATCCTCCAACCCCGTCCACGCCGGACAATCCCCGTTCTCCAACTCCGCCACCCCGTAGTAAACGGGAAACTTGCCGCCGGTGGGCTCCTCCGGGACCTTGTCACCCTCCAAAACAATGAATCCGTCCGCCGGATTCTCCAAAAGGGCGTCCAAGGCTTTAAGGTCGGCTTGCCATTTTGCGACAAATTCTTCCGCCTGACGGAGGCTCCTCCGGAGGCCGTCAACCAATGTTTCAGACTCTACAACAATCCCCCGGACACGCTTGGCGGCCCGGGAAATGTCCGCTTTGGCTTGGTCGATGGTTGGCAGATTCCCGAGGCTTTCAAAGCCCGCAACTTGTTCATTAGGTTCAGGTATTGTGCTCATACACGGGGAAGGATACCACGTTTGGCGAGGCTGACAGTACGAAAAGTGTATTTTATTTTAGTCTACATAGCGGGGACTGGTGAAAGAGCGGAGACGGGGGTCCGGGCGGAGCCCGGGGAGGCCTGACGTCCTCTAAAACCGTCAAATAATAAGTGGTCTGCCCTTTAGGTTAGAGTCGTAGAGAGTAGTATAGTAGTGACCTGGGTGTCTTCGTCTTACTATGCTCTACCATTCCCACAGGAAGGATAGTAGTATATTTGTGCAGTATAGTATATAGGGCCAAGGGGCCCTATATGGGGCATTGTTAAGGCGGATTTTTGGGCCTGTCGGCCCTTCCCCGTCGCGGCCTCGGTGTGCCCGTCCGCAGGCTCCCCGGGGTGTCTCCGAGTCCTGCCGTCCTGCCGTCGCCTTCCCGATCTTTTTCGGAGTTCTTTGGTTGACGAACCGGCGCGGGGTTCGTAGGGTCGGGAGTGTCCGGGACGCCGTGCGTTCCGGGAAGTGTCAACTAAACAAAAACTCGGTTTGAAATTCGACGGAGCCCGGCTTCGTCCCTCAACGCGGGTTTTGGTTCGGGAGATGCGACGTGTCAGTTCATCAAACTCAGGCGGGACGTCGGGGAGGGCAAGCCCCGGCGTCCTTCCCCGTCCATGGATCTCGCAGCCCAGACCGAACGAGTGGCCAACGCCGAAGCGGAGGCTCCCGCCCTCCACGACGCGGAGCGCGCCGTGGGCCCGCCCGACGAAGGCCGGGTGCTGGTTGTGCCCGAATGGGCGAAGCCTGCGGTGGTCGACCATGACCTGGGCCCGGTCGAGGACCTCCCCAAGGAGCCCCGCAACGCCCCGTGGGCGGCGATCTACTCCGGCTACGTCTCGGGCATGTCCCCACGGCAGCTCGCGGCGAACTACAACGTCCCCCTGAAGCTCATCAAGCATCGGATCCGCTCCGAGCAGTGGGCGTTCCTCGCCGAGAACCTCCCCGCAAAGACCAAGCCCCCGCCCGGCGCGGGCTTCGCCCGTGAGACCGTCGCCTGGCAGAACCGCGAGGCGAACTACGCGATGTTCGAGCTTCTCCGTCAGGGCCTCAGCAAGCGATTGACCGCGCTGGCCAACGACGAGCTCAAGATCGAGACGGTCAAGGCGACGCGCGAGGGCGTGCAGGTCGTCGAGAGCGAGCCCACCCCCCGCGATCTCCAGCAGCTCGCCTCGGCGGCCAAGACGCTGGCCGAGGGGTCGTATCGCGCCCTCGGCGACATGACCGAGCATGAGCGCAAGGAGGGTATTGGCCAGAGCGCCGGGCAGGCGATCAACATCGTGATCCCCAACGTGGTGCTCGCCGGTCAGTCCGGCGCGGGCGGCCCGGAGGGTGACGTGATCGAGGCCGGCGAAGTTCCGAGCGACCTGCCCGAGCAGGTGCATTCCCCGATCCCCGACATTGTCGGCTGGGGCCAATACGAGGCCCAGGGCGGCGAAGGCGAAGACAGCAACGATGAAAGCGAAAATTCTGTTCCCGGTTGAATCGGCCGGTGACTTGGCGCGGCTCACTCAGGTGGCCCGGCTGGTCGCCGAGGCTGGAAGCCCGGATCTCAAGCTGGCCGTGGGCCAGACCGAAAGCCTGGCCGCGTTGGTGGCCGAGGCAACGCAGGGCAACGAGCCCGACTTTGTCCACACGTTCAACGACAACGCCGACGTGGCGGCCAGGCTCCTCCGATCCCAGCGCCTTGAGGCGGACGTGTGGTTGATCCCCGCAGGTAATGGGCTGGTCCCTCAGTCAGCAGCCTCACTAGGGGCCCTGGTGCGCCTTCTGAGAGCATTTGACGCCTTGCCGGGGTCGGGACACCTCAAAGGCTTGTCGACGCCTTACAGCGCGAATTTCGAGGACGAGCCGAGCGACCAGCAGCGCAAGAGCATCCTGGAGGCGCTGGGCGAGACCAACGCGCTGGTCGCCGTGCGCTCGTCTGCGGTGACTGAAGCGGGTGAGCTTGAGGTGGACGTTGACAGCGTTGTCCATGTTCCACTTGACACGCTGGCTTTCAACAGGTTTGCTACTGTGTCCAACTTCCAGGCGGAGGTGAGTGGGCAGTGACCGAGTTCATTAGCCGGGCTAATGCCTGAAGCGGACTGTTGTTTTTTGGAAGATTCTGGTAGTTTTTGGAAGATATTGTTGTTTTTTGTTGTTTTTCTGTTGTAACATGCTGCGCAGCAAGCATTTATAAATCGTTCAAAATCTTCCAAAATCACGGTTTTTTGGCGCTTACAGCTTTTGATTATTTCGTAGGTGTAAGCGGTTGAGCAGCTTACAAAAGCATTTTATTTTGCAGCGCACAAGTTGCGACATAATAAATATTGTGCGAAAGTCCGTCGCATCCGGCTGAGCACCAAACCGTTCCAAAAGTGCGAAAATCGCAAAATCTGAAGCGCGAGGCCGAAAATACCCAAAACTCCTACAAAATGGCTATTTTTGACCACATTTCGGCCCGATCTCGTCTTTCAAAATCCGGTTCCATCTCGGGGTGGTAAAGCGCAAGCGGAGTCCCACACCCCCCTCCCCCATTTTGAAAATTTTTTCGAGGGGCCCCAACACCCCCTCCCCCGTCAAAAATTTTTTCAGATTCCCGCTTGTCGATTTGAGGTTTTAGTTTACGTTTGGAGCGTGAACGGCAGTTCACCTCCCCGAGGTATCGCGATGCCCTTGGGGAACCGCCGACGGCGGAGGTTTGGTTTTGTTGTTGTCATGTGCCTTCGTCGTCGGTGTCACTCCCGCCTGCAAGCGGGAGGCCGTGTTGGAGAGATCCTAGGCCGTTTGTCTCTTGGGATCACTTCATCGGCCAAACCAGGACGAAGGGCACACCTGACTCTTCGCCCTATTGCCGGGGACTCTGGGTTCTTGTAGATTCTTACCAGGGCCCCCGGCTTCACTTTCCCGCCATCGGGCGGGTGTCTGAAAGGCCCATACCCAGACCGGCCTCCGGGGTGTTTCCTCTCTTTCCTCCCCGGAGGCCGGTCATTTTCCCCGACCACTTCCCCAACGATAACGATAAAGCCCGGGAACTTTCTCCTTGTCCCCTCCCCGGACCGCTCGTAGTCTAATGAGAGGAGGGATTGATTGGCGAACGAGAGCAGAGTAAGAATCGCCACGACGGCGCGGGATACGGAGGCCGAGAGGCTTAAGAAGTATTTGGCGGCGATAGTCCACACGGCTCCCGACAGAATCAGGGCCAGCCTGACCCCCCGGGCGGCGGATTCGTTGGCGGAGTTGAGGGCGAAGTGGGAGCGTGCGGTCACTGAGGGCGCGGTTGCGGCGATGGACTTGGACAAGTCCAGGCGTTACATCCATCGTCAGGACGTGGCGTCGGCCGTTTGGATAATTAATCACCGACTGGGCGGTTCCCCGACCGTGGTCACCGTGGACAGCACGCACCGCGTGGTGCATGCGCAGGTGGACTACATATCTTCAGCCAGAGCGACCGTTACATTTTCCGGGGCGACGACCGGGAAGGCGTATTGCACATTGTAAGGAGGACGCATGGCTATTCCATTTCTTCAGAGCATTGACCTGACGCTCAACGAGCTTCAGAACCACCGGCTGCATCGTTTGGCGGCGGACCCGACGGCGGCCCAGGGGCAGGTCATTTACAACACGACGGCCGACGCTCCCAAGTGGAGTGACGGCACGAGCTGGTTTTTCTTTGACGAAGCGCAGTCGTTGATTACGGCGCGCAATTTCTCGATCACGAACAAGGCGACGGCTGCGGCGGTCAGTTTTGACGGCACGGCGGACGTGGTTTTGAGCGTGACGGCCCTCTCCGTTGTTCCGGGCGACATTTCGCTGACGAACGACTACATCATCGAGGGCAACGGGAGCAACGTGGGCGCGGCGGTGGCCAAGTCGACGGTTCCGTTGTCCGAGTGGGGGGCGCCGACGACGAACGTGGCGTTCGGGTCGGTGAAGATCACGAATTTGGCGGACCCGACGGACCCGCAGGACGCGGCGACGAAGAACTACGTTGACGGGATCGCGACGGGATTGGACGTGAAGGCGCCGGTCCGGTTTGCGACGACCTCGACGCTTCCCGCATACACGGCGAGCGGATCCCCGGACGGCGACGTTCTGACGGCGGACGCGAACGGGGCGTTCCCGACGACGGACGGGACGGTTCCGGTGGTGAACGACTACGTCCTGGTGAAGGACGAGACGAGCACGAATCAGAAATACAACGGCCTTTTTGAGATCACGACGTTGGGCGACGGGAGCAATCCGTGGGTGTTGACGAGGCGTGACGACGCGGACGCGGACGCGGAGGTTGGGTCCGGCATGTTCGTGTTCGTGGAGGAAGGGACGTTGAACGGCGGCACGGGATGGGTGTTGACGACGGACGATCCCATCACCCTGGGAACGAGCCTGCTTGTGTTCGCGCAGTTCAGCGGGGCGTCGAACATCACGGCGGGCCGGGGCTTGGTTCAGAGCGGATCGACGTTCCATTTCAGCCAGGCGAGCGACTACACGGTCAACTCGATCTTTTACGCGAACGGCGCGACGACGGTGGCGCCCCTTTCCCCGGGCACACAGCACAATGTTTTGCGGGCGGGGGCGAGCGGGATCCCGAGTTGGGGCGCGTTGGATTTGAGCCAGGTTGGGACGGCGGTCCAGAACCAACTTGCGGTCAACAACGGTGGCACGGGCCTTTCGAGTCTGACCGACGGCGGCATTCTTCTCGGGTCGGGCAGCGCGGACGTTACGGTGACGTCGAGGCCGAGCACGGCGCAGTTGTTGATCGGGCAGTCTTCGGGCGACCCGGCGTTGTATGCGATGAGCGGCGACGCGACGATGACGGCGCTGGGTGTTGTGAGCATCGCGGCCAACGCGATTGGCGACGCGCAATTGCGCGACTCCGCCGCCCTTTCGGTGATCGGCAATTCGACGAACGCGACGGCCTCCCCGGCGGACATTGTGGCGGCGACCGACCACCAGGTGTTGCGCAGGAACGGGACGGCGCTGGGGTTTGGGGCGTTGAACCTTTCGCAGGCGGCGGCCACGACGGGGATCCTTCCCGGGAGCAGGGGCGGCACGAGCTCGGCTTATTTCAACGTCTCCAGCAATCTCACGGCCAGCCGCACGTATCAGTTTGCGGACTGGGACGCGGAGATTCCGTGGGTGGAGGCCTACGACATCGGGGACGGGTCGAGCACGACTTTTGTGATCACGCACAGCCGGAACACATCCGACGTTCACGTGATGGTGAGGGGCAACACGGGCGGGAGCATCGGGACGGCGATGGTGTTTCCGGAGGTTGGCGTTCCCAGCGCGGACACGGTCGAGATCACGTTTGGAAATTACACGCCCACGCTTGACGAGTTTCGGGTGATTATCATGGGCGCGCCGACAGGGTTCGCGCCCGGGCCCGGCTCGGTGAGCGGGTCGTAACCCACTCCCCGGATGCCCAACCATTTTTTTGACAACATCCACGTTCGCGGGATGCCGACCTCGGCGTCCAACGACGTGGTGACGTCGACGGGCGGGTTGTTCGGGGTTCGCGCGATCAACCAGGGCGTGTGGGGGACCCTTTCCCCGGACCGGGTGGCGGTCACGAACGCTTCCGGCCATCTTACCACTTCGGCGAACCTGACGTTCGCCTCCAACGTGCTGACGTTGTCGGGCGTGCTTCAGACGGCGTCCTCGACGACGCCGCAAATCAAGCTTTACGGGAGCAATCCAACGGGGTTGAGGATCAGCGCCTGGATCAGCGATTCGACGGGGTTGGCGAGCCTTTACGCGTATGACGACGACGATGGGATTTCCCCGGACTACGCGGACCTTCAGTTGGGCGGCCAGCCGGGCCAGCCCCTCCTTTATTTGGACGCTTCGACGCGTCGCACCGGGGTCAACCTGGACGCGCCCGATTCCCTGTTCCACATCAAGGAGACGACGGCCGCCACGAACAGCTCGGCCGGGTTCACCATCGACCAGGCTGGGACCGGGGACGCGGCGATGCGTTTCACGTTGTCGGGGCTGCGGTCCTACGCGCTGGGCATTGACAACAGCGACTCGGACCATTTCAAGCTGACGACGACCGGCACGCTGGGGACGGGGGCGGTGATGCAGTTGGACCCGTCCAACAGTTGGTTCCGGCTGGGCGCGAGGGACGTGGAACCGGCGACGGACCTGCATTTGACGAGCGGGAACAGCGGGGTGTCGGACCCGGGAAGCAACGTCGATTTTCTGATTGAGACGGCCAACTCTGTGGCGGCGGTCCGGCTGGCGAGTTTGGACGCGTCGTTGCAGTCCCTCTATTTTTCCCGTCCGTCGAGCAAGAACGCGGGGTGGTTGCAGTATGACCATTCCGACGACACGTTAAACGCGCGCGCGGGCAACGCGACGGTGTGGGAGGCGAACGCGGCCGGGGATTTGACGGTGACGCGCAACGTCGTGTCCGAGGGGTGGATGACCACCTCTCCGACCGACTGGAACTTCGATCCGTCCACGACCGAGCGGGCCCGCCTGGTGACGGCGATCACGAACGCGCCGACGGCGTCCCGTTACGGCGGCGTCTGGATCCCGATGGACACGGAGTCGGGGGATTACGGCTTTGTGTTGGCGGAGCGCGACGAGGCGCTTTATTTACGAAGCCGGTCCTCCGGCGCCTGGAACAGTTGGCGCGAGGTTTGGCACGCCGGGTCGTCCTCGATCCCGATAGCGAACACGGACGCGAAGGTGACGAGCGTGGTGGCCGGGACGGGGATCGGCGTCGACCAGCCGACGGGCCAGGTCACCGTATCGCTCTCGCACCTGGGCCTGCAGTCTTTGACCGACCCGGGCGCGGACAGGATCCTTTTTTGGGATGACTCGCTTGGGGGTCTCAAGTGGCTGACGCTGGGCGCCAACCTGGTCATCACGGGCGACACGATTGACGCGGCGGGCGGGGGCGGCGATTACAGCGCGGGCACGGGCCTGGATTTGACGGGCACGACGTTCAGCCTGGAACACTTGGGGCTTGAAAGCCTGACCGACCCGGCGACGACGGACCGGATCTTTTTCTACGACCAGACGGGAGGGGCGGCCAACTGGCTTTCCCCGAACGAGCATCTGACCATCGCGGGGACGAATTTGAACGTGGTGGACGGGGCCGGAAGCGGGTTGGACGGGGACTTGTTGGATGGTCAGGAGGGATCGTACTACCTGGACCTGGGAAATGCGACGGGCATTCTCGGCGGGTTCACGGCCAACAAGGTGGCGATCATGAACGCCTCCGGCCAACTGACGACGGGCAACGTCGACTGGAACGACTCGACGTCGGTCCTGACGGTGAACGGGCTGGCGTATGTGAAGCAGTCGACCGGGATCCCCCGGTTGTTTGTGGAGAACACGGCCGCCGCGAACACGGCGAACACGGCCGGGATTGAGGCCCGGGCGCAAACGTCGGTCAGCGACCGTCTTGTCTTTAGGATCTCCGGAAACTTCCAGGACACGGCCGACGCGAGCCGCACGGGCCGCATGTTTTGGACGATGCCGGTGTCGGGAACGGAGAAAACGGTGTTCGCGGTCGACGGCGACAGCATCGTCTTCGGCAAGTCCTCCCCGTCCTCCAATTTCCATTTTTACAGCGACGACGCCCGCACCGATGCGACGGCCGGACTCACGGTTGAACAGGACGGCGCCGGGGACGCGGTGGTTCAGTGGGTCCGCACGGGCGCCGCCAGGGTGGTCTCCGGCATTGACGCCACGGACGGGCGGTTCAAAATTGCGGCGTCCGCCGGGCTGGCGACCGACACGTTTTTTGACGTCGACCTGTCGACCAAGTATTTGCGGGTGGGCGGCGGGGCCCTTTCCCCGGAGGCGCCGTTGCATGTGGCGACCGGCGACAGCACGGTGTCGACGCCCGGGGACAACGTCCACGCGTTGATTGAGACGAACGGGTCGGCGGCGGCCATGCGGTTCGCGTCGTTGAACGCCTCCACGCAGTCGGTCTATTTCTCCAGGCCTTCGAGCAAAAACGCGGGCTGGGTCCGATACGACCACAACACCGACGATTTTGAAGTGCGGGTGGGCGGCGCGACGGCGTTTCAGTTGGACGTCAACCAGGACGCGTATTTCCAGGGGCAATTGAACGCGGTGGACGGGTTGTCGACGGAGCGGACGACCGACTGGGACACGCTCCCGACCGACGCGGTCCTGAAGCTTTACAACGGCGCGACGAACAATCCGACGCTGGACGGAACGACGAATCATTTTGGGCTGTTCGTGCCGTCGGTGTCGGACACGGATTACGGGTTTCAGATCGCGGCCAGGAACAATTTGCTTTATTACCGGGCGCGCGAGGGCGGGTCGTGGGGGGCGTGGCTGAAGTTATGGCATCAGGGAAATGATGGTTCGGGTAGCGGTTTGGACGCGGACGCGGTGGACGGATTCGACAGCGCGTATTTGCTTTCGACGAGCAATCACATCGAAGGCACGAACCTGTTTTTCACCGACGCGCGCGCGAGGTCCGCAATTTCCGGGACACCGGGGGAGATAAGCTACAACAGCGGAACCGGCGTCATCGGGATTGACGGACTGTATCCGGGCCAGACGTCGATTGACACGCTGGGGACGGTCACGACGGGCACGTGGCAGGGCGCGACAATTTCGACGACCTACACGGACGCGAAGGTGACGAGCGTCTCGGGAGGGGTTGGAATCTCCGTTTCGGGCGGCACGGGCGCGGCGAGTGTTTCGCTGAGCCACCTGGGCTTGCAGGCCTTGGCCGACCCGGGGTCGGACCGGATTTTCTTTTGGGACGAGTCGGCGAACGCGGCCAAGTGGCTGGCGATTGGGAGCGGGCTGCAGCTCTCCGGGACGACCCTGAGCAGCACGGACACGCTTTACACGGCGGGCACGGGGCTTCAGTTGTCGTCCAACGAGTTCAGTCTGTCCCACCTGGGTCTTGAGCAGTTGACCTCCCCGGCCTCTACGGACCGTATCCTGTTTTACGATCAGACGACGGGCGGGCTGGAGTGGTTGAGCGCCGGGGCGAACATCACGATCTCCGGCACGCAGATCAGCGCGACCGACACCAATACGACGTACTCGGCGGGCACGGGATTGCAGTTGACGAGCACGACGTTCAGCCTGTCGCACCTGGGCCTTCAAAATTTGGCGGACCCCAACGCGGACAGGATCGCGTTTTGGGACGACTCGTCCTCCTCGTTCCAGTGGCTGACGGTTGGGTCGAACCTGAACATTTCAGGCTCGACGCTGAGCGCGGTCGACACCAACACGACGTATTCGGCGGGGGACGGCATCAGCTTCTCCGGCACGACGGTCAACAACGTCGACAAGGGCTCCGATCAGTTCATTTTCAAACGGATCGGGGACTCCGTTGGCGGGTTGAAGTTTTCGGCGGCATCCAACAATGACATGCTCCGGTTCGCGTCGGGCGGCGGGACCAGCATTGCGTTTGACTCGGGCACGAACAAAATCACGATCACCTCCACCGACACCAACACGACGTATTCGGCGGGGACGGGGATCAGCTTTTCGGGGACGGTTGTCAATCTGAACCACCTGGGGATCGAGAACCTGTCCGACCCGGGTGCGGACCGGATTGGATTCTGGGACGACAGCGCGGGGTCGTTTGAATGGTTGACGGTTGGGACGGGCCTTCAGATTTCCGGAACGACCCTGAGCGCCACGGGTGGCGGGGGCGGCGGGGACGTTACCGGTCTGACCTTCAGCGACTCCACCGGCGTTTTGTCGCTGACGCAGAACAATGGGACCTCCCCGGTCACGGTGGATTTGGACGGCCGTTACGGCGCCGCGTTTTCGGTCACCGAGCCGATCACCGGCACGTGCAACTTGTCGTTGGACGACAACGACGGCAGCCCCCTGGACCTGGTTTCGTTCACCGGCGCCGGAAACATCCAGGTCAACAATATCGGAGGCCCCAGCGACATCCGCATTGACGACACACAGGTGTCCGACCGCCGGTTGAAAACGAATTTCGTCCTTGTCGACGACGCGTGGGAGATTGTGGACCGGTTGAAGGTTCATCGTTACCGCTGGAAGAATTCGAAGAGCCCGAAGTTTGACGACAAAGAGCATGTGGGATGGGTCGCCCAGGAGGTCAGGGAAGCCTACCCCGTCGCCTACCAGGAGCGGGAGGACGGGTATGGCGGGGTCGACCAGCGCGAGCTGGTCCCCGTGCTGTGGAAGGCTTTCCAGGAGGCCCAGGCGAGAATCGAATGGTTGGAAAAAACCGTTCGTCGGTTGGTTGACCGTGGCGGGTTTTCAGGTTAGAAAAGAAAGCGTAACGTAAACTAATATGCCCCCGATCACATTGAAAGACTTGCAAGGACAACAGCAGAAGCTCCAGGAAGCGTCCAACGCGCTGACTGCGGAGATCACCCGCGTCAAAGCACGTTTGGAGACCCTGGAGAAGGAGCTGACGGCAACCGAAGGCGCCATGCGCCTCAACGAGCATTACATGCGCGAGGCGGCCAAACCGGAAGAGGAGAAACCGGGCACCCCGGGGTCCCCTCCCTCCAGTCCGTCAAGCCCCCCCGCCGCCGACGCTCCGCGCCAGCGCAAGGTTGTTCCGATCACCCCGCCACAAGATTCCGGTTCCGACCGGCCGTCGAGCCCGTCTTCCCCTGCCAGCCCGGGCTCGCCGTCGGGGAACCGGTGACCCACAACAACCAGCCCCAACGCCCCCTCCCTTCGGAAATCCACTCTCCCGGTTCGTGGTGACCCGGGACTCCGGAGGGAGGGGGCATTCCCCTTTTTATGAGCGGCAAAAAAATCCATCTCCCGCTGATCTGCTACGAGGGCATGATGGACGGAAGCTACGGCATGTCCCTGATCGGGCTTGTCGGCCAACAGGCGAACCTGGGCGCGACGCTCATGATGTATCCGCTATTCGGGGAATCCCTCATCTCCCGTGCCCGGAACATCGCGGCCTCCAGCGTCGTCCACGACCGGGAGGCTACGCATCTTCTCTTCATTGACGCGGACGTCACGTTCCGGCCGGAGTTGGTGAAACGGCTTTTGGATTTGGACGTGGACGTCGCGACGGCGGCCTATCCCAAAAAGGCGTTGAACCGCCTGAAGATGCAAGTGGTGCATTCCGAGCTTTCGGAATTGCCCGAGAATTACGAGCATTTGGTGACGGATTTCGCGAGCGAGATCGACACCTCGGCGGAACCAAGGGACGTGTTCGAAACGAATTACGCGGCGACGGGCATGATGTTGGTCAAGCGTCGGGTGTTCGTCAAGATGGCGGAGGCCTTCCCGGACATCCGATACGTGAACGATGTTTCCGGATACGACAAGTTTTTGGACAAGGACAGGACGGCCTGGGACTTTTTTTACACCGGGATCAACCCTGTCACGCGCAAGTATGAGTCGGAGGACTACGGGTTCACCAACCGCTGGCGGGAGATGGGCGGCAAAGTCTGGGTGATCGCGAATGAGACCCTGGGCCACCGGGGCAAGCGCACGTATTGGGGGAACGTGAAGGAGCAGCAGACGCTGTTCCACGAGGCCAGGAAACGGATTGACGGACGGGGCGGCCTGGCGGTTCGAAGTGATGACGGAGGGGAAGGCGCAGATCAACCGGCGGCCGGATGACTGGTATCGGCCGGGGCGGCGGATGGTGGAGTTCCACAATTCCCCGCACCAGATTCGTGTCCTGATCGGAGGCCGGGGAAGCGGCAAGACGACGGCGGTGGCCGTCGACGCGATCTTCCGGCATTGCTACACCTACTCGGGCGCCCGCGTCTACATTCTGCGCAAGACGGAGAAGTCCAACCAGGACACCACCGGCGAGACGTTCGGGATCGTGTTCGGCAACAGCGGCACGGTCTTCCTTGACACGGGCCTTTCACTCTTCAAAAAGATCGAGGGCGGCCGCCAGTATCGCATCCCGAGCAAACGGGCCATCGAGCTTTGGAACGCCTGGCAGCAGGCCCACCCCACCGCGACCAAGCAGGACAAGCTCAAATGGCTTGAGACGGTCGGCGACAAGTATTGCTCCTACCTTCTATTCTCAGGCGTCCCGACGTCCGGCCACAGACAGTCCAGGTTCCGTGGGTTTGAGGCGTCCATGATCATTTTGGTCGAGGCCGACCAGTTCGACCGGGAGGACGTCGATCTGGCCATGGCGTGTTTGCGCTGGAAAGGGGTGGAGGAGGAACAGTGCGACGAGAAGGGATTTTTGGTCGACCAACGCCTGATCCTGGACACCAACCCACCCAGCCCCCGGCACTGGATCGCGCGGTGGGAGGAAGAATCCAAGACGTATGATGACGACGGTTACATTAAGTTTTGGCACCTTCGCACCGAGGAGAACGAGCACAATCTGCCACCCGGCTACGTGCGCGGCCTCAAGCGCCAATACCAGCGAAACCGCGCGATGTATCTGCGCATGCTGGAGGGCCAGTATGCGGAGGCGTTCGACGGCTCCCCGGTGTTATGGGCGTTCCGCGAGGACCACGCGCATCCCGATCTTGATTTCCCGCAGGGCGCCTACCTGGTGTGCGGGTGGGACTTCGGCGTGACGGCGCACGCCACGATCTTTTCCGCCTACTTTGAGATGGGCGGGTGCGAGTATTGGTGGGACCTTTACGAGTATTACGACGAGGAACGGGACACGGAAACACAGTGCCGGGAGACCCTGAAGATATTGGACAAGGTCTTTCCGTGGCACAACGACCGCATGTTTTGCGCGGGTCTCATGCACTTTTGCGACGTGGCGGGCAAACAGCGCAAGGACAGCGGACGAAGCTCGTTGCAGGTGCTCCACAGTTACGGAATCTATCCGTCCTACCAAAAGTTCGGCGTGCCCGAATCGATTGCGACTTACAACCGTTTGCTGGAGCAAAAGGACGGCTCGGGCAGGTGGT
>Ga0209273_10001623_pt1 | contig 19233 bp, 11 predicted proteins | sample tdAd471_FD_187126 | JGI IMG/M metagenome (GOLD analysis project Ga0209273, IMG submission 187126) | Marine sediment microbial communities from the Atlantic coast under amendment with organic carbon and nitrate - tdAd47.1 (SPAdes)... | ecosystem: Environmental > Aquatic > Marine > Coastal >...
AGCCAACATATATTTGACGAGCAGAGATTTGGGAAACCCAAATCTCTGCTCGTCAGTGACATCCGTTTTTGGCGAAGTAAATATTGGCCATTTACCGAACTATCGACCAACCCACTTCAGAAGTCTCACTCAGCAGGTAAAAAAGGTAACTTATCCTTCTCTTCGGCGGATTTTCTTTCTTGCGTACACATCCTATTGAGTGCCGGAATTGTTTATAAGTCTGTTTCATTTTTATTATACCTTTGCGCAGACAATATCGAGTGTGACTTATGAAGAGCTTTTGGCGATTAATCGGATACTTACGGAACTATAGACCCCTCATTGGCGGAAATATCATCAGCAACATTCTGACGGCTGTTTTTACGGTCGTTGCTATTCCTCTTTTACAGCCTTTCTTGAATATATTATTCGGTCAAGAAGAAATGGTGACGGAGGCACCGCAGGGTACTTGGGGATTAGAATATGCCCAAGAATGGTTCAATTACAGCTTCAGTCAGAAAATCATCAATGATGGACAAGAGGCAGCTCTTGTGTTTGTATGCAGCGCTATTCTGATCACTTTCTTTTTCAAAAACGTCTTTAGGTATTTGGCCCTATTTTTCATGGCGCCGGCCCGAAATGGGATTGTTAGAGACTTGCGAAAAGAACTGTTCGACAAGGTACTAAGCTTGCCCCTATCTTACTTTTCAGAGGAGCGAAAGGGGGATTTGATGTCGCGAATCACCGCTGATGTGCAGGAGGTAGAAATGAGCATCCTGAATATGCTACAAGTTATCTTCCGAGAACCCTTAATCATTATTGGGGCACTCGGTTTTATGCTATATACCAGTCCAACTCTTACCATTTTCGTTTTTGCACTTTTACTGTTTACCGCTTTTGTGATTGGTGGAATTGGTAGAGCCCTGAAGAAAACGTCTAATTTGGTGCAGGAGAAGTTGGGTTCTTTGGTATCTATTGTAGAAGAAGCCTTGTCAGGACTTCGCATTATCAAAGGTTTCAATGCCGAGTCCTACCAGCAAGTTAAGTTTGCCAAGGATAATGACAGTTATCGGCATATATTGACACGACTGTTGTGGCGTCGAGATCTTTCCTCTCCCCTATCTGAGTTCTTGGGCATTTTAGTCGTATCTGTTTTATTGTGGTTTGGGTCTCGATTGGTATTTTCCGGAGATATGGAAGCCGCCACATTCTTGACTTTTATTTTTGCCTTTTATAGTGTAATTGAACCCGCCAAAGCCTTCTCAAAAGCTTATTATAACATCCAGAAAGGCATTGCAGCGATGCAGCGAGTTGAAGTTATCCTGGATGCAGAGAATACCATCACTGACGCCCCGGATGCCCTGGCACTAAAGGAAGTGAAAGAAGGTATTGTATATCGAGATGTGACTTTCCAATACAGGTCTGAAGAAGGCCCCGTACTAAAGCAAATCAACCTGGAAATTCCCAAGGGGCAAGTCATTGCACTAGTCGGACCTTCTGGGGCAGGGAAATCCACTTTGGTCGACTTGCTGCCTCGTTTTTTCGATGTACAAGAGGGGGGGATTTTTATTGATGGTACTAACATCAAGCAACTTCAGTTGGATGATCTCCGCCAATTAATGGGTATCGTCTCTCAAGAAGCGATTCTTTTCAATGATACGATTTATAACAATATCGTCTTTGGATTAGCAGATGTGAGTAGAGAAGCAGTGGAACAAGCCGCAAAGATTGCCAATGCCCACGACTTCATTATGGCTACTGAACAAGGCTACGAGACCAATATCGGAGATCGAGGAAATAAACTTAGTGGTGGTCAGCGACAGCGCTTGACTATTGCCAGAGCTATTCTGAAAAATCCACCGATCCTAATTTTAGACGAAGCTACCTCCGCGCTGGACTCGGAATCGGAAAAACTCGTGCAAGAAGCATTGGTAAAACTAATGAAGAACAGGACCTCAATCGCTATTGCACATCGACTATCTACGATCCAACATGCAGACATGATCATCGTAATGAAAGAAGGCCAAATTGTAGAAAGAGGATCGCATGAGGATTTGTTGCGGCAGGGAGGCGAGTATAGTAAGTTGGTGGCGATGCAGGCTTTTTAGGAAGGTGTAATGAAGAATGTGTAATTAGTAATGTGTAATGGAGAATTAGGAATGGAAAATGAAAAATTAGGAATGTGGAATGGAGAATGAAAAATCAGGAATGTGGAATGGAGAAGGGAAAATGGGTCATATTACTGGACAAATGCGGTTTATCAGGTGAAAGTAGAGGGTTTAAATCCTTGGTATAAACCTTCTGCCCTAAACTTTTAAACCCAGTTGGAGCAATGTCTAGTAGTATGATAATGGAGGATGAAAAATGTGTAATGGGGGATACGTAATAGGTAATTGAAAAGGGATATAGCCTTGTTGGATAGCATTTTTCCCAGCTTTTTAATTTGAAAATCTGTATTTTTGGGCTTAATAGTGTGACTACTACTCCTACCCTTTTATTGGTTAGCAACTAATATCTGTTGCTCCAGGCAACTAATCCGTTCTAAGCGTCATCTTTCTAAAAACATGATTTATGAAGCAATCTTTACTCTTAAGCTGTTTTGTGATTATCCTTTGGGGGAATGTAACGGCTCAAATAAGTATCAGCAATAGCTATTTTCCTGCGGTAGGAGATACTATTTATTCTGCCATAGACAATCTACCAGCAAATATCAGTATTGGTAGTGAAGGACCTAATCAAGATTGGAATTTCAGCACTTTACAAGCTCCTTTTTCCCGCCGAACCATCTTTAGAGCGGCCGCTGAAGGCAATTTTTTTGATGAATATTCAAGTGCAGAATTGTTAGCAGAGTTGGTGGAAAATGCAGAGACCTATTATAATATTACTACCAATCGATACGAACTCATGGGATTTGGTGGGAGTGATCCTTTGGGACTAGGTATTCAAGCGCTACCCAAATATACCCCGGCATTGGTGGAACGTTGGGCGCCATTAAATTATGATGACACGCATAGCTCTGAGGCCAATATATCGTATGCTTTTTCGGCGGATGATCTTCCCAATGAAATAACGAATCCGCTCCCCATCACACCGGATTCTTTTCGCGTAAGGTTGAGCCTTGAGCGAGAAGATGTGGTAGATGCCTGGGGAAAAATGACTATTCCCGGTGGCGTTTATAATGTACTGCGCGAAAAACGAACCAGACAGCAGGATGTTCGACTAGATGCCAAAATAGGATTCTTAGGTTGGCAAGATATTACGGACATTGTCCTAGAAGCAGTAGATATTGATGAGATTTTGGGTATGGATAATGCCTTGGGAGCAAGTACGACAGTCTCCTATCATTTCTATAGTGATGAGGCCAAAGAAGCCATTGCTATCGTCACTATGGACGCTGCTGGTGAAAATCCTTTGCGCGTTGAGTTTAAGGGATCTGACATTATTAGTCATGTTCAAAATGTCAATGCCCTGAAACCCGGTGTATATGCCTTTCCTAATCCGGCCATTGTTAATGTACGCTTTGAATTTTCGAATCTCAAGCCGGGCAACTATACGCTGAGAATCTATAATATTTTAGGGGTCGAAATCTGGAAAGATCAATACCATGTCAATGGGATTCGCACAGAGAAAGTCGATATTTCATCCTTGAGAAAGGGTACTTATTTATATAGTTTGAGTAATGAAAAGGGCAAAACGCTCGCCACAAAACGTTTGATTGTGATCCGTCCGTAGGTCCTGCTTATTCATTAGACTTTATGAGCGAAAACTATTTTGTGCACTATTAGCAACATCGCCATATGACAAGCCGAGCCATCGCCGTATTATTCCTCATCTCTAGTTTATTTTCCTGTCAATCTAGCACAGATGCTTCCATCGATGCTAAATCCTATCAATTAGGGGTGATCGGTGGTTTCAGCGAGTTGGTCAGTGCAGGAACAAAGCTATTGGCCTTAAGTGAGCCCTTATCAACCGAGGAGATGGATCAAATCATGGGGGAAGCGGAGAAAATAGCTGCACGTCATAAGGTCTCCTTATTTCGGGAAAAAGACTTGATCGTTACCGATCTTTTTCCTGCTGATGTCGCCAAGGATAAAGAGGTGTTACTGATTTACCAGGGAGAGACGAAAGCAGCCTACTTACAGCTTAAAGCGGATCAAAAAGAACTGATCGACGCCAATCAATATACCGACGCTACTCGGAGGTTGATTGCTCGCCGTTTTGGTCGGCTGCTCAGCTATCCGGCTTATAGAATCAATGAACTCCTTGCTCAAAATACCAGCTTCCGGGCGATCACTGACTTTGGCATTAAAGCGAGCAATGTATTTTTCTACTATAAAGAGTTGGCTAAAGCGACCGATTTTTATGCCAATACCTTAGGGCTAGAGTTGGTAGCTGATTATGAAGTTGCTTCCATTTTTAGAATTTCTACGGCCTCTTACTTGACGCTTGTAGATGCTAGTGTAGGCGTTCATGATGAAAAAGAACCTAAAACAGTAGCCCTGGCGCTACTCACCAATCAGTTGGCGGATTGGTACAGCTTTCTACAAAGCCAGGATGTACCGATCAAATACGACTACAAGCCCAAAACAGGCAATGCCCATGACGGCTTTGTCGCCATCGACCCCGAAGGATATCTCCTGGAGTTTGAAACTTTCAAGCAGCATCCTGAAAATGAAAAATTTGTTCCACTCCTAGATCAAGCCACTACGGTATATCCCATCAAAGAAAACACCAGGGTCCCACCAGGGATAGGCTTTAATGCCAGCATTACCTGGCTCTATTACAAAGACTTGCTTGCTAGTCAACAGTTTTATGAAGAGACGATGGGATTTAAATTGGTCGCTGATCAAGGATGGACCAAAATTTATCAGGTATCGCCGACCGGCTTTTTGGGGCTAGTTGATGAACGCCGCGGCATGCATTCCTTTACTAAAGATAAGGCCGTTAATGTCTCCTTTTTGGTAGAAGACCTGGATGGTTTATATGATTATGTCGAAAAGAGTCAGGCCCTTCCGCTCCGATCTAAGCACTTAGAAGTAGGCCTGGAATCTAAGTATCGCTCCTTGATTGGCTTTGACCCCGAAGGGTATTTCCTGGAGTTTAACGTATTCCTTCCGCATGCACAAAATGAGCGATTGTTGGAATATCTCCAGTAAGTAATGATCAAAAAATAACTTCTCGATTTTGCATATGATCTTTTGGCGCTATACTGCGTTATTGTTTGTCCATTACTAAGGTATTCACCTTAGGCCAAGATCCCTTTGACTACTTCGCCGTGTACATCCGTCAAGCGGTAACGACGGCCTTGATGTTTGAAGGTTAGGCGTTCGTGATCGATGCCTAGCAGGTGTAGCATGGTGGCTTGAAAGTCATGAACATGTACAGGGTCTTTCACAATATTATAACTAAAGTCATCCGTTTCACCATAGCTAATACCTGGCTTTACCCCGCCACCTGCCATCCATATCGTAAAGCAACGTGGATGATGATCTCTACCATAATTATCCACGGTAAGTTTACCCTGACTATAAATCGTCCGGCCAAACTCCCCTCCCCAAACCACTAAGGTATCCTCCAACAATCCGCGCCGTTTCAAATCCGTCACCAAAGCTGCACTAGCTTGATCCGTATCCTTGGCTTGCGGAATAATATCTTTCGGTAAATCGGTGTGGTGATCCCACCCCATATGGTACAATTGGATAAACTTGACATCCCGTTCTGCCAAACGACGCGCCAGTAAACAGTTGGCGGCAAAGGTGCCCGGTCGACGCGCATCATCCCCATATAGTTCGAATACCTCATCGGGTTCATCTGATAAGTCTACCACATCAGGGACAGAGGTCTGCATCCGATAAGCCATCTCATATTGGGCAATGCGTGAGGCAATCTCCGGGTCGCCAAATTCGGATTCACGCATGGCATTCAGCTTAGCCAAGTGATCCAGTGCATTTCGCCGCTGGTCGGCACTTAGTCCGTCAGGGTTATTAATAAACAAAACAGGATCCTTACCCGATCTCAATTGCGTGCCTTGGTGCATGGAGGCCAAAAAGCCATTCCCCCATAGACGAGAATAAATCGGCTGTGGCCGAATCAAACCCCGCGACAATAGTACAATGAAGGTGGGCAAATTTTCATTGGAACTCCCCAAGCCATAGGATAACCAAGCGCCCATACTGGGCCGGCCAGGTTGCTGCGAGCCCGTTTGGAAAAAGGTAATAGCAGGATCGTGATTGATCGCCTCTGTATGCATCGATTTAATGAAGCACAACTCATCGGCAATTTTAGCCGTATGCGGCATCAATTCACTAATCCAGGCACCACTTTCACCGTGCTGATTAAATTTAAAAAATGAATTGGCCAAAGGGAAAGAACTTTGATTCGCCGTCATCCCAGTCAGTCGCTGACCATTTCGCACGGAATCAGGAAGTTGCTCCCCATGTAGGGACTGCATCCTGGGTTTGTAATCAAATAAATCCATCTGCGAGGGGCTACCACTCTGAAAAAGATAGATGACCCGCTTCGCCTTAGGCGCCACATGCGGATTATTGAGAATGCCCGCCAAAGGATTAGCCATGGGAGAAGAAATACCGCCCGGTGAACAGCCAGGCAATAGCGTCGACAAAGCCGCTCCACCAACCCCCATTCCTAGCTTATTGAGGAAGTGACGCCGGTTCATCTGCAAGGCCGCTTTTTGTTCAATCTCGTTGTATATTAATGGCTTATGTCGATGTTTCATCTTTAAATTTTCTGATCAATTTGAGGAAAAAGAATATAAACCCAGCAGTTTCTCATGTGAAGGCGAAATTCCGAAATCGGAAAGCGGAATCTAGGTTGGGCTAGGCATGTTTTCCAACTTCCGGCCTGTCTGCCTGTCTAGTGCCAGATAGATTCTGGCAAACACCAGGCAGGCTTCCGATTCCTAAATTTTCAAACGTAAACACCTTACATGATAAATGGCTGATATAAACCGACTCTCTGGTTTATCTCATTATGACACATACTACTAGACATTTAGAAAACAGAAGCTAGAAAAGAGACTGCTGAGGTGGGACCTCTGCCTAGTATCTAGCCGATCTCTCCTCTGTCGTCTGCTGCCTGGCTTCTACTTTCGTCCAGTAGGATGATTAGGACTCCATTTTTGCTTCGTCCAAGTTGAGAATCACATTAGTCACCAATGTAAGTGCGGCTAAGTCAGAAAGTGGCAATTGTTGATTCCGCTTCGCTTCCCCTATGGATACCAAAGCTTCCGCTGCACTTTTATCCTGTTGGTAATTTTGTAGCTCTGTGGCAAATAGGCCCTTGAGGTCCTCCAATTCGGCCGCATTAGGCGCCCTGGAAGTCAATCGGAAAAAGATAGACTCAATCCAATCCGCTTGGTCCGCTTCTGCCACCATCACAGCTTCCGCCAACACCCTCGACGCTTCAATAAATTGTGGGTCATTCAATAAGATCAGGGCTTGCAATGGCGTACTGGTACTTTGTCGTTTCACCACGCAAACCGCCCGCTCCGAGGCATCAAAAGTAAGCATCACGGGAGGCGGAATGGTACGCTTCCAGTAGGAGTATATGCTCCGGCGATATAAATCTTTCCCTTTGCTCGCTCTGTATTTATTCTCGCCAATTTGATTGGCTAATTCTTTCCATATTCCAGGGGGCTGATAAGGCTTCACCCATTTACCGCCAATCTCCGCATTAAGCAAGCCACTACTTGCTAGCGCATTGTCTCGCAACATCTCTGCACTCAGTCGTTGGTAGGGGCCGCAGGATAAAAGCGCATTATCTGGGTCTAATCGCATTTGCGCATCATTCCGCTCCGCCGCCTGCTGGTAAGTCGCAGACAAGGCCATTCGTCGGAGCATCTTTTTTATATCCCAATCCTCTTCCATGAAGGTAACCGCTAACCAATCCAATAAAGCGGGATGAGAAGGTAGGGCGCCCTGGTTTCCAAAATCTTCTGGCGTCTTCACCAAGCCTTGGCCAAATAGTTGTTGCCATAAGCGATTAACGGCAATGCGAGCTGTAAGGGGATGATCTTCATGGGTCAACCACTGAGCTAAGCCTAAGCGATTGCGCGGATAATCGGCAGGGAATGGTAAAATCGCATCCGGCGTTCCTGGGTTTACTTTTTCCAGCGGTGAGTCGTAGGCGCCTCGGTTTAGCACAAAAGTAGGTCTTGGCTGATCCATCTCTTCCATGATCATCACTCGTGGTATCGATAAGTAGATTCCTCGCAAACTGTCCAATTCTTTTTTTAGGGATTGGAAAGCGGGATCATACCGATTTAAATAATATTCCTGCACGGATTGGTACTTATCTCGATTTCCCTTAATGGCTGCGTAATTGAATCGTTCAGCTTGTCCGACAATAGCACTGACTTCAGGATCAGAGAGTGTTCTATCATAAATCCGAACTTCATCAATCCAGCCTTCCTCAAAACCTTCATAGCGGCCACTCCTAGCCCTACGAGGCGTCCAGTTACCTACGAGAAAATCATTTCCGTTGAGAATACTGCGTCGGTTGAGCTGATCCGCCTCAACCACTATTTCTTGCGGTACACCGTTGATATAAAGCGTCACGCCGCTGGCCCTTCCACTACCGTCATAGGCCATTAGGATATGTGACCAAGCGCCAACGGCTAATCGTTTTTTTGTGCGGACTTCGATACGCTGTTCATTTTTATCATGAATCAGTGCACCCAAGAGTTCTCCTTTCGGGGTCATCGAAAGATGGTATCCTCCTTGTCGCTGCTCCCCATTTCTCTTGACCAACAAACCCGCTAATTTTTCCGGCTGTTTTTGGGGTTTGACCCAAGCGCCAAAGGAAAAATGATCAGATTCTTCAAAATCCCCTACATCTCCTAGACTCAGGTAATTCTTGCCATCAAACTGCATTGCCGTCCCTTCCTTGCCCGGCCCGATATTAGGCACTTTCAGTTCACTTAATATTTTGACATTTACGCGCCCTTCCAATCCTTGCTCTAGTTCGTTGGGGCTAGCTAGGTTTTCAAATTGATCTATTTTAAAGTAAGCCAACAAGCCTTTTTCCAATTGAGCGGTCAAGTCCTCTTTGGGGTAGCTTTTTTCCACCCATTCTTCAAAGGCGGGATTGGGGGCTACAGCCAACTCCTGCAATTGGTTGGTCTTCAATTGCCGTAAAGAGTCCAGCCACGCGATTTTCTCCTCTAGTGCTGAATCTTCCATCCGCATATTCGGTACTGGCGCTTCATCAAAATAGCTGATCCGCCCGCGTTCCTTAATCCCATTAAAAAAGGCAAAAAGTTGGTAGTAATCCTTCTGTGAGATAGGATCATATTTATGATCATGACAGCGTGCACATTCCATCGTCAAGCCGAGGAATGCCGTAGCCACGGTATTGGTACGATCTGCTACATATTCTGTGATGTACTCTTCTTCTACAATTCCCCCCTCTTGGGTTATGCCGTGATTTCGATTAAAGGCTGTGGCAAGCTTCTGTTCATAGGTCGCTTCAGGCAGTAGATCACCGGCCAACTGCCAGGTCAAGAAATCATTATAAGGTAAATTCTGATTGTAAGCTTTGATTACCCAATCTCGCCAAGGCCAAATCGTCCGAGGACGATCATCCTGATAGCCATGAGAGTCGGCATAACGGGCGGCTTCTAGCCAGATCGAGGCCATTCGTTCCCCATAGTGTGGCGACGCTAGGAGGCGATCTACCTGCTTTGCATAGGCATCGGGTGATTCGTCGGTCAAAAAATCGGCTAAATCTTCCGGTGTAGGCGGCAGGCCGGTTAGGTCAAAACTTAGTCGCCGCAATAATTTCTCTTTCTTTTCCTGCTGAGCTACTTTCAGGCCGGTTCCTGCTAGGCGATTGAGAATGAAGTGATCAATTTCATTATTTACCCACTTTTTATTACTCGCTTTTGGTATATCGGTATTTACGGGTGGGGTAAAAGCCCAGTGCTTTTTATAGACAGCGCCTTGTTTGATCCATTTCGTGATGAGTTTCTTTTCATACTTAGTCAAGGTGAGATTACTTGCTGGTGGTGGCATCATCAAATCTGGATCATCCGTCTGAATCCGATGCCAAACTTCACTCTCTTTGACTTTGCCCGGCGTGATGACTTGCCGGCCATTATCTAGCAAACGATAAGCAGAAGCTTCTTCATCTAAGCGCAGATCGGCTTCCCTGGATTTTTCATCAAACCCATGACAAGCGAAACAACGATCCGATAAAATAGGTCGAATATGAAAATTGTAATCTACCAGCTTGGGAAGGGATGGATGGGCCATCGCGTCCGCGGTCGTGCCTTCCCTTTGGCAAGACAAAATAGCACCCATAATAAGCAGTAGCGCCGCAATACAGGAGAGGATTCTTCGGTTCATTCGTTTTGACTTAAGTAAGGATTTTAAAAGTACGGTTTAAAATGGAGAAAGACAGAACAGCGGCCTTCTTTTTGGTGGTGCTTGGAAGAATTGACGGGGATAAGGAAGGTTCTAGAGCGAGGGGTAGACTTTATGCAGGTACGCTAGGATAGTGGCTCAGGAGGAGGCTTGGTTTGGCTAGGAAGGCTTTATTTTAATGGGATGTTCTAGACGGGCTCTACTCGTAATTACGGGCTCCCGCTCGCCGTACAATGACGGCGGACGGGAGCCCGCAACTTAGGTGGGCTTACAAGCATGAGCTTGTAGCCTACATCAACGAATAGTAGAAGTAAGTGAATTAATTTTTATCGATAAAAAATAGCTATCCTTGGTGAAGTTGAATGGAGTAGGTATGGCCTAGCATTCCTTTTATTGTGCCTTCGGCGACCTCTTTGTCATGATACAAAGAGGCAAAACATTCCTAAAGATTAGCTTTTACTGAATAGCTTGCACCTCTACCTTCATCTTATCCACCTTCTTTTTTAGCTTATCAGAGATGAGCAGGAAAGCTTCGTTGTTGCTTTCTTTGAGTTGAGCGAAAACGGGATTATTAACGACCATTTGCACATCTATGAAATTATTTTCGACAGCAGTCTCTAAGGTTCGCAGGGCAGCTTCGGTTTCTCCCATGGAAGCTTCAATGATACTTTTAATAAAGAATTGCTTCGGATGCGGGCGAGAAGATTCCATTTTGGTTTCCAACTGTACCAATATATCTTTTAGTTGATGGCGGGCTTTCTCATCTTTTTTAATTTTCATTTCGGTCAGGGCTATGCCAAGTTCTGCCTCCCAGGCATGTTTGCCTTCCTTCTTGCGCTTCTCACGCTCTTTGGCCTCAGAAAAGAACTGATGCGCCTTTTCGAAATCTTCTTCCATCAAGTGGACATTGGCCAACAGCAGTGGCCCCTCCGCCCCTTCTGGCTCCAAATCCATAATTTTCTGACCGAGTTTTTCGGCTTCATTCAATTTGTTCTGCTTGATGTATAGATTGCTCAACTCTTGATAAAAACCCACATGTTCTGGGTTGGACTTGATACCTTTCTTCAATAAGGCTTCTGCCTCCTCATCCATCCCAACTACGGTGGTCAACTCGGACAATCGCTTCAAAGCCATGGGGTGTTTAGGGTTCAAATCGAAAGCCTTTTTGGCCCATCGAAAACCTTCAACATATTCTCCCTTGTCACTATGAATCATGGCCATATTGGAGATGGCCATATCGTTATTAGGATTCTCTTCCACTGCTCTTTGGTAGGCCGCTAATGCCTTTTCATCGTCCCCTTTGTAATGATAAGCTAGGCCAAGCGACTTATAAGCCTCAGAGCATTTTTTGTCTAAACCTATCGCCTTTTGGCTCACCATTGCCGCTGAGTCCAATAAAATCGGTTTCTTTTCATAATTAGCCTTTTGACTAATCGCATCTCCCAAGCCTGCATAGGCTAAGGCAAAACTCGTATCAAGATCAAGTGCTTTTTTAAAGTGTTGGATAGCTGACTCATTGTCTTTACTATCATATTTTTCATAAAATTCTCGTCCTTTTAGATAATGCTCATAAGCCGCTAGGTTATTGGTCGGCTTTTTGTGAATACTTGCCCATTCAGAGGGGCTCAGTTCATGTTTTAAGGCTTGCGCTATATCTTGTGCCACATTACTCTGGATCTCAAACAACTCCGTCATTTCCTTATCATAGGTGTGCGCCCAAATATGTGCATCACTGATGGCATCGATAAGCTGCGCCACCACTCGTACCTTATTCCCCGACTTACGTACACTACCTTCCAGTATGTGCGTAGCATGCAGTTCTGCTGCGATTTCAGGAATGGTTTTATTCGTGTTCCTATACTGCATCACCGAAGTACGAGAAATCACCCGTACATCTTTTATCCCTGATAATAAGGTGAGGATATCTTCCGTGATACCATCACTAAAATATTGATCCTCTTCATCCCCACTAAAATTGGAAAAAGGAAGAACTGCGATAGCTATCTGTCCGTCTAAAGGTCCCGCATACACAGGAGGCGGTGCTTTCTTATTCAGAAAATTCATCCCGATCAGCAATAGCGCCAAAATCGTTAGCATCCACAAGGCGCCTTCCCTAAATTTAAGCGCCAAAGAACGGGGAGTTGCTGGCGCATGAACACCAGAAGGACGAACATTGATCACCTTTGCTTTGCTCTGCTTCAGATAGGATAACTTATTGTCTTGGGGAACCGCTAGACCTTCCGTATTAACGGCATAAAGTGGCAAGGCATGCTCGATATTCCTAAATTCAAATTCACCTACCATTTTGGCCGTCAACCATTGGTGATTCTTGATATCGTCATAGACTTTTCCAGAAATAAATATCCCACCAGGCATACAAGCCGATTCTATCCGCGATGCTAGATTGAGCCCATCTCCGTACACTTCTTCCTTACTAAAGGTGATATCTCCGGTGTGAATACCTATACGTAGTGGCACGAGCGGTTCTTCGCGGAAGGCTTTCTGCATTTCTACGGAACATTCAACCGCTGCTACAGCGGATTGAAAAATGCTTAAAGTACCGTCGCCATAGTACTGCAAGATACGTCCGCCATACTGTTCCGTCAGTTCATCAAACACCAAGCGATGCCGTTCTCGTACCGTGTTGGCACGAGTCTCATCTTGTTGCATCATCGCCGAATATCCTACAATATCGGTAAAGACGATAGCGGCGAGCTGACGGTGTTTGGCTGACATAAAAGAAAATTATAAACAGATATTCGTTACTTAGTAATCTAAGGACAAAAATAGTTGGAAAAAAGTTGCATTTTAATTTTTTAGCTCTTAAAAGATTGTTAATCCGCGTCAACTTTTTGTTAAAGAGGGTTAAGTAATGGGCCAGCAGGATATCGGAGCGATCGTAGGCTTCCGCCTGCTTTTTTCGGGGACGGGAACAATTGATTATTTACAGCTTTCTTCTCCGAGTAATGATGAAGTGATATATCGGGCGGATTTTGAGTCTTAGGATAGCGAGCACAAGTGCTCAAGTCAAAATATCCTTCACCACCTGCCCGTGCACGTCAGTCAAGCGAAACCGCCTTCCCTGATGCTTGAAGGTAAACTTCTCATGATCTATGCCCATCAGGTGAAGTAGTGTAGCCTGGAAATCATGGACATGAACAGGGTCCTTCACTATATTATATCCTAATTCATCCGTTTCGCCATAGCTTACCCCTGGTTTGATGCCACCACCAGCCAGCCACATGCTAAAACAGTAAGGATGATGATCTCGCCCATAATTATCCGCTGTTAGTTTTCCCTGACAGTAGTTGGTTCGTCCGAATTCTCCTCCCCAAACGACTAGTGTATCTTCTAAAAGTCCACGTTGCTTCAGGTCCTTGATCAGTGCTGCCGAAGGCTGATCAATATCCCGGCTCTGTTTGCTCAGGTGATCGGGCAAGTCATTGTGCTGATCCCAACCCTGGTGATACAGTTGAATAAACCGAACCCCTCTTTCTGCCAACCTTCGAGCCAATAGACAATTGGCGGCATAAGTGCCCGGAATACGAGATTCAGGGCCGTATAAGTCAAAAATAGAATCTGGTTCCTGACTAATATCCATCGTTTCCGGAACAGAAGTTTGCATCCGATAGGCCATCTCATATTGGGCCATTCTTGAAAAAACTTCAGGATTACCTTCTTGTTCGTAGTATTTTTGATTGAGCAACTTCAAATGATCCAATACCCCCCTCCTGTTCGTTTGACTAATTCCAGCAGGGTTATTAAGGAATAACACAGGGTCTTTTCCACTTCTGAATTGCACGCCCTGATGAAGGGATGGCAAAAAACCACTTCCCCAAAGGCGAGACTGTAGCGGCTGTGCTCCATCTGTCCTACCACTTCCCTTGGATAGTAAGACTGAAAAGGTGGGCAAATTATCGTTACTGCTTCCCAGACCATAAGACAACCACGATCCTATACTTGGTCGGCCACTGAGCTGAGAACCGGTCTGAAAAAAGGATAAAGCCGGGTCATGGTTAATGGCATCTGTGTGCATGGATTTTACCACACATATATCATCTACAATTTCTGACATATAAGGCAATAGGTCACTGATCCAGGTGCCACTCTGTCCATATTGTTTGAAGCCTGTAAATGGATTCACCATAGGTTTAGATGCCGCGGCTGTAAAATCGGTCACTCGTTTTCCCATGCTCACCGACTCCGGCAACTCTTGTTGGTGCAACCTTCGTAAGGCAGGTTTATAATCAAACATTTCCAATTGGGAAGGGCCTCCCGCCTGAAATAGATAGATAACTCTCTTGGCACGAGGGGCAAAGTGAGGGATAAGCCCCCCTGAACCGGATACTCCGTCGAAGGAAGACAGAGCCAAAGCCCCTAAGCCTAAACTGGCTTTCTCCAAAAAATGCCGGCGAGTCATATTCAGCCTATTTTCCATACAATTGTACTTTTACTTATTCTGGTTGGTCTTAATTTTTTTGGAGGCTTTCGCTTAAGTTGATTATCGTGTTGGCTACCACTCCATAGGCGGCTAACTCCAATGCATTTAAATCGTCTTGCTCACTGAATTCACCGATTTGTAAAAATGCCTCAGCCCGTTCAGGGTGGTTTTGGAATTCAGTCATTTCATCTTCGAATAATCCCTTCAGTATTTTCAGCTCTTCCTGATCAGGTTTTCGAGAAGTCGCCCAGCGAAAGGCATAGGCAATGCGTTGCGCCGCATCATTGCCCCCTTCCTTCATCATCCGATGAGCCAACGCCCTTGAAGCTTCTACAAACTGAGGGTCATTCAGCAAAACAAGGGCCTGTAATGGCGTGTTTGTACTTTGTCTTTTGACCGTACACTGGTTGCGGCTTGCGGCATCAAAAATAACCATGGCAGGAGGGGGTTGGATTCGCTTCCAATAGGTATACAAACTGCGGCGATAGCGATCTTCACCATGTGCCGTCATGTATTTTCTTTGATACCTACCGCCAGATGACACCTGTGTCCACAAGCCTTCCGGTTGAAAAGGTTTAACACTTGGCCCACCTAGCTGCGCCGTGAGTAAGCCACTCATTTGCAGGGTCTGATCCCGAAGCATCTCAGCGCTTAGTCTTTGCTGGCTTCCTCGGCCCAACCAGCGGTTTTCCGGGTCAAATACCAATTGGCTTTCGTCAGCCAATGAAGCCTGTTGATAAGTGGCTGACATTACCATCGTTTTCAACAAACGCTTTACATCCCAGCCCGATTCAATAAACTTGGCCGCCAAGTCATCCAACAATGCAGGATGAGTCGGTAGAGCGCCCTGGCTGCCAAAATCATCAGGTGTATCCACCAAACCTCTGCCAAATATCATCTGCCAGTATCTATTCACTAGCACTCTCGCAGTAAGCGGATTTTCAGGATCAAACAACCATTGAGCTAAGCCCAATCGGTTTTTGGGCAAATCTGGGTTTAAAGGCAAAATGGATTGAGGAGTTCCGAATGTTACTTCTTCTCTAGGAGAATCGTACAATCCTCTTTCCAAAATAAAAGTGGGCCTCAAGGTATCTCGATCCTGCATAATCATCACTGGCTGGAGCATGGCTTCCATTTCTGCCATCCAGTTGTCCAGGTACATTTTGTCTTTGTCCTGTGTGCTTCCTTTAGCATACTCCGTTTCGACCTGCTGGTCAATATAATGGCGGAGCTTCTCGACTTCCTCCGCTGGCAATTCCAACAAGGGAGCAGACTGTTGATTGTGTCGATATTTTCCTTTAAAAGATTGGGTAACCCCTTTTTCTGGCACTTGGTTAAAAAAGGCAAAAAGCTGGTAATATTCCCCTTGTGAAATTGGGTCATATTTGTGGTCATGACATTGGGCACACTCTAGGGTGAGGCCCATAAATGCTTTGCCAAAGGTATTGGTACGGTCGATTACATAAGATACCCTGAACTCTTCATCCAGGGATCCGCACTCTTGCGTGGTTCGGTTGTTTCGATTGAATGCGGTGGCCAGTTGTTGCTCATAACTAGCTTCAGGCAACAGATCACCTGCCAATTGCCAGGTGACAAATTGGTCGTACCTCAGATTGTCATTAAAAGCTTTGATGACCCAGTCTCGCCAGGGCCACATATTCCGTTCCAGATCATGATGGATGCCATTGGTTTCAGCATAACGAGCCAGATCAATCCACTCATTCGCCATTCTTTCCCCATAGGCTGTTGATGCCAAGTATTGGTCCACCCATTTCTCAAAAGCATGGCTTGAATCATCAGCCAGGAATGCGTCAATCATTTCCGGATCAGGTGGCAATCCCCTTAAATCAAAGCTTAAGCGGCGCAGTAATTTTTCTTTTCCTGCTTTGGTGGATGGCTTTTTCCCCAAAGCTTCCAATTGAGCCAAGACGAAATAGTCAATGGTATTTTGCGGCCAATCCGTTTGTGCGACTTTGGGTCGCGGACTTTTTTGGGGTTTGATAAAGGACCAATGGGGTTTCCATTCTGCCCCTTGTTTGATCCATTTTCGTATCAACGCAATTTCATAGTCGGACAAGCTAAGGTTTGATTCGGGGGGAGGCATTCTTTGCTCCGCATCCTCATGTATAATCCTTTGGTACAATTCGCTTTTTTTCAGGTCTCCGGGCTTGATTACATAAGTCCCTTTCTGATGCTCCAGTTGGCTAAATGCAAAGACTTCCTCATCCAATCTCAAGTCCGCCTCTCTAGCATTGACATCAGGGCCATGGCAAGCAAAACAGCGGTCTGATAGAATGGGCTTGATGTGGAAGTTAAAATCAACCTGCTCTGGTAATTTTGCTGAAATATCCCCTTGTTCATGCTGACCACAAGCGGAGAATATAAAAATGAGCAAGATAAAATACGGTGTAATCTTCAGATTCGTATAGGACGAGATCATGTACCAGGCTTTGTTATTCATTACATTGTAGTTATTCCTATACTTCATACAGCTAAGTGATTTGACTAGATGGCCTGCATGAATGGCGACCTCTAAGCAAGTACCTAAGAACATGTTTAAATTCTAGTAATTGGTCTGCAAATATCCCTTTTATGCTGATACGTCGTCTCACAAAGCGGCTTGATAGCGCTGCTATCATCCACTTTGCGATCCTAGTCTCAGCAAAAAATGAACGATTTTCGCCACAAAGACCAAAACTTAAACATGTTCTAAAATACAATCCAATCCGAACAATCCCTAAAATGAGAAAAAATAGGTTTAGTACCAAAGCTGTTCGTAATGTTAAATGCTTTATTTAACTTAGAAGTTGTCAAATCCTTGAAAGCGGACATCGCACATTGGCCAATTAAATATAGCACCTATGAAAAGGCGAACCTTCCTAAAACAGACCACTTTATCCACCGCTGCGATGCTGTCGACTCCAGCTTTTTCCCAAGCCAATGAGCAAGTAGTAGAAGTGCTCAACCCAAGGGGCCGCGTGCCCGTTAGTTTTATTATTGACGATAGCACGGCATTGGTGAACCTGGCTTATTATGGCATTCCGCAATTCAAGGAAGTGTTTCCCGATAAATACAAACAAGACTGGAGAAAACTACCCCGGGAAATACCTGACTCTTTTGTGCTCGAGTTTCTGGAATGGTGTGACAGCAAGGGCGTGAAAGGCAAATACAGCATGGTGCCCTATCCGGCCTGTACGGGCTGGCTCAATCGCTTCATCCCGGGTTGGAGCAAAAAAGAACTGGAAGACAGTATTCGAATTATTCGTGAATTGGCCCAGCCCAATTGGGATATACACTCCGAAATGATTAGCCACACTCGGGTAATTGACATCAAAACTGGCCTTCCTTTTCCCGAGGCCACACCCGATTTCATGGAAAACTGGGAATGGAGTCAAAAAAAGAGCGCAGACGAATTGGGAGAATATATCGCCTACAGTTTGAATATTCTCAAAGAAGCAGGGCTCTACTGTGAAGGCGTCACAACACCCGGTGGTTTTGGTCATCGCAACATTCCAAATTTGGCCAAGGGCACCCAGTATGCGGTGCGGGAAGTCTATGGCGCCAATATTGCCCATTTTTTCCGAGACGTGATTACGGAGCCTGGTAAAAGTGTCCAACCACAGATTTTCCACCCCATGGGTTTAGATGGTGACGACCCGAGTTGTTCGGTACATATCATTGCCTGTACTGGCGATTGGTTTGGGGGTTGGGATGGGCTCACACCAGGTAATCCCGATCGCTTTATTAGCCCCGATCTATCCGAAGGCCGATTGGTAGAGGTGATTGAATCGGGAGAGCCTGCTATTTTTATCTGCCATTGGCCTGGTATTTATTACAACGGAGAAAAACTGGGCTTTGACATCTTCAAAACAGTGGTGAATCGGCTTCATGAAAAGTACGATCACCTCATTTGGATGAAACTAAGTGAAATCTCGAGATATTGGGCGGCGAAGGCGTCAACAAAGATCACTTTGCAGGAGGATACCATTGAATTTAATGCGCCTTTTACCACTGACCTTTTTACACTCCGAATTCCCATTCAATTGTCGAATCCTTTGTTCCGAGTGGGTAAAACAGAACTAAAGTTGAGACAAGTTCAGTCAGAAAAGGACCTCGACCATGGAACGTGGTATCCCATGGGAAACAATGCGATCATTTGTATAGATCTTCCCAAAGGTATTAGCTCCTTGGAACAATAAGCACTACTTCAACCATCAAAACAACACCTTCATGAGCCATTTCAAAAGAAGAGATTTTATCAAAAATTCGGTACTCGCCGGCCTTGGGGCCTCCGTACTCAGCGATCCACTTCATGCCAAAGAAGATGAATCCTTTGCGCATTTAATCCAACCCAATAGCGCCGCAAAGAAGGTAATCGTCGGAGGTGGTGGAATCGGGGGACTTTGCACTGGTTATGAATTGATGAAAAAA
>Ga0209273_10001624_pt1 | contig 19232 bp, 13 predicted proteins | sample tdAd471_FD_187126 | JGI IMG/M metagenome (GOLD analysis project Ga0209273, IMG submission 187126) | Marine sediment microbial communities from the Atlantic coast under amendment with organic carbon and nitrate - tdAd47.1 (SPAdes)... | ecosystem: Environmental > Aquatic > Marine > Coastal >...
ATCCCGCAACGTCGCGAGCAGGTCGCGCATGGGCTCGGCGTTTTCCGGTCGGTTGAGCAACTGATTCGGATTCGCTCGACCGTCGGCCTGCACGGCGAACGCTTCTCCGCCCCAGATCAGCTTGCAGCCGGACAGCCCGAAGTTGTGCCAGCGCCGAATCGTGTGCTCGCTCGGTCGCCCGTCTTCGGTGCCATCCCAGCCTTCCATTGGATGCACACACCAGCGGTTGCCGACCGTGAAGCCGCCGACGTCGATCGGCGCGGCCAGTGGCGAGCCCTCCGCCGCCGACAACGGAGCATCATCAATCGGCAGCTCCGTGACCCCCGCCTGAGCCAGGTACGCGCAGAAGTCGTCAACAGTTTTCAGGGCACCAAGACGCTGCCAGTTCATGGCGAGAGACTCCGTGGTTCCAGAGGGAAGAGAGGCGGTGGTTGCGAAGGAGTTCCCGGTTTTTCCGTCCTGTGTTTCCGTAGTGGACGAGGTTACGAGTCCGTCGCCTGGACGTTCGATGGGGACTCGTAACCTCGTCCACTACTCCGCGATTCAGATCCGCGATTCAGAATTGATGAATCACTCGTGACTCACAGCGTTCCGAACTCCGTGTCCGAAGCACTTCCCGAATGTCGGTGCCGGATCGTAGTCCGTGTTCGATCCGTGTTTCATCCGTGGCGACTGCGGATCAAACACGGATGCAACCAGACTTCCGAAATGACCAGATCGGAAACGATCCAGCTTGTTCCCGTGTGCCACTGGCTCTGCCAGTGCGTCGCTCCACAGCAGGACGGTCAGGTTTCCGGCTTTGAGATTGAGACTCGCAAAGGCGGCACTGGCAGAGCCAGTGGCACACGGTTCCGATAACAGGTCGGTACCGTTGAGACGGATCGTAGTCCGTATTTCATCCGTGGCTCACTTTGCCTTCCAATTGCGGGGCGTCAGACTGCCGAACTTAACTTCGCATCGAACTCTGCCAATCCGACTGTCAAAGAGGGAGCCGCCTGATGTCTCAATCGTCACTCGTCAGCCGTCGCGATTTTCTCGCCACGACCGCCCTGTCCGCCGGCCTGTTTGCCTCCGGGCAGACCGCCCTGAAAGCAGCCGGGCCGAACGACAAACTCAATGTCGCCTTCGTTGGAGTCGGCGGGCGCGGTGGAGCGAATCTCAGAACGATCTCCGGAGCTGGCTCGGTCAATGTCGTGTCGTTGTGCGATGTGAACGCGGTCAATCTTGGCCGGGCGTCTGATCAGCATTCGGGAGCGCGGACGTATGAGGACTTCCGGCAGCTCTACGAAAAGACGAACGATATCGACGCCGTCGTCGTCAGCACGACCGAACACACGCACGCGTTCGCGACGCTGCCGGCCCTGCAACTCGGCAAGCACGTTTACTGTGAGAAGCCGCTGACGCACAACGTGCTCGAAGCCCGCATCATTACCGAAGCCGCTGCGAAGGCCGGCGTCGCCACGCAGATGGGCACGCAGATTCATTCGCTGCCGAACTACCGCCGCGTCGTCGAGCTGATTCAGTCCGGGGCAATCGGGCACGTTCGCGAGGCGCACGTCTGGGTCTCGCGAGCGTGGGGCCGGCAGAGTCCCGCAGACGCGAAGAAGAACGGTGACATCGTCACGGTGCTCGAACGCCCGACAGAAAAAATGACGCCGCCCGCGACGCTCGACTGGGATCTGTGGATCGGCCCCGCTCCGTACCGGCCTTACAACGACGTCTACTTCCCCGGCCCGAAGTGGTACCGCTGGTGGGACTTTGGCAACGGCACGATGTCGGACCTCGGCAGCCACTGGATCGACCTGCCGTTCTGGGCTCTGAAGCTCGACGCCCCGAAGACGATCGAAGCTTTCGGCCCCGAGCCGCACGCGGAGATCGCTCCGGCCACGATGAAAGCCACGTACGAATACGGAGCCCGAGGCGAACTGCCCGCCTGCACCGTCAACTGGTATCAGGGAGCGATGAAGCCCGACATCTGGACGCGCGGCGAAATTCCTCAATGGAAGAACGGCGTCCTGTTCATCGGCGACAAGGGCATGCTTCTGTCCGATTACGGCAAGCATGTGCTGCTGCCCGAGGACGAGTTCAAGGACTTCAAGCGGCCCGAGCAGTTCATCCCGGACTCGCCCGGCCAGCACCAGGAGTGGGTCGAAGCCTGCCGCACCGGTTCGCCAACCGGCAGCCCCTTCAGCTACGCGGGCCCGCTGACCGAGGCGAACCATCTGGGCAACGTCGCGTTCCGAGCCGGCCAGAAGCTCGAGTGGGACGCCGCCAATCTCAAGGTGACCAACTGCCCCGAAGCCGAACAGTTCCTCGGTCGCGAACCGCGCAAAGGCTGGTCACTGGGCTGAGCCGTCGGGACCGTCAGAATCGATCTGACTTCGCAGCCAGCGCGTGAGGATGTCCTCGCCGCTGGCTGTTTCGTTTTCAGCCCGATCGATCAAGCTGAGGTCCTGCGCTCGCACCAGCTGGCGAATCAGGTCGTCGTGCGGGCCGGCTTCCGAGTCGGCCTCGAAGACCGCCGGATGGACGACAACGCAGTCCCAGGTCGGCGAGCCGAAGTTGAGCGACCAGTTCATCACCCACGCAAACGACTTCGCGAACGCTGCATTGTTCTCCGCAGAGGCAGAACGCGGAACGGCGATGATCACGAGGTCCGGCTTCATTGCCCGCACGCGCTTCTGCGCGTCGGCTTCGAGTTCGGGCAGCGAGAGTCCGGCGGTCGGCCATTCCGTGACTTCGATCCCGGCATCTGGAGCCGCGACTTTGAGAGCCTGCGGCAGCGATTGAGCAATCGGTGACGCAATCGGCGACATCGCCAGAATCCGCAGCGGCTTGCCCTCGGCCAGCTTCGCCTGCGAGTGGGCGAGCGGCGGCAGTGGTCCGGCGTCGGCCAGCGACACGCTGCGTCCGCTGATCGTGCGGGCGAGCAGTTCGGCCATGACTTTGTGGCCGTCCATGTTGGGGTGGATGGCGTCGCTCATCAGCAGCCGCCAGGCGAATTCGTCGCGAGCCCGCAGGCCGTCCATTTCGCGATAGCAGTCGCAGACCGGGACGGACAGCTCGCGGCCGACTTCGCGGACGATGTCGCAGTAGGTGATCAGCTTTTCGGTCGGACGCCCCGACGTCGTGACGACGTTGTTCGGAGTGGCGAGGACGACTTCTGCTCCGATCTCGTGGCACTTCGCGACGATCGTTTTGAGATTCGCCCGGTAGTCGTCGAGCGGTACGCGGACCATGTCATTGAGCCCGAACATCACCGTGACCAGGTCCGGCTTGTGACTGAGAACGTCCTTGTCGATCCGGGCGAGAGCGTTGACCGTCGTGTGCCCGCTGATGCCCGCGTTGATGGTCTCGACCTGAGCACCGTCGACCGACTTGCGCAGCGCGATGCCGAGCATGTCGGTGTAAGCCCGGCGGCTGCCGGTGTGGTAATAGACGCCGGTGACGCTGTCGCCGAAGCAGACAATGCGGACCGGTTCGCCGGCGAGCAGCTTCTGCCGGGTGCGTTCGACGACCGCCGCTGGCTGAGCCTCGAATCGCAGCAGCGTTTCCGCGAACCAGCGACCGACATCGAGCGTGCCCTTCGTGTCAAAGTGGGCTCCGTTGGCGATCGTCGCCGTCGACGTGTCGACGTACTCGCACAGCGGATCGCGCGAGGCGAGCAGTTTCTGCTGCTCGACGATCAGCGGCATGAACTCGTTGCGACCATTGCCGAACTTCGTGTTCACGGCGATCAGCGCCGGCAGCTTTGGAGCGTCAATATCGCGTCGCAGCGCGTCGAGCATTGCGCCGAGATTGTCCGCGTAATGCGGAGCGTGCTCGGCGTTGGCGTCGCTTTCGCCCTGCACCCAGACGAACGCTCGCGGTCGAAGCTGCACGCCGTCCTGTTTTGCCGCCACGATCGCCGCTCGTGTTTCTTCGATCAGCGATCGGTAGCACGAACCGCCCTCACCAGAATCGGCAGGGTTCCAGTCGCGCTTCAGAGCCGTCCCGCTGAACGCAGCCTTCACCACGGCGAGCTTCGATGTTCCTGTCGCGGCGAGTGTTCGCGCGAGGCCGATCTCCGGGCCGAAGCCGCCCTCCGGCTGAGCGAAGTTGCCGTACTGTCGTCCTTCTCGCGGCTTCTTCGGATTGCCGAGCGGTTGCGGCTGCAGTCGCGCCCACTGGCCGCCGCTGGTCGAATCGTGCTGATCCGGCGGCGGATCGCCGCAGCGCCACCAGAAGAGAATCTGCTGGTCGATCTCGTCAGCCGGCAGCTCCGCCGGTTTCGCGTCGTAACCGACCGCGTTCGACTGCCCGGCAACGATCAGTAGATCAACGACCCTCGACGGCTCGTCAGCTGCACCGGCCAACCCGGCGAGAAGCAGCAGCAGGCTTGCCGCCGTACCGAGATACTGTAGAAGTCTGGTCATCGGACGCGTCTCCAGGCTCAGGTCTGAGGTTTCGTCCGTCAGCAGAAATTTCGACAACCTTGCTTCCGGACTGCCGCCATGATTCTACGACCGCTCTCGTCGATCTGTCTCGCCATCGTCGCGATCCTCACCGCTGCATCACCGCTGTTCGCACAGCAGGCGCCCTACGACGTCTTCCCGGATGCCAGGCCGCCGTACTACCGCGTGCGTTACGAACCGTCGACGCAACCCGGCGAGCTGATCTTTGGGGTCAACTACACCATCTGGATTCCGCCGGGTGTCGAGACGCTGCGCGGTGTCGTCGTGCATCAGCACGGTTGCGGTGAGGGCTCGTGCAAGTCCGGACTGACGGGCGCGTTCGATCTGCACTGGCAGGCTCTGGCGAAGAAACACGACTGCGCATTGCTCGCTCCGTCGTACGAGCAGCCTCAGGCCGCCGACTGTCAGATGTGGTGCGACCCTCGAAACGGATCCAGCGATGCGTTCCAGCGCGGCCTGCAGGATCTCGGCAGGCAGTCCGGGCACCCCGAACTGGCTACCGTGCCTTGGGCCTTGTGGGGACACAGCGGCGGCGGCCACTGGGCCGGCGGCATGGTGATGCTGCATCCTGAACGAGTCGCCGCCGCGTGGCTGCGCTCCGGCGTGCCGCTGTTCGCGACGAATCCCGACCGACCGTCGATCAAGGCTCACAAGCTGCCCGACGCGGCGCTCGGCGTCCCGCTGATGTGCAATCCCGGCACGAAGGAAGGCGTCACCGTCAAAGACGGTCGCTTCGCCAAGGTGTGGCCAGCCAACGAAACGTTCTTCAGCACGGTGCGCGGCCAGGGTGGCCTGGTTGGCGTCGCGGTTGATCCGCTGACCGCTCACGAATGTGGCAACCAGCGTTACCTCGCCATCCGCTGGCTGGACGCGTGCCTGAGCCTGCGACTGCCGAAAGCTGCCGGCGAGCCACTCAGGAAAATGCCGACCGACACAGCCTGGCTGGCCCCGATCACCGGCGACACCGCTCAGCCCGCCGCGAAAACCGACGACGACGCGAACAAGCTCGGCTGGCTGCCGAACGAATCCGTCGCGCGGCTTTGGGAGCAGTACGTCAAAGATTCGGCTGTCACCGACACGACGCCACCGCCTGCTCCGACGAACGTCCGCGTCGAAGGCAACCACCTGACCTGGCAGGCCGAAGCCGACCTCGAAAGCGGCCTGGCGAGCTTCCTCATCGAACGCGATGGCCAGCCACTGGCCGAGCTGTCCGGTAAAAACCGCTTCGGCCGCCCGCTCTTCCAGGACCTGCAGTACAGCGACACCCCCGCCCTGCCCCTGATCCCAATGCACTACGTCGACGAGACCGCCGAGCCCGGCAAGCCTCACACCTACCGAGTGACCGCCGTCAACACCGTCGGCCTGAAGTCACCGCGAAGTTCAGAGGCCATTCACACTTCGCGCTAAGCTCAACGCATCTGGCGGTCGTCATTCCATCCGGCACGACGACCGCCAGGCCCGTGTTGCCGCGCACCTGACGACTTCCTGGCAAAACAGTCGCGACTCGTTTTCAACCAGTGAATTCGTCGCGCCGCCGGTGCCTGCGCCAGCAGAGGTCGCAGCGCGGCTCTCTTTCATGGTCGGCTTCATGCGAGACGTCGACGACTGCGGCCTTGCCATAGACCAACCACACTCTGTGAACCTCATGCGTCCTCACTCCGATCGCCATCCTCGCCTGGAATGTCGCCAGAGAACTCAGACAGCGACCACGCGAAACAACCGGTCAGCCGGGCATAGACGAGAACGGCAGCCGCGTGGATGAAAGAAACCACCGTCCAGATACCTGGGATCATGAGCACGACCCAGGCGACCGTCGGCCATTTTCCAAGGTGTTCGATCGAGAACTCGATGACTGGCCGGAGCAGACGTCCGAGCAGAAAGTCAATCAGGAGGTAAGACACCCAGATGAAGACCGTCGCTGATATCCCCAGACCGAATGCAAGCAGATAGAAACGCAGCCAGCGTTTGGGAACCTCAAGGATCGACTTCAAGACGCTCTCGAGCCCCAGTTCCGTACTGACGGCGATCAATGGCACTGCAAAAAACAGACAGCTCGCCCACATCAAGATCCCCTGGGCGGACAACATCCCCGGGTTTCCGTAGCAGCAGAAATAGGCGGGAAGCGTAGCCGTCCAGAGAACACAGAGAACGATAAAGCCCCGCAGAAGCTCGGCCACATCTGTTCCCTCGGGGTACTCACCAATGACGCGTGTCCCGTCGGCAGTGTGGCTGAAGACATCCAGCGCACAGGCCGCAAGATAAGTGTGCATCACCACGTAGGTCCCGACGATTGGAATTGAATAGGCAATCAGCATCACCACTGGGACTGCGGTAAGCTCCGGCACGGTCTGTACGGTCGCAGTGACGATGCCCACGGCGAGAAACACGAAGAACAGATTCAAGACGTGGCAGCAGTACCATCCCGGACACATTCGCAGCAACGTCCGCCAGCATTCCGACTGCAGCGGGAATCGCACACATTCAAGGATCAGTTGCGGAAGCTCCCAGCGAAACGGGTCACCCTCAAACGTATTTGACTCGCGCTCGGACTCGTCGGACGACGTCTCGGCAGCACCATCCTCAAAGCGAGGAGCGTCGGCCCCACTCTGCTCACTGCTGAGATCCGAAGCCGAGTCGACCTCAGGCACCATCACCGGAGCACGGCCCGCTGTATCATCGGACCGATCCTGCCAGACATCACTCCCTGTGGCCGAGCCCTCCTGTGAAGCCGCGGGACCCTTCAGTGAATACGTGTCCGAATCCTGAGTCTGCGCTTCATCACGTTCCAGCGGTTCCCCGCTGACATCGGCAGGTGCAGCAGAGGACTCGCTGACCGCTGACGTAGCCGCGTCCACAAGCGCGAACCGCGACGCAGCAGCTGCATGCTGACGCAACTCGTCCAGCACCTCCCCAGCGCGCCGCCACTCCGCTGATTCGCTGTGCCGAACAAGGTCGCTCTCACTCAGTGTTCTGGCAGCAGCAAGCTTCTGCAACTGGAGTTCGTCCATCGGCCCGACCTCGTCATCGCCGATGCGGCACCACCATCGCTTGTCCGGGACAGGTCCTGACGGCCCATGCTGTTCACGTCGCATCTGACTGCGTCGGCGCCGTCTCACCGGTGCTGTCTCCTCCGAGCCCGCACCCTGTTTCTCACCCCAGGCTGCCAGCAAGGGCTCGAACAGGAAAAACATGGGAATGACACCCGGAATCGAATACAGCGCCATCCCCACCGGCCCCTGCGGCGGACGGCCCGTCAGCACTGTCACCACGACAATCGACGCAATTGCCGAAACCACAAGACACACTTTCCGCATCGAGCACACTCCGTCAACTCACGAACTCACAATAACACCAGCGCTACCCACAACGGCACGTAAATGCGTCGCCGGCCAATTACACCCCACCAACACGATGCAGTCGCATCCGGCGCCCGCTCAGATCCTTGCACGCACACTCGTACTCACAGCGAGCACAATGCAGTGACGGCTCTTTCGCCACCTCTACTATTCGACACCTCTCTACTACCGCATCGTTTCGTCAACACACGCCGAGACTGACTCTATGGCGACACGAGCCGCTGAACGCACGGCTTCGCTCTCATCAGCCACACATGCCTTAAGAAACGACATCGCTCGAACACTCGCGTTCACCCCCAAACCACCCTCTGAAGATGCAAGGTACCCGAGTCCACTGGCGGCCCTGGCACGAACGAACCAGTCGTCGTCGCGCAGAAGTCGCCCCAGCGCTGGTACGTCCTGCTCTCCGCCACAAAGACCGAGCGTCCCTGCCGCATTCGCTCTCACTTGCGACCGTGAGTCGGCAAGAAGGAGTCGCAGCCTTTCGGCAAGACGGCTGTTCCGCCGGCGCAACAACACATCCATAGCGTGACATTGGGCTCTGACATCAGCCGAATTCAGCCGCTCCAGAAGAACAGCGTCGCTTCGAAAGACATCCAGGAACCCCATGCCATCACCTCATCACGCCGCAATTCGCCTGGAACGTTCAGCGCTTCCTCGGAATGACTGATACTGCAACACGGGATTCGAGCGTGCTCGTTGTTTGAATCACTTCTCGCACGACTCCGCGCACCTGCTCCGCCGCGTCTGCACACACTGCGTACGCCAGCAAAACGACCAAGCGTCACTCTCAGACCACCTCACCGCTTGGGAGTTCGGCTATCGCAGCCACGTTGCCTCTACGATGTCATCTTGCGAGTAGAATGTGTCATTCACCTTAACGTCACAATATCCGCGTTCCCGCAGCACGCTCCTGCCGGATGTGACCATTCCTTCGACAATCGCACCAGACACCAGCTTAATACGGACGCGGCGTCCCAGGTCTGTCAGCAAACCACCCTTCGCCGTTCTGCGAATTGGCAACTCCGTTGCATTCAGTCGAAACTGCGCGCTCATGGGGTCGCGAAGAGACATCACGTGAATCGCGTCAATCGTATAGGGACCTGGTTGCTGCCCATCCAGTTGACAGTCGACGCAGTCGGACCCGCCTGACAGGGACGGACTGTTGACAACCCTGCCATGTGTTCCCGCCGGTACCTTACGGCCTGCAAAAGAAGCATCGTTTGTGAGCACAATCTGCTCGCCTGCACTAATCGATGATGTCGCCATACGTATCTTCCCTGAAGACTTGCCCTACTTCTGCACGTGCCGAAGCGCAATTGCTTCGGCGGTATCTCCGTTCGGATCTGGCGTGACCGCGACTCCACCTCGAGCAACCTTCAGGAGAAAGTCGCTCGCAGCCTGGTTTCCGCGATCTGCAAACATGAGGAGAGAAATCGCCAACAGTGCCTGATTCGCGTACCCCTGCCCCGAGGAATGCAGAGGATTCGAAAAGATGTCGATTATCACAGGAACAGCATCATCCCCCAGGGCGATAATCTCCTCAGGACCGGCAAGCGCAGTATTGTAAGGGCTGGCATGGCTCCAGATTTCCCTGCGTATTGCTCCTCGTTGCGCGGACGAGTGTCGCTGGACCGTGAAGCACCGGCTTGCCTCGCCTGTTTGTTTCCACGTAGCCATGAAAGCAGTCCCATGTTCTTTCCTTATGCCAATGTCCGCAGAGCTGTGACAGACACCTCAGTTGCCCCACCAGAGAATGGCGGTCGCGGCGCCTGCGAGAAGCCCCACTGTCAGAATGCTTGTCCAAACAAACGCGGCTCTGTTTTGCTGTGCAACGGCAAACTGATTGCTGAGTTGAATCGGCTGTCGTTTACCAACCGATAGGCCACCCGAACCGCCACCGATCGTAAAGGTTGACACTCCGCTGGAATTTCGATGCTTGTTCATGATCTGAGTCGCTCCGTGCAGAATACGAATGATCCTGGCAATCACTCGAATGATGGCGAGCGCGAGAAACGCAATAACGACAGATTCAGCAGCCGTCAGATATCGAAGCGCGACGCATTCAACAGCCAGCGTGATTGACAGTGTGCAGCCCAGAAACATTCCGTTCAGAATCGCCCGCTGCCAGAACGACTTCGAGATCTCCCAGACGACGCGTAGCGCAATCTCAAAAACAACCAAAGCAAGAACGAGATACAGCCATTGCATGATTTGAACCTTCGATCAAGGAAACTGTCTACGTAGTGAAACGGCGACTGCAGGTGTTTATCAGCAGTGCAATACTGAGTACCGGTCATTGCAGCCAGTCGCTGATGTAAGAGTCCCAGAGCCATTTCACGCCGGCAAAAGCCGCACCAGCAAGAAGCACCAGCATTACGCATCCAATGAGCAGTTCCGGCCCAGATGGCGGCTTTTGATCGCTCGCCGATCCGCCACCGGGAATGACGACTCGTGTTCGGCATTTCGGACAGCAGTTTTTGCTGGAAATAAAAGTGGACGCTGCGGCAGAGTATCCGCACTTGCCGCATTTAACCTGAGCCCAGACACCACAATGAGGACACTGACCTGGCTGCTTGAATTCCTTGAACGTGTTCGAGCACTTTTCGCATTGATAGATCGAATCGGCGGCCGTCGCACAAACTTCTGTAGCAAAGCCAGCGTTCCCCTGGCCTGAGTCTGATTCGGGCCGGTATGTCTTCATTGCGTTTCGCAGAAGTGCGACCAGTTCTGGATCAGAGGGCTTGTCTGTCATTTGACTGGCCCGTTCAATTAATTGGAGCAGTGTTTGGCCACACTTGGTTTTGAGATTCGGGTTTGCTCCACAAGCCAGAAGCTTTATGACTCCGTCGTTGGTTCCAAGCATGAGAACCGCAGTGAAGACCGCAGCTTCGAGCGGAGTGGCCCCTTCTGGACTCCTAGCGTTAACCTGTGCGCCGTGGGCAAGCAGGATGTCGACTTTCTCAGAGACTGACGTTGAAGTCGTTGAAACAGCATGCTGTAAGGGTGTCTTGCCGTTGGCGTCAGCACCATTCGGATCAGCGCCGTGTTCTAATAAGACCTTCATCGTTCCGATCGCTGACTGTCCGCCCGACAGTGTCGCGAGTGCCAGTGGCGTGAGCCCTTTAGGGCCGGGAGTATTGACCGATTGCCCGCTGTCAATGGCAAGCTGCACGCCACGCGCGTTCCCGAGGGTTGCTTCGGTAATGATGTCGATACCAGGGCTCATTGTGTTCCTCGATTTATGCTTACCTCGTCGTCGACCGGCTTATAGAGCTGGAGTGTTCCATTGTTGCCAACTTCCAACGGCTGAGGAACGTGTTCGAAACAACTTCCCGTGTATTGTGGCACGCCGCTCCGCGGCGTCAGCCTGATCATTGGGCTTACCTCGCGGAGCGAGGTGCCACTTTGGGGAAGTTGTTTCAAACACGATCCTTGCTCATTTCCAGAACTGCCACCAGCGTCTGTCGCCACCGGAATCTGGTAGCCGGTCTTTGCTCACGAGGGCGACCTTGCTGCATCTCGGACACTCGACCTTGACCATCTCCGATGGATTCATCCCGTGCTTCACACACAAGGCCTTATCGATTCCCGACAACTCCTGAATCGAACTCGCGGTCACTTTCGTGGTTCGGTTGCAGTGTCCACACTCATAATTCGACATCTGTCCTACCCGACCTTTCGATTGCAGAGCCGTGGAGAGGACGGCCTGCCTGGGTGTCTCATTGGAGGAAGCTTCTATTGAACGGACTGTCTGCGGCGTCATCGGGGCTGTGTCACGCTGGCGACTCCGCTGGCTGAAGCGGAGAACGCCAAGGAACGGACACTTTGAGTTCCAGAATCCGGAAAAGTTGGAAACTGGTCACTCGGGTTCGGGGTTTCAGAGCGATTCGTATGAGGGACGTCAGTGACAGAGTCGACGACGATTGATGAAGGCAGCGATTCTTCGAAGGTCGCGATCCGTTCCGGTGACAGTGGGACGGACTCCGGCTCCTGTCGCGTCTCGGGCGGCGCTGCCATGTTGCTCGCAGTTTCCGCCAGAGTCGGATCCTCGGACGCGTCGCCTGGATCGGAAAGGCGATCCAGGACACGCCCGATGGTGAACCCTGCAATCCCGATCAACATGACAAGCCCAGCCAGGACACCAACAGCCAGAAGCCAGGCCGGTGGGGCTCCGGTGCCTGACACTGACTTTCGGGGAGCCGATTTCTTCCTGCGTCGCCGTGGCCGCTGATACTCGCTCACGCCCATCTCCAATGCCGGCATAGCTGTCTGGCCATGCATAGATGCGTCTGCCTGGAATCCGGCAGAACGGTCGGTCATCATCGCCCTGCGAGAGACGGAAACGGAGCTGTCGGACACTTTCAGCCTCGATTCGCCAGAATTTTGAGAATGCGGTTCGAAGCATGCTTCAGCGACCGGAGCACGTCCGTCGACAGCGAACTGTGGCCAGCCTCTGTCCTGCTCAATGCCGCTCTGTCCTGCTCAATGACGCTGAGGACCTTGATGGAATTTCACCGTGAACTGTCCGGTTCGTCGCTGGGATATCTGCCGGGCAGCCGCACGTCATCGAAGATTCTGCGAGATCTGGTGAACCGCGACGGGGCTGCCTGGCGAGCCGCCTATGTGTATTACGGTGGGATGATCTATCGCTGGTGTCGACGGAACGGATGCCGACCGGAAGTGGCGGAGGAGATCGCGCAGGAAACTCTGACCCGCGCAGTCAGGCATCTGCCCGATTTCGAACTGCGCTCACACATCGGCGGGTTTCGAGCCTACCTCAGAGAAATCGCGCGGAATCTGCGGGTGGACGAGTTGCGGAGTTCGGTTCCCGTCATCGGTACTCGCGATTCGAGCTTTCACTGGCAGGGCGCGTCCCCCGTCGACGATCACGAGTCGATGGACGAGTTCGTTGATGACCTGGAGAAGTTCATCCTCACGCACACGTCACTGAAGCCGGCAACCGTCGCCCACTTCATCGAGCATGTCATTGTCGGGCGTTCTCCTGCAGAGATTGCACGCAATGCGAATCCGCCACTGGCTGCTGACACCGTCTATCGTCACATCGTGCGTACCGCCGAAGCGCTGCGTCGGAAGTTTGGCGACACACCGCCGGACGGCTTTGCGGAAATGTTCCGAGACTGAAAGCGGATTCCGGAACCGCTCAGAATTCTGCAGGAGTTTCTGACGGAAACTGTCCGGGTTTCGTCGTTACCGTCCCTGAGCGGTTTCGCGACAAGGTCCCTGAGTAGATTTCGCGACAACGATGTCCAGAAGAGCCTCAAACGATGAACTGCCTGAGCAACGAACAGCTGGCGGTCCTGTTGAGCAGCGATGACCGTCCCGCCGCGGCAGCCGAGCATTTCAATCAGTGCGAAGCGTGCCAGCGACGGGCCGACCTCCTGATGCGCGGAATCGAACCGCTGATCGACGAACTGCCTCTGCTGCTGGAACCACCAGGGCGTTCCGATTCCGCAGCCCTCAACGCTGATACTGCGAGGCCGTCTCAGACTCAGGTCGGCAGATCGACTCCACGAAGCCACCGCGAAGCATCAGGTTCAGATGAACCCGCACGGGGAGTAACCGGCGAAGGCGCAGACCGCTCACAGATCACGTTCGCGCGGCATCGCCTGCTCGGAAAACTCGGCTCGGGCGGCATGGGCATTGTCTGTCTGGCGGAACACACCGGACTGGGAGCCAATCGAGCGATCAAGTTTCTGGCACAGCGGCGTGTTTCGAATTCGGAATCGATTGAGCGGTTTCGTCGCGAGTGGCGATCGATGGGGCAGATCGAGCATCCGAATCTCGCCAGGGCATACGACTGCGGTGAGGAATCCGGGGTCCACTTTCTGACACTGGAATACATCCCCGGAAGAAGCCTGCAGCGACTGATCAATGATGCTGGCCCACTGACGCCGGGGCAGGCGGCCGAAGCGGGACTGCAGATCGCCAACGGCCTGGCAGCGCTACACGAACAGGGATTCGTCCATCGCGACCTGAAGCCCTCCAACGCCGTGCTCGGACTTGACGGCAAGGTGAAAATCATTGACCTCGGCCTGGCGTGTCTCAACGAGGAACTCGCCGACGACATGCTGACCAGCGACCAGCAGCTGGTGGGATCTCCGGCCTACATGGCCCCCGAACAGTTTCAGCAGGATTGCCCGCGAACCGCTGCGGCGGATCTGTACTCGCTGGGCTGCACGCTGTTCACGCTGCTGGCCGGTGAGCCCCCATATGCCGTCACCGGCCGCAGCGTGTGGGATGTGGCTGCTGATCACGCTGCTCCGATTGCCCCGGATATTCGGAGTGTTCGACCGGATGTCAGCTCGGACTTCGCGTTGATCATTCAGCGGTTGATCGCAGCCGCCCCGGAAGCTCGACCGCCGAACGCATCAATGGTCGCCGAGCAACTGCAGCCGCATGCTGACCGCGACGAGCTGATTGAACTGGGCGCGTCCGCGGCCACAGAACCAGTTCTGGAATTGCCTGCCGATCTGATCGACAGACTCAGCGATTCCGCATCCGGGCCGATCTTAATTGAGGCTGGCGTTTCTTCCGCGTCGCCGACAATCCAACTTTTGCCAGACAAGGCAGTCACCTCAAAGCGATTCACGAAGCCATCGATTCGAATGGCATTGTTTGCCGGCGCAGTACTCGTCGCCGGGATCGGCCTGACGCTCGTCGATTTGAATCGACAAACGCCAGCCCTTGGAACCAGTGACAGCACGGCCGCAATCCACGGAGTGAACGGAACTTCCCGACTGAAGCCAGTGTTGGGTTCCGGGAGCGTTCCTGCCTCTCCCGCCGGTGCAGACTCAGTTGTTTCTGGGGCCAATACCCCACAGAGCGGCGTGTCATCAGAAATCGAAAGCCCCGCGTTCGAAAGATCTGTGTGGCCAGTCCGCCAACTGGCCGACCGAACTCAAGAGCCGCAGAGGTGGCCTCCCGGTGAACCACTGAGCGTTGCAGCTCTGACGCAGGCGCCGGCTTCGATTCCGGGCGTCCAGTCGTGGACGTGGGAAACGCGGTCGGCCCGCGGCAGCATCAACGCGATCCGCCGCAGTTTCGACGGCACTCGGATCGCGACGGGCGGTGCCGATGGATGCCTGCGGATCTACGCGTTTCCCGACCTCAAGCTGCAGCGACTGCTTGTCGGCCACTATTCCATCGAGTCGATTCGCTGGCAGACCGATTCCATTCTGATCGTCGCCGACGCGGGAGGAATCGTCCGGCTGTGGGATGTCGACCGAGGCGTTGTCTTGCGTACCTGGGACAACGAGGCGACGCCGGCGTGGGACGCCGATCTCTCACCCGACGGTACTCGCGTCGCGATTGCTGGAGTCGGCAGAGGATGCCTTGTCGGTGAAGTCGACGACCCGTCTCTCAACAAGCTGCGATTCACCGCAGAAACCTACGCGGCCGGGTGGGCTCCAACGGACAACATTCTTGTTTCGACAACGGGGCAGACTTTCCGAATCTTCGACCTCGACATCGGCAACGATCCTGTCACTTCCCGAACGATGTCGGGCCGCCGGATCAAATGCGTTGAGTGGCATCCGAACGGAGATCTGGTCGCCATCGTGTCGGAGTGGGGCGACGAATGCGTTCTCGTTTCTCCAGCCGACGGAGAAGCCGCCGTCGAGTTCGAGTTTCCCAAAGCCGCCGCGCAATTGTGCCGGTGGTCTCCGGACGCAACACAGCTTGCCATTCTGACCCGAAACGCGCTGGTCCTCGCCAACGCGGCGGGAGAAACACTGCGGCAAATCCGACTCACGACCGGGACGCTGCGAACCTTCGACTGGATCGATGGTCGCACGCTCATCGCCAGCAAGCAGCACGGAGAAGGTCTCGTCATCATTGATTCGGAGGCGGCTGCGTTCAACGAGCAGGGTCGGCAGGACGTTTGCGCTGGAACGTTCATCGAAGCGAGCCCCGAGTTGACAGTCGTGGCCGCAGGCAAAGGGCTGTTCGAAATGCGTTCTGGAACCTTGCGACCCTTTGCCGTTCCGGAAGAACACACCGAGCAGATGACGTTTGGACTCGGCGTCGCCGCCAGCGCTCGCCCATCTGAAATCGACGAGACCGGCCCGCTCGTCGCCGCAACCCATCGCGAATCTGTCTACTGGTCTGAGTGCGCAGGTGAGAGCTGGCAGGATTCCGGATTGCCTGTCGCCAAAGTCGTCGACATTGCAGGGCATCCTCACCGGCATGAGTTCATGGTCCTCTACGAGAACGGCGAATTGTGGCGATGGAAACTCGACCAGCCCGCCGAACTCGACCAGAAGCTGCCGGGCGCGAATTTTCATTCGCAGGTCAGCTGGTCACCCGACGGAACGTGGCTGGCTGCGACTGTTGAAGGACGACTGGTCGCCTGGAAGCCATCTTCCGATGCATCCCCGGAAAGCACAGTGGTCTCCGCAGCTCAGCGCAAGTTTGACTTCGACTGGAAGATTTCCAACGGCGGGGCTGAAGCCGCATGGTCGCCGGACTCCACGATGATCGCCACGAAGTCCACCGCAGGAGTTCTCGTCTACTCACTGATCACCGGCGATCGAATCGCCGTCCTCACCGGACAGACTCACTGGCTCAACTACGGCATTGCCTGGTCGCCTGACAATCGATCCGTGGCAGCACTGACGGGCACGTCGCTGCGCGTCTGGGAGACGGATTCCTGGCAGCAGAAAATGGTTATTCCAGTCAACTCGTCGCTGTCCGGTTCGCGACCGCTGGCCTGGCATCCGTCAGGAAAGACGCTCCTCCATGCAGCCGGAGATGCGACGTGCCGTGAGTTTGATGCGACGACGGGCGAGTGTGTTTCAACATCTCTCCTGCTGACGCCGGAACGGTTCGCGGTCTTCACATCTGACGGTCAGCCGCTGCAGCTCAATGGAGTGCGCGACGACCTGGTGGCCGTCATCAAAACCGAAACCGGTCAGCAGATGATTTCCGCCTCAGAACTCCAGAGCCTTCAGCAGCACCTGCTGGAAAAAGATCAGACAGAATGATCCGCCGACGCCGGTCCTGTCGCGCTGTGCTCCCTTCAATGCTCACCTACAGACAGCGTTCGAGGAACTCTCGCAGTTTTGCCGAGCGGGCCTGGTCGAGTTTTGTGATTCGCAGGCGGATGGTGTCGCGACCGTCTTTGCCGGGCTTGGTTTCGTGTTCGGTGACCAGTGAGGCGACATCGCCGAGACCGGTCCCCTCAGTTTGAGGAGTCACGACAAGGTCGATACCGACTCGACGTTTGGTTGTCACGACGAGCCAGTCTTTCTTCTCGCCTTTCCTGCGATAGCGGACAAACTGGCGTTCGTTCCAGATGACGTCTCCGTCCGGCAGCACTTTCTCGATGGTGTCAAACAGCGTCTCCAGCACTTCCTTCTTCCAGCGAGGCCGCTTCTCGGCGGGGAAGCCCTTCTGCATCAGGTGCCATTTGCGACCGAGTACCTTCCAGGGTTCGACGTCCTTGACCTCGGTCGATGCCGACGCGACTCGCGATTCATACGAGCTGCGGGCTTCATGCAGAAACTGCCGAAACTCGGGCGTGTCGATTTCCTTCTGCCAGTGAACGGTGACCAGAACTTCCTGGTACCCGGCGGGCTTGTTCTTCACGCGGACACGCTCGCCGCGACCGTACACCGGCAGTTCGTCGATTTCGTCGACCGGCTTCAGGTTGAGCTTCGCGGCCAGGTCGGCTTCGTTGAAGCGATTCCGTTCGACGCGGAAGTACAGTTTCAGCAGCCACTCGTCGCGTGTCAGAGCGTGCATGAACCAGCCGAGCCGCTGTTCGTCGCCAGTGACTTCGACCGTTGAGGAATCGTTCCAGTTGCTTTTCAGGCTGAGGGACGAGAGCTGAGCGTCGGGGGCTTCAGCGTCCAGCGATTCGGATTCGGCAAGCAGCTCGCTGGCCTTGCGCAGCGCGGCGGTCGCCGTTGCCTTCTTGCGTCGAGTCGCTTTCTTCTTTCGCCCGCGACCGGCCTTTGTCACGCTGCCGCCCGACGATCCCGCAGTTCCCTCGCCGGACAGCAACTCGTCAACCACCAGCTCCAGTGCCGCGCCTTCCCAGCGGCACGTCTTCCCGGAATGCGCGAGCCGGTCCTGAGTGTGCCACTTCCGGCCGTCGACTTCCCACGGCATCTTCGCGTCTTTGGCGAGTTCCGAGAGCGACAGGTCACCCTCGCGTTTCTTCGCTTCAGCCTTCGCATCGAAGATGTCACGCCGCCCGCGCGTTCCGGCTTCGAGCACTGGAGCGAGCATCTCGCCGGTGTGTGACCGCAGTTTCTGGCCTCCGTCTTTTGCGTAAGCCACGACGTCTTCCGGAGTCCCATCGGTCACGATCCAGCCGCCGCCGCTGCCTGCTTCGGGGCCAAGATCGATGACCCAGTCGGCGGTTTTGATCACGTCGAGATTGTGCTCGATGACGACGACGGTATTGCCAGCTTCGACCAGACTCTCCAGCACTTTGAGCAGCTTGTCGATATCGTCAAAGTGCAGCCCGGTTGTCGGTTCGTCGAGAATGTAAATCGTCTGGCCGGTGTTGGGTCGAGCGAGTTCCGACGCGAGTTTGACGCGCTGAGCTTCCCCGCCAGAAAGCGTCGTCGCGGACTGGCCGAGCGTCAGGTAGTCGAGCCCGATCGCGCACAGTGTCTTCAGCGACTTGCGGATCTTCGGGATGTTCTCAAACAGTTCGAGGCACTGGCCGATCGACATTTCGAGCACGTCGGCGATCGAATGGCCGCGGTATTTGACGGCCAGCGTCTCGCGGTTGTACCGCCGCCCGCGACACTCGTCGCACTCGACCCAGACGTCCGGCAGGAAGTGCATCTCGATGCGTTTCTGACCGTCGCCCTCGCACGCCTCGCAGCGCCCCCCCGGCCGATTGAAGCTGAACCGTCCCGGCTTGTAGCCGCGCACTTTTGAGTCGGGCAGCTTCGAATACAGCTCGCGAATATGGTCGAACACGCCGGTGTAGGTGCCGGGGTTCGACTTCGGCGTCGCTCCGAGTGGTGACTGGTCAACGACGATCGCCTTGTTGACAAGTTCCAGTCCGAGCAGCTTGGCGTACGGGCCGGGTTGCTCGCCCGCCCGATGCAGTTTCTTGAGCAGCGCCTTCGCCAGCGTGTTCTCGATCAGTGAGCTTTTGCCCGAACCGGAAACTCCGGTGACGACAGTGAACGTGCCGAGCGGAATCCGCAGGTCGACGTTCCGCAGGTTGTGCAGCCGGGCACCGGCGAGAGCGAGCCAGCCGGCGTCGTGCGAGCTGTCGCCCGAACTGTAGCCAGGTTTCTCCGAAACCTGGTTGCGGCGGGAGGACGCTTTCTTGCGCTTCTTTGCTTTTGCGTCAGTAGTCGCCTTGCTCTGTGTCGCTGCAGGTTTCGGAGAAACCTGCCTACAGCTGTCGATCCTCCGTTGAGTCGGGATCACG
>Ga0209273_10001627_pt1 | contig 19211 bp, 20 predicted proteins | sample tdAd471_FD_187126 | JGI IMG/M metagenome (GOLD analysis project Ga0209273, IMG submission 187126) | Marine sediment microbial communities from the Atlantic coast under amendment with organic carbon and nitrate - tdAd47.1 (SPAdes)... | ecosystem: Environmental > Aquatic > Marine > Coastal >...
AGGGTATATTCCCACGCGTTACTAACCCGTCCGCCGCTCACCCGAAGGTGCGCTCGACTTGCATGTGTTAGGCCTGCCGCCAGCGTTCGTTCTGAGCCAGGATCAAACTCTCAAGTTGAAAAGCAATTGCTTGCTTATCCTTGACGTTCGAACCTCTGCACATCGAACACTCGGACACCGAAGTGTCCAAATTGTTCATTTCTCTGTTTGTTGTGCTTCGGGTTTCATCAGAAACCGAAAGCCGTCCAAACAGTGAAGCTGACCTTCCATAATCGGCGTCCCCAATTGCTTGGCTGGCCTAGGAAGTCGATATGCGAAGGTTGATCCATCGAAATGAACCAAACCGCCCACATATCTCTTCAGTTACTATCAATTTCAAAGAGCGCAGAGACAAAAGTGACTGAGTGCGCCCTAACTTTCGGCGCGCCCCGCCTCATCTATCTCTAGTTTTTTTCTTCCGCCTCGTCGCCGTTCTGTTTCCAGTCTGGCCCGTCTGACGCCCCGTTGGTGCATCTCTGCGCCGCCGGTGAGGGGGTATTTACGGATGGTGACCGGAACCCGCAAGGGGTTTTTTCAACAATCTGCCGATTTTTTCATCTGACCCGCAAAGCCCTGCTAAATATGGGGTTTCGCGCAAGATCGGGCACTAATCGGCACCTGAATTGGAAAGATACTTGCGCCGTGAACGCAGGTTTACGGACGACTCGGCACCGCTTCCCTGCCTCATGCCGCCTTACGGCGGCGTTTCCAGGCGACTCGCAGCACCAAAAGCGCGATGATTCCTGCCATATAGAACAATGGCTCCAGCTGAAGGCCCTTGCGCAGCCAGATAAAGTGCAGCCCCCCCAACAGAATCGCAGGATAGGTCAGCATGTGAATGCGCTTCCAGACCAGCGGGCCGACCTTGCGAATGCTCCGGTTGTTTGAGGTGACGGCCAGCGGAACAAGCAGAACGAACGCCAGCATACCGACGGTTATATACGGACGCTTGATAATGTCCTTCCAGACCTCGCTCAGCAATTGCACATCCAGCACCCACCAGACGGTCAGATGCAGCGCAACATAGAAAAACCCGACCAAGCCCAACGCGCGGCGATACTTGATCAGGTTCAGCCCCGTCAGGTTTCGCAGCGGCGTGATTGCTAGCGTCGCAACCAGCACCTGCAATGCCAGCAGGCCAATGGCGTGTTCCATCGCTTTGACCGGGTCAACGCCCAGCCCGCCGGTCAGCCCCTGGTACAAATACCAGGCAGGCGGCAGCACCGCGATCAGATAGATCGGCCAGGCCGGCACCTTGCGCAAGAAACCATTGATCGTCTGTACCATAAGGTCGCCCTTTTCTGTCCGGCGGAATTCCATGTCTGCACATTGATATGCAGGCCCATGTACCGCCGGGCAATCCGCCTCACGACCATGTTGGAAAGGTTACAGAAATCGCGGATTCAAGGGGATCATTTCGCGCCAACAAAGCGCAATTGTTACAGGCACACGTGTGGCAGTGCGCATCGCCGATGGACCGTTATCCGCAGCAGCCGTCGCCCGCCTGAACCGGCGGGCAGGCGACTGTCCCGTAAGAGCAGTAAACGCAGCAATCCCCCGCCTTGGGTCGCAGCACGACATGGCAGGCTGGGCATTCATAGAAGAACTGACAGGCATCAGTCGGCATCGTCTCGGTCACGGATGCCTGGCATTCCGGGCAGGTCAGGACCGAGGTCAACTCCGGTTGTGTCGTTTCATCCGCCATAGCGCAAACCCCATCAGGATAAGAAAGCCAATCGCGATCGGTATCAGGATCAGGTCGCGGTAGACATACGGGATCATCGCACCGAAGCCCAACCCGGCAAGCGCCCAGGGCAAGAGCGGCGTCAAACAACAGGCCGCCGCCAGCGCCGCACCCAACCCGCTGGTCCACGCCAACAGGCGATCGCGCATCAGATATCGACGCTCAGGTCCATGCCTTCGTACAGGCTGGCAACCTCGTCCGCATATCCGTTGAACATCAGCGTCTCGATCCGGCGCGCAAACAGGCCACCGCCGATGGGCCGTTCGGTCGCCTGCGACCAGCGCGGATGATCGACTTCTGGGTTCACGTTGGAATAGAAGCCATATTCCCGCGCGTTGGCCAGGTTCCAGCTGGTATCGGGCAGTTCATCGGTCAGCGTGATGTTCACGATCGATTTGATCGACTTGAAGCCGTACTTCCACGGCACCACCAGCCGGATCGGCGCGCCGTTCTGGTTGTACAGCGGCTCATCATAAATACCGGTCGCCAGCAACGTCAGCGGATGCATCGCCTCGTCCAGCCGCAATCCCTCGCGGTAGGGCCAGTCCAGAACCGGAAAGCTGACGCCCGGCATCACATCGGGTTTCACGGCCGTCTTGAACGAGACATATTTCGCGCCGGACTGAACCCCGACCTTCTTCAACACATCGCCAAGCTGCACACCATTCCAGGGGATCACCATCGACCAAGCCTCGACACAGCGGAACCGGTACAGGCGATCATGCACGTCCAGACCATCAGTCAGATCCGCCACCGAATAATTGCCCGGGTTGTCGACCATGCCGCTGACCTGGATCGCCCAGGGGTCGGTCACCATGTCACCGGCGTTTTCCTTCGGATCACCCTTGCCGGTGCCGAATTCATAATAGTTGTTGTAGCTGGTGATGTCGTCCAGCGAGTTTGCCTCGCGCTCGATCGGAACACCGAACTGCTGGGCCTGCGCCGCCCCCGGCATGCCGCCGATCATCGTGCCCGCTGCCATCGCCGCCGCACCGGTCATGATCTGGCGCCGGTTGAGGAACGCCTCTTTCGGGGTGGCATCGGACCATTTCAGGTCTGTGCGGAAACGATAGGTCATTGTGCGGGCACTCCTGCGAACATCTGCGTTGCGTTGAACTTATGCCCTTAATGTCCGGTCGCAAAAGCAAGTCCACTCAATTCACCGTTGGATTTTCGTAACAATCGCCGAAACGTCGCAGGCCGATTTCCGGCGAAATCCCGCGATTCACCAATCTGTGACGGTGGACTTTGCCATGCTGCCCTGACTAGACTTGGCTGCAAGCGCCAAGGGACAGGGCACATGAACAGAAGACAGCTGATCGCAGGACTGGCCAGCAGCAGCACGCTTGGCCTGGCCGCCTGTGGAGAGAAACCACCGACAGAGGTGCCACTGGATGGTCCCCCGACGTCGGCCAACGACATTGTCCAGATCGGGAACAGCATCGATCAGTTTTCGACGTTCATGATTTTGGTCGAAGCGGCGGAATTAGAAGGTGCCCTGAAGGCCGAAGGGCCGTTCACGGTCTTCATGCCATCGGAATCAGCCTTCGCAAAGATCAAGCCCGAGGTTTTGACTGAACTTTTGTTGCCACAGAACAAGTCAAAGCTCATCGCGATGGTAAGCTATCACGTTTTGCCGCGCCGCATCTCGGGCGACGAATTGCGCAGCCGTGCCGGGGGCCTCACCACCGTGCAGGGAACGACCGTGCGGATCGACGGGATCGTCAACCCGATGACCGTCAACGGGGCAGCAATCACACAACTGGATATCAACGCCAGCAACGGGGTCATCCACCGGATCGACACCCTGCTGGTGCCACGCAAGGAACCCCTTCCCGAGGGGTTGGTGCCGAACGCTTCAAGTGGCACCCCTCCGGTCAGCGCCGAAAGCGTCGACGCGTAGCGTTCCATCGTACCTGCGCGACCATCCAGCCCGCATGCGATCTTCATTCAGGTGGATCGGCATCGTTGAGGATACGCTCGGCGTCCCCTTGCAGATCCTCGAACTGATCGTGCCGGACGGCCCAGATGAAGGCCAGCAGACCTCCTGCCCCCAGAAGCAACGAGGCCGGGATCAGGTACACCAGGACGTTCATCGCGCACGCATCGCGTTGACAAGAACCGTGATCGACGACGTCGACATCGCAATGGCCGCCAGAAGCGGCGTCGCCAGACCGGCAATCGCGATGGGCACGGCCAGCAAGTTGTATCCGGCTGCGATGGCGAAGTTCTGCTTGACCAGTCGTCGGGCTTTCCGCGCCATCCGCACCGCTGCCGGGATACTCTCCAGATCGCTGCCCAGCATTACGACATCTGCGGCGGTCCGCGCCACGTCCAACGCCGATGCCGGCGACATCGAGGCCGTCGCCGCCGCCAGCGCCGCCGCGTCATTCAAACCGTCCCCAACCATCAACACGCGGGCCCCATCGTTCTGAAGCGTCTCGACGAAGGCAATCTTTTGTTCCGGCGACACCGAGGCCGCCCAGGCGATGCCACCAAGTTCTGCGGCCATCTTTCGCGTGGCCGCATCGGTATCCCCGGACAACAGATGCACATTCAGGCCCATGCCCTTCAGGGCACTCAACGCGTTGACGGCACTGGGCCGAAGGGTTTCCTGCACAGGCAGGCGAACCGGCGCGGCCTCACCCAGGCGCAGCCACAGCCCTTCGTCCGCGCCATTCGCACCGACAAAGCCGGGCGCGCCAAGCCGCACTTCAAGACCGGCCAGAGACCCTTCGATACCGCGCCCGGCCCGTTCGGCAATGCCAAGGACGGGTGCCGGGCGAATGCCACGATCCTTCAACGCTGCCACCAATGCGCGCGACAATGGATGGGCCGACCCCTGTGCCAGCGCCAGCGCAACCTCACATTGGGCCGGGGTCAGCGCGTCCGTGGCGACGCTCGGCTGCCCGGTCGTCACCGTGCCGGTCTTGTCCAGAACCACGGTATCGACCGTTGCCAACCGTTCCAGCGCGGTTTCGTGCTTTACAAGTAATCCTGCGCGAAAAAGCCGCCCGGTTGCGACAGTCGCCACAGCCGGAACCGCCAGGCCCAGCGCGCAGGGGCAGGTGATGATCAGCACAGCCACAGCAACATTCAATGCGTGGCGGATATCCCCATCCAGGGTCAGCCAGCCGACGAATGCGGCCAGCGCCAGAATGTGAACCGCGGGCGCATAGACTGTTGCCGCACGATCAGCGATGGCGGTGAAACGATTGCGCGCGCCCTCGGCCACCTCGACCAGGGCTGCAAGACGGCGCAGCGTCGTGTCGTCGCCGACTTGCGTTGCCCTAAGCGTTATGGGCCCGGATAGCGAGACGTCACCTGCAATCAGCTCGGCACCTTCTGCTGTCGACAAAGGCAGGCTTTCGCCGGTGATGAACGACCGGTCTATCAAGCCGTGGGGACTGATCTGAATGCCATCGACGGGAATTCGCCCGCCCGCCGCAACCTGTACTATGTCTCCGACGCGCAGATCTGCCACGGCCACGGAAACCGGACCTTCGCGGGTCATTTGCGTGGTGGTCGGGACTTCCAGCGCATTCAATTCCTGCGCGGCGGATCGCGCCTCGTGCCGCATCCGGTGTTCCAGATAGCGCCCGCACAGCAGGAAGAAGGTCAGCGACAGGGCGGCATCGAAGTAAGCAGCCGCACCGCCGCTGGCGACTTCGTATGTGGACATGCCCAGCGCCAGCACGATGGCGACTGAGATCGGAACATCCATGTTCAGGCGCCCGACACGCAACGCCTGTACAGCCTTGCTGAAAAACGGTTGTGCCGCATAGGTCGCAGCCGGGATCGCAATCGCGGCGGACAACCAGTGAAACACGTCGCGAGTAATCTCGCCCGCCCCGAACCAGACTGCGAACGAGAACATCATCACGTTCATCAGTGCGAAACCCGCAACCGCGATGCGCAGCAGCAGCGCCTTGCCGATTCTGTCGGATTGCCCCACGGCGAGGGCCGCAGAATCCATCTCATGCGCTTCGAAACCAAGATCTTCCAGCGCGCCGATCAGCGGTTCGCGCGCAAGCCCTGCCTCGGCCTCGATCGTGACGCGCCTGCGTCCCAGGTTGACCCGCGCCGCGCGCACACCTTTCACCTGCGCCAAGCCGCGTTCCACCTTGGCAATGCATCCAGCACAATGGATGCCCGGCAAAGACAGGGTGATTGAATCCGTTGGAGTGGGCATTGCGTCCAGCATCGTCAATCGTCCTGTCGCACCAGAAATTCCAACCGTTGGCGAAAGCCGGTGCCGTCATCTGCCGCCGCGTTCAGCCGCAGGTTCCAGTACCCCGGCGCGACCTCAACCGGAGCGACAAAGCCGCGCCCGTCGAAGGTGAACCGGGGCAAGATATCCGCGCCGACATGCGTCGCCCGACCCAGAATCGCCTCTAACTCGGCAGGTTCGACCGGGCCCTCCGGCCCGCTGATGTCAAGGCGCAGGACACCGCGCGCATAGCTGACCGAGGTGGTCCAGCCCAGCGCCTCCTGCGCGTCGCGGGCGTCCTGAAACTGTTGGCTGGCGACGTAGGAGTTTCCGGTCTCCAGCCCGGGAAACGTCCCCACGGCCTTGAATGCCATGAACAGATTGACGCCGATAATGACGCTGAACGCCACAATCATCCCGATCAGGACCATACGCCCGGTGATTTCCTGTTCCATCTGGCTCAGCCTCCGCGTCCGTTGAATGTGTTGTCCTGATACGCGCGTTCGCCGGTATCGGCGTTTTCGACCCACAGGCGCACGTCGCTGCGATCCGCGCCCGCCGCCGCGCTGCTTGCCGGGGCCGTCAGATAGACGCGTGCGGCCAGTGTCTGATCCGCCGGAACCGTCAGCCGGGTCGCCTCGGCGCCCTCAACGCTCAGCTGGATCAAACCCGCATCGCTTAGGGACAAGTCGAAACTCTGCGCGGTGCCCTGCTTGTTGCGCAGCCGGATGTCGTAAACATTCCGGACAGAGCCATCGGACAACACGACGAAGGTCGGATTGCGCACGGCGGCGACGGTCATCTCGATCTCAGGGCGAATGAACAGCGCAAACAGCAGCCCCACGCCGACCGCCGCCCAGAGGCCGGTGTAGATCATCGTACGCAACCGCAGCACATGCTGCCAGATCGGACGCGGAGCCGCGCCACCGCGTTCCAGCGGCTCGTCACTCAACGCGAGGTAGTCGATCAGACCGCGCGGTTTGCCGATCTTGTCCATCACGTCATCACAGGCGTCGATGCACAGGGCGCAGGTGATGCACTCCATCTGTTGCCCGTCGCGGATGTCGATGCCCATGGGGCAGACGTTCACGCAGGCCATGCAGTCGATGCAATCGCCGGTGGTGTTGTCATGTTTCTTGCCGCGTGGTTCGCCGCGCCAATCGCGATAGGCAACGGTCAGCGTATCGTCGTCCATCATCGCGGCCTGGATGCGCGGCCAGGGGCACATATAGATGCAGACCTGTTCGCGCATGAAGCCGCCAAACACGAAGGTCGTCGCGGTCAGCACGGCGATGGTGGCGTAGGCAATCGGATGCGCGGTGAATTGAACAAGATCGCGCGCCAGCGTCGGCGCATCGGTGAAATAGAACACCCAGGCCCCGCCCGTCGCCACGGCAATCGCCAGCCAGACAAGCCATTTGCTCACCCGAAGCCGCCATTTCTTCGCGTCCCATTTGGCTTTCCACAACCGAACGCGGGCGTTGCGGTCGCCTTCGATCCAGCGCTCAACCAGGATGAACAGATCGGTCCAGACGGTCTGCGGGCAGGTATATCCGCACCAGACCCGGCCCAGCGCGCTGGTGAACAGGAACAGCCCCAGGCCCGCCATGATCAGCAACCCGGCGACGAAATAGAATTCGTGCGGCCAGATCTCGATCCAGAAGAAATAGAAACGGCGGTTTGCCAGATCGACCAGAACCGCCTGATCAGGCAGGTTCGGGCCGCGATCCCATCGGATCCAGGGCGTCAGATAATAGATCGCCAGCGTTACACCCAGGATCCACCATTTTAAACGGCGGAACGGGCCGCTGACACGGCGCGGGAATATCGGCTCCTGCGGAGCGTATAGGGGCTGATCTGACGCGGGCATGCGTCTGCCTCCGAAAATGACCTGTTCGCAAGGGTCAGGTTATGGCGTGTCTGGTCCGGCGTTCTTGATCCAGATCAAAGAGGGGGCCTCTTGGAGGTGAGGCCCCCTCCCGCGGTGCAACGCAGCAGAGGTGTTGCGAACAGGCCCCTGCCTTGCACCGCACCGGGCAGCGGGTGCCCGGATGGGTGTTTCATTCGCCGCCGCCAAGCTGATGAACATAGGTGGTCACGGCCTTCACATCCGCCTCGGACAGGCGCGTGCCCCAGGGCGGCATGACACCGAAGCGGCTGTTGGTAACAGTCTCGGTAATCGCCTCGGCATCGCCGCCAAAAAGCCAGATCGCATCGCTAAGCTTTGGTGCGCCAAGATCGCGCATCCCTTCGCCTTGTTCGCCATGGCACGAGGCACAATTGTCGGCAAAAACCGTTTCACCCATCGCAGCCAGACCAGCGTCGTGATCCTGCCCCGAGATGTTCAGGACATGCTGCACCACGGCTGTGATCTCTTCCGCTTCCAGCAGTTCACCAAACGCAGGCATTTCCGAATATCGGCTGTCATCATCGTCGTCCGAGCGCACGCCATGGCGCACCGTCAGCGCAATATCCTCTAGCGAGCCACCCCACAGCCAGTCATCATCCAGCAGGTTCGGATACCCCTTGGCCCCCGCCGCCCCGGATCCGTGGCATTGCGAACAATTGGTGCGGAACACCGCTGCGCCGCCAGCAACGGCATATCGGTGCAGGGGATCGTCGGCCGCAATCGCGCCGAGGTCGATCGCGGTCAGTTGCGCCTCCAGCCCCGCGTTCTGCGCATCAACCGCGGCAATATCGGCAGCGACTTCCGCGCGGGTTGAATAGCCAAGCAAGCCGGCGGTCGCACCATTGACCAGCGGCCACGCCGGATAGGCGATCACGTATCCGATGCCCCAGACAATCGTGGCATAGAAGGTCCAAAGCCACCAACGCGGAAGTGGGTTGTTCAGCTCTTTGATGCCATCCCATTCGTGGCCGGTGGTGTCGGTGCCGGTGACGTCGTCGCGATCTTCGCTCATCTCGACACCTCCGACTGATCGGGCGCATCTTCGTTGCGAAACGGGATGTTCGCGGTGTCACGGTGCTGGGCGCGACTTCCGGGGCGGAATGCCCACAAGACCACGCCCAGAAAGAACAGTGTCAACGCAAGCAGAACCCAACTGTCGGCCAGTTCGCGCAGGAAAGAATAAGTGTCCATGGTCAGGCCTCCGTCAGCGGCTGGCGTCGGGCACGAAGGTCGAGAAATCGACCAGCGTCCCCAGCATTTGCAGATAAGCGATCATCGCATCCATCTCCGATACGCCCGGCGCGCCGTCGAAATTGCGCACCTGTGCACCGGGATAGCGTTCCAGCAGCGCGTCGTAGTCGCTGTCAGGGTCCGCCTGATTGATGAAATCCGCAGCAGCCTGCGCAATCATCTCGTCACTGTAAGGAACCCCGACCATGCGATGCGCGTTCAACAGATCACCGATGTGATCCGGCTCTAGCAACGTGTTGGCCAAAAACGCGTATTTCGGCATGATACTTTCAGGCACGACGGATTGCGGATCAACCAGGTGATCCAGATGCCAGCCGTCCGAATATCGCCCGCCAACCCGCGCAAGATCCGGCCCGGTGCGCTTTGACCCCCATTGGAACGGATGATCGTACATCGATTCCGCAGCCAGCGAGTAATGGCCATAGCGCTCAACCTCGTCACGCATCGGTCGGATCATCTGGCTGTGGCAGGTGTAACACCCCTCACGCACGTAGATCTCGCGCCCCGTCAGTTCCAGCGGGCTGTAAGGGCGCACGCCGTCCACCTTCTCGATGGTGTTTTCGAGGTAAAACAGCGGGGCGATCTGCACCGCGCCGCCGATGGTCACCACGATGAACGAGAAGACCAGAAGCAGCATCGCATTGCGTTCAAGCCGTTTGTGTTTGTCCAGAAATGCCATGTCCCGCGCCCCCTATTCCGCCGGAACCGCAGCAACAGACGCACGCGGCCCCCGGATCGTCATCCACATGTTCCAGACCATGATCAGCCCGCCTGACAGGAACAGCAGCCCGCCCAGCCCGCGCACCACGTACATCGGGAATTTCGCAGCGACCGTGTCGGCGAAGCTGTTGACCAGGAAGCCCTGATCATCGACTTCGCGCCACATCAGCCCTTCCATGATGCCGGTGACCCACATCGAGGCCGCGTAAAGGACGATGCCGATCGTCGCCAACCAGAAGTGCCAGTTGATTGCGGACATCGAATACATCTGCGCCCGCCCCCAAAGCCGCGGCGTCAGGAAATAAAGCGCGCTGAACGTTATCATCCCGTTCCAGCCCAACGCCCCGGAATGCACGTGACCAATCGTCCAGTCGGTGTAGTGGCTGAGGCTGTTGACAGCCCGGATCGACATCATCGGGCCTTCAAAAGTGCTCATCCCGTAAAACGCCAGGCTGACCACCATCATGCGGATGATCGGATCGGTCCTCAGCTTGTCCCACGCGCCTTGCAGGGTCATCAGACCGTTGATCATCCCACCCCAGGACGGCATCCACAGGATGATCGAAAACACCATGCCCAGGGTCGAGGCCCAGTCAGGCAGCGCCGTATAGTGCAGGTGGTGCGGACCGGCCCAGATATAAAGGAAAATCAACGCCCAGAAGTGGATGATGGACAGTTTATAGCTGAACACCGGACGCTCGGCCTGTTTCGGGACGAAGTAGTACATCATCCCCAGGAATCCGGCGGTCAGGAAGAACCCGACCGCGTTGTGGCCGTACCACCACTGGGTCATGGCATCCTGAACGCCCGCGAACAACTGCACGGATTTGGACCCGAAGATCGACACCGGCACGGCCATGTTGTTGACCAGATGCAGCATGGCGACGGTGACGATGAAGCTTAGGAAGAACCAGTTGGCGACATAGATATGCGGTTCGCGCCGCTTCACAATCGTCCCGAGGAAGACGACAAGATAGGCGACCCAGATGATGGTCAGCCAGATATCGACGTACCACTCAGGCTCGGCGTATTCCTTGGACTGCGTGGCCCCCAGCAGATAGCCGCTGGCCGCCAGAACGATGAACAGTTGATAGCCCCAGAACACGAACCAATGCAGGTTGCCGCCCCATAGGCGTGCAGCACAGGTACGCTGTACAATATAGAATGACGTGCAAATCAACGCGTTGCCCCCGAACGCGAAAATCACGGCCGAGGTATGGATCGGCCGCAATCGTCCGAAGTTCGCAAAGGGCTGTGCCCAGTCGAAGTTGAGTGCCGGAAACGCCAGTTGAAAGGCAATGATCACGCCGACCAGAAAGCCGACGATGCCCCAGAATGCCGTGGCGATCACGCCTGCGCGGATCACGCCATCGGCGTACCCGGTGGCCGCAACAGGGGTTTCATCCGGATCATAGTTGCGCAGCGTCCACAAGAAGACGCCTCCCGCGACCAGCATGATCAGGATTGCATGAACCTGAAACGCAAGATCACGCGCAAAATTGGCCGATATGGCCGCCCAAAGGGTAATCATACCCAACACAATGAGCTTCAGGGCGATTGCCATGGGCACACCTCCGTATTGTGGCTAACCCGAATTTGCGGGTTGCCTGACCTGTTCACATGGATTGATTGGCACAGCTGAATCAGCGCGAATTGATCCAGATCAATGGGGCGGGAATTGATTGGCGCGCATCGTACCGTTCGTCGCAATCAATCCGTGCAGCGCTTCTTACCGCTCGGTGTGACCGCCGGTTCAGGCGCGGATGTCGGTTTTTCCAAACAGGCGATATATCGGGCAAAAAGAAAATGCCGCGGTAAGGACGAGGATCGCGCCAACAACCATCGCGCCATAGGCAAACCAGGAATTCGCCCAGATGCTCAGCTGCAGGAAGTTGAACATCGGCGCGACAATCAGCGCGATTCCCACAATCGCGCGGATCACGCGGTCTGTACCTCCAACATTTGCTGTCATGACAGTCCCCTCTCAAACGAATGAGATTGGGTTGCGTGTCCCCCGGCCGTTTTTCCTTGTGATCGGACTTGCGGGAATTGACCAAGCAGGGTGCAGACGCGCTGCGCACAGAACCTGTACATCACGGCCCGAAAATCTGCTGAGGTGGCCAACAGCGTCGCAAAGACCTGTTCATCCAGCGTGACCGCTTGCACATCCGTCTGAGCGACCAAGTGTGACCGCGCGCTGGTCCGGGCGATCAGGCAGGCATTGACGATTGTCTTGCCCACATCCGGGTCTGCCCGAACGTATCGGATATGCGGGCCGGGCTTGCCATCGTCATGGACCCGAATGCACCCTGAAGTCAGAAACAACAACGCCTCGCCACCAGATGCAAACGGATGCAATTGTGACCCCTGGCGGACAAACAACTGCCCGGCCAGCTGGTCCAATCGCGCCGCAACAGACGCCGGCAACCCCGGTACGTGCGGGAAATCGCGGCTCCAATTGTTACGCATCATCGCCGCAGCTTTCTTTGTCGAACCACGGGGCAAACACTGCTTCCTTGCAGCAGTTGCGCCTTGATCCTGATCAATTGCCAAAAAGCCCGTCTTTCGTGTGCAGCATGCGCCTTTTGCTGTCCTGCAATGGTTCGATCGCAGCCCGGCCCCGGACCGTTCAATCGATGTGCGTCAACAACACACGCCGCGCAGCGGGAAAAGTTGCGCCCGCACCCGGCAGAGGCAACCACGGCGCCTGGACATACCCCCGACAAGGTCGCGGCGCGTCTGGCGGCGCCGAAATTCAGCCTATCGCAGGCTGATCCACAGCCGACCATCGCTACGCGACGAAAACATGCCCCAGCCGCTCAGGCAGCTCTCTGACGGGCACTTGCGTCAGGTCCTTGTCGACTTCGCCGGCGATGAGGTCGACCAGTGCTTGCGGCATCGCGGCACGCAATTCTCCCAGCATGTGGGGCGCGGCGACCAGAATCAGCCGCGCGAACCGGCCTTTGGCATGATCGCGTTCCAGCGCCTCTGCCAATTGACGCGCAAACAGGGACTCGGCCATGCGTTTCGGGCTGTTCTTGTCCATTGCCGACCGGGCCGAACCGGCTGGGGAATGGGTCACGCCGGGTTGGTCGGAATAGGACGTCGGATCGGCGGCACGGAACGTGCGGCCCGGTATCGCCGCAAACCCACGCCCCGGCCCGGAATTCTCAACAACATGGGCCTGGGTTGAATTGGCCAGAATGGCCCAGGTAATGATCGGTTTCATTGTGCGCCTCCGGTCTTTCGATCCGGTTTTTTACGACACTCAACCCGGGCGTGACCTGATCAGGATCAATTCGTGACAGAGGATTCGCGATTTGATAGCGACCAGTAGGAGCACCGCCGCAATCCCGGACTGCCCATGACCGAACGTTCGCCAGATTCCAATTTGCTCAGCGCGATATTCGACGCCGCGGTTGATGCGATCATCGTCTCCGACAAAACCGGCATGATCACGCAGGCAAATACCGCCGCCGTCGGCTTGTTTGGCTATGACCTTGCCGAACTGACGACGCTCAACGTCCGGGCATTGATGCCGGGCCCGATGGCGGATCAGCATGACGGCTTTATCGCCAGTCACATCGAAACCGGCGAAAAGAAGATCATCGACATCGGGCGCGAGGTTGAAGGGCTGCACAGGGACGGCACCGTGTTTCCCCTGCATCTGTCGGTTGGACGGGCTGTGGTCGATGGGGAGTTGCTGTTCTTCGCAATCCTGCATGATCTGAGCTATCGTAAAACCACGGAAGAGGCTTTGGCACGCTCTCAACGCCTGGACGCCATCGGACAGATGACCGGGGGCATCGCCCATGATTTCAACAACCTGCTGACGGTGGTGATCGGCAACCTGGAACTGCTGGAGATGCGCCTGGGCGACACTTCGGACGCCGCTCTGCTGACCGATGCGCTTGAAGCGGCCGAACTTGGGGCCGATCTGACCTCGCAATTGATGGTATTTGCCCGCAAGAGCATTCTGAAACCCGAACCGCTGAACCTGAACGATCTGTGCCAGAAGTCACTTGCCATCCTGCGCCGCACCCTTGGCGCGACTTATGATATCCAAACCCGGTTCAGTCAGAACCTCGCAATGGTCGAGGTTGATCCGACCCAGTTGCAATCGGCCATCGTCAACATGGCGATCAATGCCAAAGACGCGATGCCCGAGGGTGGCAAACTGGTGTTCGAGACAGCCATGATGGAAATCGACGACCGGTATGTCGCACAGGAAACCGACGTTGAACCGGGGACATATGTGCGCTTGTCGATCAGCGATACCGGCGAGGGGATGACGCCCGAGGCACAGCAACGCGCGTTCGAACCGTTTTTTACCACAAAGGCGATTGGCAAGGGCACAGGGCTTGGCCTGTCAATGATCTATGGCTTTGTGCGCCAGTCAGGCGGACATATCACGATCTACAGCGAGCTTGGTCAGGGCACGACCTTCTCGCTCTACTTCCCTGCGCATGGGTCTGACCCCGCTGCCGGGGTGCGGTCAGACTTGGCAAAACCGGACCTGCCGCGTGGCGATGGGCAACTGGTTCTGGTGGTCGAAGATAACGCCCGTGTGCGCCGCCTGTCGGTCGAAAGGATGCACGCCCTCGGCTATCGCACGATCGAGGCCGAAACTGGCGATGCAGCGCTGAGCATTCTTGAAACGACCCCCGGCATCGCGCTGGTCTTCACTGACCTTGTCATGCCAGGGTCACTGACCGGTCTTGATCTGGCGCTGCTGGTGCGCAGCAGATGGCCCGCCACGAAAGTCTTGCTGACGTCCGGCTATGCGGAAGAGATCGCCCAGCCAGAAGCACGCAAGGCAAGCCAGTTCGAGTTGCTGCGCAAACCCTATCGCCAGTTTGATCTTGCACAGATGCTGCATCGCATCCTGTCGGGCGGTTAGTCGCGGATGCGGCGCACATCACAGGCCAGTACATAGCCGACGCCGCGAACCGTCTTGATCAAATTCGGGTGGGCTGGGTCACGTTCGATCTTCTTGCGCAAACGTGCCACCTGGTTGTCGATGGTGCGGTCCAGCGGTGACCAGGCCGGGCCACCCAGCAGATCCATCAGCATTTCGCGCGATGTGACCCGTTTTGGCCGGCTGAGGAACAGCGTCAGCAGACGAAATTCACCACTGGTCAACTCGGCCTGCTGGCCATCACGATCCCGCAGCTCGAACTGATCGGGAAGCGCGACCATCCCGTCGAATTCATAGCGCTCGGTATCATCACCAGCCGGGGCGGCCTTGTCAGCGCCACGCGCCTCGGCACGGCGCAGAACCGTGTGCACGCGGGCCAGAACCTCGCGGACATGAAATGGCTTGGTGATATAGTCGTCGGCACCGATCTCAAGCCCGACGACCCTGTCGATCACATCGTTTTTCCCACTGACCATGATGATCGGAACGTCCGAGGTACGCCGGACGACGCGCGCCACTTCCAGGCCGTCAGTCTCACCCAGGTTGATGTCCAGGGTAATCAGGTTCGGCGCTTGTTCATCAATGGCTGCAAATGCCGCTTCGGCATCAGATGCCTCAACAACTTCATACCCATCGCTTTCAAGGCACCGGCGCAAAAGCGTTCGCACCTTCTCATCGTCGTCAACGACAAGAATACGGGCGTTTTCCATCTGGCCTAACTCCCGAAAAAATGCGGCGACGAACGGTAAAATAACCCTTGCACAGATGTAGCAACCGTACCGGCGTGATGCAATCTGATACAAATTGATACCTTGGCGTGCGTATGCCTGCGACACGCACCCCCCATGTTGCTTTCGAACAAGATCGGAGGCTGCCATGTATGTCACCATTCCCAGCGACCACGTCGAACAAAACCTGCCCCTGCCCAATGCTGATCCGATCGTGCCGACACAATCGCGCGCGATCAAGGCAGGCGCATACCTGTTTCACGAAGGCGACGACGCAACCCGGATTTACCAGGTCGTCAGCGGCGTCCTGCGTCTGACGCGCGTGATGGAAGATGGGCGCCGGCAGGTCATCGCATTTGGATACCCCGGCGACATCGTCGGCTTTCCCGCCTGCGGTCAGCATCACACCGATTGTAACGCGCTGACCCCTGCCACGGTCATCCCGTATCGTCGCGACATGCTGGAAACCGGCGAAGGCGATCCCGAATTGCACCGCACATTGTTGCAGGCCGCCCTGCGCGAGATCAGCAACATGCAGGATCATTTCATGATGCTGGGCCGCAAATCTGCCACTGAAAAAGTGTCGTCCTTCCTGTCGGTTCTGGCTGACCGCGTGGGCGCGCCCATGGGCAACTATACCCAGGTCGACCTTCCGATGAGCCGCTCAGACATCGCTGATTTCCTTGGATTGACCACCGAAACCATCAGCAGAACGCTGACCCAACTGCGCAAATCCCGGATTATCGCGCTGGAAAACATTCACACGGTCATCATCCTGAAACCCGAAACACTGCGCGCGATGGCCCAGAACGACGACTGAGGCATCTGCGGGCTGGACCGCAATTGACGCCGATCAAAGTGGCGGTTCCGGGCTTTGATACTTCTGGATGAAACGCAACTGCGCCCGAACTTGTGGCGCGCTCAAAAAAAATGGGAGAGCACGATGCCCCTCAAGACAATCCTTGTCTGTCTGACCTCCGAGAACCACGCCGCCGCGTTGACCAAGGCGGCGGCCGGGCTGGCACGCAAACACAATGCCCACGTCATTGGCCTGCACGCAATCGAAGCGCTGGTCGTCTATCCGGGGGTCGCGATGCACATTCCCGGATCTGTGTATGATCATTTCAACGAAAGCCAGCGTGCGCAAAGCGAGGCGATCAAAGAAATCTTCGTTCGCCACACCGAAAACGAGGATTTCGTCGCCGAATGGCGTCTGCTGCGCAGCAATGCCACCTCGGCGGCGGCCCGCATCATCGAAAGTGCCAGGGCTGCTGATCTGGTGATCATGGCGCGCGATGATCCTGACACGGGACGTTTCGACCACTACGATGTCCAGAGCGAGGTGATCCGCACCTGCGGCCGCCCGGTTCTGGTCGTCCCGCCGGATTACGATGGGCCAGACGTCGGATCCTCGGTCCTGATCGGCTGGAGCGCGACGCGAGAGGCAACACGCGCGGTGCACGACATGATCGAAGTTGCCGATGATGATGCAACGGCCACGGTCCTATGTGTCAACGGCGGTGACAAAGACGAATTGGCGGATCATGGATCCAACGATCTTGCCGTGATGCTGGACAGGCACGGGCTGAAGACCAGCATCATTCACCGCGACAAAGGGTCTGAAGGGATTGCCGATGTCCTGATGCATCAAGCCTTCGAAACCGGCGCGGACATGATTGTGACCGGGGCATTCGGACATTCGCGGGTTTACGATTTCGTCATCGGGGCGGTCACACGCGATCTGCTGCACAAGGCGACGGTACCAGTGCTCTATTCGAAATAGCGGCGATGTCCGGGGCTAGAACCACATCCGCCCATATCGGCAGGTGATCCGATGCCCGCCGCGCCAACGGACCATCCTCGACCCCGGTGGCGCGCACGTCCATGCCCTTGCTCACCGCGATCCGATCCAGGGCCGCCAGCGGCTGAGCCGCGTGATAAGTGCGTCCGGGGGCCTTCACGTCAAATCGGTCCCGGATCGGTTCCAGCCCCTTGCGCAGGGACCATTCGTTGAAATCTCCAAGCAGGATCGCCTGCCCCGAACCTTGCAGGTGGTCAGCAAGGGCGCGCAGCTGATGGCGCCGGTGATAGCGCGTCAGCCCAAGATGCGTGCCAACAATGTCCAGCACCCCGGAATGCTCGATCCGCACACGTACCGCACCACGCGGTTCAAGACCCGGCAGGTCGATGCGCGCGATATTCGCAACGCGCATGCCCTTGCGTACCAGAATCGCATTGCCGTGCCAGCCAAGGCTGACGTCATTGGTTGCCAGGTTCACGACCTGGTAATCCGTCTCACTCTGGATCAGGGTCCGGCACAGCGCCGAGGGCCTGTTCCCCAGCCGCCTGTCAGCTTCTTGCAAGGCAATGACATCGGCGTTCAGCTGATTGATGACACCCAGAATCCGCGCAGGATCGCGGCGCTGGTCCAATCCGCGCGTTTTCCTGATATTATAGCTGGCGACGCGCAAATGCGCCGGGTCAGGTAAATATGGCATACTGTCCAAATAGGAACGCACCACCGGATAGTTAAGAAGGCAAACGGGCTGAACTTATGCAATCTTTGAAAGGGCACAGCCGCCTCATGCTGGCGATCTGGGGATTGCTGGCGGTGACATTCCTGGCATCGCTGGCGCTTGGCCGCTGGTCGCTGGCCTTCGTGGCGCTGGCGACCTTTGTTCTGTCACTGGCGCCCGCCGTGCTTGCATCGCGCCTGCACATACGTCTGCCGATTGCATTTCTTGCTGCCACTTCGCTGTTTGTCTTCGCCTCGATATTCATGGGCGAAGCCTTTGATTTCTACGAACGCTTCTGGTGGTGGGATCTGGCGCTTCATGCGTCATCCGCTGTCGGATTCGGGCTGATCGGCTTTCTGTTCGTCTTCATGCTGTTCGAGGGCGACCGCTTTGCCGCGCCGCCCAGCGCGATGGCCTTCATCGCCTTCTGCCTGGCCATCACGGTCGGGGCGATGTGGGAGGTTTTCGAGTATCTGATGGATCAGTCTTTCGGTCTGAACATGCAGAAATCGGGCCTGGACGACACCATGGGCGACATCATGGTTGATGCCGCCGGAGCCTCGGTCGCGGCCCTGTCCGGCTTCTTTTATCTGCGGGGGCAAAACTCTGGCATTCTGGGGCGCGCAATTGCGCAGTTCATCGCGTTGAACCGAAGGCTCTATGCCAAATCCAAAGATCGTTTGAAAAAATGAGCGTGGCTGCCGGGCATGCCCAGCAAGACGCCTGATCAGTCTGAAGGTGGCGGGAAGTCTATTTCTGTGACAGTCGCGCGGAAGAACGGGAAATAGGCATCGCTGTCGAAATGATTTCCCGCCTCGATACGCGTCGGCAGGGTAAACCCCTGGAAGTCACGATACTCGGTCAGATATCCGCCGAACCGTTGAAGTCGATAGGTTTTTTCCGGATTTGCGTCGCTCCAGCGGTCAAACGCAACCTGGGTCGCCGCGCCGTTTTCGTCGACGGTGACATCCACGGATTGCACCAGATCGCCATGGGTCAGGGTGACGCGCGTCTGGTTCTTGGCGATGTCGGTCCAGGTTGCGCCGGTACCGGGCAGCAAGGCTGCGGGGGTCCAGAACACGGCTTCGGCGACGGCGCGGCCAAAGGCGGCGCGCGCATGATCGGCGTTGCCCCCGGCCCGCGCCACCGGAAGGGTGCCAAACAGCCAGAACCGGC